>Ga0209311_1002195_pt1 | contig 14354 bp, 16 predicted proteins | sample AD_UKC045_MetaG_FD_184417 | JGI IMG/M metagenome (GOLD analysis project Ga0209311, IMG submission 184417) | Active sludge microbial communities of municipal wastewater-treating anaerobic digesters from USA - AD_UKC045_MetaG (SPAdes) (version 2) | ecosystem: Engineered > Bioreactor > Anaerobic >... | reverse complement strand
CTTGGGTTGGAGCGCGTTGATCGTGTGGGAGTGTCAGCTATCGAAGGAAGAACAGCTATCGGATCGGCTTAGGTCGTTCTTGTGTGGCTAAAGTATATAATTCCCAACATTTTTGGTGGGAGATGCGTTAAAGATATTGACAAATCGGTTGTTTGCCGATATTATTACGACAGGAAGTGTGGTAAATCCCTTGGAGGTGTGTCGCAAATGGCATAAGCTGCATTTGATGCAGCCGCCCCTTGGGTCGCACTTCTTTTTCTATTTCCCCTGATACCAAGGCGATAGGGTTAGAATATAAAGACCCCCCGCTGCCAAGATATACAAAAATCATTGGCCTATCCTCCTATTCAAACTGACCCCCTTCTCACCATTCTTGTGATCCCGGTGCCGCTTCCGCGCCCGGTACGGTATCTCGACAATCTCCCGAATGACCCCCTTCGGATTCCGGGACGACCATCTTCTTGCGGTCCGGGAACAGAATCACCGTCATCGGCCCGGGCCGGCCGCTCTTGAATTTGTCTCTCGAATAGGCGTCATCGATCAGATACGTTCCGGTCCGGATATCCACCACCATCCGCCCGAGATCAAAATCATACTGCCGGGAGGTCTTGACCGCCGGCGAGTGGGTGTGCTCCATGACCACGATGTCGGCTACGGGATACAGCTCCCGCCGCGCCCGCATGTGCGCGTGGAGTTCATTGTAGATCGACGACCCCTTGTAATTGTGCTTCCACAGGATCGCATACTCCACCTTGCCCACGGTCAATTTGATGACCCCGCCGAATTTCAGATAGGGAAATGGCTTGTCTCGGTGGATGAAATACTCCGTCGAAAGCCCCGTCGCGCGCTCGTCGCGGTTGTCGTGGTTCCCGCCGATGGCCGCGACGATCTTGCCGGCCATCTGTTGCATGATCGCATCGACCACGATCACCTGCGATTGCGGGGTCGAGATCTGCTCCGCCATGGCAGTCTGGTCGCGGAAACTGCCGAGCGTTTTGTTCGGCCAGTCGCCCCCTTTCATCACATAGATTCGCGGGTGGTCCCTGATGCTATTGAGGTCTCGCCGCATGGCGCGGTAGTCGGTCCGGACATTTCCGAGGTGAAGGTCGCTCAGGAAACAGAGTGCCACCGGCTTGTCGGTCTCGATCCGCGCCCGGACCACATCGAGCTGCACGATGTCCTGGGATTGCTCCAGTTCTTGAACGTCGATCAGGGTGGAGAACACCTTGTCGAGGTCAACCGGCTTCGCCTTCTGATAGGCGTCGTGAACGATCGGCGCAACCGCCGCCATGATATCGCCGGCCGGCTGGTCGTCGGCGCCGGCATCTTCCTCAGCCCGCTTTAATGTCGTGTGCCCCCAACTAATTCCATGACTCCCCAGTTTGCACTGGATCGCATCAATAGACCGCGCGGTCCCGAACCGGGAGCTCAGTTCGTCGATGAGATCTCGCGGATGCCGGCCGGCCCGGACCTGTTTCTGCAGCCAGTCAGATTCCGCTTTCGTCCACCGCTTGCCCGCCACGTAATGCCCCTTGTTGTCGGTTCCATCGGTCGTCCATCTCGGGGTGAGTCTCTCGATATTCTATCAGCATGCCGACCTGGGTGAACACTGCGTCGAGGTGCGGCCGGCCGCTCTCCGGGTCGATATCCTCACCCTCAAGCCAAGCATAGAAATGTCGCAGTATAGAACCGGCGCGTTCACTCCACGGTAGGCCTTTGCGCCAGTCATGCAGGCCGTGTTTCGTCGCGCCGTACTCCATCTGCCGCGCCATAGCCTCGATGACGCTGTACGGCACGAGATCGAGTCGCGGCTTTCCCTCTGCCCGCTTGGCGGCGAGTTCGTCATCTATCGTGCGCATACGCCTCCATGAGACGGTCGATTCCATAATAGACCGGGATACCGAGTTCGGACGCTCTTTCGATCTCTTTTTTGGTCCCCCTGCTCTGCTCCCAGCCGGGTATGACACAAACGCAATCCGACCGCTCCAGCCACGCCATGCTGTACCGCTTCATATCATCTGCCGTTAAAGTGTTCATTCCTCCCTGCTGGATAATAAACAGACCGTCCAACCACGGGCAGAAGGGGGCGAATCCGGCTTGCAATAGTTGTGCGGCCGCACTGATGCCCTTCCCCATATTGTTTAGTACCGTTATCACTTCCGGAGACGCATATGCCCCGGCAACGTATACTAGAATCATGGATATTGCCTCCTCATCTTCTCAACGAGTGCCAATGGGTCGTTCCAGTAGTCGCCCTTGTGTTCGATCCGCCGTAGTTTCAATTCGCGGTCCTCGTATTCGTCCATCCAATCGACGTGCCCCCATGCCTCGAATTGCCGTTGCATGATTTTCGCCTCGCTGGTGTAGTCACCTGTCTCGTCGTAGAGGGGGATTAGGGGGAGGTCACGATAAATGCGGAAATCTTCCTCCACGGGCATATCGTCCATAGTACGGCATCCATGACCCTTCATCTCGTAACCCTGCCATAGACCGCCGATACCATTATGATCAAATGTATGAAGCATGAGATTCGTATGGGCGCGAGCTATGATATAATGATTGCTCTTCTGGTCGTCGGGATAGCACCAGCATGCCCCCTCGAAATCCCCCTCGTGCTTGTCGATGGGATGATCCACGACGCCGCCCCAATCCAGCCGGTGGAAATGATGCCGCCAGAGAAAGGTGTACCCACGCACCTCGTCACGTTTGACGGCGAAATATTCGGCGGGTTCCCGCGTCCCATCAAACGGACACGAATAGAACCGCTCGATGTTGTCACGCTGGTCGTTGTCGGTGAGTTCTTGCACGACCGGGGTCTGATGCGCCTGCGCGAACGCGAGGGCTTCGCGGCCTGTGATTATGCGGAGAGGCACAATAATGTCTCCACTTCCTTGCGTGTCTGCGGGTGAAGTACCATCTTGTCGCGGTTCTTTGTGTACCATTTCACCGTTTCGTCTTTGCCGTGAATCGCCCGGCCCGCGCCGCGCCAGTCACAGACCATTTCGAGAACATATTCAAACGGCATCGGCAGGGGGATCGTGTTGCCGTCGTCCTTGCGGAGAATCCAGTATTGCCAATGGTGGGGGTTGCGGTGAATGTGTTTCAGCCAAGCCACGTCGAACCGATCCTCTACGTAGAACCCCCACGGCGCAAGCTCGGCAAGCCCGAATTGGCGTTGCCCCTCCATCCCCTCGCGTGATTGCTTGTCGGTGTAGAAGTATTCTACATACGGCCCCCACTCGCCGGGTCGAAACTTGCTCAGGTCGTGGACTATCCCGCGCCAGTACAAGCCGAACCGAAAGCACTCAAGGAATACGTACCATTTGTGTCGGAGGACGTATTTAAGATATTTCCAGTGGGATTCCATCACCCTATCCTCTCGTTCTCACAGAGATCACAGATTGTGACCTCAAGTTGTGATTTTCCTACCGGAGCGGTGTCACCCGCCCCGGTGGCTTGTTGTCTACTTGCGGTATCGCTTCCCACATCGTTTACAGATGTGAGTTTCCGGGCAAGTCAACAGGGAGTATGCGCTTGGCTCGTGCAAGTGTCCATCTGTGCACAAATCGGTACTGTTACCAGTTGATGGGCGGAAGCGTCGGTTTAAACCCATGTTGTGTCCGACAACGACACCGGAGGTAAATCCAGCTACCGCGAACACAGCGCATATAACCACAAGCGCAATAGGCGCCTCCATACTACTTCGCCAACCATCCCGTGAACGCTTCGACCAGCTTCGGTGCATCGAGGCCGAGGCCAGCGGTAGCCAAGACCAAATCGGCCTTGTGCTCTCCGACCGGCAGGTACCAGGCACCGACGTTGATCGTCAGGTATTCGGGGATGCAATTCCAGCCCAATTCCCCACCGAGAATCGGCAGGAAATTATCAGCACCTGAGACGACCTCCCATTGACCGCCAATCCCCAGACCTACAGTCATCGGCCCAGCGAATAGTTTGGTCATGAGAATGGGGTCGACCGCCAACACTTCAGGGGTGACCTGATCGGCATAGTAATCGTCGATGTAGAGCGCGGTCCCACGTACGTACAGTTGAATCTTAGTAACTCCGGAGCTTCCGGCGAACTCCTTGAGGTTCTGGACGGCCCCGGTAGCGAACACCGGGAGTGGGTGACTGGTCTCGGATACCAAAAATCCAGCGCCGACGGTAGCCGGCAGTTCGGCGGTTGTACCCAAAATTGGAACAAACGTACCCAAAATGAGAACGATGATGAATCGTTTCACGGTTTGATCCTTTCTAACCTTGGAAGTTGGTGACAAGGACGGCGATTTCGGAATCGGTCTGCAGGACGATCTTTGAGCGGCGGGCGATTTCAAACGCAAGCATTGTATTGCGGACGAATGCCATGCCACCGAATACGCGAGTCACTGCAATTCCGGTCTTGAGATCATAAATCTCATAGCCGCCCTCAACGATTCTGACGCCGTAAAATGGAACCGGCGTGTTGAAGATTGCACTGGCTGAACAGTCAGCCTCAATCATTGCCTTCTGTTCGTCTGCCATCTCGATACCTCCGTGTATCGTTGCTACGTTATCCCGGGGCAAAGTTAATCCGCCCCGGGGTTGGTTATTGGTTGTCTGTATTGCGAAAGGTCTTGCGGAACGTCGGCCCGCCCTTGACCACCGTGTGTCCGACGGTGGCGCCGCCAAGCGCAGTGAGAGCGGACCCGCCGAGCCCAATGACCAGATCGATAATCGCCTTGAGGTTGTCCGGCGAGATATCGACCCGCAAGATCAATACGAGCGCTACCACCACCAGCGCCGAGATTCCAATCGCCACCCAGCGGGGATCAAAGAGATACCCCTTGTTTTCAAGGGCTTTCTTGATCCACTGCGTGGCGAACCCGACCAGCGCGGAGAGCGCCATCGATAAACCGATCAACTGTTCCATCTGTCCTCCTATTCCATTGTGATATAGCGGCGGAAGTTATCCATGAACTGCTCCCGCGTCGCTTTCCCCATGAGGGAATTGAAATGCCGCTTATAGTAGAGCCACTGCCCCTCGCGGTCACCGGCCGGCGGCAATGGGTCCGGCGCCTCCCAGTACCATAACCGGGCGATCACGATCGACAACTTGAGATCCCATTCCAACTGGTCGAACGTGGCGGTCCGTAGGATGGGGATACGGTCGCCGTAGGTGCGCCGCAAATGGTCAAACTGCGCCCGGTTCTCGATCTGGAAAATCCCCATCCCCGGCCCCCGGTTCAGTTGTCGGAGATAGGTGCCGTACCGGGACTCCTGGGCGCACGTCGCCTCGAGCAGTTCCACCGCGCCATCGGATGCCAAGCGCTCGTCACCCAATCGGATCGCCAGGTCCGTCAAGACCCGCTCAACCAGCGACCGAAAGTGTGCCCGTCGAAATGCCATTAGTCCCCCCCGAGCCAGAGATAGTGGATCAGCCAGGTCGCATCGAGTACCGTCACGCTGCCACTGAGGTTGCAGTCGCCGCGCATCGGCCCGGTGCAGAAGATGGTCGTATCGCCAATCGTGATCTCGGCCCGGTAGTAGACTTCCCCCGGCATATCCACGAGCCGGACGCTGACGCCGGCGGGATCGACGAGGCAGTCAGTGGCGGTCGGAGCCGAGACGGTGGCTCCGACCATGAACCCGAGCGCCGCGACGACGATCAGCGTGAGATAACGCATAGCGAATCAACCTCGAGATCGATCACTGCCGCCGGCGCCGTTGTGTCGCCGGTGTGGTAAAACACCACGTTGGAGAGCACCGACCAGTTCCAGTTTTCGTCAGCCGCCTTCAGGGCGAACCAGTAGTCGGTGTCCGGGTCAAGGTTGCGGACCACACAACTGTCTACCTGGCCGGCCGGGGATGGCTGCTCCGGCGTGGTCGGCACATAGTCGGTTGCCGCCCACGTCGCCTCGGTGATCGGGAACGTGGCATAGCGGACATCGTAGTGGCTGGCCTGGCCGACGTTGCCGTCGTCACCGGACGCGGTCCATCGGAGACAGACCTCCATGGCGACCGCCGAAATCGGCAACAACGCCGCGATCAGAACAATGAGTAGCTGTCGCACAAAACGATCCTCCTAAATGGCCTCACACGCTCTGGCCGGTGACGTTGAACGCCCAGTAGCTGTTCGCCGCCGTGGTCGTCGAGGTGAGGCTCAGTTTGCTCCAGAAACCCTGGTTTTCCCCCGCCCCGAGCACGCCGTCACCGGAATCGCCCAGGTCCACCGCGTCGGTATCCTCCCACGTCGGCGAACCAGACGGTTCAGTCAGGCGATTAGTCGAGGCATTGTTGCCGCCGGTCGAGCCCTCGATGTAGTAACTGATGTTGGTGTAGACATCCCCGACCGCTTGCTCATCGAACTGCGCATTCGTCAGCGACAGGGTCGCATGCTCGTTCGAGACAAAGCCCTTCTCGTAGTAGTCGCGGGTGCTCGATGACGGGGCCGCCGCGTCGTAGTGCAGCCGGCGCACCTGGCGGACGTCGATCGACGGCGTGGTGTACTTCTCCAGCACCGCTCCGGGGGCAATGGCATACTCGATCGTCCCGGTCGGCGCGGAACCACCGGCCCACTGCCGAATGTAGACCTTGTCATCCGCCGCCGTAGAGTCAATGATTTCCGCCAGCTCGCCGGCGCCGGAAGTCGCCGAGGTGATCCGCAGGACCTGGCCAACGAAATCCCCATCGGTATCGACCGCCCCGGACGCCAAGGTCAGCGAATCCGTGCCGGCTGCCTGTGCCGTACCGCTCTCCGGCGTCTCGGAACTGATCGCCGCGACCACCCCGGTATGGGCACCGTCGATGACGACCTTGAGAATGCGCGCGAACTCCGCAGTCGTCTCGGTGGAGCCGGTGGTGCCGGCCAGCGTTTCCCCTTCGGCGACGATTGTCCCGGCCGAGTTGCGGCCCGTGATGGTCAGCGTCTGCGTCGTATCCGAGCCGCTGGTGGAGTACATCTTGAATTTACTGGCCTCACTCGGATCGGTGAAGGTCAGCTTCTTCTGTTTGTCGATCGCCCCGCCGACAGCATCCGCATCGTTCTCCGGATGGTTGGCGGCGCCGAACACCCAAATGTCCTTTTTGGCCACTGACATGGTAATGCCTCCTGCTAATGAAATATCGAAAATTCGTTAATTCCGATCACAATAACTATCGCTCCTCGACAATGATCTCAAATGACCGCTCGTCGGTCCGGCTCTGGTCGGTCGTGATTTTGTTTGAAACCGTATAGGTCTCCCCCGCCGTACCGCCGGAGAGCCAGATTTTGGTGATGCTGGTCGACATCTCATCCTCTCCCTCGGTCAGCCCGGTACCGACGGTCCAAACGCTGGTCGAAATCGTCTCCCCGGCCTGGAGCCAATCGGACCAGTCAAATCCATAATCCAGCGTCGCATCCGGATCTTTGCGGAACGTGCGTGATTTCTCAGCCATTGCCTATAACCTCCCTATCCTCAATGGGGACGGTGATTGTTCTGGTTGCCGCCGGCACATCGATTAGCCGGTCTTCCGCCGTGACCGTGGCCGTGCGGGGCTCGGTCGGCACATCGATCAGCCGATCCTCGGCGGCTATGAGAATCGCCCGGAGCGCCGCCAGCGCCAGCGCCGCCACGACTTCGATCGGTAGACGGTATGCCGCGGCAATCCCCAGCAGGTATTCGATAGGGATTTCGAAGCGGGTAGCGAGACCGGTGCCGAACTCGACCGGCAAGCTGTACGTGCCGGCAAACCAGGCGCGGTAATCGGTCGGGAGCCGGAACCCGTAGGCCGTCTGGCCCCAGTAATCGACGCGGAGCCGGAACCCGGGCGCGGTCGTGGCCAGCCATTCAACCGGCAGGTGTGACAGCGCGGTGACCTTGACGCCGGTGCTGTACTCGATGGGCAGATTGGCCGTTAGGGTGGTCCCTAACAGGTACTCCGTCGGCGTGCGAGCGCCCAGCGTCAGAGCCCGGAGATATTCTGCCGGCAGACGGCCCGGGAAAGCCACCGTAGTGCCGAAATCTGTTGGCAGGTGGCTCCCCAGTCGCATGCTGGCGAGAACGTCGACTGGTGAGCGTCCCAGAGCCCTCAGACGCGATCCGTGCTCGACAGGGAGACTGCGATTGGCGCTAACGGAAATAAGATATTCCAGCGGCAACCGGAACCCCCACGCCGCCAGTCCGGCATATTCAATGCGCAGGCGGACCGAATTGGCCAGCGGTGACAGGAACTCAATGGGCGTATGATGCTCACTTGTGATCGTGATGCCATAATCAACCGGGACCTCACCGGAGCCAGTCACCGAAACGCCATAATCGACCGGAAGTCGGTACGCCAGGCCAGTCGCACCCGAATAATCTAAGCGGAGCACAACGGGGACAATGACCCCAGCCGGCGTCTCGATTGGCACCCGGAGCGCGACCGAGAAGCCCGCGCCATACTCGATCGGGGTCTGGTGCCGACTGATCGCCGTGATGCCGGTCTCGACCGGCAATCGGCGTGGGAACAGAACGTCAACCCCGATATTGACGGGCAGATGGACCGTGAGGGAGCCCGGGGCGAGCCATTCCGTCGGCGTGCGTCCGCCGGCGATGATGTCGAAGCCATATTCCAGCGGCAAACGGTAGCCCCAGCTGGCCAGTCCGGCGTATTCCGTCCGGAGCTTGGCCAGTGTCAGAACGGTGGCCAAATACTCCACCGGCGTGCGATTGGTAACAGCGAGGCCGGTGCCGAACTCAACGGGCGCGTGCAGTCCGGCTATCATACCCTTGAGCTGCTCGGTCGGCAGTTTGGCCAGCGCCGCCAGATAGGCCCGGTAGGTTACCGGGATCCGCTGTTCGGCGGCCAGCGTGATCGCCGTCTCCACGGGCAACTGCTGTTCCGACACAACCGACGCGGCATATTCAAGCGGGAGCTCGGTACCCGCCAGCAGCCGGCCCAAGGCCTCCACCGGCAGGCGGTTGATCGTATCCAAACCGCGCCCATACTCCACCGGTGTGGTTTGCCCGGCCGTCAGACCAGCGAGCTGTTCAGTCGGCAGGTAGGCGCCGACGGTCAGCCCCAAACCGTACTCGAGGGGCAGCGCAAACCCGAACGCCGCCAGCCCGGCATAGTCGATCCGCAACTTGGCCGCCGCCGCCAGCGCTTGCAGGTATTCAATCGGAACGGTGTGCCCAGCGGTCAGGCCTTGCAAATACTCCACCGGCGAGGGGCACAGCCCCGTGACCACGCTAATGCCGGACTCCACGGGCAATCGTTTCTGATCGGCCAGCGAGATTGCCTGCTCCACCGGCAGCCGGGCGCCGGCATACATGTTGCCGGCATATTCGGTCGGCAGGTGCATGGCGAGCCGCGCGAGATAGCCCGAGACCTTGGAGAATAGTTGAATGAGCCGGGTGTCGGCGGCCTGAATGGTCGCCCGGAGCATGGCCCCCCGGTACTCTTCCGCACCCAGCGTGACGGTGATGTCCTGCTCTTTGTAGGTGACGACGATTTCGTCAATCACCATGCCGGCCGAGCCGTCCTGCTCGTACATCTGAACCTTGAACGAATGGGCCCCAACCGTCGGCAGGTTGTACGTCGAATCGCCGTTATCCGTGTTGTTGATGCTGTCCTCAGCGTCCGCATCGAAGATGAAGGTCTTGGTCCCCGATTTGCCCGCCTCGTAGAACACCTTCGCGCCGCTTATAGCCCGGTCGATGTCGTCCGCGTCATATTCCTCGGCGTTCGACAGATAGAAGCCAAGCAGACAGTTGCCGCCCTCAAGTTCGCCCGTCTCGGTGACCGTGATGGTCACTTCAATCCGCTTAATTTCCCGGAAATTGACGAAGTCATGTTTCATATCGGCGGTAGAGTATTCCGAATCGAGGGGATGCGAGAAATAGCCGGAGCCGTCGGTGACCTCGCTGGTGATCGTAGCCTCGGCGGTCCGGTGGAGCTTCCGGGAGAGGCGGAGATAGTCGAAATAGGCAGTGTTGGAAGAGACCAGGCGCAGTTTGTCGACTGAGGTAATGCCGGCCAATTCATCGACGTACAGCGTTCCGTTATAGTATGCCGAGCAGCCGGCGTCGGTGACCTGCACCGCAAATTCGTTGTAGTTGGCATACCGCACCGTCAGGGATGTGTCGACCAGCGTGCCGTCATTGTCATACATGACCTTGGAGGCGGTGGTCCTCGCGCCCGCGCCGAACGAGTGGCCGGCGGCATCAAGGAGCCGGAGCAATGGATTGGCCGCCGAGGCTTCCGCCCACATTGCTCCTTCGAGATAGCAGTTTTCCAAGGCGCTGCCGAGCGTCCGTTCCATGTATCCCGAGCCGGTGCACCGCACCGATTTGCCGCCGGCATAAATCTTGTTGGAGTGGCCGTCGGTCAACGGCGCGCTGCCCGGCGGGGATTGGTGGATTTTCGCGACGACTCCCGACGTGGACCAGCCGCCCTGGCCGTCCATGCTCAAACTTTCGGCATATTCCTCGAACGATTCGAAATAATCAAACACCTCGTCCGGGTCCGCCGGCGGTGGATCGGCGCTGCGGTTGCCGTAGTAGAGATAGAGCGGGCGCGACAGGTCGGTCGCCTGTTTCGGGAGCGCCTGCGGCAGCCGGAACATGATCTGCGTATTTTCATAGTTGGCGTAATCGACGAGCCGGTCCAGTTCGAGCGACCCCCAGAAGATTCGCACGTCATCGGCTGACGGCAGCATTTTGCCGGATGGTTCCGTCGTCAGGTAAAACAGGTCGAACCCCGAACACCAGCCGATTTCCACCACGTCGTTGTCCAGCGAGTGCTTCTGCGTCATGATCGGGACGCCCAGCGAGGTGTTGCGGGAATGCTCTGCGGCATACGTCCACGTCACCCCGCCGTCGGCGCTCTGCAGCTCGTGGATTTCGGCGGAGTACCATTCCTCGTCCGCCGCCCGCAGATACCGCGCCCGGAGATACATCCGGTAGCACCGCACGCCGTAGCTCGCGTTGACGCTCTTGATCCCGAAGAGGATGGCATTGAAATCGGACAGCTGCCACGGCTGGTTGGTGTAGGGATTGGTCGTCCAGGTCGTCTTGTATTCCCCTATGCTCGTCGACGGCACCAGTAGGGCCATGCCGTCCTTGTCGACAGACGAACCGTCATTCAGGTAATGTTTGATTTGCCCGGACCCGCCCAAACCGATACAGTGGGTCACAATGTCGACCGAGATGATCGTCGCGTCCACCAGGGTATCGGTGGAGGAACAGTCCATGTAGCCGTCCGCTTTGTTCAGGTCTACGTAATCGGCCAGGTTCAGTTGGCACCAGCCGTCGTCGACCACCGCGTATAGATCGCTACCCGTGGAAGGGGTGGCATTCGCCGCGTCGCCGTCGGCGTCGGGGACGCGGTGCCCCCAGGTGATCCCGTTGACCGGCATATAGAGACGGATGATGCCATCGCGGTCGGTCATGACCCCGATCCCGCTTCGCCGGACCCGCAGCATTTGGTCGGTCTGTTCGCTCGGGCTGTAGATGGTCCATGATCCCGCCGACCCGACGGCCGCCGACCACCGGGCGCACATGAGACCGGTTTCCTCGGCATAGGCGTAGCTCTTCGACGACTGTTTCTGCTCCCAGAACACGACCGGCTGAGGCGGGGTCGTGCCGTCACGGCGGGTCAACACGAGATTCTCGACAAAGACCTCACCGTCGACCGCGCTGCTCAGGAGAATCGCCTTGTCAACGTCGTAGCTGATCGGCGCCTGCGCGCCGGTGCTTTTGGTCCGCCCGGCTATGGACCCATCGGCCCAACGCCAGACGTTGAATCCTTCGTTGGTCAGGGAGCTTTCGTCGGTCTCTCCGAGCTTCGAGTAGGCGTACCAGATACCCAGCGGGTTGACGTTGGTCGCCTGGAAGGTGAAGGCGATGTGCAGGGTTTCGTTGTCGGCGTCAAAGCGGATGCCGTAGCAGTACATTTTTGAGGCTGTGTGTACGGCGTCGAAAATGAAAATCCGGGCTTCGGACCAGTTTTTGCCGCCGTTGTCTGAGTACGCAAAGGAGTACTGGTTTTCATCGGTGCTGGGACCGCCCCGGGCGATGCAGTAGATGCGCCCGCCGTGGACTGACGTGGACTTAGGGATGACGAACGCCACCGGATACGTGCAGTAGTTCATGACATCGTTCGGAACGCCCTTGTCGCCGGGGTTTCCTTGCGTGTAGTCCTTCCAGGTGGAAAGGTCACCGGGGTTCTCGGTCCGGTAGTGGCGAATGGGTGCGGTGCCGTGGGCGCCGACAAAGACGTGGATATAGCCGTCGTCATCTACGGCGATGCAGGGGAAATGGTGCGTGTCATAGGAGGTGACGGTATCACAGACCTTGATCGGATCGGTCCATTCGCCCGTCGTTGAATCCCGCGCCACAATCATGATCGGTAAATAACTGCCGTTGGCAGGCAGCCGGCCCAGGTAGGTGTAGTAGGTCTTGCCGTTATGGTAGGCCAACTGGAACCCGCCGGACGCCTGAATGCTCTCGTTGAAGGCCCCGTCACTTGCCACCACCTGCCGCTCGCCGGTCTCCAAGTTGAACCGGACAGTGTAGTCGGTGTCCGCCGCACCGTGAACAGGGTCGAACGTGATCCGTTTTCGGAACGCGTAGTCGAAGGCGTGCCAGGCGGTCTCGTAGTTGACCTCGGTCGGCAGGTTGAACCGGGCCGTAATCTGCGCCCCCGATGCCGTATAGTCGACCTCGATCCATAACTGGGTAACCCGGCACTGTCCCCCCTTGCCGGTGGTGAGTTTGATTGTCCCGCCAGCCTTGACGGAATTGATCGTGTAGTCCGAATACGGCCAGGCACCGATGTTCACGTCTGAGTAATAATCCGTCAGCCCGCCATCAAGATAGATCCCGACCTTGAGGTCGGATAGATCAGACTCCGACCACGATCCGCCACCGGGTCGAGTTATGGTCTCGTCGTAGGCGGCATAAGATGAGGTCAAAGAGAGCGCCGAGCCGAGGCTATTTGTCGTGCCGAGCCGGAGGTAGAGCTTGACCGAATCGGGAGCGGTGATGGTAGGCACATAGATGTATGTCGAGTCATCGTCGGACGTTTCTTCGTCTACCAGCGCGTAGGTATCGCTGCCGGCTGATAGGCTCCATTGCTCGTTGTCACCTTCGGCGTTTGGTCTGAGGATATGCGTGCTCACACCGCCTCCAGCTCAACGTGGCCGTCGCCGTAAACGTGCGCCTCAATGTCGTCTACCCGCAAGGCCAGGTATCGCACCCAACCGGTCGCATCGATCCGCCAGGGATAATCGGAGAACGCCGCAGGCCGAAATGACCGCCGCTGCCTCTGCACCATCGATTCCTGACGCGCGGGAAACGATAACGACAGGCCCGGCGAGACAAACGCGACCCGGATAACCCCCGGTACTTCTGCCGTCCCGGCCGTCGATACGGGGTATTCGTCCCCGCTTGCGGTCAAGACTCGTACGCGGAAGAGATCGTCAACAAAGCGTCTGTACGATCCTGCCGGTTTCAGCGTCGATGCCGATTGTGTTTTGTCGCTCGCCATCGCGGTATCCTACGTGAAACTCCATTTTCGCCAATCGTCCGCCGACGCGCTCGATCCTGCGAAAATAATATGGCTCGGCTCCGGCCGGGATATCGACCGGACCGAACGTCTGGGCCCTCGGGACATGGTGGTAGCCAATACGGAGCGGGTCGCCCTTGTTGGCCCGGGCCGCCGCCACCGCCGGCAGCGTCCCCCAATCAGACGATTGGGCAATGATGCCGTCCTCACAGTAGAGAACCCAGAACCCGTAGCGCGTCCAATCCTCGTAAAGCATAGCTAACTCTCATCATAGCGAACGTGAAGAACCTGAACGGGCAGGTTTCCCTGTCCGGCCGTCGGCCCTACCCGCAGTTGGACGATGATGTAATCCGAATACTCATTGATTGCGGAAATCTCGTCATACGACTGCGGCGTCCCAATCGCCAGGGCGCTGCCGGCATCCGGGTACTGGGTCGCGTTGACGGTCGCCACCGTACTCGCCTCATTGGTTGGCGTGGCATAGCTGGCCGTGGTGCCGATCATCAGGGCAACCCCGGTCGCCGGTGCGCTGGCTGAAAACCACACCTTGATATTGGCAACAGCATTATCCGGCGCCGCCGTACATTTCAAGCGCAGCCACGACTCGTAGGAATATGAGTAGCCTGTCTCCGGTACGGGGATAGGGTATGATCCGGTGTCGGTCGAATTGGAGTCATCGTTGATCAGACCGACATCCCAGTTGGTGCTGGCCTCAGATCCCGGTGACGCACCGGTGCGCTTCATGAGACTAAATGCCGCTAGCGCCATGGTCTACCTCATATCAGTTGCACCGCCGTGAAGGAGACGGATTTTTTCGTAATCGTCTTGCCGATAATCAGGAACTGCTC
>Ga0209311_1002190_pt1 | contig 14380 bp, 14 predicted proteins | sample AD_UKC045_MetaG_FD_184417 | JGI IMG/M metagenome (GOLD analysis project Ga0209311, IMG submission 184417) | Active sludge microbial communities of municipal wastewater-treating anaerobic digesters from USA - AD_UKC045_MetaG (SPAdes) (version 2) | ecosystem: Engineered > Bioreactor > Anaerobic >... | reverse complement strand
GCGGGTATCCTTTTGGGATTCTATCACCACCGCTTCCGCCGGAACTTCCACGGGGGCTTTGAGCTCCATCAGTTCGGACTGCAGGATGATGATCTCGATGAGGTTGAGAATGCCTTCTCCGGTGACAGTGGACGTCTTGCACCAGGGCACGTCTCCACCATACTGCTCCAAAAACACTCCATAATCCAGCAGTTGGGCCACCACGCGGTCCACGTTGGAATCCGGAAGATCTATCTTGTTGATGGCAATAATGATCTGGACACCGGCGGCCTTGGCGTGGTCGATGGCTTCCTTGGTCTGAGGTTTCATGCCCTCAGTGGCCGCCACCACGATCACCGCGATGTCTGTAACGTTGGCCCCGCGGGCACGCATTGCCGTGAAGGCTTCGTGACCGGGAGTATCGAGGAAGGTGATCTTGTGCTTGTTGATTTCGATCTGGTAAGCACCGATGTGCTGAGTGATGCCACCCGATTCGCCAGCCACGATATTGGTGTTGCGGATATAGTCCAGAATGGAGGTCTTGCCGTGATCGACGTGGCCCATGATGGTCACCACCGGGGCACGGGTTTCGGCTTCTATATCCTGATAGCTTTCACGTTCCCTGTCGATTATATCGGCGCCATACTCATCTTCAAAGCGAAATTCCACCTTAAACTCATCACAGATCATCTCCAGCGAGTCCTTGTCCAGACGCTGGTTCATGGTCACCAACTGACCCATCATAAAGAATTTGGAGATGATCTCGGCCGCGGAAACGTTCATGATCTTGGCCAGTTCGCTCACCGAGGTGTATTCCCTGATCACGATCTCCGTGGAACTGGTATCGACAGCCTGAGCTTCACGATGATACTTCTTGCGCTTGGAGCTTTTCTGGAGGGTCTTTTTGATATTTCTGGAAATGGCGGCCTCATCCACTTCCGTGGGCTCGGCTACCTTCTGTTTCGTCTTCTTGGTACTGGTGATAATGGCTTTTTTATGCTTGCTCTTGTCTCCCAATTCCTCATGACTGACCTTGGCTTTGCCGAATTTCTTTTCTTCAGCTTCTTTGGCCGCGGCTGGAGTGACAGGCAGGGGCTTGACATCCGGCAGGCTTTCGCCAGGCTTTCTGGAATCGGGGCGTGGTCTGGTGCCGGGACTGGGACGTCCGCTCGCGGGGGGTTTGGGACCACTTCTCGCCGTCTGAGTCTCCAGATAAGATTTGGGCCTGACCCGCTCTCTGGGACCGCGTGGCTGAACTGGCGTAGCCTGGGTGTAGGGAACGATGATCCGGTGTTTGGGAGCTTCGGGAACTGGTTTGACGGGAGCTTCGGGCACGGTGACAGGCTCTTCCCTGGTCACCGGGACTTCCGGTTCCGCTTCCTGCTTTGGGTGTGGAGCTTCGGAGGGCTCAGAAGAAGCATGTTGTTCGGAACCCTCAGCCGGAGCGGCTTTGGTCTTCGCGGTGGGCCTGGCAGCTGGAGCAGCCTCGGGTTCCGGCTCTTTCACCGGTTCCGGGATCACGATGTCCTCATGCTTGTGTTTGGCGGCCTGGCGCATCTCGATAAACTTCTTGCGTTCTTTTTCAGCACGCTTCTCCGCGTCCACCTGCTCGTTGTATTTTCTGCGGATCTTGTCCGCAACGTCTTCTTCAATAAAGCTCATATGGCTCTTTGTAACCACCCCAAGGTCAATGAGGTGTTTCTTGAGGGCCATAGTGCTTATTTTGAGTTCCTTGGCCAGTTCATGTACTCTTATTTGCAAGGTTCCTCCCGTCGCGGTTCCATCCCGGCACAGGCCTGGATGGCTTTCGCGAATTGTTTATCCCCAATCCCGAAAACGCCGCTTTTGGGTAAGCCCAAAGCCTGGCTGAGATCGGTTTGATTGCCGGCCCGCATGAGCGGGATGGCGATCTGGTTTTCATTAAGGGCGTGATCTATGCCCCGACAAGTCCGCGGGGCCGTATCTTCAGCGAGCAGCACCAGATACAGCTTGTGTTGATGCATGGCACGCAGGCAGGCGTCATAACCTGAAATCAGCTTACCGGCTCGGCGGGCAAACTGCATCAGGGTGGTCATTTTTTTTAGTTGCGGGGCCGTAACCGCAATCGTTTGCCGGGCCCTGGCTTTCAAAGGCAGGGAATCCGAGGCCTGGGCTGGAGTCACACGAGGCCGGGGCGCAGGGAGCTTTTTGGCTCCGGGTTGGCTTCCAGCCCCTCTGGGAGCGCTGGAACTCCTGGCTGGCCGGGGATGTTTTTTGGGGGTAGCCGTCATTTCTGGCCTCTCCGGGATCCTGATCCAGCCCGCTTTTTGTGATAACGCTTGATCCACACAGGCAGGCCTTCCACACATTCGGGTCCGGGACAGAGGTGAAACTTGCGGCATTGCAACGCTCCACCCAGATCAAAGACCAGTTTGCCATCCAGCAGGATAAAGCTCAGCATGCCGTCCAGGGCGTTTTTGCCCCGGCAGACCACGCAGGTCCTCTGAGCTTGGTGTCCGGCTTTGCTGTTATGGTTTGGCATTAGAAATACTTTGCCGCTTCCTTGAGGCGTTCAGCGGTTTTCTGACCGACTCCTTCCAGGTTGACCAGCTCGTCCAGTGAGGCCGCGAAGACGTCCTGCACGGAAGTGTAGCCGGCTTGTTTGAGCGCTTCGGCGATCTTGGCCGTCACTCCGTCCAACTCTGTGATATGGCTCACGGTGCGGCGCTCCTTGGCCATCTTTTCATCAAATTCAGCGCTGGTAAAGATATCTATTTTCATCCCGGTGAGCTTGGCGGCCAGCTTGACGTTTTTACCCTGCTTACCGATGGCGATCACCTTGTTATCTTCGTTGACGATCACGCTGGCGGCCCGGTTGCGTTCAATGATCACATTGATGGCGCCATCGATACCGAGGGCGTTGATGATCATCTGTTCGGGGTCATCGGAATGGACCACGATGTCGATCTGCTCGCCGTGCAGCTCACGCCTGATGCCATCTATCCTGGTACCTCTGATCCCCACGCAGGCGCTGATGGGGTCCAGCTTGGGATCTTTGGTTTCCAGCTCTACTTTGGTGCGGATCCCAGGTTCGCGGACTATCTTGCGGATGGTGATCTGACCGCTGTAAATCTCTGGAATCTCAGCCTCAAAGAGCTTTTTGACAAACTCGGGATTGGTGCGCGAGAGGATGATGGTGATGTTGGATTGATGAGAGCGGATATTGACCACGTAGGCGCGGATGTTTTCCCCCACGCGATAGTATTCGTTTTCTATCTGTTCGTCGGGGGGAAGCAACGCGTCGGTGTGGTTGATGTCGATGCGGTAGCCGCCGTTTTCATCCACGGTCTTGATCTTGCCCACCACGATGGTGTTTTTGAGCTTGTTGTAGTCTTTCTGGATCTTCTCGTCTTCCAGTTCTTTGATCTTTTCCATGATCAGGCGCTGCGCGTTTTTCACCAGCTTGGGCTCAAATTCATACAGCGACATACTGCGCTGGATCATGTCCTCAAGCTGAACGGAAGGGTTGAGGGTGCGGGCTTCGGCCAGGGAGATTTCGCCCAGATTCTCTTCCAGTTCCACCACCCGGCACAAAAACCTGGCCTGGATTTTTCCGGTGGCCTGGTCCGCGAAGACAGTCAGTTCGTTATCGGGGCCCAGACGCTTTTCCAAGGTGCTGAAGATAGCTTCTTCTATGATCCGCTGAATCTGGTCTTTGTCCAGTTGTTTGATGGCGGCAAGCTTGATCACCGCGTCCAATATGTTAGCGCTCATCTGTCTCACTCCAATCGGGTATATACACGGTTTTGGCACGACTGATCTGCTTGAAAGGGATCAGGTGCAAAGTGCCCCGGTCATCAATGGTGATCTCATCCTGATCTACCACCGTGAGCGTACCCATCACGCTCTTTTTGTCTTCGCCGTCGTTGAACTGGACCGCCACCTTTTCGTTGATGGCGCTCACATAGTGGCTTTTAAGCTTGAGGGGACGTTCCACGCCGGGAGAAGAAACTTCCAGGTAATAACGCTCCGGGATCAAGTCAAACTCCTCGAGTTCCGCGCCCAAAGCGCGACTGAAGCTGGCACACTCATCCAGGGTGACTCCACCGATTTTGGTGAGGTACACCGTGATGATGCGGCCCTTGCCGCTCATCTTTTCATCGATGTCGTAGAGGGCCAAATGCTTCTCGCTGCAGATACGCTTGGCGATTTCTTCGATCTGTACCCGATAGTATTCCATTGTGTTTCCCTTTATTTCATAAGCGTTTTACATCAAAAAAAATAGCTAACCATGGGTAGCTATCCGGAGCCGCGCGGCGGCAAACTATTCTCTGGCTGACGGCTATGCTGCCGTCTTGACTAGTTGCGTCAAAATCTCCGGCCTTGGATATGTGTCAAGCTAAATCTGCCCGAAAGGCTGTTTGCGGCCTCAGGTACTGGTTTGCAACCCGGTTCCATTGACAGCCATGCTTTTGTTATACCCCGAAGATGCCCTTCCAGCAGGCTTTGCCGCTCCTCTGCACCTCCTCCCCTCCACCTGTGCCAAAGCAAAGGAGAGGTAAAGGAGAGGCATAGGTGGAGTATAGGTGGCTAAAAGGGAAGATCTGCTTAGATTATCAGAAAAAAGTTTGAGGTATCGAAATGCCAGACCAGCTCCACAAGAAAGCGTATCAAATGATCAGGTCCAAAGCCGAGGACAACACCACCGCCCAGGCCCTCAGCGGCATCTTTGGCTGGCCTATCACCATCGCGGCGGACATCGCCGTGATCCCACTTATCTATGTGCCTATGTGGGATAGAATTAGAGATATTTACGGACGCAGCAACATCAACCGGGACGTGGCCACCAAGATCATCGGCGGGATCGTGAGCGAAATCTTTGTGGATATCGCCTTTGATAAATTCATGGGCAACATCCCGCTGCTGGGAATCTACTTTAACGCTATCTGCGCCAAGACGATGACCTGGAGACTCGGCACTCTTTTTGCCATGCTCTCGGCCCGGGGCGAGGAAGTAGAGAGCCTGAGAATTAAAGAATCGATGACATTGATCCGCAAGATGTTTCCCCAAGGGGATATGTTCAAATTCAAGACCCCGGACAAAGCCGTCTTTGTCAAGCTGCTGGAGGGACTGGGAGATGTGCAGCCAGAGGATTACAACCGCAAAGTGGTGGCGCTGCTGGAGCACATGGAGGAGATGTAGGGGTCGGTAGAGACGGTTTGGAGGTTATATTTCCCGCAGATTTCGCAGATTGGCGCGCGGAACTCGCTGATTTTGGTAAAGTTGAGTGGGATGAGGAGGGGCTAACCCGTAACGCATAACGCATAACGCATAACGTTAAAACACAGAGAAAAGCAGAGGTTTCCTTTTTTTAAAACAGAGGGACAGAGGGACAGAGAATTGAGAATTGACAATTGAGAATTGACAATTGAGAATTGAGAATTGGGGGTAAACTTGACAAAAAGCGCATTCAGACATACCACCTCTCATTATAAACCTCTGTCCCTCAAATAACTCTGTCCCTCTGTCCCTTTTTTTTTGTAAAAGATACCTCTGCTTTTCTCTGGTCAAACCTCTGCTTTTCTCTGTGTTAAAAATAGTTACAGGATCTGTCTGATCACCCAGGATGCGGCCATCATGCCCATTGTGGCGGGCATATAGCTGATCGAGCCGATCATCTTGCGCTGGCGGCCTCTCTGGATGACGAGCTCGTTGAGGCTTTCGTCTTCGTCTTCTTCCGGCATAGTGGGCAGTTCGGATGAATACACGCAAGGAAAAGTGCCCTGGATACCTCTGCGACGCAGGAACTTGCGTACTCTGCGGGCCAATGGGCAGTTGTGACTTTTATCGAGGCGATCCAGATGGATTTGGGAGGGATCCAGACGGTTGCCGGCTCCCATCACGGAGATGATCTTAAGCTCTACGCGGACAGCATATTCCAGCAGCCCGATCTTGGGGCCCAGGCTGTCGATGGCGTCGATATAGTAATCGCAATCCCTTAGGAGTTCAGCCCTGTTTTCCTGATCCAGAAACACCTGATGGGTAATCACTTCCGCATTGGTGTTGATGCTGAGGACGCGGGCTTTCATCACTTCGGTCTTGGGCTGGCCGATGCTTTCATGCAGGGCGATGATCTGACGGTTGAGGTTGGTGGTCCCCACGGTGTCGAAATCGATCAGCACAAAGCGTCCAATTCCCGCTCTGGCAAGCGCTTCCACCGCGTAGGAACCCACTCCGCCCAGTCCAATCACGCAGACCCTGGTTCTCTTCAGTTTGTCGATGCCGTCTTCACCGATCAGGAGGGCTGTGCGGCTCTGCCAGGGATCAGACACGTTTTCCCTCTATAAGATACTGGTAATTGAACTCTTGTGTTTGAATGAGGACGTCCTTGGCGACTCCTGAAATGGCGGCGGTCTGCTCCAGCACCTCCAGCAGTCTCAACAGCGGATTTGCCTCTCCCTCATGCACATAATATTGGGTGATGTCCGTCTCAAAGAGGTAGCGCCCATCCGCCAGCATGGCATTGAGCAGGTCCAGCTTATCGGGCCTGAGGATACGCGCGCTGATCGTGAAGCGGCTATCTTCTCTGGCCAGAAGCCGATAGCCTTCCACACTGCCGGCATATCCGTGCACCAGATAGCGGAGCGGGTATTGCTTCAGCAGTTCCCAGGCCTCCTGTTGATGGCCCACAATGTGGAGCACGACGGGAAGCTCGTAATCAAGCGCTATCTCCAACTGAGCCTGAAACATATCTTTCTGAAACTCCAGGTCGGGACCGTTTCTGTCCAGTCCAATCTCCCCCACCGCCCAGATGTCTTTGTGATCGCAGAGCTTAACTATGTCCTCCAGCTCCAGGTCGCATTCGTCAAAGTTGGGATGGAAGCCGGCGCTGAAGCGCACTCTGGGATCACTAAGTTCTTTATAGAAAGCCACTTCCTGCTTTCTCAGAGCGGATGAGAGAAAGCTGGTGATTCTGTTACGGGCAGCGTCTTCGAGCAGAGGCCCCAGAGGCATGAGGTCGTTGAGGTTGGCGAGGTGGCAGTGAGCGTCTATGAGCATGATATTCCTCTGTCTGACAGATGTTTGAGGATGGCATCCGCGGCCCGTTTTCCAGCCTGTCCGTCCAAGGCGTCAAACATCAGCAGATTTGCTGACTGCCTCTGTTCTTGCAGCAGCGAGGGCCCATCCAGAAAGAGCTGGCAGGCTTGCTCCAATTCGCTGTAACGATATATTCTTACGGATATTTGCTTAAGCAGTTCATCTATCTCAGGCAAAGACCTGGCGGCGGGATGGGTATCGAAGGTCACGATGCCCTTATCAAGCGCGCAACACTCTGCCAGGATGGAACTTTGATCGCCCACGCAGACGTTCGCCAGCATGATGGCCTTCAGGAGATCGGCTGGCGCTACCAGTCTGGCCCCCTCGATGTGTCGCAGCGCTTTACGGTATTTGGACGAAATCCAGGGATGCAGAGTGACGAGGATATTCCAACGTTTGGAGAGGTCGGCTAAATGCCTGAACCACAAATCGATAGCGCTCATGCCGCTGGCGTCCCAGGTGGCGGTGAACAGCATAGTCGGTTTGGAGGGATCGAGGGCCAGCCTTCTGGAAAGGGCCTTCAATTGGTTTTGAGTGATGCTGCCGTCGAAAGCGGGGTCCAGCCTGGGAAATCCCACTGCCTGGCCCACTTTAACGCCGATAGCTCTGGCCGCTTCCAGATCTGCCTGACTGCTAAAGAGATAGAGGCTGAAGCGGTTATAGTTCTCCGCTTTGGTCATCCGCTTGAAATGGTAGGGACCGTGGCGCATGCCGATGCCCAGAACGTCTGGACTGGGGAACTTATGCAGAGAGTGGCGGCTCATGATCAGCACTTTTGGGAAGCTGAAGAGGCCTTTACAGGACAGGCCGGCTTGCTGGAGCTTGCCGGAGACCTTGTGGTTAGAGCTGATGTATGTGATTGGCGGGAGATGCTTTGCCACCGGTTCAAAACCAAGCAGATCAATCTCTTCCGGGCAGTAGAAAGCGAGAGGGGTCTGGCGGTTAGTCCGGCCGGCATGTTTCCAGGCGGCAGTGTAGATGGGCCTGTAAAGCAGCTCGGAACCTACCATCAGTGCGCTGCGATCTCCAGATATTCCAGCAGTCCAGCTGCCAGGGTTTTTTCCAGTTCTGATTTTACTTCCTGAAACTGCCAGCCCTGATCGCTAAGCAGATAACATCCCTTAGAGCGAACGATGGCGGCCGTGCCAAAGTGGGAGGCCTGAAACTCGAAGAGGTAAGAGCGGCCTTGCTTGTGGCCGATATCCATGGAAAGAAAGGGAGTATCGAAGCGTTTGGCGATATCAGCGGCAAATTCCAGCAGGCCTTCCGGGACCTGGGCAGAGAAGTCGAAAAGCTTGGTCCCGCTGGCCCGGAAATCTCCCTCTCTGGTCAGTCTGCGCATCACGTAAAGTCTTGTTCCGATGGCAATAACGCGGTAGTCGCAATCCAACCCGGAGATATATTCTTGCAGCAGAAAGGCGGCTCCGGGACGCCTGTATTCCAGCCAGGCAGCAGCATCGCTCTTAGGCTCGAAATCCGGATAGCCCTCATAGCTTCTGCCCTTGCGAAAGTGGACCCTTCGGAAGTGGTCAAGTGTATCCCAGACAGACAGTTTGGGAGCCAGGGAGGCTACTTTGCCAAGCAGTTCAGTGCGGTCTTTACAGAGCCACACGCCCCTGGCATTGGTGCCACTAATCGTCTTCAACACAATGGGATAGGGCAGATCGGCGGGGATGTCGTCCGGATGGCAGAGATACCAGGCTCGGGGTTCCGTGATGCCCAGCTTCTGCTGATAGAGCCAGCTAAAGCCTTTGTTCTCATGGCATAAGAGCAGCGGCAAAGATGGGATAAGCCGGTTTGAGATGGCCAGGTTGGTGAGTTGGTCCTTGAGCCAGCCGCGGATATGAGGCAACTGACTGAAACTATAGAGGATAGTGCTGTCCTGAGGTTGCCAGCTTCCGGATGCGAGGTCCTTCCAATCAGCCTGAATAACTTTGATGCCCTTTGCTTCCAGATGCCTGACAAACCGGTCCGTGTCTATCGATACCAAGGGTTTGCGGGCTTGCCCATAAAATCCCTGGTAACCGGTGAGTAGATGCAGTTCCATTCTCAGCCGGTCCGTTCTCGGTCAGCCCGCTGCAACTCAGCCAGCAGCATGTATTTCAGCGCCACCTGCATCGCTCCCATTACACAGATCAGCAGGCCTCTCCAGCCGTCCCGAAAAGCTCCTCTAAACAGATAATACTGCAGGAGCTTGCCCACCGGTCTCAGGGTTAAGTGCCACCAGTGCGTGCGTTTACCTTTCTCATACAGATCTTCAGACTGCCAGCGGGCGTAGCGCTGCATTTTGGCAAAGTGGGAGTCCAGGCTGGCAATGGGATCGTGGATCAGGAAGTATCTGGGGGGCATATACTTCTTGTTGTCCAGACGGATGGAGGCATGTACTCTGGCCTGGCGCCAGTAGCGGGTCGCGACGGATGTGAGCACCAGACGCTTGCCCATGCTGCTCATGTAGTCCTGATACCAGCGAGCATCCGCCTTCAGATCATAATCTGGGTAACCGGGGAAATGCTTGTTTTTGCGCAGGTGCTTCCGCCTCCAGAAATCGATCCTCTGCCCCAGACTGGTCTTGGGCTCATGCTTCTTCAGTTCCCTGAGGATATCCTCTCGGCTGTTTACCAGAGCCACTCCCGTACTGTTTGATCCGGTGAGGGTTTTGAACACCAGGGGGAACTTCAGTTCATAATGCTGCAGCTCGCGTTTGGAGCTAAAGTACTGGCAATCCAGGCTATGTATGCCCAGTTGATCCTTGAGCAGCTCCTGCCAGCCTTTGTTTTCGTGGCAACAAAATAGCTGGAAGGAGGGGATCAGAGTGTTTCCCGCAGCTTGTAGATACATCAGGCAATCGCGGATGTAATGGCGCAGGTTTTCCCGATGGCTAAAGCTATAGAAGATAATGCTATTGCGGGGGGCAATCAGTTTGTTTACCACTTCATGAAATTCATGTTGCAGTACACGATACCCCAGTTTCTCCAGTTCGGAGACAAAGAGCGCTGTATTCAGCGAGACCCAGGGTTTACGGCTCTGGCCGATGAAGGCATCGTAACCGGTAATAATGTAGATATCTTTCATGCTTCTCCCAGGTGGTCTAAGATGCTGTGCAGCACCGATTTCGGCTGGATCAGGCGCATGCAGTTGTGATGCTTGTAAGGGCACTTCTGGGGGCCATGGCTGCTGCAAGGACGGCAATCCAATTCTATTTCAAACACCCGGTCTCCCTCGCGATAGGGGTAATAGCCAATGCGCTGAACTGTGGGACCAAAAAAGGCAAAGACCTTCACCTGCATGGCGTTGGCAAGGTGTAATGCGCCACTATCGTTGCAGATCATGGCAGCGCAGCGGGAAATGGCCACGGCGCTCTCCAGCAGATTGGTTCTACCCGCCAGATTTAACAGCTGCTGGGAGCCCAAATGATCTTCGATGGCATCGCACTTGGCCTTATCCTCTTTCCCGCCGATCAATAGTATTGCATAGTCCCTCCGAATTAGCCCTTTGGCCAGCTCTATATAGTACTGAAGCGGCCAGCATTTGGTAGCCCAAACCGATCCCGGAGCTATCGCCAGTAGTCGCTTCCCCTCAAAAGGCTGCATCATTTCTGCTACTGCTGCTTTGTCCTTATCTGAAGGGAATAGCTCGCTCTGCATGTCGAAGTCTTTGGGTGAAAGCAGCTTGAGTAAACTGAGGTTCTTCGCTATCTTGTGGATTCCTTTGGGATGAGGTGTCTTCAGTGTGAGCAAATAAGGCAATGTGCCGCGGTCAAAGCCCACCCGGATCGGGATGCCTGCCAGATACAGCAACAGATGAGTGCGTCCCGAACTATGCGGTGAAATCGCCATATCATATTGCCTTGCTTTTAGATCTCGGATCATAGTGAGCATTGCTCTTAGAGGGGATTGTCGCTTGGGATAGCTGAGTACATCATTCAGATGCGGGTTGTTGTGCAAGAGCATAGCCGCTGCGGGAACAACGAGGGCGTCTATTGCAGCTTCGGGATACAGCTCCTTCACCGCGCGGATCAAGGGAGTGATCAGGATCACATCTCCGATGAAGGCGGTCTGGACGATCAGAATGTGCTTCATATCAGCTTCTTGTATAACTCCAGATTTTTCCGGGTCATCTGCTCCTTGCTAAAGTGCTGAACGCGGCTCAGTGCGCCCTCACCCAGCCTTTTCCTCAAATCAGGATCATCTGCCAGCAGCAGCATTGCCTTCGCCAAAGCCTCCGGATTGCGCTTCTCCACCAGGAGCCCGGAGATTCCATCTTCGATCATCTCCGGAATGCCTCCGGCACGAGTGCCAATTACAGGCAATCCAACGCTCATGGCATCCAGCACCGAGGTTCCCAAACCTTCTTTCTTTGATGCCAAAACAAAGATATCCAATGCTTTCAAGAAAGAACCTACCTGCTTTTGCATACCCGTGAAGCAAAGCTTGTCCGCGATACCGAGCTCCCGTGCCAATTCCTGCATGGCGGTCAATCTTACTCCGGAACCCACTGCGATAAAGTGCAGCTTAGGATTACTGTTCAGGGCAATGGCTGCGGCATGAACGAAATTGGGATGGTCCTTATGATACACGAAAGCGGCAATGGTGCCGATCAATACGCTGTCGGAGGGAATCTGCCAATGCTCTCTGAAGTCAGGAGCTACTGTGTCATCCCGGAAGCGCTGGATATCCACTCCGCTGTGGATCAGATGTATCTTTTGTGGTGCCAAACCATCGTTCAGCAATACATTACGGATGTTTTCTGAGATCGCTACCACGGCGTTTGTGGCTTTGCCCATGTATTTGAAGCGTGACAGGATATTGTCGGAAACGGCAAAATCCACTCGGCGCGCAGCTACCAGCTTCAGTTTGGGAGCAAACAGCCTGGCCAGGATGCCCCAGCCCAGAGCGTGAGAACTATGCAGATGCAGAATGTTGTAGGCGTTCCTGCGGGCATAAGCTGCCAAACGATACGCGGCGATCAGATCCCCTTCTCCCAAAAATGGTATGGCTTTCACGGGTAAACCATCCCGCTTCAACCGGCTTTCCATTTCCGAAGACTTACGGCAGACAAAACCGCTGGTAACCCCAAGATTACATAGGCCTTGATGCAGATAGTATGCCTGTTGTTGACCTCCACGCCAACCGTGTTCCGTATCTACGTGCAATACTCTGATTTCATTCATCGGCGATATTTATACCAGATGCCCCAAGCAGAGTTTTTACAGAGCAGAAAGCCGTGCCATCCATCCAGAAAGCCAAGCTTGAAGATGTACATCTTGAGGAATTTATGTGCTGCGCGCAGTCCTGCCACGAAGGAGGATTCCTGCTTCTTGCCTGCCAGGTCCGCATAAAAGCGAATTTTGTGGAAATGGCTGTCCAGGTTTGGGTAGGTGAGATGATGCATCACATTTTTACAGGTGGCTTTTTCCTGATTGGTTTTGATGCCTTCATGCACGGCCTTGTCGTTAAAGGTGCCATACTGACGGTTGAACAACCTCAAAGGGGCGTCACTTTGCCAGCCGCAATGGCGAATCGCTTTACCCAGATAGTAGCTGAGGCGTTTGATATGCCAGGCTTTGCCTTGGAAATCTTTCTTTTTCAGTGAGATCAGCTCCGCTTGCAGCTCATCACTCAGGCGTTCATCGGCATCAATGGAAAGAATCCAATCATGCTTTGCCAGCGCCACAGCTTGCTGCTTTGCCTTGCCAAAGCCTTCCCATTTACCCTGCTTGTAAACCACTGCTCCTGACTGTTCTGCTTTCAGACATGTATCATCCGAGCTTCCGGTATCCAGTACGATGATTTCATCCGCGCAACTGAGCGTAGCAAGGCAAGCCGCGATGTTTGCGCTCTCATTTTTGGTGATCAGGACGGCAGAAAGCATGGCCATATCAGCGTTTGATCAAGACGTAGTTTTTGAAAGTACCTATGGGCCCGGTGAGCTTTTCCAAAATTGATAGTAGCCGAATCCCCAGCTTCTCATGCTTATGGGGTTTGCGTCCGGGATTGGGCTTGCCCGAGTATTGCAGCTTATCTGCCCAATCAAAACGGGCGATGCGCTCTTGCATCACGGCAGGATGGGTCTCTGTAAACCTCTTTAAACGGTTCAAAGGGCCATAATCAAAGTAGTCCGGTACAGCTCCATAATGCTTCTCTGCTTTAGCCTTACCCCAATGCACACTGTCCAGCGCTTTATTCTTATTGCGCATCAGCTGAGGTGGCCGCACCCACCCGTAATGGTAGATCCAGGCATTCACCTTGGCAACTTTGAGCTTGCGGGTTCCGGTTTCTTGCCGCGGATTGTCATAATGCTCAAAATAGCGGAAGGATTGCGCGCTTTGGTAGGAATGGATGTTGGGCAGATTGCGCACGATGCGGATCTCCCACGGGTACCAGCCATGCCCGCCGTGATAGTGCTCATAATCTCCCCAGAAATGCTTGTAGTTAAAGAGCAAGCCTTCCACTTCCGTGTCATGCAAAAGCTCTTCACAACGGGCTTTGATCGCCGGCAGGTACTTTTCGTGTACTACTTCGTCTGCTTGCACATAAAAGAGCCAATCCCCCGTGCAGGCTTTCATGGCGATATCGGTCTGATAGCTGTTGATCATACCGCGATGGCAGTATTTCTCTTCCCACACGGTATCGATGATCCGGATTTTGGGGTCATTAATGGCAGCCACCAATTCACGCGAGTGATCGTCCTCATCTCCTTTCCCGATAGCTATCACGAATTCATCGCAGATGGGCAGGATGGATTTGATGGCTTCCGCTGTGGGGTAATACAACTTTTCTCCGTTTCTGACGAATGAGAATCCGCTAATCATCATGGCTAAAGAATCTCCTATTGGTTAAACTGCAGCTTATAAAGGGTTTGATATCGTTCATTGGTCTGCAAGAGCTCTTCATGCGAACCAACTCCCACTATTTTTCCAGCTTCCAAAACCACGATCTGGTCCGCCTTGAGGACGGTCGAGAGCCTGTGGGCGATCATCACGACGGTGCGTCCTGCCGTGGCGGCATCGATGGCCTGCTGGACTTTCTGTTCGCTTTCGGTATCCAGAGCGCTGGTGGCTTCGTCGAAGATCAGGATGGGCGGATCCCCGATAATGGCGCGGGCGATGCAGAGCCGCTGTCTCTGGCCACCCGAAAGATTGGCCCCCTTGGTATCCAGCATCTCGTCGTAAGCGTTTGGGAAAGAGGCGATAAACTCATCGGCATAGGCCACTTGAGCGGCCTGTTCGATGCGGGCCTGGCTCACCTCTTCCAGAGATCCGAAAGCGATGTTGTCTCTGATGCTGCGGGTGAAAAGTACGCTGTCCTGAGTGACGACCCCAAAG
>Ga0209311_1002181_pt1 | contig 14421 bp, 11 predicted proteins | sample AD_UKC045_MetaG_FD_184417 | JGI IMG/M metagenome (GOLD analysis project Ga0209311, IMG submission 184417) | Active sludge microbial communities of municipal wastewater-treating anaerobic digesters from USA - AD_UKC045_MetaG (SPAdes) (version 2) | ecosystem: Engineered > Bioreactor > Anaerobic >... | reverse complement strand
AATGTTGCCCCAACAAACAGGAGAGTTGCTGATGCCCAATACGATATTGACAGCTGCCAATCTGAAGAAGTATTACGCCGGCACCAAAGCGGTGGACGATGTGAGCATTGAGCTCATGGAAGGCGAGATTCTGGCCATCCTGGGACCAAACGGGGCCGGGAAGACCACCACTCTGGAGATGCTGGAGGGTTTGCGCCAGCCGGATTCCGGCACGATAGGCTTTTTTGAAGAGAATTGGGGACCTTCCCAGGTGCAGGTGAAAGAGCGGATCGGGGTGCAGCTCCAGAGCTCCAGCTTTTTCCGCTATCTGAATGTGAGAGAGACGCTTGAGCTGTTTCGCGGCCTCTATGCCAACCAGGTGCCCGTCAAAGAACTGATCGCGGTGATGAGCCTGGAAGAAAAGGAAAAAACCCTGGTCAAAAACCTCTCGGGTGGGCAGTTGCAGCGTTTGGCCCTGGCTGTGGCATTGGTCAACGATCCGCGCCTGATCTTTCTGGACGAGCCCACCACCGGTCTCGATCCCCAGGCCCGCAGGTCTCATTGGGAAACGGTGCTGGACCTGCGAAAACGCGGCAAGACCATCATCCTCACCACCCACTACATGGAGGAAGCGGAGTATCTGGCCGACCGGATCATCATCATGGACCACGGCAAGATCGTGGCATCCGGCACTTTGGACGAGCTGATCTCCTCCATCGGGGCCCAGAATTACATCAGTTTCAGGATTCCCGGCATGTCCGAGCTTCCAGCGCAACTGTCTGGCCTGCAAGGGATAGAGCATGGCGAGGGGGATGGCTTCTGCCTCCAGACCGACGATGTGACCAAAGACCTGGCAAGCTTGTTTGAGCTGGCCCAGGCCCAGGATTTTAAGCTGGATGACATCCGGGTGCGCCGTCCCGACCTGGATGACGTATTCTTGCGCATCACCGGCCATACTCTGAGGGATTGAGATGCGTTTCTGGAGATTTACGCGGAGCTTTTTCCTGGCTGAGATCCGGGAGTTTGAGGTGGTGTTTTGGAGCATCGTGTTTCCGCTGCTGCTCTATGTGTTTCTTTCGGCCGTTTTGGGAGGGAATGGCAAGGCGGGAGGCATGTCTTTCAACCTGGGAGTGGTGAGAAACAGCACTTCTGCTGTGGGGACGATGGCCATCAGCAAGACCCTGGATGCCGTCACCGGTAGTGAAGGACCCTTTGTGGCCACCCCTTTCGCCAGTCTGGAAGAGGCCCTGGAGCAGATGAAAAGTGGCAAACAGGACGTGGTGGCGGAGCTGGGAGGCGAGCTGATCCCCAGCAGCCAGAGCTTTCCCGTGCGGCTACACTCCATCAGCGGCAAAGAATCCTCCCAGGTGGCGACCAACATCCTGGAGCTGGTCTTCGACAAAGCCAATCTGGAAGTGGCGCGCCTCAGCGATCACGGCTTCAAAGGCATCGTGATCGATACCCAAGCCGTGGCGGGCTCAGCTTCCAGCCGCAGCGTGGACTACAAGGACTATCTCTTCCCTTCCGTGGCGCTGATGATGATGCTCTCCGTGGCGCTGCTCAACAGCCCGCTCAGCCTGGGTTTCTATCGCAGCTCCGGCACCAACCGCAAGATTTTTACCACGCCTCTGCGTCCGCTGGAGTTTTTCGCGGCCCATCTGGTGAAGCTTCTGATCACGATGCTGATCTCGCTCACGCTGCTCTACGCCATGGCCTGGTTTATCTATGGCGTGAGGGACGGCATCTTTGGGCTGGGGTTTTTTCTCACTCTGCTGTTGGGCATGCTGAGCCTGATTTCCATTGGACTGGTGATCGCGGCCATAGCCAGCAAGGAATCATCCGTGATGGTGATCGGGCAGATCTGCTATCAGATCATGATGTTTATGGGCGGGTTTTTCTTTCCGGTGATGGACTTGCCCTGGAGCGTGAAGTGGCTGGTGTATCTGGTGCCTACCACCTATCTGGTGGAGCTGCTGCGTCGGGGTATGGGCATTCAAACCATGGAGATGGCCACGATCTGGCTGGTCACCGTTCCGCTGGCGTGGATGCTGATTTCCGCCGGCGTGTTTTCGCTGAATTTCCGCAAGGTGATGGGCCATGCGTAGATCACCCTTTATCTCTTTGGTGGTGGCCAGTTTCCGTGAATCCATGCGCAACAAGGGGGAGATCTTTTTTATCCTCTTTTTCCCGCTGCTGTTTGTGTTTATCTTTGGCAACCTGCAGCGTGACAACGATAACTATCGCAAGACCTGGCTGGGCTTTTGCCAGAGCGCAGGTGCCGACGTGGCAGATGTGATCAGCCAGAGCGGGGCCTGGGAACTGAAGCGCTACGACACTCCCGCTGCCATCAGGGCCGCCATCCAAAAGGGAGATATCCGTCTGGGCCTCAGCTATGACGGCAACCGCGCGAGGTATTTCTACAAGGAAGGCGATCTGGCCACCCAAAGCAAACTGAGGCTGGCCCGGCTTTCCATCACCGCCGCGCTGGAAAGGCACTCCAATCAGGTGCGGCCTCTGCTCACGATCTCCAGACACCAGACCAGTGCCGGCAAGATGAAGGCCTCCGGGCTGGATTATACCCTGGCGGGAATCATCTCGATCGGCATCCTCAGCGTGGGGCTGATGTCCGTGGTGACGATGTTTGGCCGCTACCGCAAGAGCGGCGTGCTCAACCAGCTCAGGATGGCACCCCTGAAGCCGGTCTCCTTTGTGATGGGGATCACCCTGTCCAGAATGGTGCTCAGCGTCTTTTCGCTGCTCATCATCCTGGGCTGCAGTCTGCTGTTTTTGCGGGCATCTTTTGAGGTCGACTGGCTGCTGCTGTTTATCACCCTGATCTCCTCCACCCTGGGTATGATGGCCCTGGGACTGCTCTTGGTGCTGATCTTTCGCAATCCCGAGACGGCCAATACCACGGCCGCCATTCTGATGTTTGGGATGCACTTTCTGGCAGGGATTTTCTTTCCCACGGCCATGCTGCCGGACTATATGAAGGCAATATCCACCCTGCTGCCCCTCAAGTATGTGGCCACTCTGGTGAGGCACAGCCTGGGGATCGAACTGATCGCCCCACACCTGTTTATCCTCCTGAGCTCGTGTCTGGCCCTGGGGGGAATCCTGATGCTGTGGCTGGCAGGCAGGAAGTTGTTGGGGGCGGAAGCAAGGATTTGACTGCCAAAAGAGACGTTTGGCTTCCGCCCCAATTTCACTAAGATATTTACTGACAGCGTTTAGATACCGAGCAGGAGGCAAAACGAGCTTCCCGCGTCGTGTGTGTTGAATCAGAATTTCATCAAGCCCGGATATCTCATAGCCCGAAACCGTTGAAACTCATGAGAAGCATGCTGTCGTAATGAGGATATGAATATGACCAGTTTGCAAAGATTCTGCAAGCACATCAAAAGCATCGCCAGCTTTGACGTAGAAACCCTGAACCAAGCCATGGCCAGGCTGGAATCCTTTGGAGAAAACTCTCCTGCCGCTCTGCCTGAGCTTATGCCTCAGTGCCATGACGGAGCAGGAATTGTATCAGGAACTCGAGCGCCTGGACAACGAAGGCAGCTATGCCCAGGCCTGTGAGCTCACCCGCCAGTACATCCTCGAACATGGCGAGAACTCTGAATTGATGTTTTTGATGGCGTCTTTTCAGGTTCGCGAGGCAAAACCCGATGAGGCTTTCCAATCTCTGGGCCGGGCAGTTGATCTGGGTATGCTGGACATCGAATGGATCAAAGATTACGGCGTCTTTGCCAGCCTCAAGGACGATCCCCGTTGGGAGCGTCTGGACCTCAGAGCGAAGGCCGTGACGGACAGCCTGACCGCTACCCTGCCTCTGGAACGCACCAAAGAGGCCGCCATCGCTCTGCCCGAGCCCTTGCTGAAGGGTGTGATCAGCGTTGAGGAAGCCCTGCAGCAGAGGCGTTCGGTGCGCTATTACAAAGAGGAAGCCCTCAGCCTGCAGGAAGTATCCCAGATTCTCTGGGCCGCCTATGGAATCACCGTTCCGCTGGATGCCGAACAACTGCGCGGCGGATTCAGGACTGCTCCCTCAGCGGGTGCTTTGTATCCTCTGGAGCTGTATCTGGGAGCCTGGAACGTGACGGGCCTGGAGCCTGGATATTACTACTACGAGCCGAAGGGACACCAGCTCTATCCGGTTCGCCTGGGCTTGCTCAACGAAGAATTGGCCATTGCGGCCTATTATCAGGATTGGGCTTATGAGGCCCCGGCCTCACTGATCTATTCCGCCGTATTTTCCCGCTGCACAGATAAATACAAGCAGCGGGGCCGGGAACGCTATGTGTGCATGGACCTTGGCCATTCGGCCGAAAACGTCTATCTGCAAGCGGAAGCCCTGGGCCTGGGCACCGTGGCCCTGGGCGCTTTCAACGATCTCAAGCTGCGCCTCAGCGTTCAGATGACTCGGGAGGAAGAACCGCTCTATATCATGCCGTTTGGCAAAAAGGCCGATCCGGAGGGGGAAGAGTGAAGAGTGAAGGGGGAAGAGTGAAGGGGGTGAATTTCCCCTTACCCTGTTCCCTATTCACTGTTCACTCTTCACTGTTCCCTATTCACCCTTCACTCTTCACTCTTCACTATCATACTACTCAACTACGTTACAGGGCTCAGCTTTCCGCGGGGCAGTTCAGCATCCACTTGACGCCAAACTTGTCCGTGAGCGCGCCAAAGTAGTCTCCCCAGAAGGCCACCTCGAGGGGCATGGTGATAGTGGCCCCTTCCGAGAGTTTGGCCCAGATGGCATCGACTTCGGCACGGTCACCGGCAGAAATCATGAGCTCGACGTTGCCGTCAAAGCCCACTTTCTGGCCAAATTCTTCCAGGGCGTCAGAGCCCATCAGGACTGACTTGTCGCCCACCGGAAGGCTCATGTGCATGATCTTTTGTTTCAGGTGTTCGGGCAGGGGATGTCCGGAATCGGTTGGCATGTCTTTATAGCGGCCCACGTAGGGGAAATCGCCGCCAAAGACGGATTTGTAAAACTCAAAGGCTTCCAGGCAGTTGCCTTTGAAATCGAGGTAGGGGTTGATGGTGATCATGTGGTCTCCTATTTAGGTGAGAGCTCTGCGAGCTGGTTAGAGCTCTGCGAGCTGGTTAGAGCTCTGCGAGCTGGTTAGAGCTCTGCGAGCTGGTTAGAGCACTGCGTGCTGGTGGGGCCGTCTGGAATGATGGCCCCACAATTATGGGCAAAATCCCTTTCTCAGTTACCTCTCCTCTGTTGTCTCTGTAGCTCTGTAGTGAAAAAAGTCCCTCTGTATCTCTGCAGTGAGTGAGAGGCTGCGCCTGGTTAGGGTCTGCGGCTGCAAGGCTTTTGTTAAAACTCTAAAACTTCAAAACCTTAAAACTCTAAAACCTTACAACTCCACAACCCCTAATACGCCAGCATCAGCAGTGCTTCAATATCGGCGCGGCCGAGCTTGCTGAAGAGGCCGATGGAGCGGGAGCTCATGATCAGTTCCAGGAGGACGGGCAGGTCGTGGTCTTTGAGGCCGAGGTCGCGCAGCGAGGTGGCGGCGCCCCAGGAGGCGATTTTATCCCGGAATTTGCGCAGGGCACGGCTCACGTTGTGCTCTCCCCACACCTCATGGGCCCAGCCTTCAAAGCGGGTGGGCATGCGTTCGCTCATGTATTCGATCCAGGCGGGGAAGATCACGCCCAGGCCTTCGCCGTGAGCGATTTCAGGTTTGAGGGCGGAAAAAGCGTGTTCGATGGAGTGGCAGGCCCAGTCTCCACCTTTGAGGCCCACGCCGCTGAGTCCGTTGAGGGCCAGCGTGGCGCACCAGGCCAGGTTTCCACGGGCCACGAGATCGGCGGAGTTTTGTCGCAGGCGGTCCGTCATCTCCATGATGGTCTTGAGCAGGGCAGTGTTTATCGCGTTGGTGGTAATGGCTTTATCATCGGAAAAGTAGTATTCCAGGATGTGAGCGGTGGCATCCAGAGCGCCGTTGACGGTCTGGTTGAAGGGCAGGCTGGATTGGACGGAGGGGTCGATGATGGTGAGGCGCGGAAAGATCAGCGGCGAGCCCATCCCCCATTTTTTGCGTTCCTGAGTGTTGGTGAGCACGGCAAAGCTGTTCATTTCGCTGCCAGTGGCGGAAAGGGTGAGGACGGTATAGACAGGCAGAGCCTGTTTGATGGCCTCGCGTCCAGTGAAGGCGTTCCAGACATCTTCCATATAGAATCCCGCGGCAATGGCCTTGGAAGTGTCGATCACGCTGCCTCCACCCACGGCCAGAACGGCTTCCACCTTTTCATCCCGGGCCAGTTTGATGAGCTCGCGGGCCTTGTCCAGAGTGGGATTGGCCCTCACTCCCCAGGCTTCCGCCCACAGGATTTCCGCGGCTTTGAGACTATCGGTCACCTGGGAATAAACGCTGTTGGCGCGGATCGATCCGCCTCCCGCCACCAGCAGGACCTTTTTGAGGCCGGCGTCTTTGAGCTCTTTGCCAAGGTTCCGGATCATGCCGGTGCCAAACATCACCCGGGTCGGGTTGTAAAAACTGAAGGAATCCATCTGTACTCCTGTATTTGCCAGCACACACTTATCTGGCCTGAAGATCTCTTTTTAGAAAGGCGTGGGGCTCATCAAGTAACAGCCCGGGGCTGCCTTTCAATGACAGTATAAGGCCAAACGCCCTTTCAGGCAAGCGGGATTGTACAGATGGAGGGATATTGGTTACCGCATCGCATTGCGGGTGCATTACGGGTGCATTACGGGTGGGACCCGTAATGCACCCGTAATAGGATTGGGGAGCTACCGGTATTCCAATCCAAAACCGTAAGGGAACATGGGATCATAGCCAGGATCTCCCAGGTTCCAGTTTTCGTCGTCATAGCGCGGCCAGGAGAAGCTGAGCCTGCCCTGGACGGGGTAGTCTCCAAAGATCACATCGGCCACGCCCGCTCCTTCCGACCCGGGGAACCAGGCCACCATAAAGGCTTGGGAGGCATCCAGTTCCTGTTCGATCACGAGGGGACGTCCACAGATCATGACGCAGACCACCGGCACGCCCTGAGAGCGGACCCGCTGGATGGTGGCCAGATCTTCCGGGTGAAGCTGATGCAGATAGAGATGGGTGCCGTAGGGACCCTTTTTCATGAGTTCGGCTTCTCCGAAGACGATCTTTTCGTCCGAGGTGGAGCCCATCCCGATCCTGAGTCCCTTGGCCAGGCCTTCCACTCTGATATCTCCAAGCATTTCGGCATAGGGCACTTCCCCGATCACTACGATGGCCAGATCGTGTTTGGCCGGATCGGCGTCGGAACCGTCATCGCTCAAAACGGCATTGGGGGCCACCGCCCGGATGCCTTCCCAGACGGAAGTTCCACCCACGATGGCGGAGCCCCAGGAATCCGCCCGGCTGTCTGCCGGATCGCGTAACTGCTCATGGTCCACATCGTTATAGATGCTGCCGTCGATGGGTTGTTTATCGTTCACGCCCTGCCAGGCCACCGTGAAACCGCCGCACTGGTGACCGCGGTTGTGGGCATTCTTGCCGGTGACGAGGATGCGGGCGCCCTTGTCCAGAGGCAGGATATCCCCTTCGTTCTTCAGCAGGACCAAAGACTTGCGCACCGCCTCCCGCGCCACTTCCCGATGTTCCGGAGACCCGAAACAGGAGTGGTCCAGCGAGAGCTTTCTCTGGGCGGGACGGGGTTTGGAAAACATATTGGCCAGAAGCTTGACCCTCAGGATTCTGCGGACGGCGTCATCCAGACGGTCCATAGAAACCGTACCGCTCAGGACGGCCTCTTTGGTGAGGGCGATGAACTCTTTCCAACGGGAGGTGACCATAAACATATCGAGCCCGGCGTTGAGGGACTGGACCACGCAGTTGCGATAGTCTGAATCGAGGTAATCGATACCGTCCCAATCCGAGATCACCAGTCCCTGAAATCCCAGTTCCTTTTTTAAAAGATCTGTGATCAGGAATTTATGGCCGTGGCATTTGGCGCCATACCAGCTGCTGAGAGAGACCATCACGCTCAGCACTCCGGCCTCGACGGCGGCCCGGTAGGGAGGCAGGTGCAGACGGCGTAACTCCTCTTCCGGGATGCACATATCACCCTGATCGATGCCATGCAGGGTAGCCCCGTCGCCGATGAAGTGTTTGGCGCAGGCGATCACCTTGTCTTCTTCAAACTGGCCCTGCAGTCCTTTGACAAACCTGGGAGCGTAGAGGCAGACGATGTCGGGATGCTCGGAATAGCTTTCATAGGTGCGGCCCCAGTGGTCGTTGCGGGCCACCGCCAAAGTGGGTGCAAAGGTCCAGTCCACTCCGGTGGCGGCGATTTCTTTGGCGGTCACGGAGGCGATCTTTTCCAGCAAATCGGGGTCGTGGGCCGCGCCCAGACCGATGTTGTGGGGAAAGACCACCGCTCCGATCACGTTGGTGTTGCCATGAATGGCATCCACACCATAGATGAGCGGGATGGCGAGGTGGTCCGCGTCCTCTTCCATGGAAGCAGCCCAATAGGCATCGTTCATGGCAATCCAATCTTCGGGACGGTTGTCTCCGGGCACGGAACCGCCTCCACTGAGGACGGAGCCGATGTGATAGCGTTTTACCTCATCCGGAGTGATGAACTGGCGTTCCGGCTGGAGGATCTGGCCGATTTTCTGGTCCAGGGTCATTCTGGCCAGGAGGGCTGAGATTTGAGCTTCGTAGTCTTTCATAATTATGGTCTCCTATGGATTATAGATATGTTGAGAGGGTTGAGAGGGTTGTGGGGCTGGATTCCAGGTCCGAGCATTTATGATAATTGCATAAGTAACTGCGATCTCGAGAGTCCCAGCGGGACGGCAGTTTAGATAGAGCTGTCATACAAGAAATATAGTTGAGTCCTGTAGGGACGGCACAAGGGGTGCACATGCTGTTTGACATCAGACCTAAAGTGTATTGTGACAACAATCTAAACTGCCGTCCCGATGGGACTGGGATTATTGATCTGGGCATGTGTACCTATCTAAACTGCCGTTCCTACGGAACTCAAAGCGCCATTTTTGCGCAAGCCCCTCCGCGGGAATGACAAAGAGGGCGCTTTGGACTTCAAGCAGGGGTGAGGGCTTTTTATGGCGCGCGCTGGTTGAAGTCCAAGCGGCCCGCAAACTCGCTGCCATGTATACTCTTATCGTGGCCGCTTGAACTCCAACGGGACCACTTGGAGTTCAAAGCCCCTGGATAAGATACGCGTTTATCTCTTTGTTTGAGGGGGCTTTGGACTTCAAGCAGGGGATCAGAGCGGGGCTTGCTTCGCGGGTGTGCATAGCGAAGGGATTGATTCCGCGGGTGTGCTGGTTGAAGTCCAAGCGGCCCGCAAACTCGCTGCCATATATATTCTTATCGTGGCCGCTTGAACTCCAACGGGACCACTTGGAGTTCAAAGCCCCTGGATAAGATACGCGTTTATCTCTTTGTTTGAGGGGGCTTTGGACTTACGTGCAGGACACGGAGGAGCGATTCCCCCTGCGGTGTGCTGGTTGAAGTCCAAGCGGCCCGCAAACTCGTTGCCATATATATTCTTATCGTGGCCGCTTGAACTCCAACGGACCCACTTGGAGTTCAAAGCGCCTGTCCCAGATATGCGTTTATCTCTTTGTTTGAGGGGGCTTTGGACTTCAAGCAGGGGATCAGAGCGGGGCTTGCTTCGCGGGTGTGCATAGCGAAGGGATTGATTCCGCGGGTGGGCTGGTTGAAGTCCAAGCGGCCCGCAAACTCGCTGCCATATATATTCTTATCCTGGCCGCTTGAACTCCAACGGGCCCACTTGGAGTTCAAAGCCCCTGTCCCAGATATGCGTGTATCTTCTTGTCTGAAGGCGCTTTGGACTTCAAGCAGCACACGGAGGAGCAATTCCCCCTGCGGTGGGCTGGTTGAAGTCCAAGCGGCCCGCAAACTCGCTGCCATGTATACTCTTATCCTGGCCGCTTGAACTCCAACTGGGATAGGCCCGCAAACTCGTTGCCATATATATTCTTATCCTGGCCGCTTGAACTCCAACGGATCAACTCCACGGGGAAAAGTCGAGCGCCTGCGGCGCTAAAAAAGAAAAAGGGAAAAAGAAAAAAGAAAGATCATTTAGCCCTGACGAGACGCACCCCAAAAAAGCTGATGCGAACGTAGGGAAAGTAGTTGCTGCGGTAGCATACACGCAGGTTCCCAGGAGTACCGTCCCAGCCACCGCCACGCACGACCCTGTACGATCCAGAGCCCGCCCCTATCGGGTCAGAGCTCTGGCTCTTGCCGTAATAGCCGCTGTCATACCAGTCCCAGCACCATTCCCAGACATTACCGCTCATGTCATAAATGCCAAGCTCGTTGGCAGCTTTGGTGCCTGCTTTATGGGTGCCGTAGTCCGGGTGGTTTTCGCCTTTGTCATAAGAATTCTCATAATACCATGCCACCGAGCCGATATCATTGGAGCCGCTATACTCGTAGCCCCTGCTCTTGTTGCCACCCCGGGCGGCGTATTCCCACTCCGCTTCCGTGGGCAGGCGATAGCCGTTGGCCTGCCAGTTGACGCTCACGCTCCATTTGAGCTTGTCTGATGAGTTGGTGTTATTGGGGTCTTTCCTGCTCTTGTCGATCGTGTAGCAGGGTGTGAGCTCTTCTTTGAGGCTGCGTTGGTTGCAATATTCTATCACATCATACCAGCTTACCTGCTCAACCGGTTTGTCATCCCCTTTGAAATAGGAAGGACTGCTACCCATCACCTCCCGCCACTCTTTTTGGGTAACCTCGTATTTGCCGATGTAGAAAGAGGAGACGCTGACCTTATGTACGGGCTTTTCATTATCATGGCCATCATTGGAGCCCATATTGAAGGTCCCACCTTCCACATAGACCATATTGGCCGGGGTCGAGGTGCTGGGCTGAACGCTTGGAGTAGCTGGAGCGGGAGTTGGGATCGTCACAGCTGGCTGCACCTTCTTTTCAAACTTGAAGGCCAGGCTCTGGGTCTGGTCTTTCTGCACGCTCACCTGCTGGGACTTATTGCCATCGGTGGTCCGCAGTTCCACGGTGTAATCCCCCGTCACCAGTTTGCTGATTTTGGCTTTCTGGCCGGCGGCGAGGCTTTGGATTTTGTCGCCGTTGAGGTAGATGTCTCCGGCCAGATTGGTTTCCACCTCGAGGTTGCCGTAGAGCCAGACGGTTTCAACCTGAGGCTTGGGAGGGGCGGGAGTGACGGGTTTATCCTCCTTCACCTCAGGCGCAAGGCTGAAATAGAAAGGCTGGGTGGGGATGCCATAGGCGGTGGGAGATTGCCTGTGGTTGGTCTTTTGCAGCACTTCCTGTTTGATCAGGGGCAGCATGTCCGTGAATTTCTGATGGGAGCTGCTGATCTGGGTGGCGAGGGCTTCCACGAAGGGACTGTTGGCACCCGAACCGTCCAGGGCCTCTTTGCCCTCCTCGGTGGCGAAGATGATGATCTGGCTGGGGGTGACGGTTTTCATGGCGGCCAGTCCGCGGCTGCCTTCACCCTTGCTCTTGAGGTAGGGATTGTTGCGGCAGGCGTCCAGGATAAAGATGCCCGTCACGGCCTGGGAGAGGGAGTTCAGCACCCAGTTCGCGGAGACGGCTTCGGTCTCGCAGTCGTAATCGTTGACGATGTCGGCATCGATGGGGATGAGGTAGTTGACTCCGTTGATCTGAGCGCCGTGGCCGCTGAAGTAAAAGACGACCTCGTCCTCGCTTTTGAGCCCTTCGCCAAACTTGCGCACGGCATCCCGGAAGGCTTTCTGGCCGGTGTTGAGGTGACTGGAGACGCTGAAGCCCTTGTCTTTGAGCACCCGTTCCAATAGCTGAGTATCGCTGACGGGGTTTTTGAGGTTTTTAGCGCTGGAGCCATAATTGGCGTTGCCGATCAAAAGCGCTTTGCGAGCCGCGCTCAGAGTGCCAAGCGCGCAGGTAACAATCAGAATAGATATCAGTAGCCGTTTCATTGGTATCCTCCTTCCGGGGTGAAATATAGTTAGCGGGAGGGGGGATTTTTGTCAAGGGGGAAAGTGAGATGCTTCGCATGTGAGATACTGCGGTAGGTGAGATACTGCGGTAGGTGAGATACTGCGGTAGGTGAGAGCAGTTCCTGCTGGTGAGAGCTCTGCGAGCTGGTGAGAGGCTTCGCCTGGTGAGACTGCGTGGTGAAGAGATGCGCTTGAGTGGAAGCTATAGGGCATCTGGGCTTGCAACCGTATCACGATTCCAGCCCGGAGGGCGGCCCAATGTCATAGCCCCCCGTGCAGCGAAGCGGAACGGGGGGATCAGAACGGCCACCCGTCCGAACCCCTCGGGGGTGAAACACGGGTTTGTTAGAAAATAGATTTCAAACCCGGCAATATGAAATCATGATATAGACCATCCAAACAGGTTCCGCTCCCGGGGAGCTCATCTAAATCGTCTGCATAAGGTCCCCCCGTTCCGCTTCACTGCACGGGGGGCTATGACATTGGGTCGCCCTCCGGGCTTAGATCGAGCATTTTGGACAAGCTCTAAAGCCAGTGATCCAGGTCGTGACGCGTTACGCGTTATGCGAGCAGCGCACTAGCTGATGGAGTGGCATCCGTCCTCGTGTGCCGTGGCCCTTAGCGACACTCCTCTGTTTTCTCTGCTTTCTCTGAAGCTTGTTGTTACGCGTTACGTGTTACGCGTTATGCGTTAAGCGTTATGCGTTAAGCGTTACGCTCTCACCCGCCGAATTGGAATTCGATGCTACATACTCACGGAAACGAGACGTTTCCGGCTCCACCAGTGCGCGCTCCAGTCAAGCTTTACCCCCATTATCAATTCTCAATTCTCAATTCTCTGTCCCTCAAAATCCTCTGTCGCTCTGTCCCTCTGTTTTGAAAAAACGTTACGCGTTACGCGCTCACGCGCCGCATTAGAATTTGACGCTACAGGCCTACGGAAACGAGACGTTTCCGGCTCCACCAGGTTGCGCTCCTGTCAAGCTTTACCCCCATTGTCAATTCTCAATCGTCAATTCTCAATTCTCTGTCCCTCCGTCCCTCTGTTTTAAAAAGAAACCTCTGCTTTTCTCTGACGATCCCTCTGCTTTTCTCTGTGTTGAAAAAGTTAAGCGTTACGCAAAAAAAGGGGAACGCAAGCTCATCGCCTCCGTTCCCCTTTCGGCATTCCTCAGATCATCTGCCCAGCAGGTGTCTGATCGCCTGTTTCGCTTTTTGGGCCGCTTTCCGGACCATCCTTAGATAGTGGCTCACCAGCCCTCCTTTTCCATGCGCGCGAAGACCAGGTCCAGCACCATCAGGATAATCAGTTCAAAGAAGGCCTGCTCGTTCTCTTCGTTGATCAGCGGCAGGTTTACCGCCTTGTTCACTCGGGTGGCCAGCTCTTTGGCCAGCATTTCCATCACTTCGTTATTCATTCTCTCTCCCCGTTCAGATCGTGGCGTCCAGGTCATCGACCGGATTCACGTTGGGCAGGTAGTTGTTATTGACGCAGGCGCTTACGGAAGCCACCTTGCTGCCCAGGGTCTCCACATCCTCAAAAGTGAGGCTGCTGAGGTCCAGATCGGGGTCCTCATCCTTGGCCCAGGCATACATCGCTTTCACCCAGAGGCTGTAACCCGTGGGCGGCAGCTTGTCGGGAGCGGAGACCTGAGCGCCATAGCGTCCCGCGTAGGTCTTGAAATCGGCTTTGTAGCCGGCATCGGCCTGTTGCCACAGGGTGGAGAGATTCTTGGCGATCGCACCCATGGTGCTGTTGTTCTCGGTCAGCCTGGGGACCACCCATTTGCGGCTGATGCACACCTTGCCTTGCTTGTAGTTGCCATAGGTCATCTCGTCCACGGTCCCGGAATAGGTCCGGATGCCATACTTGAATTTGACTTTCATGATATCCTCCTCAGGATAGATGTTTTTTTGAGTCATTCAACAGATGCGGCTGTTAGCATCTCAGCTTCACCTAATCCCAAACGCGGCCGTCGTCCCTTCATTCAGTTAAGCTGATTTTCAATTAAGCCAATCTGTAGATATGCCTCTATAATACTAAGGGCGACATCGTGGGAGCGGAGATTTTGCCAGCCTTTTCCGGTGCGTATCTTCATGGACCATATGACGATGCAAAAAACTTATAAATATATCGGAATCAATGTAAGAATGTTTTTATTGCTGTTTTATGTGCCGGTACTGCAGCGTCTGTATTTCCGTAGCGTCGGATTCCAATCCGGCGCGTGTCTAGCGTAACGCGTAACGCGTAACCAGTTAAAACACAGAGAATAGCAGAGGCTGGGCAGAGAGAAGCAGAGAGTTTTTTCTGAAAACAGAGGGACAGAGGGACAGAGGTTTGCGAGGAACAGAGAATGGGTACTGATGTTCGCATAGGGATCGCGTAACGCATAACGATTACCGGAATAAAAACACAGAGAAAACCGGGGATTCATCTACACAGAGAAAAGATTCAATGA
>Ga0209311_1002178_pt1 | contig 14432 bp, 9 predicted proteins | sample AD_UKC045_MetaG_FD_184417 | JGI IMG/M metagenome (GOLD analysis project Ga0209311, IMG submission 184417) | Active sludge microbial communities of municipal wastewater-treating anaerobic digesters from USA - AD_UKC045_MetaG (SPAdes) (version 2) | ecosystem: Engineered > Bioreactor > Anaerobic >... | reverse complement strand
AAAGAGCGAAATCTGCGCTCTTCGAATAATTCAAACTAAACGCGAAAGAGCGAAATCTGCGCTCTTCGAATAATTCAAACTAAACGCGAAAGAGCGAAAAGCTTCCTTTCTTTTTATTTTTGAAATTTAACGAGAATATGACTGTCAAGTTTATCTTCGATTAAATTGTTTTTAAAATTTTCCCATCTCTCCGATTTTATCAAATCTCGTTTTAACGAAGTTTTATCTGTTTTATAATTTATCGCTAGTTTTTCGAGTTCCGCGTTAATTTCTTCTTCTGATAACTCTATTTTTTCCAATTCGACTAATTTGAGTTTTATCAAGTATTCTTTAATAGAACGAATCGCGTTATTTTTATTGTTTTCAAGCCATTCGTCAGGCGTTGTTTTTAGCAAATCATAAAAAGAATCTTTCTTCATATTATACATTTCAAAATTCTTTTCCATTGAATCGCGTTGGTGGAGATTCATATTATCAATCATACTTAAAGGCGCGTCAATTTTTACTTTTTCAATTATTTTGCCGAAAAAATCGTTTAAGGCGTTATTTTCTTTGTCCTGCTTTTTTTGAATAGACAATTGATTTTTAATGCTGTTTTTCATTTCTTCTACGGATTGATAATCCATTTTTTTAGCGGTTTCTTCTGTAATATCCGGGAATTTTTCTATTTGAACTTTTACTATTTCAACGCTAACGTCCGCTGTTTTTCCGGCTAAAACCTCGCTTTCTACCGTATTGTTAAAATCGTATTTGAATTCTAATTTATCTCCTTTTTTGCAACCTAATACGCGGTTGTTGATTTCATCGAGTATCAGTATTTTCACATCGCTTTTTGGAACGACTTTGTTTCTGACGTTTAACGGATAATCCTTAATGTTTAATGATTGAATTTCTGCGCCTTCGGCGTCTTTGCCTGTTAAATTAAAATATACCGTATCGTTGACCTCTATTATTCCGTCTTTATCCGCGAATTCCGTAAGACGTCGTCTTTTAATTATCTGTTTTATTTCATCATCGACTTCATTATCGCTTATTTCGTAATTTATTTTTTCAATGGAGATATCTGAATAATCTTCGGGTTTAAGTTCGAATTCAGGATATTTTTCAAATTCGATATCCATAATAAATGGTTTGCCTTCTTCAACTTCAATTTTGATTATTTGAGGATAACCGTATACATTAATCTTATTTTCTTCAAAATATTTGCTTATCAGCTTTTTGGAATATTCTTCTTTGAAAGTCGCCAGAACGTAAGGCATAGCTCTCTGCCTCAATAAATTTTCAGGCGTTTTGCCTTTTCTGAATCCAGGCAGCGCTATCTCCTTGCCTACGCTTTTAAACGCCAATTTGAATTCGTCTTTGAATTCTTCAAACGGAACTTCAAACCTCAATGATATTTTTGAATTTTCAAGTTTAGTTTCTTTTACGTCCATTTAATTATACCTCGTTTTTAATCTGCTCAGAATCAATTTATCAGGTTTGATCTAAATGTTTCATCAGGATTTATTTATTTTTAAATCCTCTTGACTTCATAAATATAAATTTATTCAACGTCCTGAAAAATTATCTGCAATAATTTTAATCTTACATATTATATTTATTTTTTTTTTATAGTCAATATAAAAATTCGGCGAATAAAAGTTTTTAGTTTTGAGCCCGGTCAGGCAAAAAACAGAAAGAAGCTGATTGACAAACAATCTGTTTTTGATATATAATTTCGCTCTAAATTAATTGATTTTCATATTTAAATAAGTATTATTTTCTGAAGATAATTATGCTGGTTATTTCAAGTTTGCTTATTAGTTTCTCGAAATCCCTGCAAATTATGACTATTAATGACTAAACCTAAAAAAAATAAGGGTTTTATTCAAAATATCAAAAAAACATAGTCATAATTATTCCGACTAAAAACAGATTTTTTTCAATAAACAAAACCATAGCGTCATTAGCGGCGCAAACATATAAAAATTTTGAAGTCATAGTCGTCAATGACGGTTCTGATTATGAATACGCTATTGACCCTGTTTTTTTTGAAAGTTTAAATTTGAAAATTATAGATAATATTAAAGAAAGGACGCTCAGGCGCAAGGAACACAGGAATTGAAAAATCTTCTTCTGAATATTTAATTTTTTTGGACGACGATGATACGTTTGAAAAAATTATTTACAAAATATATTTGAACAAATCAACCTTAACGAAAATTTTGACGCTGATATTCTCTATACAAATTACAATATCGCATCGCTTGTTTTCAATGAAAAAAATTATTGTGAAACCAAAAATGAATTTTTTGAAACGCCAGAATTTACTCCTGAATTATTGGCGGCAAAGAATTTTATTCCTATAATCTCCGCTGTTTTCAAAAAAATTTGTTTTGTTAATATAAGTTTTAATCCGCTTCTTAACTGTATAGAAGACTGTGAACTTTTTATAAATCTATATTCTCGGAAATTTAAATTTAAAAAGCTGAATATTAAAGGAGCAACTTATTGTTTCCGCAACGATAGAACAAACTCAACTTCTTCTGAATTCGATATTTTTTTTAAATATTCAAAATAAAAAAATTAAATATCCGCAACATAAAAATCAATATCCGTTTGATGTTTGCGTTAATTATTTAATCGGATTTTGTTTACTTATTCCAAAAAATATTTTTGTTGAAATTGGCGGCTGGGATGAAGATTTTAAAATTGGTAATTTTGAAGACACATTTTTATCTTTTAAAGTAAGATATTTGTTGAATAAAAAATTAGCTGTTTCGGTAAAATCTAATGTTGATCATTTGAATCCGGGAACTACTTTTAAAAAAAATAACATTGATTATATTACAACATATAACGAAAATAAAAAATTATTTCTTGATAAAATTATGCGGCTCGGAATTAAATTGAATTTCGATGACCAAAAAATTTTAGAAATTAATGGTTAAACAAAAATAATGATGTGAAAAAATGCGAAACGCAAACTTACGCGTCCTTATTTTTTTCTATTATTTCGGACGATATAATGTCCGAATTTCGATTTTAAGGCTCAGGCGTCGATTTGTTGAGCAATGTAAATGTAATGAATGTTAAGGAATGACCCCTTATCAAGGAATGACCCCTTATATTCATCCGCGTTCGCGGTTGCAAATTATTGAAACTTTTTGTTTTTTTTGACGATACTGTTTTAGTTTAAATTTTAATATTCAGTTGACAAAATTTTATTAATAAAATATATTTCAAATATGGAAAATTTTGGGTTTATTCAATTTTTTATCGTTTTATTTCTATCGATTCTTATAGTTTTTTTACTGAGAAAAATGTCCAACGCCGGTCATTTTACATTTACCGACCATTTTAGGTGTTCAAATAATTTTTATCATGTTTTTACTAAAGAAGAAATAGAATATTCTTACGGCAAAGGGAAAAAAATATATTTGTGCCCTAAAACCGGATGCGGCGGAGTTTTAAAACTTTATGAAATAATTACCGACGAAGAATATAAAGAACTCCAGCGATTGAAATATTTTGACGAATAAATTCTTTTAGCTTGCCTTCAAAAAAAAACCGGAGAATAAAAAAGTGATTCAAGATAATAAAAGCGAAAATAACAACCAATCGGCGAATTGGAATTTTATTAAACCTTACATATTCCAATATAAAAAGTTGATAATCGTTTCGATTATATTTATGTTGTTGTTTTCTTTAACGAGCCCTTTGCAATTATGGATTTTAAAACCTTTTGTCGACCACCTGTTTCAAAAAAATAACGCGGAAACTTCAGAATTTAGAGTTTCCGGAAAAACAATAAATAAAATAAGAGAAACCTCGAAAAAATTTTACTTATCAAAAATATTTCCTCTGCAAGTTAAAAATGAAATAAAAACAAAATTAACCAGAGGTTACAGAATTGATAAAAAAAATATTTTCATATTTATTTCGGTATATCTTATTGCTATTTCATTTTTAAAAGGGTTTTTTAAATTCTGCCATAGTTTTACTTTGATTTACGCGGTAGGTTCGATTATAAAAGACGTTAGAATTAAAATGTATGAAAAAATTTTAAATATGCCTTTCAAGTTTTATTCGACCCGTAAAGCCGGAGATTTGCTCTCGAGATTTACTAACGACATTTCATCGCTTCAATCAACTCTTTCTCACGTAATAATTCAGACGATTGAAAAACCGGCAGAAATCTTGTTTTTAACGTTTTTTGTTTTCTGGTTGTCATGGAAACTTTCATTAATCGCATTTACTATAGTTCCTATAGCCGGATTTATAATTTATTATTTCGGCATAATGATTAGAAAATATATCCGCCGGATACAATTGAAAATAAGCGATATTACCCAATATCTTCAGGAAAGCATTTATGGAATAAAAGTTATTAAATCTTTCACTGCGGAACAAAATCTATCCTCCAAATTTTCAAACGAAAACGAAATATATTTTAAACATAACGTCAAATCATGGAAACTTCAACTGCTGTCGTCCCCGATAATAGAATTATTTACTATGATAGGGGTAATAGCGGTTTTATGGGCGGCTCTATATTTTTCTAAAAACGATAACATCACCAGCGGAACAATCGTAGCTTTTATCGCGGCATTAATGACAATGTATAAACCGATAAAAGAATTAACTCAATTAAACGTCAATTATCATCAGATTACCGTTATACTCGATAGAATAACCGAAATAATAAACGTAAAGAACGATATAACTTCGCCTGAACAGCCCGTAGAATTGGAAAAACTAAATAAAATGGTAACTTTCAATAACGTTTGTTTTTCTTATTCGCCGTCCGACAAGGAAACTTTAAAAAATATTTCTTTCGCCGTTAACGCGGGAAAAACAGCGGCTATAGTAGGTCCGAGCGGAACCGGCAAGACTACGCTTGTAAATCTGCTTCCGAGATTTTACGATGTTACATCGGGGATTATTTCTTTTGATAAAATAAATATAAAAAATTATTCGCTGCAATCTCTGCGCAGGAATATCGCGATTGTCGAACAAGAAGTTTTTTTATTTAACGACAGCATAAAAAATAATATATGTTTTCCGGACGCAAAACCCGATATGGAAAAAGTAATAGAATCTGCTAAGCTTGCAAACGCATACGATTTTATAATGCGGATTCCGGAAAATTTTGACGCCAAAATCGGAGATAGAGGGCAAACTCTTTCGGTAGGCCAAAAGCAAAGAATAGCAATAGCCCGCGCGATTTATAAACCCGCTTCGATATTAATTTTAGACGAAGCTACTTCATCGCTTGATTCCGAATCTGAACGGCTGGTTCAAAACGCTATTGATAATTTAATAAAAAAATATACGACTTTCGTTATAGCTCACAGGTTGTCGACTGTAGTGAACGCTGACGTAATACTCGTTTTGAAAGACGGGGAAATCGCAGAAACCGGAACGCATAGTCAATTGCTGGCTAAAAACGGATTATACGCATTTTATTACAATACGCAGTTTCAAAAATAAAACTGTAATTGCCGTGTCATTCGAATTACTATATGGAAAAAAAATTAAATGGATGAAGCGAATATAACAATAATCGGAGCCGGAGCAATTGGGCTTGCAATCGCGGCGAAATTAAGCGAGAAATTCGAGGATATTCTTGTTGTAGAAAAAGAGGAAAATTACGGCCGGGAAACCAGCGGCAGAAACAGCGAGGTTATTCATTCCGGAATTTATTATCCCGAAAATTCGCTTAAAGCCGGACTTTGCGTAGACGGTTCTATAAAACTTTACGAATTTCTGAAAAAAAATTCCATACCTTTTTTAAAAACCGGAAAACTAATAATCGCTTCAGATTCCAGCGAAATAATCGTTATAGAAAAATTATTTGAAAACGGAAAAAAAAACGGGGTTGAAAATATAGGAATAATAGATTCTGAAAAAATAAAAAAAATCGAGCCGAACGCAAAAGGCGCGGCTGCCGTTTATCTCGAAAACGCCGGAATTTTCGATACGCATTCATATATGAAAAAATTATTCTATAAATCGCAAGAATCCGGAGTTATGTTTGCGTTTTGTTCCGAGGTTAATCGGATAGAACCTTCAGCCGGCGGTTTTATAATAGGATTTAAAAACGACGACGGGTATAAAATAAAAACGAATTTTTTAATAAATTGCGCCGGATTAAATTCGGATAAAATAGCGGAACTCGCCGGAATAGACATTTTAAAAAAAAATTATAAACTTCAATACTGCAAAGGCAGTTATTTTTCATATTCCAAACCATCGCCTATAAAAATTCTCGCGTATCCGGCGCCGGCGGAACATCTTACCGGACTCGGCGTTCATTTGACTGTGGACCTTGCCGGCAGATTAAGATTCGGTCCGGACGCGGAATACGTCGATGAAATTGAGTATAAGGTGAATCCGGATAAAAAAAATTCGTTTTATCGTTCCGCTTCAAAAATAATATCCGGTCTTTACGAAAAAAATTTTATTCCGGACTGCGCAGGTATCCGTCCGAAAATAAAAGGAACCGGAATTAAAGATTTTATTATTGATTGCGAAACCGGAGATTTGGAAAAAATGATTAATCTTATTGGAATCGAATCGCCTGGATTAACCGCGTCATTAGCCGTGGCTGATTTTGTTCAAAACGCCGTATCTTTAAAATTATAGTGATTTTTTTAAAATAATGTAGTATTTTTTCGGATTATGATTGATAAATTTGATATAATTAATTCTTTGCCTGTTATGGTGTGCTGTTTTGATAAAGAAGGCAAATTCCGTTTTGTCAATCGTAATTTTTGTATGTTTTATAACGAATCAGAAGAAGTTTTATTAAACAAAAATTTTTATGATTTGATTCCTGAAAACGAAAAATCAAAAATTCGGGAATATATAGAATCTCTTAACGAACAAACTCCGCAATTGACAAACGAACAAATGATAATTAATTATAACGGAGAAATTATTTGGCAATTATGGACTTATAAAGCCATATTTAATCTAAAAGGAAAATTAGAATATTATTACGCTATTTGTTCGGATATCACGGACCGGAAACAAAACGATGAATTATTAATCGAGAAGACTGAAGAAATCCAGGTTCAAAACGAAGAACTTTTCGCTTCAAACAAAGAACTCATATTTATGACTGAAAAACTTCAACAATCCGAAAAAAGATATAAGACAATAGTGGATAATGTCAACGAATCCTTATTAATTCATGATTTTAAAGGGAAAATTATCGAATACAACAATAATTTATGTTCTTTAACCGGATACGGAAAAAAAGAACTTAATAATTTAAACGCCGACCAAATCTTCAATTACGGCGAAGGGTTTAAAAATTTTGTGGATAAAATAAAAATCTCGGTTTCGATGCTGTTTTATTCCGAACTTTCCGCTAAAAAAAAAAATTCCATTCCCATAAGCGTTAGCGCAAAACTTGTTTCCCGCGACAATGAAGGACTGATACAATTGTTTATAAGAGATATTTCAGAATTAAAAAAACTTCAGCTTCAATTAATTCATTCTGAAAAATTATCAGCGGTAGGACAGCTTGCCGCCGGAATAGCTCACGAGTTCAATAATATACTGGCGATCATACAGGGAAATATTCAGGTTACCTTAAAATACGATTCAAACAAAGAAGAAATGACGGATACGCTTAAGATTATTGAAGAACAAACCAAACGCGCGGCGGTTATCGTAAGCGATATGCTCAGGTTTTCTTCGATTAAACCTTCGAGAAAAGAAATCATAAGCATAACCGATATTATGGAAAAAGCTTTAAAGATTCAAAAAAATAATTTTGATATTGAGAATATTTCTCTTCAAAAAAAATATAAATCAAAAAAATTGGCGTATGTCGATTTTGATCAGATACAACAGGTTTTTTTAAATTTGATAATTAATGCGCGGCATGCCATAGTCCCCAAAAAAAAAGGAAAAATTACAATAACGGTTAAAGACGAAAAAAATAACATAGTTGTAAAAATAGTTGATAACGGAATAGGAATGAGCGACGAAGTGAAGAATAATTTATTCACTCCTTTTTTCACCACTAAGGGCGCGTTAGCCAAAGACGAATTCGGATTAAAAGGGACCGGTCTCGGTTTGCCCGTTTCATTTTCAATAATAAAAAATCATAACGGAAATATCAAAGCGGAAAGCGAATTTGGAAAAGGAACCGCGTTTATTATAGAAATTCCGGCTTACAATCAAAATGAAAAACTTACGGCGGCGGTCGAAGAAAAAGATATGATATTTGAAAGAGCCGCAAATAACGAGTTCAAAATTCTTGTTATAGACGACGAACCGGAAATACTTTCTTTGATGAAAAGGCTTCTAAAAAAAATCGGATATGAAAGATGCGATTGCTTTGAAACGCTCGAGAATATAGAGGAAACTTTAAAAATTAATAATTACAATCTTGTTTTTCTCGATATATTTATGCCGAAAATCAAAGGCGATAAACTGTTCGGATTAATTAAAAATATAAAACCCGATTTGCCTGTGGTTTTTATTTCAGGACAAAACGAGTCTTCCGTAAAATTTATAAAAAATCTCGATTATGCGGCATATATAAAAAAACCGTTCGACATTGAAATTCTTGGAAACGCTATTAATAAAATAATTTTAGGAATAAAATATAATGGCTAAAGTTTTATTGTTTTCTCCTCCTTACATCGACACTTACGGAGGACTGAATATTAAAAAAATCGGATGGGGGATTCCGCCGGCCGGTTTAGGATATATCGGCGGATATTTAAAATCTCAGGGAATCGACGTAAGAATTTACGATTTGATGTTTGAAATAGATAATCTCAATCAAATCAGAAATATAATTGAAAAAGAATCTCCGAAATACGTTGGTTTAGGCGCGACTTCTCCGCAATTCAGTTCGGCTCTTGTAATTGCAAAAATTATTAAAGATATAGATAAAAATATAAAAATAGTATTTGGAGGACCTCACTCCACCAGTCTTCCGGAAGAAACTATAAATTGTCCGGAAATAGATATTGCGGCGGTGGGCGACGGCGAAATAACAATGCTGGAAATTTGTTCCGACAAAAATCTTTATGATATAAAAGGGATATATTTTAAGGATTCGTCGGGAATACATTTTACCGGTTATAGAGAGTTCGAGCATAATCTTGATAAATTTCCGTTTCCGCTATACGAGCATCTTGCGATGAAAAGATACAGTTCTTTTTATTTCGGGAAATCTATTGGAATAATATCGGGACGCGGATGTCCTTTTCAATGCGCGTTCTGCGCTTCTAAAATAATAGATAAAGGGATTTACCGGTTCAGGAGCGCCGAAAATATAATTTCTGAAATGAATTATTTATATGAAAATTACGGATTTAAAAAATTTTCTTTTTGGGACGATACGTTTACTCTCCGTAAAGACAGGGTGATTGAGTTATGCTCAAAATTAGCCGCCAACAAGTATAAATTCAAATGGACTTGCAATACGCATATAAACGCTGTCGACGATGAAATCCTTAAAATAATGGCAGATTCGGGATGCCGCATAATTCACATCGGAATCGAATCCGGAAACCCGGATATTCTAAAAAGAATAAAGAAAGGAATTAAGCTCGAAAAAGTGCGGCAGGCGATAGACTGGGCTCATAAATATAAAATAATCGTATATGGATTTTTTATGATAGGACTTCCGGGCGACACGGTCGGCTCAATAAATCAAACTATTGATTTTGCCGTTGAAAATAAAGTAGATCTCGCGCAATTCAGTTTGTTGACGCCTTTGCCTGGCACCGAGGTTTGGGAGCAGGCTGAAAAAAACGACGGCGTGAGTTTTGCCACTAAAGACCTCGATAAATTTCTTCGTTACGGCGACGCGGTTATCAAACTTCCGGAAGTAAACGAAACAGAATTGAACAAACTATTTTCTTCCGCATACAGAAAATTTTATCTGAGGCCTTTTCATCTTCTTAAACTGACATACAAATTCAGCGGTCTGTTCAATCCGCTCCATTTTTTTAAACTTGGCGTTTCTTTTTTTCAATTTTTTAAAACTAAGATTAAAAATTAAAACGTATGCTTTTTAATAATCCCGATTTAAAAAAAAATGCCGCGGTTCTCCTTTTCTATATACTGATAGCTATTGTGTTTTTTTATCAATTGATTTTCGGCGGCTTATTTTTTTTTAACGAAGATAATCGCGACCTGTTTTATCCGAATAAATACATCTCTCAAAAAATTATTTCAAACCGGGAATTTCCGTTATGGGACAGATTCCGGTTTTCAGGCGAATCGTTTCTTGCGGAAATTCAATCTCAAAATCTTTATCCGCCTTATTATGTTTTTGATTTTCTTCCAGTAGAACAAAGAATAAATTATTTAACGCTTCTTCATTTTGTTTTATCGGGTTTTTTTATGTTTCTGCTGATGAAAAAAATAATCGGTAGCGATTGTATAGCTCTTATTTCAGGCGTAATGTTTATGTTTACCGGAATGTTCGGTCAAGCTCTTAAAGACTCCAATTACGGTATTATTTCGACTCTTTGCTGGCTGCCTGCGGTTATTCATTCATTTTTGTTGATTCTTGAAAATCCAAAACTGAAATATGTTTCGTTGTTTTCAATAATTGTTTCGCTGCAGATTTTAGCCGGTCATCTTCAGTTTGTTTTTTATACGCATATAATAATTTTTTTGATATTTCTATATAGTTTTTTCTGTGAAACTCAAAACCGTTTTTTGAAAATCAGAAATTATTGTTTGTCGGGGATTCTCGCTTTTTTAATAGTTAGCGTTCAATTGTTCCCCACTTTGGAGTTTGCGAAAGACACTCCGCGCGCGGAAGGATCGAGTTTTAGATATTCCACCGGTTTATCGTTAAAACCCGACCAGATTATAACGTTCGCTTTAGCCGATTTTTTCGGAGATAAAGAATTTAATTTTTTCGGTCCCTCCACAACTTATTACGGAGGCTATTGCGGAATTATAGTTTTATTATTTTCTTTATACTTTTTCATTTCCGCAAAGAAAAACAATAAATTTTTGTTGCTGGGAATTTTATTTTTTTCTATTTTTTTCAGCTTGGGGAAATTTAATCCTTTATACGTTTATGTTTTGAAATTGCCGGGATTCAATATTTTTCGAGCTCCTACGAGATTTCTAACTATTTTTTCTTTTGCTCTTATTTTTTCTTCCTGTCTCGGAATTACCCAATTTATCAAAACCAGAAAAACTTATAACTTATTTTATTTGTTTCCTCTGTTTTCTCTTTCTATAATAATATTGATTAATATTTTTGAAAGTCACGCCATCTCTCTTTTTCAAAACATTTACAATGAAATTTATTCCGCTGGCTACAGGAGTTTGTGGTTAAATTATTTTGTTGAAAATAAAATACCTGATAACGCGGTTTCTATTATGTCAAAAAGTTTGTTTGCGTTTTTTGTCATATCGTCGGCATTCGCCGCAATGTTAAAAATTTTTTCGTTCCGGAAATTTAACGTCGCGTATTTTTATATAATAACGCTTTTATTGATAATCTGCGATTTATGGTTTGTTGATCTAAAACTTTTATCGTTTTCTCTCTCTCCGAAAACTGAAATTTTATCATTTCAAAATTTCGCCGATTTTATAAGAAAAAATAATGACAACCGCTGTTTGTTTAGAGTCGACGCGGCTTATCATATAAAATACTCGTGGAATTCTTATTATGGTTTTGAAGATGTGTTAGGAAGAACCGCCACAATATCTAAAGAGTATCTCGATTATATCGGTTCTGTTAGTCGCGGAAATAATTTTTTTAAAATGCTTAATATAAAATATATTGTTCAACCGGACGATTACGATATTGATTTGAATATTTTTTCAAAATGCCTTTCCGAAAATGGAAATTCGTTATATGAATATGAAGACTTTTTTCCGCGTTTTTCTATCGTGAAAAAATTCCGGCTTCTTGACAACAAAGATGAAATTTATAATATCGTTAAATCTGATTCTACTTTTGTTCCCGAAAAAGAAATCCTGCTTTTGAAAGAAGATAAGAAAGCCGCTGAAAATTTAAACGCTGACCCAGTCTTGAATAGTTGTTATAAAATATTAGAATATGATAATAATCGGATAAAATTAAAAGTAGAAAGTTCGGTTCCCGCTATTATGTTGTGGTCGAATAAATATTCTAAAAATTGGAAAGTATTTATTAATTCCAAACCTGCGGAAATTTACCGGGCAAATTGGATGTTTTCATGTTTTTCAATTCCCGAAGGGAATAGCGTTGTGGAACTTGATTATTCGCCGCAGATATTGACGCTTTCGATTTTATTATCGCTATGCGGGCTGCTTGTCGCCTTTATTTTTATTATATTATGATTGTTTTTCAGATAAAGATAAAGATAAAGATAAAGATAAAGTTCGTTGAACCTAAAAACTGCAATATGATTTTGAAAAAGCGCTGAAAGCAAGCTGAAACGCTGTGGTTAAACAATTTTTCAAATGAACAAAACGATATTGCGTAGTTTTTGGGTTTTTAGAAGTTTTAACAAGCGGACAGCAATGTTTTAGAAAAAAGGGGGGGTTCAAAGAAACCGCTTAAGCTATTCCAATTGGAATCGCTACTTCGCTTTTGCCAACTGCATATTTAATGGATTGAAATTAATTTTAAATTTGATATTATGAATCATAAACCTGTTTTATTTTTATTTCTCGCTTTGATTTGCGGAATAGTTTCTTTTTCATATTTTTGCGCCGTAGGTCTGCAGGGAGAACATTTTGATTACGCGGCTTTTCATACGGCGGGAAGGTCGGCGTTACTCAATCAACCAATATATTTTGGATACACTTCGGACGCCTATCCGATTTTGTTTAAATATGCCGCCGAACATAATATTATCGACAGGCCGACGCATTTTATTTATCCTCCTTTTTTTTTAGCCGTTGCGATTCCTTTTGCGATGTTTCCTTATATTACGGCAAAAATTCTTTGGAATTGTTCGGGATTATTGATCCTCTGCATTGCATATTGCGCTATGGCTGTTCGTCTATATAAGACGGGAAATCTTTCATTAATCAAAATGATTTTTCTTGCGGCTATTGCAACCGCCAATCAGTCAGTGATGGAAAATTTTGCGATAGGCCAATCCAATCTTATATTATTTGCGTTATTGTTTTTAGGATTTATGATATTTATTTCGGATAAGGCTGAATCCAAACCAATAATTTTTGTTTGCTGCTCGGTTTCTCTGATTTTATTTTGTTTGTGCCGGTTTACGCCCATTGTAATTTTTCCGTTTTTAATTATTTTTTTTCCAAATAAGCAAAAAATAATATTTTTAATATTAAGTTTATCCGTAACTGTTTTTTTAATAGGGATTATACCGTTTCGATATTTTTCGGATTATGTTGATACAACCCGAATAGTCGCTCGCGGTTCCGGAGCAATTCAGAATTTGTCTTTGCAATCTTTTTTTCTGAAATCCGGAGTTTTGATGTTTGGAGAACGGAATGATAAAATTGAAATAATCAAATTCGGAATAAAACAAACTCAATTTTTCACTAATGCCGCAATGAATAACTGCCGTATAGTTTCTAATATGGCGGGATTTTTTCTTTTGATTCTTTTTTTTATATTCCTATACAGAAAAAAAAATAAAGAAGCGTTAATACGCTCTTCAATTTATCTGCTTTTAATAATATCGCCTATTTTATGGATAAGCCATTTTACCGCCCTTCTGATACCTTATTATTTGTTATTGAAAAAAAAATTCAATATATGCGTTTGCGCTGAATTAATCATAATTTTTTTGATAAGCTCTATTCCTCCGGTTCGTAATTTTAATCCGGATAATCCGATTTTTTTTCAAATATTATCTATTCTTCCGTATCATTATTCAGGATTGATTTTACTTTTTGTCATATCTTTGTTTTTTTCAAAATCGCAAAACGCTCAATCCGAAACAGCTTAAAAAATAAAAAAAATTGATAATAAAACAATAGATTTTTTACAAAGTTCAAGTATAAGATTTCGTAATGTTTTACTTTTCCGAAGTTTAAAAGGGCATAGGATGGAAATATGAATTACAAAAATTATCGAATGAATTACAGAAAACAAGGATATGAAAAAATAAATATAAAAAATGACAATTTTCATGGCGAGTGGAATTATAAAATATCACCTAATAAATAAGGGTTGTTATTTTTACTTGCTTACTTACCGAAGAGTATAAGACAAATCTGACAGATGAAAAACTGCAAAACTATATTGAAAAAAATATTACTCAATACAATCCGGCAAAGAAAATAATAAAAGTTAAAATAATTAGAGAAACAGAAAAAAAGCCGGAGTTATTATTTGAGCTTGATAACGAAGCAATGGAAAACGAACGGAAAACTTTTGGAAAAACAATTTTATTTTCATCGGACGATTCTTTAGAACCAAGCGAAATCATTAAATTATATCATGGTAAAAATAAAATTGACGAACTGCATAAAATATTGAA
>Ga0209311_1002175_pt1 | contig 14443 bp, 17 predicted proteins | sample AD_UKC045_MetaG_FD_184417 | JGI IMG/M metagenome (GOLD analysis project Ga0209311, IMG submission 184417) | Active sludge microbial communities of municipal wastewater-treating anaerobic digesters from USA - AD_UKC045_MetaG (SPAdes) (version 2) | ecosystem: Engineered > Bioreactor > Anaerobic >... | reverse complement strand
TTCAGTGAACACAGCGCCTTCGCAGGCAAAGTGCTCAATTTACCAAACAGCGGTCATCCGCCGCACAGCAAACAGAAGTTTTGAGGTTTTATGCCACTTTTTACCGAATCGCATCTGATTGCACAACGGTTACGTTAAGGTGAAGCATGCTGCGCGACATTCAGGATCAATATAGCGATGTGATTCTTCACGAGGCCTGCCGGCGTTTTGGTTTTGATCCGCAGGGGCTGGAAGAATTTGAAGGCTCGGCCTTTGTTTACGGCGGATTGGCAGACGGCAAGGAGCGCATTCTCAAGATCACGCCGGGGGTGATTGGCATGGGGCAGGTGATGGGCTCGACTGAAGAGCAGGTGATGGGTGAGATTGATTTTTCCAACTACCTGTCCCGCAACGGCGTGCCGCTGGCGGCGCCGGTGGCTTCCAAAAACGGCGTCTGGGTTGAAATCATTCCTTTGAACGAGCAGGGATGTTTCCTGGCGACCTGTTTTGAAAAGGCGACTGGATTCATGTATCCGGATGAGGACGAGGTGACTTTCCCTGAGGAGGTGTTGGTGGAATGGGGGCGGCTGGCCGGCATGATGCACCGCCTGTCAGGCGGATACAAACCCTCAAAGCCAGAGTGGCAGCGGGTGGATTGGCGGGACGATGACTTGCTGGATTTTGAGGCCCTCCTGTCGGCAGATCTGCATTTGATCAGGCAGCGGCGCGACGAACTGATGGCCCGGTTGAACAGTCTGCCGCAAACCCCGGATGTTTACGGTCTGGTGCATGCTGATTTTCATCATGGAAATTTCTTTGTGGATGGCGGGCGGCTGACCGTTTTTGATTTTGATGCAGCCCGCCCCTTCTGGTATATGGGCGATATTGGCATTGCGCTGTATAACTGTCTGCCGCTGCCGCGCACCAGAACGGTAGACCGGCGCACCTATGCCCTGCGCTTTCTGGCGCAGTTCTTGAAGGGTTACCGCAAGGAAAAGGAGCTTGATGTATTCTGGCTGGAACAAATTCCGCTCTTTTTCAAATATTGCGAGCTGGAGCATTATGCATATTTCTTCAAATATTGGGATTTCAATAACCTGTCAGAGCGGCGGCGAAACCTGCTGGCAGATTTTCAACAGCGCATAGAAAACGAAGTTCCGGTGGTCATGTTTGAACCTGGGGATTTGAGTGCTTTATGAGCGTGCCTGTAAGCAATAACAGTAAAGCCGTGCCGGAAGGTTGTTTCTCGGCACGGCTTTACTGTTGACGCCCAGCTCAATCTGCCGGAGCGTCTTCAGCCGGCGCCAGCCAGTATTTACCGCCGCCGCGTTCACGGCGCAGGTAACCCATGCTGATCAGGTCACGGCGCAAGCTGACGTAGTCGAACTCATAGACAGCCTTGAGGATGGTGTTGACTTCGGATTCGGTGTACATCGTATCAGGCTTGAAGAGGGTGGCCAGCCAGCGCAGGATAATCAGAAACTTTTTCTGTTTGGTGGGCAGCCGCTTGATTTTTCCATTGCTGGTATATTCCTTCAATACCTGTTTGTCGGCATCATCCCAATCGAGGGTATCGATCCAGCGGTCGTCGGAAACAACCGGCGTTTCAACCGGGGGCAATTTTTCGATTTCGTTGGCCAGGGCTTTGAATTTGGCCAGCCCCGTAGCGTTGACGCGGTAAAAGCGCTGGGTGCCGGCCATGCGCAGGGTCACCAGGCCGGCTTCGCGCAGGCGCACCAGGTGGTGTGAGACGGTGGGTTCGCCCAGGTTGAGGCGTTCAGCCATTTCGCCCACTGAAAGTTCGCCTTCGTTAAGGATTCGCAGCAGAGTCAGGCGGCTTCCATCAGCCAGAGCCTTAAGCATGAAGAGCGCAGCGTCCATCATCTGGTTTTCAAGTTTTTCTTCTTTATCCATAGTAGCATTACCTTTCGGACTATATTTCGATTAACGTCTAATTAGATGATAATCGAATTAACGGCGTCTGTCAAGAAGCAATTGATCCGGTTTGCCAGTCTGGTCGGGATGTGATATACTTACTCAGTCCCTAACCGGGGATGAACGATCTGCTGGGCAGGTTTCAATGCCAGAAACCGGCATCCGTTTTGCTCGATTTTGTACCTGACACAAACAGGTTTTTCACACCGCAGGGGGCGTGAACAGAGAAGGCAAATCGCAGGGATCATCCAAACCATGGTTTTTTTCGCCTGTTTTGCAGGCGTGTTTCTTGAAAGGATTTTGTTGTGAGTTTTGATGTGTTTTCATTCCACCCGCAGATTAAAGCGGGCATTGCCGCTGCCGGTTATACCACGCCGACCCCCATTCAGAAGCAGACCATCCAGCCTGTGCTGGACGGCCGCGATGTGCTGGGGCTGGCCCAAACCGGCACCGGCAAGACGGCTGCCTTTGTGCTGCCCATTTTTCAGCGGCTGCTGAACGGCCCGCGCGGCAAACTGCGCGCGCTGATCCTTTCGCCGACGCGCGAACTGGCCGAGCAGACCCATTCTGTGAACCTGGCCCTGGGCCGCAAAACCGGACTGCGCAGCTTCACCATCTACGGCGGGGTGGGCTCCCTGCCGCAGATCAAGGGCCTGAAAAGCGGTCTGGAAATTGCCGTGGCCTGCCCCGGGCGCCTGCTCGATTTGATGGGGCAGAACGAAGTGGACCTGAGCGGCATTGAAATTCTGGTGATTGATGAAGCCGATCAGATGTTTGACATGGGCTTCTTCCCCTCCCTGCGGCGCATTATGGCGGCACTGCCCCAGAACCGCCAGACTCTGCTCTTTTCGGCCACCATGCCGGCGGAAATCCGCGGGCTGGCCAACGAATTTCTCAAACGGCCGGTGACGGTTGAAATTGACCACACCCGCCCGCTGGAAAGCATTGAACAGATTATCTTTGCCGTGGATCAGGAAGGCAAGTATGAAACGCTGTTGAGCCTGCTTTCAGACGTGGGCGGCGGACAGGTGCTGGTGTTCACCCGCACCAAACACCGCGCCAAGCGACTGGCCATGCAGCTCGCCAAAACCGGCATGCCGGCTACCTCGCTCCAGGGAAACCTGTCGCAAAACCAGCGCCAGGCTGCCATGGACGGCTTCCGCAGCGGCCGGATGAAGGTGATGGTGGCCACCGATATTGCCGCGCGCGGCATTGATGTGACCAAAGTATCGCATGTGATTAATTACGACGTGCCGGATACGGTGGAAGCCTACACTCACCGCATTGGACGCACCGGGCGCATGTTCCGGGTGGGGCAGGCCTTCACCCTGGCCACCGAAGAAGATACGGCGATGATGCGCGATATTGAACGGCACCTGGGCCGCCAGATCCGCCGCTTGAGCGGGACGACCTTTGAAGAACTGCCGCCCCTGCCGGTTGAGATGTCGGCGCGGCCTGCGCCGCGTCCGCGCACTCAGCAAAACCAGAACCGGCCGCAGAACCAGGGTCAGCGCCAGGCCAGCCAATCTGGCCAGCGGACCCCGCGGCCAACCCAGCCGCAATCACAGCGCCAGCCGCGCCGCAATGCCCCTGCGAGGAACACTGCGGAACGGCAGCAAGGATAAACCCCCTACAGCCCAGGCCGTCCAACCGGTCAGGGCTGTTTTTTTACCTCTGGATCAGAATGCTTGAAGACGATTTATTCTGGGATGCTTACTGGGAGATGCGCCTGCAGCCCATGGAAAACCTGGGCAAGCGCGAGGCGATTCTGGCGGCATCGCGCCTGATGCGCAGCCTTGCCATGCACCTGAACCGGCCGCTGCGCATTCTGGAAGCCGGCTGCGGAGAGGGACAGGTGATCGGCCCTCTGACCACGGCCCATGCGGCTTTGATAGCCTGGCAGGGCGCCGCCGGCGTTGACCTGAATGAGCGGTCGTTGGCACGGGCGCGGGCAGATTATGCAAATTGCCGGTTTGTGGCGGGCGATTTCACCCGCGAAGGCGTGCAGACCGGGCTGGGCCAGGCGGATGTGCTGCTGCTGGTGAATGCTTTGCATGAGGTTTTTTCAGCCGAAGTTGTGCCAGAGAGCGGCGAGGTGGATGTGCCGGCAGCCAAAGCCGGGGTGGAAGCTGCGTTGGGCGGGCTGGGGGCGCGCTGCCTGGAAGCGGGCGGCTGGCTGGTGCTGTTTGACGGGCTGGAACCACCCGGAGACCCACAGGCGCGGGTGCAAATTCGCCTGGCGGATGAAGAAACACAGGCGCTCTTTGAGGTGTTTATCCGGCAGTACCAGCCTTTTCGCATTCAGGCCCGGCAGCTGCCGGAACGGGGCTGTGTGGAGCTTTCGCGGCGCGATTTTGCCCGTTTTGTGGATAAATCCATCTTTTTGGGCAAAACCCTGTGGCAGACCGAGAAAATGGAAAGCTACCAGTATTTTACCGAGGAAGAATTCAGAGCGGTGTTAGCCCGGCAGAGATTTGAGATCCATACGTTATCCTTGCTGACGGTGAACGAGGACAAATGGCGACAGCGTGTGGAGATTCTGACACCGGGGGTGCATTTTCCGGCTGAGCATATCCTGATCACAGCGCAGCGGCGGAGTTGAAAAGCAGAAAATGCAGGGGCATCGTGCTATGATAAGAACAGAGTAGGCGGTCCCTCCGTGGCCTTTATAGAGAAAGGAAAAGACCAATGAAAATCGGATTTTTATTGTTTGATGACGTTGAAGAGCTGGATTTTGCCGGCCCGTGGGAGCTGTTCAGTTCATGGTCTGAAAGGGATGAAACCATAGAATGCCTGACGGTGAGCCAGCATATGGATATGATTCGCTGTGCAAACGGCCTGAAGGTGCTGCCGGATACCGATTTTGAATTTTGCCCGGCCCTTGATCTGCTGCTGGTGCCAGGGGGGCAGGGCACGCGCCGCGAAGTGAACAATCCGGAACTGGTTTCTTTTGTCCAACGGCAGGCGGCGAGCTGTAAATGGGTGCTGAGCGTTTGCACCGGGGCTTTTGTGCTGCAGGCAGCCGGACTCTTGAAGGGTAAGAAAGCCACCACTCACTGGCAGTCGCTGGACCGCTTGAGAGCATTCCCTGAAGTGATTGTGGTGGAAGAACGCTTCGTGCGGGATGATCCGGTCTGGACGGCGGCCGGGGTTTCGGCCGGCATGGACCTGGCCCTGGCTGTGATCGCCGAATTGGCTGGCAGCGATATGGCCGGGCGGGTTCAGCTGGGTGCGGAATATTATCCCCGGCAGGTTCGCTACGGCTCAGCGCACCTTTCTGATCAGGCGCCGGGCTATTTGCGTGAATAGAACGGGTTGGTGGTAAAATGAGGGCTGAAATAAGACCTAAAAGGTGAGATTTGACGCATGCCTGAAACGAAAACCACCATCCATTTTGTCCGGCACGGCCAGGTGTACAACCCGGACGATATTTTCTACGGCCGCCTGCCTGGCTGGAAGCTGAGCGCTGAGGGTCTGCGCCAGGCGCAGTCGCTGGGGCCTTTTTTTGCCGGGCGAGGCATTAAAATCATCCATTCCAGTCCGCTTTTGCGGGCGCGGCAAACAGCCCAAATTATATCAACGCTGCTGGACCCGGTTGAGGTGAAAATCAGTGCCAGTTTGCTGGAATGTCACACCCCCTATGACGGCACACCGGGGAAGGTGCTCACTCAGAGGAATTATGACATCTATACCGGCAACACGCCGCCTTTTGAGCAGCCGCTGGATGTGTTCCGCCGCACGCAGCGTTTCATCCGCAGGGTACTTAAAGCCCGCCCGGGGGAAGAAGTGATTGCGGTGACGCACGCGGATGTGATTGTTTTCCTGACGCTGTGGGCGCAGGGATACGAGGTCAGTTTTCAGAATAAATCGCGAATCGAACACCGGCAAATTCCGCTGGCTTTCCCGGCGCCGGCTTCGGTAACCTCGCTGACCTGGAATGGGGCGGATGGGCTGCCGCAATTCGCATATTTTCCCAATTCATGGCAGGCAGTATGAGCAAAAAAGTGTTAATGGCCATTCTGGCGCACCCGGATGATGAAACTTTTGGCATGGGCGGTACGCTGGCGCTTTATGCCAGGCAGGGCGTGGAGACTATTCTGGTTTGCGCCACGCGCGGCGAAGCGGGTGAAGCCGAGGAAAAATATCTGCGCGGTTACAGTTCAATGGGAGAAATGCGCGAAGCCGAGCTGCGCGGCGCAGCGGAAAAACTGGGGTTGAAGAAATTGATTTTCTTGAATTACCGCGATTCAGGTATGCCCGGGGCGGTGGATAACCAGCACCCGCAGGCGTTGATCAATGCCCCTGATGACGAACTGGCGGCGACCTTCGCGGCGCTGATGCGCGAACACGGCGCCCAGGTGGTGGTAACGCACGACCCGATCGGCGGGTATGGACATCCGGACCATATCAAAATTCACCGTGCGGTGAAAAAGGCGTTTGCGCTGGCGCGGGAGCAGGCAGGTGGGCCGCAGAAGCTGTATTTCAACACCATTTCGCGCACCATTTTGCGCTGGGTGGTGCGGTTGATGCCGCTGTTTGGCCGCGATCCGCGGCGTTACGGGCAAAACCAGGATATTGACCTGACCCGTTTGGCAGCCGAGCAGACCCCGGTTCATGCGCGGATCAATTTTTCGGCGGTGGCTGAGGAGCGCAAGGCGGCCTCTGATTGTTATGCCAGCCAGGGCGGGCGCAAGGCGAATGAGGGCATGGCCGGGCTGCTGCGCGGCTGGGCGAGGTCGCACGAGGTATTCATGCGGGCGTTTCCGGCGCCGCAGCCGGGTGTGGTGGAAGAAGATCTGTTTGCCGGGGTGGCATAAAAACGCGCGAGACCCCTTGCGTGTAGCTTGGAATAGATAAACCGGCGCCATCAAAAAACGGCGCCGGTTCTGATTTGGAGATAGGGTTTGGATTATTCCTGCAGCGGATCCTGAACCCGGACGCCTTGAAGCACTTTTTCGTATAAAGACATGATGCGGGCGGTGATATTCTGCCAGGCATAGCCCTTGGCATATTCAGAGGCCTGGGCGCCGATTTTGGCGCGCAGTTCAGGGTCAAAAATGAGCTGGGTGAGGCGTTGGGCCAGGGCTTTGACATCGCCGCCAGCCACAGTGAAGCCGTTGACGCCGTCCTGCACCAGGTAGGCCAGGCCGCCGGTGTGGGAAGCCACCACCGGGGTGCCGCAGGCCATCGATTCCAGCGCCACCATGCCGAATGACTCATAGAACGAAGGCATCACCAGCACCTCAGCCGCCGAGTAATAATAGGGCAGGGTGTTCTGGTCGCGTTTGCCCAAAAAGACCACGGTTTCATCAAGGCCCAGGTCGTGGCAGAGGTTTTTGAGGCGGGTCATTTCTGAATCGGCGTTTTCAGGCGTGCCATTGGGCTCGCCGCCGATGATAGCCAGGTAGTAACCGCAGCGCATCATATGGCAGTCTTCGCGCATCACGGCGATGGCGCGAATAAGGGTGTCAATGCCTTTGAGGGGTTCAATGCGCCCGACAAAGAGCAGCATCTGGGCATCGGGAGGCAGGCCAATGGCCGCCTTGGCCTCGTCGGGGGGAATGGGGTAAAAGTGGCAGCAGTCCACGCCGGGGGGAATGATGACAATTTTGTCCGCCTCCGCCTGGTAAAGGGTGGTGAGCTGTTCCACCTCTGCCGGGGTGGCGGCTACAATTTTATCTGCCAGTTGCATCACCTTCTGCTCCCCGTCCAGGCGGTATGCGCCTTCCATTTCAGAAGGGCTGCGCGCGATTTTATTTTTCATGTGGCCGAGAGTATGGAACATCTGAATGATGGGGATGCGCCATTCTTCCTGCAGCAGCCCGGCAGCGATGCCCGACATCCAGTAATGGCTGTGGATCAGATCGTATTGGATGCCTTTACGGCTGGCAAATTCCTGAATGCCGCGGGCAAAATCGGGAATATAGGCCGAAAGCTCGCTTTTGGGCAGGGGCACCTCAGGTCCGGCGCTGATATGCACCACGCGGTTGCCGTAGCCCAGGTCGTGCAGCACATGGGGCACATGTTCATCCTGTGAGCGGGTGAACACATCCACATGCACGCCCTTCTGGCCCAGGAAACGGGTCAGCTCGCGGACATAGACATTCATGCCGCCGGAATCTTTACCGCCCAGAATGGCCAGAGGGCAGGTGTGGTAGGATATCATCGCGATGCGCATGGTTGAAACTCCTTTCCCTGATGGGGGTGCAGGGGTAATCATACCATGATTTGATGGTGGAGAGATGCACCTTCAGGGGTGAACTCCCCCTACTGCAGAAGGGTTTCTCGCATCTTTTTGAGGGCGTGCTATAATCAACAGGTAACATTCCAATCACCAAAAGGTATGACGATGGACGAACTGATGTACCGCGATATTACCGAAGCGGATATTCACGGTTTGCTTGCCGTGCGCGTGGTGATGCATGAGAACCGCCTGACTCGCGAAGAACTGACCGCGTTGGGGATCACGGATGAGCAGACCGCCGCCGCTTTCCCAAAATGATCCAATCAAATAAGGAGCCGGTATGATCGAAATATTCCCTAAATTGCAGATGCAAACCAAATTCAATTATCACTTTCATGTGCATTTCAGACTGCTGGAATGCGCCGGCAGGTTGAGCGAAGCAGATTTGATGGCCAATCCGGGTTATGGATACGGTTCGATTCACCAGATCCTATCGCATGTGGTGCGGGCAGACCGCTACCTGCGTACCGGACTGGAAACCGGCCTGCAGCCAGCGCACCTGCCTCCTGATTACTTTCCCACCCTCGAAGCGCTGGTGGAGGGTTCAAAAGAGGAAGAGAAGGCCTGGCAGGATTATCTGGGCAGCCTGACTTCGGAGGATATCACCGCAGAGTACAGTCTGACCAGCCGGCGCGGAGAGACATCCATCCTGCCGCGCTGGCAAATGATGGAGCATGTGATCTATCACGGCATGCAGCATCACAGTGAACTTGCCCAGCTCTTGACTCTCAAAGGTCAATCACCGGGGAATATCGACTTTCTCTTCTTTATCAAATAAGTCATTCTAAATGTTCTGAATGAGAAGAAGAGATGTCCTTGGAAGAAAAATGTCCATTTTGCGGCGCAGTTAACCCAGAGGGGGAAGGCTGCCGGGAGCGTTTTGAACGCTGCATGGGGCTGGAATTTGAAAGTCCGGCAGCTTTTGGCGCGGCGCATCATTTATCTGTGCTCTGTTACATGCTGCAGCACAATGCTTATGCGCGGGAAGTGTGGCTGGAGGCGCGGGAAATGCTGGCGGAATTTGTGGAGCAAGGCGTTTCACCTGATAGCATGCGCCAGCGGAAAAATGCCCGGATGGCCGGCGGCCAGCGCGACTGGCATGTGACGCGCGGCCCCAAATTGGCTGAATTTGGACAAATCAGATGGAGCCGGACCATTTTTGAGCTCAGGCTGGATTGCGCAGAGAGTTACTGCGAGGACGTCTGGGCGTGGGCGAGGTCTGTGCTGGCGGATACAAAATCACTGATGGATACCCTGGTACCGGAATAGAGCTGAATTATTCACCTCTCCGTGTTTGCTTTTTTAATTATCATGCTATACTGATACCATATAGAGACACCCCTCTCTTAAGATTATCATATAAGGAGAATCTCATGACCAAACTTGTTGAAATCGAAGGCATTGGCGAAACCTATGCTCAGAAGTTATCTGCAGCGGGGATCACAACGGCTGAGATGCTGCTGGAAAAATGCGGCACGGCCAAAGGGCGCGAAGAATATGCCGAGAAAACCGGCATCAGCGCCAAGCTCCTGTTGGAATGGGTCAATCATGTGGACTTGTTCCGCATCAAGGGCGTGGGCAGCGAATATGCCGATCTGCTCGAAGAAGCCGGTGTGGATTCGGTTCCTGAGCTGGCCCACCGCGTTCCTGAAAACCTGCTGAAGAAGATGACCGAAGTCAACGAAGCCAAGAAACTGGTGCGCAAACTGCCCGTCCTTTCTCAGGTGACCGAATGGGTTGAACAGGCCAAAACCCTTCCCAAGGTTGTTTTCCATTAATTCCACTTTGGGATAACCCAAAAGGCATGGATGGCGCAGCAGGAAGATGGGCGGCGGGTCCATGCCTTTTTTGATGGAGAAGAAAGGCGCATATCTATGAAGACCATCCATTTTCAGGTCAAGGACAACATCTCGGAAACCCTGGTCATTCCGCTTTATTTCAGGGCGGTTGAATCGCGCCGGCCAGACGGCATGATCAAAGATAAACGCGCAGAAGCTCTCGTGGATCAACTGGATGTGGATTTCTCACAAATGAAATTGATGGGGCACGACCAGGTGACCACCATCATGCGCCTGCGTGAATTTGACCGTTTTGCCCGTGAATTTTTGACCCGCAACCCCGATGGGGTGGTGGTGCATGTGGGCTGCGGGCTGGACACCCGTTTTGAGCGCGTGGACAACGGGCAGGTAACATGGTTTGATCTGGACCTGCCGGATGTGATTGAACTGCGCCGGCAGCTGCTGGGGGAAACCGGAGAGAGACATCACCTGTTGGGGGCTTCAGTGCTGGAACCAGGCTGGTTGGAGGCGGTCAGAGCCTGCGGAAAAACGCCTGTGCTGTTGATGGCGGAGGGTGTTTTCCCTTATTTTGAGGAGGAACAGGTTAAGGCGATTTTCCTGGCAGTTCGCGAGGCTTTTCCGGCGGCCGAAGTGGTGTGCGACGCAATGACGCCTTTCATGATTTTTCTGGATAATTTTCATTTTATCGGTTCTCCAATCAAAGCGCGCCTGCATTGGGGAATGAAAACCCCCGGTGTGGTTGAAACCTGGGCTGAAGGGATTAAAAACCTGGAAGCATGGTATTATTTTGACCGTCCTGAACCACGCATCCAGTCAATGCAGTGGATGAAATATATTCCCGCCCTGTCCAGGGGCGTCGGCATTTTCCACTTCCGCTTGAGTGCATAACTTTTTTGAGGCTGATCATTTGATGAAAAAACATTCGGTAACCCTGTATATTATCCTGGCTCTGGGGATCACCTGGCTGCTGTGGATCCCATCGCTGCTGCTGGTTTCGGCCAAAGGCTATCCGCTGCCCACCATTGATTATCTGGTGGCCAACCGGTCTTTTGAGTTGATCAATGGCGAACATTTCTGGATGGTTTTGAGCTTCAGCCTGGCAGTATACGGTCCGCTGCTGGCAGGGTTGATTGTTGCCTGGCGGGAAGGCGGAACCGGGCAGGTGAAGACATGGTTTGCGCCGGTGCTTAACTGGCGGGTCAAGCCGCTCTGGGTCATTCTCATTTTGCTTATACCTCTGCTCATCTTTCTGGTTCCGCTGGCATTGGGCTGGCTGCCGGGATTGGTGAAGGCAAAGGAGGGTTACCTGGCGCCTTCGCTGTTGTTTGTGCTGGGATTATTCGTTTATCAATGCCTGACCAGCGGTCTGGGTGAAGAACCCGGCTGGCGGGGTTTTTTGCTGCCGCACTGGCAGGCCCAGCTTGGCCCTGAAAAGGCCGCCTGGTGGGCCGGAGTGGTCTGGGGCGTGTGGCATTTTCCTTTCACCATTTATTTCACCCTGAGGGGATTGAACGGCCTCGATGGTGGGGCGCAAATGGCGGTTTTACTGCCATCGCTGATAGGGCAGGTTATGTCTTTAATAGGCATGACGTATTTATATGCCTGGGTGATGGAAAAAACCAAAAGCCTTCTGGTGGCCATCCTGTTTCACGCCATGTCGAACACAGCCAGCGCCGTGCTCATGGGCTCGGTGACAGCTGACCCCATGATCGGCCTGGTTGCGGCGGCTATGCCCTGGCTGGTGGTAATCCTGTTTGAGAAAACAGCCTTAGGACGTCTTGCAGGCTGGAAGGCGGCCTGAACCGGGAGGGAACATGGAAAAAACCAGCACGGTGGTGGTTAAGGGTATTCCTATTCACACCAAAATTCTGGGGGAGGGGCGGCCGGTGGTCATTTTGCACGGCTACCAGGTGGACCATCACACGATGACGGCCTGCCTGGAACCTGTTTTTGCCCAGATGCCGGGCTGGCAGCGGATCTATTTTGATCTGCCGGGAATGGGGAAAACGCCGGGGCCAGACTGGCTGGTCAATTCGGACCAGATGCTGGAAGTGGTATGCGGGCTGATTGATCAGCTTCTACCGGCTCAACATTTCACTCTGGTGGGCCTGTCTTACGGGGGATATCTGGCCAGGGGTGCGGCAGGGGTCATGGGCGAAAGGGTAGACGGCCTGGCATTGATTGTGCCTGCGGTTATTGCCCACCATGCAGCGCGGACGGTGCCGCGGCACCAGACGATTTTTGATCCGGATTTGTTGAACAGCTTATCGCCTGATGAGCGGGAAATGATTGATGGGCTGGTTTACCGGGTGACGCCGGAGATTTGGGAGCGGGAACAGGTGGAAACCCAGTGGATCAGCCTGGGAGATGCAGAATTTCTGAACCGCCTGCAGCAGGAGGGATATGCTTTTTCGGAAGAGGTGGCCCGGAAACTGGACAGATTCGAAAAGCCGGCGTTGTTTATTCTGGGCAGGCAGGATGTGGTGGTGGGCTACCGGGATGCCTGGGCGCTAATTGAGAAATATCCGCGGGCCAGTTTTGTGATTCTGGATGAAGCCGGGCATCTGGCGCATATGGAAAAAGCGGCCCTGTTCAACCAGCTGATTATGGACTGGCTGGAACGGGTTGAGAGAGATAGAAAAAGATAAATTGAGGGGACCAGTTTTACCCCAAAAACGGAATTTGCGGTATAATTTGGCTCTGTTGCGCCCGAAATGGCAGAACCTTGAAAAAACAATCAACAACAATGCCTTGACGATTTGTTGCTCTTCTGATAGACTCTCACTCGACAGCAGGCAGGTACAAAACCCTTGATTTTGACACGGGGTTTTGGTATAATCGGGCTCTGCTAGGACATTGAAAACAAAATCCCAGCCGCCGACGTAGCTCAATCGGCAGAGCAACCGCCTTGTAAGTGGTAGGTTACGGGTTCGATTCCCGTCGTCGGCTCAGGTTATCAGTTTGCGTTCAGGACAATCGCGCGATTGCCTTGAACTCGAGCGGATAACGCTTTGGAGAGAATATGGACGGTTACCCAAGCGGCCAAAGGGGGCTGACTGTAAATCAGCTGGTGCACACCTTCGGAGGTTCGAATCCTTCACCGTCCACTCGTCTGCTCGGGCCTGGCGCCTTAGAGCGGGGCGAAGATCGGCAAGCCCTCATAGCTCAGTTGGTAGAGCACGTTCTTGGTAAGAACGGGGTCATGGGTTCAAGTCCCATTGAGGGCTCTTCCGCCGAATTCAATAACCGTTGTCATTCTTAATTTTTTTTAAGGAGATTTAGCATGGCCAAACAGAAATTTGACCGCTCAAAACCCCATATGAATGTGGGTACAATGGGCCACATTGACCACGGTAAAACCACCCTGACCGCGGCCATCACCAAAGTGGCTGGCCTGATGGGTATGGCGGAATTCCGTGCATACGATCAGATTGATAACGCCCCAGAAGAAAAGGTGCGCGGCATCACGATCAACATTGCGCATGTGGAATACCAGACTGCCAAGCGGCACTATGCCCATGTGGATATGCCGGGTCACCGCGATTATATTAAGAACATGATCACCGGTGCGGCGCAGGTGGACGGCGCGATCCTGGTGGTGGCGGCCCCCGACGGCCCGATGCCCCAGACGCTGGAACACGTGCTGCTGGCGCGGCAGGTGGAAGTGCCGAGCATTGTGGTGTACCTGAACAAGATTGACCAGATGAGCGATCCTGAATTGCTAGAACTGGTTGAGATGGAACTGCGGGAAATGCTGAGCAAACAGGGCTACCCGGGCGATGAAATTCCGATCGTGCGCGGCAGCGCGTTGAAGGCGCTGGAAAGCACCTCGACGGACCCGATGGCGCCGGAATACGACAGCATCCGCCAGCTTTTGGAAGTGGTGGACAGCTACATTCCCGAACCTGTGCGTGCGGTTGACAAACCGTTCATGATGCCGGTGGAAGATGTGTTCACGATCAAAGGCCGCGGCACAGTGGTGACGGGGCGTGTGGATCGTGGTGTGGTGAAAGTGGGCGAACCGATGGAAATCGTCGGGCTGCGCGAAAAAGCGATGAACACGGTGGTGACGGGTGTGGAAATGTTCCACAAGATGCTGGATCAGGGCATGGCGGGTGACAACCTGGGCCTGCTGCTGCGCGGCATTGAACGCACGGACGTGGAGCGCGGCATGGTGGTAGCGAAGCCGGGAAGCATCACGCCGCACCGCAAGTTCATGAGCGAAGTGTACGTGTTGAAGAAGGAAGAAGGCGGCCGTCACAAGGCGTTCTTCACCGGTTACCGCCCGCAATTCTACATCCGGACGATGGATGTGACGGGCAACATCACCCTGCCGAAAGACGTGGAAATGGTGATGCCGGGTGACAATGTGAACCTGGAAGTGGAACTGATCGTGCCGGTGGCTCTGGAGCAGGGCTCGAAATTCGCCATCCGCGAAGGCGGCCTGACCGTCGGTGCGGGTGTCATTACCAAGATTTTGGACTAA
>Ga0209311_1002174_pt1 | contig 14451 bp, 16 predicted proteins | sample AD_UKC045_MetaG_FD_184417 | JGI IMG/M metagenome (GOLD analysis project Ga0209311, IMG submission 184417) | Active sludge microbial communities of municipal wastewater-treating anaerobic digesters from USA - AD_UKC045_MetaG (SPAdes) (version 2) | ecosystem: Engineered > Bioreactor > Anaerobic >... | reverse complement strand
CGAAGAACCCTGAGGCGAACGGAAGCGCGTGGGCTTCCATGCGGAGCGGGCAGACCGAGTCCTGAGCGCCGGCTTCCTTGACGCGTTTCCAGTTGTTGTCTTGGCTCATCCACAGGTCCGCCGCCCACACGCGGACGCCGAACTCGCGCGCAAGAAATATGCTTGTCATCGCTTTTCCGCAACCCAAATCGAGAACCCTCATTCCGGGCTTTAGTTCCATCGCCTCGCACAGCCATTCACAAAGCCACAGCGCGTTCGGCCCCATCTGGTTGCTTAGCTGCCAGTCGGGATCGTAACTCGCCGAGCGGGGAAATTCCGGTTTGATTAACATTTCTTTAAGGTCTTCCATAACACAATCCTCTTTTCTGAAAAACAAAACAGCTTTTATTTATTAACAAAAACACCATTCGCTAACTTGCCGCGATAAATGAGGGCGGCATTCCGCGCGGCGCTGAACATCCGCCTGAATTTCGCGGCAGATTCGGCATTAATGATAGCGCGCAAGTGGCGAAATGGCAATAGAGGAAACGGAATGCGAGAGACAAACGCCTCCGGCGAGGGGGCGATAAAAAGGGGAGGTGAAAGAGAGATGGCGGAGATGAACGAGTTGTTGGTGGCGACGTACGCGCTGAAGGCGGGCGAAGAGCCGCTGGAGCAGTGTTGCGTGGCCGTGCTCGACACCGAGACGGAAGGTCAGGTGAAGAGGCCCGGCGGAGAGGGAGCGGGCAACGTGGCGGGAGCGCTGAGGGACGCGGCGCTGACGGAGGGCCGGACAGGCTCTTTTCAGGTGGCTGGGATCGCGAAGGTGAAGATAGCCGAGGCGGTCGAGATCGGGGACACGCTTATCGTGGCGGACGTCCAAGGAAGGGTGAAGCCTAAAGGAGAAGGCGAACTCGCCGCCGGAACCGGAATAGTGGGCCGCGCGATAAGTTCGGCCAACACGGCCGGCTCGCTCGTGAAGTGCATCCTGTGCATTCCGGGCGAGATCAACGCTTGAACCCGAATCCTTCGTTAGGGTTCGGGTTGGAAAAACTTGCCTGAGGAGGCGGGAAAATGAGCAACAGAGGAACGATTCACATCGATCAGGCTCTGACGAATTTTTCGTTGAAGCACTCCAACGGGGCGCTGATAGCGGACCTGATCATGCCGCGCATCGACGTGGCGAAAGACAGCGACGCCTATTTCGTTTATGGCAGGCAGGACTTCAGGACGACTCGGGACCTGCGCGCCGAAAAGGCGGACACGAACTTCATCGATTCATGGAAAATCGAGTCGACCCCGACATACAGGTGCGAGGAGCGGGCGCTGGCCGACTTGGTGAGCGACCGCGAGAGGCGCAACGCGGACGCCCCGCTGGCCCCCGACTTCGATGTCGCCGAAAATTTGACCAACATGCTGATGCTGAACCGCGAGAAGCGCGTTGCCGACATTCTGTGCGACACTGCGACGTTTGCGCTCTCCGGCAACTTCATCGAACTGAGCGGCTCCCGGCAGTGGAACGACGCCTCGTTCGACAGCGATTCCAAGGAGGACGCCATCGAGTCGAGGATAGACGCGGCGAAGGAAGCGGTGCGCGGATCGATCGGGCGCGAGCCTAACGTGGTGGTCATCCCGGCGGCGGTGGCAAAATGCGTCAAGCGCGACCCCGCAGTGCGGGAACTTATCAAGTACACCGACAACACGCTTCTGGTCAACGGGGACCTGCCCCCGGCCCTGTGGAACCTTCGGGTGCTGATCCCCGGCGCGGTGTTCGACTCCGCCGAGGAGGGACAACCTTTCGCGGCTTCCGACGTATGGGGCGGAAACGTTCTTGTGGCGTATGTGGCTCCCAACCCGCGCACGCCTAGAACAATGACCTTCGGCCTGACGTTCCAGAGCCAGCCGCGCCAAGTCGCCAAATGGCGCGAGGACGGCCGCAAGAGCGACGCCGTCGAGGTTTCCGAAATCATCGTCGAGAAAGTCGTCAGCGAATACTGCGGCTACCTCATCAAGGACGCCGTCGCGATGTAGGCCGGATGACCCGAACCGCGCCCTTTTTTGAAGGCCCGGCTCCGACTTTATTTCAACTACATTCTTCCGGGAGGACGGCAAGCCCTTAGGCGGCGAGGCGAGGGGATGATTTCCCCCGCGCGCGGCGCGGCCCCGGACCCGTGATCCTCGAGCATCCCGCATAGACCGAAGGATTAGCCTGCCTTCCCGGAAGAATGTTTTTTTCAGAATGAAAAGACGAATAATCACTTGCGGGATACAAAAACAACCTGAGTTTCGGAAATACATATTTTATACGCGCGGGCTTGTGGCGCGGGAAAACAGGGGTGAATAACAATGGGAAAAAGAACGAGTTACGACAGGGACGGAATGGCAGTGAAAACGACAAGGCTGTATCAGTCCGATGGGAGCGCGGGCGAGGTCGAGCCTGTGGCTCTTCCGACGATCACGTGGAACGCTGCGAGGGAGGACTACAGGGCGCTCAGTTGCGCGCTCGAATTCAACGGAGCGGTGTATAACCACTCTTCGGACGGCCCCGGAACGATGGTATTCATGGGGACGGAGCAGATGTTCGCGATCATAGCCGACGAGCCGCACAACTTGATGGCGTCGGGGATAACCGGCGAGAGCGGGCCTCTGGCGATAGCGCTTGTGACGGACGGGGAATCGCGCGCGACGATAGTGTGTCCGAACTCCGTGGCCGAGACTCTTGAGGCGACTGCCGACCTTGTGATAATGAGCGTTTTCGCTGCGCCGGAAGGGCCGGGCGCCGACTTCGGCCCGGTGAACACTGCCGCGATAACGGCCGCCGGCGCGGCTCTCTGGGGCGGCGACGGGCGAGGCGGAGACAGACCTCTCCCGGAACCCGTCATCGAATGGAGTCCTGTCGAAGGCGACGCCCCCGCGTTATGGGGCGGCGACGGCGCGGGCGGCGCAAGAATGTCTACTCCCTCCATCGTGTGGAACGATGTCAGCGAAGTCTTCGAGGGATACTGCTCCGCGCTGTCGTTCGACGGAAACGACTACACGGACGATCCCGGACAGTATCCGGTTTCCAACTTCTGCCATTATGTGAGCGGCGGATACGGAGTGACAGGATGGGGAGCGCGGGTGGCGGCGGACTCCGAGCCGGAAGAGTTGCTGGATGAGGAAACGCCGATACTCGACGGGCTTCAGGACATCGACGCGCTACTGGTGGAGATTGACGCCGACGCGATGGAACTGGGGTGGCTGCGGCTGACGCTGCTGTGCCCGGCGGACCAGATAGACGACTTGCTGGAAAGCCTGAGCGCGGGGCCGATGGCATCAATGCTGATGCGGATAATCAGAGTTCCGTCGCTGTTCGCGGCGGCGGGGGCGGAGGAAGACTATGTCTTCAACGCGGACGCTTTCGGCGGCGCTGTCGAAACAAGCGTGGCTGGCTCCGGAACGTCGTTTCCGGAAGGCGCGGAAGTGTTCTCTTTCACGCCGCAGCGAGACATTCTTGTCATCGGAGTTGCCGGGGAGTTTGCGGCCGCCGGAGCGGACAACAAGTTGCGTTGCATGTTGAAGATAGACGGAGCGGACGCGTACCCGGTCATATTGTCCGAGACGCCGTCCGTGTTGGAGGTGGTCGGCAGGGCGCATTGTCCCGCAGGGGGGAGAGCCGCGCTCGCCGTCGCCGTCGAAAATGAAACAGGCGGAACCGCCACAGCCGCCCTGTTGTACGCCGAGGAATAAGCGATTGTTTCCGGGCGCGGCCCCGCGCCGCGCCCGGCTTTTTTCGCATGAATGAATAAATAGCGACATTGCCCTGCCGCAAGGCGGCCGGAGCTAAGGAGGACTCACATGTCTTACGGAACTGAAAACGGAATCAGCAACAACCTGATAGATTATGCGGACCTAGTCGTATGCGAGGCGATAACCGAGGATATGGCCGCCGACTGCCGCGCCGCAGCGGACGCGATAATCGACGCCCGGCTTGCCGCCGCCGTCGGATTCGCGGCTCTTCCTCTCTCCTCTCCGCCAGCCGTCGTGAACGGGATATCGGACGATCTGGCGACGTATTTTCTGTTGCGGCGGCTCTTTACAGGAAGCGCGCCGAACGACTCAGAATGGGTGGACAAGTTTTACAAACGCCCGCTCGAACTGCTCGATAAATTGGTCGAGAGCGGAGGAGCTTTGGCGTCCGGCTCCGGTTACGGCATGGACTCCAAAGTTTCCACCACCACTCCGAATCAGGACAGGATTTTCACCGTCGAGCGCACATCAGGCGGCGCCAGCGTCTGCGAGCCGTTCGAGGGCACGATGGAGAATTGGTGAGCGAGAAGAACGGCGGAAGCATCATACAATCAGACATGAATCGCTGACGATTGTTTGAGACAATCGGGAAGAGATAATAAGCATGGGAGAGAATTATGGGAACGTTCAGCGGGAAGGAAATCACGGAAAAAGTGTTGAGCTGCCTCAAGGCGGATGCCGCCCTGTCGGGATACGTGAAGAAGTTCTCGGCGGGCGGAATTGATTCGGCGAGGAATATCTTTCCTTTTGTGTCGGTGGACGCGGTAGAGAACGAAGCCGAAGCGTTGACGATCGGGAAAGCGGGGCGGATGAGAAACGACTGCGCGGTCCGCATATACGGCGGGACATTCCACACTCTGCCTGAGACCGCGCACGCGGGAGATGAAACATCCGGAGCGAAAGGAATACTGCAACTAAACGCGGACATCCTTAACGCGGTCGTGATGAACGATTTCGGGGGCGCGTTCGAGGCTCCTGTCAAACTGCTGAATTCGTCCACCGCGCACAAATCCGGCTCCGGTGGCAGGTCGTGGGCCTGCGAAGTCTCGCTGAGCGGAATGACAGCGACAGACAAGCAATCCGCTTGAAACGAAATGAAGAGGTTGACGATAAGGAGCGCCGGACCATGAAAATAGACAACAAAGAAATTCTGGACAACATTCTTGAAGCGCTGAAAAGCGACCCGAAGCTTTCCTCATACGTTAAAAGAATATCGCACGGAGACATGAGCGTGTCGCGAAAGATATTTCCGTTTATCGATGTCGGCAATTTTCACATAAGGCAGGACAAGGCGACGACCGGAAGCGTGGTTCTGACATACATGATAGAAATAATCGCGGGAACGAAGAGTCTTGCGCCGGGAGTCGCGCGCGAGGGCGCGGAGTGCGGCGGCGTTGGAATAGTCGAGCTTTGCGACGACATCTGCGACGCGCTGAGGGGGCGCAGAGTCAACATGTGTTCGAGTCCCTCATATCTCACGAAAAGCAATCCCGACATACTGAGTGACAAGGGAGAAACCATTCATATCGGACAAGTGACGATCATCGCAAAACTTTTGGCGGCGCTTTAGACTATGTCGCAGACTGCGCAGCGTAAGCGTCGGTTTTACATGCGGACGCTTTTAATGGTTAGATATTACGCAACAAATAATATCTCATTGTCGTTAGATGAGTCGGTTGAAAGGAGTATAATATGGGAGAGATGAAAAACCGATTCAGAGAATACATCGTTTGCGGTCCTGACATCTCCACCGCGAAATGCGCGAATCCAGAGAATGGGGAATACTTTTATAACGAAACGGCGGCTCTACCATTAGACGCTACTCATTGGAAACCTAGACCAAATGATGTAAGAAGACCTGATTATTATAATCGGCTTGAAATGGATAGGAACAAGGGCGAGAGAAGGTATAAGCCTCGTCCAGATGTGTCACGAGAGATTAGGCAATTCAAAGAAGAATATGCTAAATGGGTAAGATGGCATGCATATTATCATCATACATCTCCAATGCCAGCTATTGAAGCGGCAAAGTTCTATGCTTCACGCGGCAGAAGGGGTTTTGTATGTTTTGATTGGGAACAAGCCACACATAAGTGGGCACAAGAAGCAACGAAACGATACAAATATATCGGCCCCCCGGAAGAGCGCATTTGGTATGTTGAAAATTTTGTGACAGTACCAGTCATAGGGGGAGGACATATAATTCTAGATTCATTTCTCATCGGCACACCGGCTCCGCAAACACCATGGTGAGAGGCGTTTATGAAAGCAGATCTCAGAAAGTTGCTGAACAAGTGGGCAAAGCTTGGTCTAGTCTATTCATTGATCGTGGTTTTGGCGCTTATATTAGTAGTTTATGTCCCGCCTTTTAATGGCGATTTCGCGTATGGTTTATGGGTATACATGTTTTTCTTATGGTTTGTTTACGTTTTTTTCGGCGTGGTGGTTTTAATAATTCAACTGATGATTGAAATTAGGCAAAAACTCAACTCGCCTTAAAATAGACACAGCCGAATCGTATGTAGTATTGCCTGTATTGATATTTTAAGCGTTCTCTACAATTGCCTAAAAACGAGATGTCTTCGGCGATTAGCAGGAAAACCAATGAACAAATATTGTTTCCCAAGTGTTTTTTCGGTCGCATCAATATATTTCCTGATTCCGTTTTTTTTCAACAGTCCCGAAATCGGGGACCTATTTATGAGAGGCAAAGACAATAAAACAGAATTAACATGGATTACTACCTCTAATGAAAAGAAAGAATGGAAAGCATAATACGCTTTTCCTACCAGATGTAATATATGAAGAGCAATAAATAAAGGATGATATTATGACGAAGAAAAAAGATAGAAAGACATGTTCCACAACGGAGTTGCATGAGTGTGGCGGGCGCTATTTTGGGCTGAGCGAGAGCGAGTTGGCTTTGCAAGAGTATATATTTGAAGGGGCGGATGTCGGAGGAATTACAGGACGAATAAGAGGTTTGACGGACAACGAGAAAAGGATACTTGTGAGTGTGTTTGGAAATGAGTTGGATTACGGTAAAATAAGGGTACATATCGGAGGCGTTTTCACAATATTGGGTTACAGCAGGGGAGTAGGCAACAGAATTTGTGTTGTAGAGGGAGATATTGAAGAAGACGGTCAAGTAAACAAAGATGTTTTGATTCATGAGGCGGCGCATGTGTGGCAGTATAATAACAGAATGGGGTTTAGATATGCGACAAGGGCATTACGTCAGCATTGCATAAAGACGATGACAGACGTATTGCCCGGCGGGTTGAGTTATGATCCTTATGCGTACAAACATCTGATAAGCAAAAGCATACCGTGGGACATCTGGCCACCGGAAGCTCAGGCGGATTGGATAATGGAAAACAAAAGATTGCCGACGAAGGAAATGTATGAGGGCGATGGAAAGGCAAGAAAAGATGTATTATTACGCCGTTGGTTGAGATACTGAGAGGCGGCGTAGGAGACGCTCAGAGAAAGCAGTGATAATTGATATGTATAACAGGTATAAAGAAGCAAGTCCGACATGGAAAGGAATCATTGCCACGGCGGTGGTCGCGCTATTTGTTTTGTTGTATCAACCAGTCATATTCGCGCTGATGATAATAATGGAGTGTCTGGCTGGTCCGCCAATGGGTGTGAAGACAGATAGGGAGAATTACGCGGCGGCGGGGTTTGACGGAGAGAATATAATAATCTATCTGTCCGATGACATGAAATTCGAGACCTCTCCTAAAAGGGTCGGCTCTATTAGTGTATTCAATTACGAAGAAAACGGAGCGGACGGTCATTGGGAAATTGAGAGCCTCGAGCTTGACGAGTTGAGAGAAGCGGGGCTGAAGGATTGTGTTGACACGATGTATCAGCAAAAAATCGCGGCAAGGATTGTGTTTGGACAGACTCCTGAGTGTTATAGAGAGAGAGTGAAGACGCAAGGGTTGCGAGTCGGATACGCGTATTATGTGTCTTTAAGCGCGGTGGCGAAGAGGGCGAAAAAAGGCAGGCCGGACTCGGTTTATTTAGCGCTCGAGAAGTGCGGAGGGAAGACGGACGAAGAATGCGCGCGGGATTTCGCCGAGGGGCGAAGTCAAAAAGACTATGTTGTCGTCGGATGCCGGGATGACGAAGCGCGGACGTGCCTGCTAACGAATTCTCCGGCTCCGCCTGACATCGAAGAGCGAATAAAAGCGATGCGCGCCGGGAAGTAATTCCAAAACAAACTTATTCATGAAGCAAAACGGAGACAGGCGAAGGGTTTTGTAGTATTGCCTGCGTCGTTTTTTAAGTTCCGAATTGATCCCGGATTCGCCGATAGAACTGGCGAACCGGGGCGATTGTTCATAGCGGCGAACTGCGTCGTTGCCGCCGAATTTTTTGTTCATGAACCATAAGTTCTATTTGCTGCAAAAATGCGCCTTGCGTCTCGCATTTCATCCGCTCTGAACAATCGCTCCCGAGTCTTAAAGATGGATTTGAATTGATATTACGAACAAGCGAAAGAGCGTTCGGAGGTGCGCGAGTGGGAAGGCGGCGCGCGGACGCAATTTAATAGGGGAGGAGCAAGGAGATGACTATAGGAATGCTTGGGCATTTGGGGCTGAAACAGGAATCGGAATATGGAGCGGAGGCGACGCCGCCCGTTGTGTTCGGGGATATTTCGAGCGAGTCGTTCAGGATGGACAACGGGGCGCTGAGGCCGGCGACGGCGAACGGGACGCGGTTTGCGCGAAGGACGTATCCGGGAGCGGTGACGGCGAGCGGGGGAATGACGCTGGACATGAAGCCGGAGGGGATAACGCCGTGGCTGCTGAAGGGGTTGTTCGGGCGGGTGGAGAGCGCGCTTGTGGAGGATGGAGTGTATGAGCACAAGTTCGCGCCCGCGCAGACGCCGGACTTGCCGAGTTTCACTGTGCAGGTGGGGCACGGCGAGGGAGGATGCGCGAACTGGCTTGGGTGCGCGGTCGACTCGGCGACGATATCGATATCTCCGGGGGAGACGCTGGAGATGGATGCGAGGATGACGGCGCAGAGGCCAGTGGCGGCGACGCCGGCGGAGCCTTTTTACGCGAGCGCCGGGGCGTGGGTGGCGGCGGACGTGGAGTTCGTTTTCAACGGTGTCGGCAGGCTGGACTTCGAGGATTTCCGACTTGAGATAAGCAACAATGTGGAGTCGGCGCTGACGTTGAACGGAGAGAGATGGGCGAGCGGTCAGTTCGCGCGAGGGTTCGAGGCGGCGGGGACTGCGAGTTTCGCTCTGAGGTCGGACGCGGACACGAGGAGGCTGTGGGGAGGGGCGGACGCGGCGACGCCGTCGAAATCGCTCGCGCCCGGTTCGCTGTCTATCTCCATCGTTCACAGGGACTCGATAACCGGCGAGAGGAAATACTCGCTAACGATAGATTTGCCGGAGATATATTACACTGCGGCGGCGGCGAATATCTCGCCTGCCGGGGAAAGGATATCCCAGACGGTGGCGTTCGTGGCGTCGCCCGACCCCGCGACTGGAAAGATGATTGAGGCGACGTTGCGCAACGGCGAACCCGGATATCCCGACCCGGAATGAGGCGTCCGTCTTTGTTTCAACTCGAAAAACCGAATAGGATGAAAAAGGAGGGAGAAATGGCGTATAAGGGAAGAGCGGAGAAGAGGTATACGGCTGCGGAGATGGCGGGAGAGGAGCGGGTGACGGATTCAGCGGGAAGGGCGTGGAGGATCCGGGTGTTTCCTATAGGGCGTCTGGAGGAGTTCTACGGCGCGCTGGCGGACATGTGGGTGTCGCCGGTAGCAGGAGGGGCATGGGCGGTGTTTCTGCAAAAGACGCTGATGGCGGCTGAGCCGGGGCTGTGGGCGAGGGCGCGGCGCGCGATGGGGTTGCCTGATTATTCCGCGCGGTCGCTCTCTAAGATGCTGACGCTGAAGGACGCGAAGGAGTTGAGGGACCGGGCGGTGGAGGCAAACCTTGACATCTGTCACGACGAGTTCGCGGCCCGGTGTGCGGAACTGGTAAAAAAAAAGAGCGGTCTGGCCGGGAAGGACGAAGAGGAACCGCCGGGGCCGACTGGGGAGATATAGCGGGAGTGATGTTGCTGAGGTTCGGAATTGAGCCGGGCCGCGCGGCGGGGATGACTATGAAGCAGTTCAACGCAGTGTGCGCGTTCATGGACAGGGAGCGGGCGCGCGAGGCGGGAGACGGAATGCTGAACGAGCTGAAAGAAAAGGTTTTCGGAGCGTCGGGCGGTTTGAGGAGAATCTGAAGGCCGGGCGAAAGCAATCCGGGAGAAAACGGAAGAGTCCGGGCGGCCGAGGGCGGCTGTCTGTTTTGTGGCGCAATGTGAAAGGAGGTTTTGGATGATGAAGGATTTCGACAGGGAGATGAGCGAGGCGTTCAGGGGGGCGTTTGAGAGAGGGATAGGGGAGGCGTTGAGCGGCGGCCGGATAGGCGAATCGATAGGGAAGGAAATAAAGAGCGGGCTGAAGAGGGCGATTGGCGAAGCGATAAGGGGCGCGGCGTTCGGGGGCGGAGGAGCGACAGGGTTTCTGGCGGGCGGAGCGGGCGGCGGTGGAATAATCGGGGGCGGGCTTGGCGGCGCGCTCGGGAAGTTGCTGGGAAGCGAACTGTCGTTTTTCGGGGGCGGAGCGGGCGGGGTTGTCGGCGGGTTGCTCTCGATAGCTTCGATGACGGGGCTGCTGGATAAAAAGAAGAAGCCGGAGATGTCCGGCGTAGAGGAGATATTTAAGAGCGGAACGGCGTTCTTCGGAGGGGACATGAGCCAGTTGTACGGCTCGGAGGTGTTCGAGCGGGCGGCGTTTTCGTCGCGGAACGCGGACGGCGGGATGCTGAGGAAATTCGCCGAACCGAGGATGTCGCCGGAAGTGACGGTGCACATAAAGCCGTCTAGGGAGTTTGACGCGATATCGGAGGACAAATGGGTGAGGTCGTCGGTGATGAACTCGATATCGGGGCTGCCGAGGCGGACGAACTTCAATCACGGATAAGACGCGAGTTGACGGATGGCAAAATACGGGCGGCGTCCGGCAAACGCCAAAAGAAAGGCGGGGCGAGGCGATGAGCGGAGACGCGGTTTTGATAGTGAAACGCAGAGGGGAAATGGCGGAGGACTTCGGGGACGGACTGAAGTTCGTGTTGAGCGGCAGAGGGGCGGAAGCGGAGCCTGAGCCGGTTGTCAGGGTGGACGGCTCGCGGGCGGACGCCGGGGAGTATGTGTTCGATCCCGGAGACGCGGAAACGGCGGCGAGCGTGACGTTCCACGAGACGCGCGCGGGGCGCGAGGTGAAGTGCGATTATGCGTGGAGGCTAGAATGCGGCTCGCGCAACGAGTTGTCGGTGTACGAAGTCGAGCGGGAGCTGAATGTCAAGGCGGCGAAGGACGCGAACGGCAGAACGATAGTGACGGAAAGCGCGGAGAAGACGACGGGCTGGCGCGGGCTGATTGTGTGGGAGTATGCCGAACAGACGTTCTGGGACGAGATAAGGCGGATTGCTGAGACGGTAGGAACGACGTTCGATCTGAAAAGGGCATCGCTCGCGGCTCCGCTGAACAGTTTGGAGCGGCTGTATCCGGCGAGTTATCCGGCGTTCAAAGAGATACCCGGAATGCCGGGGTTCACCCGGATTGCCATGAGCGTGATTCAGCTTGAAGCGTGAAAAAACGGGCGTTATTAGAGGCTGTTTTGCGTTTCGGAAAAGCGCAAATGCGGAGGCGGGATTATGGATTACAGGGATGTCGCGTTGATGGAAGAACAGATGGCGGAGTTGAAAAAGGGTTGGCGCAAGACGGCGTGGCGCATGAAGATACTCAAACCGGCCGGGGCAAAGGCTCTGCCTGCCGCGCAGGAGGCGACGGAAGTTGTGAAAGTCGATCCCGATGTGGCGGGAGCGCAACAGCATCCGTATCATACTGTCAGCGGCAAATATAAGAAAATCATTCATGATGAAAAGCGCAACAGGACTTTTCTGCTGCACGACGAGCGGCTTGATTCCGAGAGCAACGCAATAGTCTCAATAATAAATCATGATGAAGAACCGGGAAGCGGGGACTATATCGACGTAGTGAATGCCGGGACATGCGGAGGCTGGCCGGGGCTTTTCGGCGAATCGGATTTTCCGTATGACATTGCGTTCAACCCGGACAAGAATCAGTTGGCGATAGCGACTGGCGGGGCGGGAACGCCGGGCGTGGGCGGAACTGGCGTGGCTCCTTGCCTGATAATCATCGATTGCGCGAAAGAGAAAAACGAGCTTTTTACCGGTCAATGCAACCGACTATCCCCTAACGATAACTATCTCGAATGCGAAACGTTTTATGCGCCGCGCGACATAATCGGGACAACTTCGGCGTGCTGTATAAAATTCGTCAGATACTATCGCGGGCGGTGGTGGGTTTGGGCGCACGGCGCGGGTTTGTTGGGAGGCGGCGACCCGGTGTTTAGACAACTCGGATATTTCACGCAGGCAGGGGAATATAGCTTTGTGATGCAACACGGATGGATCCCCACGCCGACACAGATAAATCATTCCGGGGAACTTTTCGACTCAAGCGTTACCGTGTTGAATCAGCCGAGCATAAGCCCGATGGGACATGGCGCGCTTCTGCAGGCTAACGGCACAATCGGAGGAGATGTCGCGCTGCCGTTTTACGATGTCGGCTCTTTCGAGGTTCAGGACAGCGGGGCGCAGGGCGAGATATTAATGGTTTCAAACCCGAATTCGACATATCCGGTTGTGACAGGGGGCTATTACGAAGCAAGCGCCTTCGGAGTGGAGCCGTTTATATTCAGGCTGGATATTGAAAGACTGCTTGCCGGAACGTCGGAGGCTGTTCACAGCTATGTTGCGGAGTTGGAATCCGAGGTGGTTTCGCTATATGTTGAAACGGCATCAGATTATTATTTGTTTCACCAAGTTGCCGGTTTTGACATAAGGACGGTTGAATTTGAGGGCGTGGTCGGCGCGGCGCGGGTTCAGATAGAACAGGCGCACACAGGCGGCATAGACTGGGTTGACGATTCTGACGACTTTAATTCGGATGCTTTGGCATATTCGTATATTGAGGGCGATTACGGGACTTCGTTTTGGAGCGACGATGGAGATTATTTTCCGGAAAAACGCCCCGTAATGACCAATCAGGTTGTGACGTGTAATTCCGGGTCGCTTCAAATAAGAATAGGCGCGAACTACAAGCGGCCCGCCGAGGACATACCGAAACCGGAATATTTGGGGGGCGGGGTGTGGCCCGCGCAAGACCCATTTACATTGAGATTCCCGACTTATGTCTATCCATACCCTTGCAACGGCGGCATAGTGGATTGTATAGACGCGAAAAGCGACGCGCCACTGATGTTGGAAAACGATGATAAGCTGCCGGAAAAAGATTATTTGCCAGGCGGCGCGGAATCCCCGTTAAAATTCGGCAAACAAGTCGATGTGTCCGGCGTCCACGCGAGAATCAGCAATGGCATAACTTATTCTGAGGAAGCCGGAGCATACGCGTTTCCGGCGTGGGCGGCATCGATCGCCGATGGGTTCGGCGAAGGCGCGGGACTATGGCGGCACACTGGCGACAAGTTGACGCGGCATGAATCGGGGCTTGTCAGGCCGTCGCTAACATACGATTCTGACAGCGGCAAATATGTGGCGACTTGTTGCGCGATAGAGTGGAACGGAATTGTATATTCCACCAATGTGTTTGAGCCGACAGGGACGTATTGCGCGTTTGTGAATGCGGACGGCGACATATTATATGTCGGCTCACCGCAGTCTTCGCAAAATCCCGAACCCAAAATTGTTTTGCTGGACGGAGAGGATTTTGACATTGACGGCGAAGGCCCTGTAAACGCGACGCTTGCGAGGCTTTTCCCCGGAACGCACAACACGCCTATAACGCTGTTATATCCGGCATCGAACGCTATAGCCATAATTGCGACGCTGATGGCGGACGGTCATGCGATAGACAAGACGATTAACTGGCTTTTCGTAGGAACGGGCGCGGGAAAGGATTACATATTAAACGACAAATACATGATATCGAATGACGCAAAGTTCATCGGGGGCGATGGCGCGAACGGGGAGAGGACGGACGCGGAAGCGCTAGCGTTTAATAAAACAGGCGCGATTGCCCGATTAACCGACAATCACGCGCTTGTCGTTTCGAGAGACGAGCTTGTCAACGTCGGCGTTCTCGACCCGTTCCCGGTTACAAAGGCAGGAAGCCCTAACCTTGCGATTCAGATATACGACCTGAAGGAGTCCGGGTTTCTTGATTTTCGGAGGGACGCCGAACTTGAGCATATTGACGACGCAATAAGCGATGTCAACGCCGGAATATCAGGAGCGTTTGTGAACTTCAAAAACCGGAGCATGGGCTTTTTTACCGGCAAGGGCAGCCAGTCTCTAGCGGATAACGCGCGAGGCGAAATCTGGATATGGCAAATAGAGAAAGAGGAAGGCGAAGGCGGGGGATGGTCGCGAGATCCGCGCGTGTGGTGGGACGGAAGCGCGCCGGACATCATCATGGGGGCGGGCGCTACGCATCCGGCAGACGCGTTCGGACAGCCCGCGACGTTCTTTGCGCCGCGATGGAGTCAAAGCAAGGGGCAGGCAAGCTGCAGGTTCTCGTTCGGCGTGCGCGGCGCGGAGAACGAGAACCTGCA
>Ga0209311_1002170_pt1 | contig 14465 bp, 13 predicted proteins | sample AD_UKC045_MetaG_FD_184417 | JGI IMG/M metagenome (GOLD analysis project Ga0209311, IMG submission 184417) | Active sludge microbial communities of municipal wastewater-treating anaerobic digesters from USA - AD_UKC045_MetaG (SPAdes) (version 2) | ecosystem: Engineered > Bioreactor > Anaerobic >... | reverse complement strand
CGTTTATGAATATGAATTTAAAGGTTGGTGGTTATGTTTATCATAATGAGTATCGTAATATTGCTATTTGGATAAGTCCAATTAATTGATAATTATTGGGTAGATTGTAAATGTATATGTGGAAACGATCTTCGTTCAAATAGCATCATACAGAGATCCAGAATTATATACGACTATTTCTGATTGTATACGAAAAGCAAAACACCCCGAACGCTTACGTTTCGGTATATGTTGGCAGAAATCTGAAGATGAAAGTTTAGGTAAATACTTTGATGATCATAGGTTTCGTATACATAGTATAGCGTGGAGTGAGTCTAAGGGTGTGGGTTGGGCTAGACATATATGTAATAGTCTGTATCAGTATGAAGATTTTACATTACAGATTGATTCTCACCATAGGTTTATCGATGATTGGGATGTAAAAATTATTGATATGTGGAGATCATGCAACCACAAAAAAGCCGTAATATCTGGATACCCACCGGGATATGAAACTATTGATGGTACAGATATGTACCATCAATTACCGCCAATGTCTATGGTAGTGAAAGGATTCGATTATGGTTTTGTTCCTACGTTTAAAAGTTGGTATATACATAATACAGAATCAATAAATAAACCGATTAGGGGGTGTTTTATAGCGGCCGGTTTTGTATTCACTATAGGTAAAGTATGTGAAGAGGTTCCATACATGGAAGATATATACTTTACCGGTGAAGAAATAGTATATTCATTAAGATTATTCACTCACGGTTATAGAGTATTCTATCCTAATAAATGGATACTATGGCATAGATATGAAAGAAAAACTAGCGAGAGGCATTGGACCAACTTCATAAGTGAATCGCAATTGAGGGCGTCTTTTGATGATATACAGAATAAATCAATGAAGGTACTACGCGGTATACTATCTGATGACCCAACATATAAGAAGTATCTAGGTAGTGTTAGTACATTATCAGATTTTGAATGCTACTGTGGAGTGTCGTTTAAATATAAGGTAATTCATCCAGATATGATGAAAGGTTATGAACCACCATATTCCACCTATGAAAACTGGGTAAATGAAGTTAAACCGCTTAAGGAATATAAGCTTGATTTTACTATAGATACTAGCGGTATACAAAAACGGGATGATTATGATTTTTGGTATTTTGGTATTCATGATGATGCATGTAATGAGTTACATAGAAAGGATATATATGATAATTTCAACGATTTAATGCAGTACGCAGATACATTGATATTACGTGATGCTCCTACTAAATATATTATCTGGCCGCATATCAAATCTGGTGAGTGGTTGGATAGAATGGTATATGATATACCAAAGAGTGGGATAATATAATTATGAGTTTACGGGACTATATAGGTATAGGTAAAATATTTGAGGGTGTTATAATTATCAATCTTGATACTAGGATTGATCGGTGGTCATTAGTAAGTACCGAATTAGCTAAAATGGGTATTAATGATGTAGTAGAGCGATTACCCGGTATAGTGCACCGGTATGGTATGGTTGGTTGCTCGTTATCTCATCTAGAATGTGTAAAAATAGCTAAAATACGAGGGTGGAAATCTGTATTAATATTAGAGGATGATATTAAAATAACTGAACATTTTAATGAATGTTGTGATAAGACGTTAGATCAATTATCTAATACTAATTGGGGTGTGTTTCATTTTGGTGCGATGTTAATGAATATATGTAAGCAGGTAGATAATAATTTATTAAGAATAGGGTATAATTGGGCAGCGCACGCGGTAGCAATACACGAAAAGGTATATGATTTTATTATAAGTAATTATGATTGGTCATATAGTGAGACTGATACCACAAAACCTTGGGGTGGTCATTACCCTTTTGATGGATTCGTTAACAAAAATGTATATGATGCTGGTTTTGAGATCTATAGTGCTTACCCATTACTAATAACTCAGCGTCCAGACTTTTCAGATACATGGGGATATCATAGAGACTATAAAGATCTTATTGAGCAGTCATATGACATTCAAATATCAAGAGAAGTGGGTGTATTAATAGTATCCAAGAATAGACCAATGCAATTACATGCAACTCTTGACTCTTATTTCAAGTATGCTAGAGATTCCGGTAATGCTAAAATCAATGTATTATACACATTTGATGATAAATACAAGGATGGGTATGATATTATACAGAAAGAATATAAAGATAGAGTAATATTCATTAAAGAGTCTGACTATACAAAGGATGTTATTAAGGTAGTTAGTAGTGTACCATATATACTATTTCTAGTTGATGATGTAGTATTTTACCGCCCATTTAAGTTATCTGATGGTTGTAAGCTACTGACCAATAACGATGACGTTTTAAGTTTTTCGTATAGATTGGGTAGTAATACAACATATAGCTACATTAACAATATCAATACGTCTACACCTAAAGAGTATGATATAGCTAGTAATGTAGTATTAGTAGATTGGACTAATAAATTACCGTATACAGATTTTGGATATCCTTTTGAAATATCATCATCTATGTATCGTAGTTCAGACGTACTACGAATGATGTCGTTATCGGATAGTGGGTGGGCATCACCTAACTATTATGAATTAACTGGTACAGAAACTGTAAGATCGCATGTTAAAGATTTCGGTAAATTTATAGCTACATACATGAAAAGCGTATCTGTATGTATACCGCTAAACCGAGTACAAAATCAGCATTTAAATCGTTGCGTTGATAATCCAATATATTCACCTGAATCATTATTACGATTATATGAGGGAGGTATGATGCTTAATTTTGATGATGTTAATGAATACTGGAGTTCTAATAGTGTACATGTAGAACTTTCACCGTCGTTTAAGCTGAGAGTAGCCTAACGCTTAAGTATATTTCATAATGCTATCATCTGTTTCATTTAGTGCATGTACCCCTATAGGTTTGGATTATACACACGGTAACGCGGTGGAGTTAAACCAGAACCTATATGCGTTTGCAGATGGTTTTAATATGTATGTATCACCTATATTAAAAAATGTACGTGATACTACCATGAATAACGGTGAGGTAGTAATATTATCTGATAGACTCAAACTTGAAGATTGTGTAACAAGTCAAAGTAAAAGTACGCAACCGGTTAGTGTAGCTACTACTATTGAATTATATGGTCATGGTTTTTGGTATTGCGGTGATAATACTAATGTAACATTATTACCAGATAAAAATGATATAAACTCAATGTTTATATTAATTTTTGATCCAAATACTAATAAAGTTCGTATTAAAAGTAATGATAAATATCTAACTTACAATGATTTATCTAAAACATTTGATTTACAAAACGATTATATTGTAGGTTTTAGTGGTACATCACCTCAAATATTCAATTATATATTAGATGATAAAAAGCTGATGTTATTTACATCATTCTCGTTTTTATCATCACAGTATGCTATTGCATATAATTTATCTGCCGGTGTGTTGAGTGCTGTAGGTGGTATATCTGTAGATGGTGTACCACCAGATAATTCTGTATTTAATATGTCAGAATATCCTACAGAAGATGTATTTAACTATAAATTAGGTCAATCTAATTGGGTTCAATATAATAATACCAATCATGATCTATCTATAAAATCTGCTATATCCAGTGTTGAACAAAACATCCTTTTAACTTCACCGTTTAAATCAATCAATGGTGATAAGTTCAGTGTTAATGTTACCGGACTAAAAAATATATTAACACCAGACGGTGAACAGAATATTAATACGGATAATACTGTAAATCAACGAGATTATTATAGTGTATTTACTGGTGTAAACCAAGAGGGTGGACATAATAACGTATTTTTATCATATGAAGGTAACACACAAGGTATAGAATTCAAAAAAGGTAAATATACTTGGTTTCATTATCCTAATAGTGCATCTATAATTAATGTAAATGATACAACTCTAGCTGTTAACGGTTCAGTAGCTGGTGACGTACCATATAGATCTGATAAAATATTCAAAAAACGAGCTGATTACAAGAAATATAGTAATTGGGGTGAATCTCTACCGATAACACATCAGGATGGTATGTGGGTATGTACTTGGTTGTCTGGTAGTAATGATAATAATACAATACCGATATGGGTAGACAGATATATTAACCCTACTATTACAAATACTCTATCTTCTGTTGATAGTGTTGTAGATTTATTATTAGCTAACAACTCAGGTAGTATTATATCAACAGATCAAAACGTTGGTATTGAGATAAATGGTAGTAGTATTATTACCAAGACTTTTAGATCCACTCAACAAGCGTATATAGATGTAATATCTACATTAACATTTGATCCGGGAGTTCTATATGTATATCACCATATAGGTGAATCTGATAATTTATCAATAGTTAGTAGTATAAGTGGCGATTATAAATCATACTATATATCTGAAGGTAAGATATTATCTGATACTGTTATAGGTACCGATCAGATAATGTATATAAGTGATTGGGATATTAGTAAATCTATAGATTTATCTCCATATCATAACAATATAAACATTGTTAATACACCTAACATTTCTCGAGATGAAGAGTTAATACATAATACAATAAGTACCGGGGGTAGTGCCTACGGTATATCACAATTACCGGTAGATTTATCTCAATATGAAGGTTTCACGCTATCAGTAAATGTATACGCGGATGATTGGAATAACCTATATGGTGATCAAATAGTTGGTAATTATTTTGATGGTGGTATGGGAATATTTATTAATAATCCGGTATTAACACCATACTTTACATTATATGAGAAAACCAGCGGTAGGGTGTTAGATATAAATTCTGATCTTAGTACCGTACAAGATACTAGATTATCTAATATTGCGTCTACAAGTGCTGTGCAGTATTTATTCCGTAGAGATCATGAGGACTCATATTTTATAATCGATAGTGGTAATAATCTACTCAGATATGATAGTGCCAGTATATTATTATCATCTATTAGTTTATCATCATATATTAATGGTAATATTCTGGATGTACAGATGGATGGTATAGGTAATATGCATTTATTATCTAATCAAGGTGTATATAAGATAGATTATAATTCCGGTGCGGTTGATTATAATTTTACAGCAAATGGTAGTAGTAAACTTGCTGTAGATTTGAATAACAACATTAGTGTGTTACCTAGTGGTATTATAGATTACTGTGTCGATAGTAATAACAACATATTTACAATCAAACCTACTAAGATATATAAGAACGGTACCGAGGTATTCACATCAACTAACCTGAAGCGTATATGCTGTGATATGAATGATAATATATGGGTATTACACGGTAATAAAATATCAAAATTAACGGATTTACCTGTCTTAGTGCGTACTACTACACTTTCTTCCTCATCTCCAAGTAATGACATCAATATGGTATTGTGTCGTAATTTACCCGGCGGTGGTGTTGTAGATGAATATATTGTAATTCTTGATAATACAGCTAGACGTATATTAAAAGTTGATATGGATGGTAATATAATATTATCACGTGGATCATTAAACACGGTAATACCGAAGGGAGATCCTAGTGGTTATGATTACCAGCGTAAATTTGGTAGAATACAACAAAGAAACACGAAGGGTATACATGCTAAAGTGTATACTACTCACAATGTGACATCGAAATCTAAAGTATTTACTGTATATGCTGATACATCTAAATTAATTGCTGGTTGGCATAATGTTTCGATGGTGTTTAGTGTACAAAAAGGTACGCTATCTATTCTAATAGATGGTAAATTGATATCATCTACATCATCTGATATCAATGCTAATCAATATGCATATAGACCTAGTAATTACCGTAATGAAACTAGATTAATAATAGGTACATCATCTGCAAAGAATGGCACGCTTAGAGAAAAAATACAACAACCTCAATCATATATTTTTGATGGAGGTTTTAACGATTTAAGATTATATAGTACACCTATAACCAATCAAATTATTAAATATATAAGCCGTAATGGTTATGTTGATATATATAATGATATGACTTGGAATATGCCGGTGGGTAATAATCAATATATTGAAGAAATTGAAAGATTCTTTCAGCATAGATTACCGGGTAATAAATCCCAACTGTTTAATTTAAAAATCCGCGGATATAAACCTATTAATGATCAAGCAAAAGATTTATTTGAGAATAGTATACGTCAGGTTATAACAAAGATTGTTCCTGCTTATACACAATTAAATAATATAACTTGGGTACCATAATGCAAATATTACCATATTACATACCGTATAATATATCAGATCATAATAGCCCTATAACTTTAATATTACGTACAGATTCTAAATCATACACATCTATAGATGTAGATTTTGATGATGGTGCTGATGTAGTTGCGTATGATAGAAATTTCAGTGTAATATCATATGTTTATCAAAATTCTGGTACACATACATTGAAATTATCAGCGTATTATGCTGGTGGTGTAAATGTACAATTAGCTGGGATTAATATATATGATGATTTCAATATACACGATACATCAACCTTTGCTGATCACATATCTGCAACAACTAATAATTATTCCTTACCCTATAAATATAAGGATTTAATCCAATCAAATGATTGGATTACAGCTGATAATATAAATGCTGCTATATATAACCTTACAGAAAATTTTAAATATCTTGAATCATTATGCCATAGACCCGATCTTAGAGGTACGGAGACTTTAGTATCGTGGTTGGGTGGACCATCACTAGATTGGTATAATATAGATTATTTTCTTTTAGGTAATAATACTAATGATTTTATTACTACTATAGATAGTAGTAATACCTTATATAATAATAATTTCATACAGATTAATTCTACAAGTCAAGAAAATCTTAGTACTGGATATCTTAGTGCTGTAGGTTTTGATAATGTAGTAGATATTACAGTTAAGGATGATGGTGGTTTAGGTAATTTACTATATGTAATAGATGGTACCCGTATAATTTGTCTATCATCAGATGTTGAAGCTACTAAACTATTAGATACTGATAGGGTGCAATTCAATAAACTATTTACTACACCTAATTCAATAGATGTAGATAGTATAGGTAATATTTATGTGGTTGATTCATCTAATAATGAATTGTATAAATTCCGTAGGGTTGGCGATAGGCTAATATTACAAAATGCTATAGGTAGTTATGGTACTATAAATGATCCATATCATTTTAGTACTGCTACACATGTACGAATAGATTCAAATGATCGTATAATAGTATCTGATAGGGATAATTATGCAATCAAAATATATGACAACCTAATAAATTGGATTCATACAATTACTATAAATTCTAGTATGGGTAAGGTTGTGGGTTTAGCTGTAAACAAAAAAGATGATAGTATTACCGTAATTACATCCAATAAATACATCATACAATTCGACTCCGGTGGTAATGAGATCTATGCTATACAATCGAATATACTACCATATAGCGGTATAGTACAGAGTTTTATTGATTATACGGGTAATTATTTATATGTTGTTGGTATCGGTGTTATATATAAATTTACAAGGGGTGGATTATTCCTTAAAACATTAGATGTACCCATAAGTGATAATACAAATGCTAATCTAATAGTTTCAGGTAGATGTGATAATCACAATCAATCATTTATAGCTAGTAAAACAAAGATTTTTAGGATAGATAGTACACCACCTATAGTCAGTATTAAACCATACACAGACACACAATATTATACTTTCGATGATATCAAAATAGGTACAAAAGAGGGTGTAGAAGATTGGGTATATAATAATGCTATAAGTAAATTGATACATAATCATGTAGTATTTTCTCGTAATATTGTATCCGTCTTTAATAGGGGGGTATCATCTGCTAATAAATTGATACGTTTTGATATAAGTACCCGACCATACACAAATATATTAACATTCCCAATATCTAATGATATGTTGATCGGAATGAATGAACCCGTATTAGTTAATACTGTAAACAGAGCATTAGGTGAGATATATAAATTTCAAGAAACTATACTTGATGCTATATCTCCTCGGATTTTATTAGTATATGATATTCCCCCAGTACTATAACATAATTTCTAACTAAGTAACTACATGCTAGATCGGTTTCATTCTAAATTTCACAGATATAATCACCACACAGACTATACACCAGGTTATGTAGATTCTGCTAGTGACCCGATAGCATCACCACAAGACCCATTTAAGGGGTCGTTTCATGTTCGTGGTACATTAAGTGCTACGTCAATCGATTCAGGCACCGACATACGAGTGGGTGGAATTAATAAGGGGTCTATAGTTGCACCTAATAATACTACATTAAGAACATATACACTACCTGATAGTTCAGGTAGTGTTATATTAACTTCTACTATTACTCAATACATATCATCTTTAAGCTCTTCAGATGTATCAACGCCATATGTACAATCATCTATAGTGTGGGTAGATTCTATTAGTGGTAATGATAGTACCGGACTACGTAATAGAGCAGACAAACCATTCAAAACATTGAATGGTGCTCAATCAGTAGCTCAAGCTGGTGATGTTATTCATGTACATAGTGGATTATATAGTGATGTGGGGTTAGGTGTTAACGGTGTTAATTGGTATTTTGAACCGAACGCAAGAATAACATTAATCAACCCAACTAACCCCATATTCATTTATAATGGAATGTCTTATAACGTATGGGGTAGGGTTAATATTTCTATATCTGGAAATATAGAACCATCCGGTAACGTTGGATTAGTTACAGATTTTAGTGGAGCTACAGGTACTAGTAGTTTAATATTCGAATTTCAAGGTATTAATATTTCAAGTACTGCTTTACGTAGTGATTTACCGGTTACTTCTATTTTTAAAGGTACTTTCGGTAATAGGAATATAATTATACGTGGTGATAGAATATATGCACCGATATTATGTGTATTTAATGGTGTAAAAGCATTAAATGTTGGTGATTATTCTGCTCGCATTGATATAAGTGAACATATAGTAGCTCAAACCATATTCTATGGTAGTCTTCATCGTTTAACTGCATATATTACATCTCCGATGATTATAGCATCAGATTATGTATATAATGATGGTTCAGTTAATGATGCATTTAATAGGGTAATGTTTGACGCTGGAGTAATACAAGGATCCATATTGAAGGATACCACCACAGGTCCTATATATTTCGACGCTTTTGATTTTTATATCACCCCTACCGCAACTAACGTTATATGTAGTACAAAGGCTGCTGGTGAATTTCAAATATTCGGTAACCGGTTAACAACAACAATACCAATTAGTTCTAGTGTACCGACATACATAGATGTAAACACGTATGTGGTAGCTAATTCTGCTGTAGGTGCTACTACAAGTTTAGTATATTCTGATGAATTAACATTTAACTCTAATATCGTAGATCTTTCATATCTACAAACAACCCCGTTTACATTATTCTATACAAACACCGACAACTCTCGATTGGTTACAGATGTTGGAGATGTATTAAATCCGTTATCTAGTAACTATTACGTAGTAAATGTTGATGGTGCTGATTATACTTCAACTAATATATCTGTAGGCGGATCAAATGGTGGTGATTATGTAATATCTGGTATTAATAATAGAGCAAGAATCAATATTACATCAACACCCAATTCTCACGTATCATTTACTGCGCTTAGTTCGTCTACTAACTCATCGTTAGTGGTTAAGGGTATGATTAATACCCTTAGTGCTAATAATATTAGCGTGGTCGGTTTATCTGGGCAATCTAACACTAAACTATATGTAGATTCTGGTACTATTTTAACTAGTACCGGAACGTATAATATAGATCTATCTCAGTTTGTGGGAGATCCAATAAAGATATATTCTATTGGTACTAATATTACCAATAGAATACCACTAAACAATGCTGATAATTTTATCATGCACTGCGGTGTTTTTGAGTCTACTTCAGCGGTAGAAGTTCCAGTGTTTTAATATACTCTACTATACCTTCCTGTGTAGGTATAGTAGGCCAAGTAATTGAAATATCAGCTAGTTGCTGTAGAACGGGATCATTTTTACGCTCTAATTCATTATTTGGTAGTATGGTGTTACAATTACTGTCTAATCTACGTAGATGTATTAATTTACCGTTTTTGGATTTTATCCAATCGGGTTCATCGAAACTAAATTCTTTAAATCTGATATCAGTGATAATACAGTAATCACTATTTACATACACCGATCTTGTATGTAACTGCTCTTGTAATCGATCTAGAAAATATTTACCTTGTGTTTGCTGTCTTTTTATATTACCATACCAGACCATTAGTGGTCTATACATTTCTTTCTCTTCTGGTGTAGAATTCCACACACTAATACCAGTATGGTTGAGAATAAAATCTGCTAATTCTACACGTATAAAATCAGCGATACTTAATCTAGTGAATGTATATTCGGGGTATGCATCTAATAATCCTTGATAAAGAGTATCTTTACCCGCTCTAGATACCCCTGATATGCCTATGATTTTCATTTTTTATTTAATCTCTTATATTCAGAGTATACTTTTGGTATTACTACGGATATATCATCCTTAAATTGTATAATAGTATAATCTATACCACTTACATGAGCAATTTCAACATGTATAGGTTCTCTATCATTACACACTTCTTGATATTTTGGGTTGTTCTGTATGAAATTGTGTAGATATTCTAAAAAAATAATATCTATAGATGGAATATTAGACATATTATGGATTCCAGTTTTTTATACAGTTTTGTAATGATTCATTAACATCAATCATTGGTATGATGCTATTAATTTTTGAATTATCAAGCATTAATTTACCGTATGATATAATACTTGGAATATCTACTCGGAGCTTATGTTTTACTAGTATCGATAATAATTCTCGAACATCTACAATACCTGTATTGACTATGTTATATGTCCCTGTAGGTGCTTTATTGTCCCATAGTTGTATAGAAGCTTTTACTCCATCATCAATATTCGTTATTGAGCCTATTTCGGTAAAAGCAAACGACTGTTTAGACGCCCGAGTTATGTAGTTTTTAGGGTGATCTTTATTATTAAAGATTCGTCGAAATCTACAAATATATGCAGTACTATATTTTTCTAACAAATCCTCACCTATAATTTTTGAATTGTTATAGTAGTCTTTAGTGTTGTTAGGCTTATCGTTCTCTGTATATGCGTGTGTATCAGATGGAGTAAATACATCACCAGATGATACATGTATCCATGGAATATTCATTGATTGACATAATTCACCAATAAATCCAGGAAAAACCCCATTACTATAAATACATGCTAGCTTATGTTCATCATATACTGATGCACCAGAAGCTACATAACCAGCTGCATTGATTAGTAGTTCTGGTTTTGCGGTATTAAGAAACCCCGCTAATGTGATAGGGTTAGTGTATAATACTTCCTTTCTGGATATCATTCTATACGGAATAGAATTAATAATGAAGTATTTAGCGTACGCTTGAGCTATGTAACCTGTACCTAAAATGTATATCATATTAGCTGTGATCTACTGTAGTGTATGTTTTTGGTGTTTGTACTGGTACATTTACTCTCCCGTACCACTTTTCACGTGCAATTGTTGCTTTATCGAAAGCTGTAAGACAATTAGTGAGATATTCAGCTAAAATGAAATCTGGAGTATCACTACCGTTTTCGCTCGAAGTTGAATTGATTGCTCGTTCAATTTGTTTTCTTAGTTCCATAAGGTGTTATAATAACGTCATAATAATCGAAACCGCAAGAAATGTATACTCTAAATAGTAAACGTAATACCAAACGTAAACGCCCATAATATCGCCCATAATACATACTTGGTTCAAGTGGTTTATATGATAATCTATATATTTTTATGTATATATCTTCCCATCGTTCAAACACACCGTCTTCGTCAGTATATGATTTCCAATATGGAATCGCGATACAAGCACCTCTGTACCAATATCCCCAACGAAATTTAGTAATGCGTTGATACCACCGATTTAAAAAGCTCATTATATACCTTCTTTACGTAAGCGAATAGATGATTCGCTAGTACTATCATAGTGAGAATAGATATGTAATACTTCAGGAATATGCACTTCTGTTTTAGCTAATGGTGTAGCTTGATCAACCCACGGTGAATCTTCACCCCAGTTTAATTCAGGGAATTCGCACCGTTTCGCAATAGAAGATTTCCAGCAGCATACATGCCACGGTCTGCGTTTGGTTATCCCGCTTTTACCTTTGAATGGTTCATCGGTATTAGTCAACTTAAACTCAATAGTACCAACGGATCCATTCCAATCAACACTCTGGAGAAATGTAATTACATCCGGTTTCGATTTAGTAGCTTCGAGTATCTTCTTTACATAGTCACGCGGTACCATATCATCATCGTCAATAAACACAAGATATTCACCTCTTGCTAGCTCAACCAACGATTGTCTTTTACCTCCAATAGTACGTTGAAAATTGTCTACTAACCATATAATCTCAACCTGTTTGTTATCAGAAAGTTCTGCAACTTGTCGATATAATTCTACCACAAGACTGGAACCGGGTATTAGCCTGGTTGGTATACCAGGAATTAAAATACTAAGGGTTGGTAAATTCATATCATGATAATAGTATGAATTGATACATAATCAACGTTTGATTATATTAGTTTTGGTATAGCGTTAAAATCTGGAGTGAAATTACCCGAAAATAAAGCAGATCCTCTCACCATCCTCCCATGCTTTGCGAATCAGGTTCGTTTTACACAGTACCAGCGCCCTCTGCCTGAGAAGCTTTGCGAGCAGTATTTGCCTGAAAGTTTTACCCGCACTGGTGGGCGCAACCAGAAGCAGCGTCCTGTAGGCTTCCCCGTTGGTCTTCCCGGCAAAGCTTTTGCTCGTGAAGCTCCCGAACAGCGTCTGGTGGGCGGTCAGGCTGGCGTTATGTTCGACCACTGAGCCGCCCACCTTCCTCGTCCCCCGACTGCTTCGTCCAGAAGTTGAAATGCGCGAGAGATGGTCAAACCGGTGTTTCTGTCTCCGGCTTCAGGTAACGGGAGTCCCAGGCGCGGAGTAAATGAAACGTTCAGGGTGTAGGGGTAGACTCCCGCGGGCATCCACTGTGCGGTAGTAGCATAGTTCGGTATAACCCCCTGCGATGCCTGAATGGAGACATGGTACACCCCAGAAGACTCAACCAGCTGCCCTACCTGGTACGGGGTAGTGTAAGAGTGAATGAGGTTTGCCGGTCGGGGACGGAGGTTTGCCGGTCGGGGAATTATTTGGAGTATTTTTTAAGGAACAGTAAAGGCGACCTTAAAAAGCCCAGCAGGTCGGGTGCAAGGGCGTTTAGCCCGCGGCGATCCGTAACCAGCAGAAAATAATGAAATGGGTCAGTACTAATCTGCAAAATGGGTGACGAAGTGTGAGACGCGGGGCCATCGCGGATACTAGATAGGCCAGCCGGGCCACACGTAGGCACCGTCACTGAGCCAACCTTATTGGTGCGCAAAAAGTGAGCTATTTGTGCTAGGAGACTGCCGCGTAGGTGACGACCATAAAAAAGCCGCCCGTTAAGAGCGGCCTTTGCCTTGCTGCCATGTATTACTTGCGCTTGCTGCTAGCTGTACCTCTAGCGCCAAAGAACCATGATACGGTGAGGTTCACTAGGAAGAATACCTGGGCAATGATGTCAGTGTAGATCGGGATTAGAATTGCCGTGTCAAGCGCCTCAAGCCCACCAACTAGACGCCCAATGTTCCACGCAAGGTAGGTTCCGAGTACGAGCAAATATGCCGTGATGCTAGCGCGCATCCAGCTTTTAAGCGTGTCGCTCAACGGCGTTAACGGCGCTTTTTGCGATTCAACAAACGCGGATGCCTCTACCTTTGCGACCGCTTGTTCTCCGGCTGCCACCACCTGTTCCTTGGCCTTGTCTGCCAAAGCAAGCGCCTGCTGGTTTTGCAGGTCTGCCATTCTTTCGGCGTGGTCATACTCCATCTTCTTGGCTGCAATCTCTGTCTTGCGATTTAGCCACTGGAATAAAGAACCGAGAGCGGAGCCAAAGGCCCCGGACGTAAGGATTGATAATAGAGCTGTCATTGGTTGTATTGTTGAGATTATGCCATGAACGCGGCTAGGATAATTACTGCGGCAATGGTTTTCATGTTACTAGTAAATTGGTTGCCCAACTTCCGCGAGAGCCTTCGCCACGATGGCCTCGGCAAACTCGGCTGGAGTAGGCTTGACCGCCGGAGGGTCTTCCAGCGCGGCAAAGCACGAAAGCCAGCAAGCGTCCCGCAGGGCGACGAAGTAAGCGGCCTCTGCGGCGAACTTGGCGTTTAGGCTCGATACATACGTGGCAGCTTTCGCAACACTGTCATAGCCCAATGCCTGCGCCTCCTTGTCGAA
>Ga0209311_1002167_pt1 | contig 14490 bp, 10 predicted proteins | sample AD_UKC045_MetaG_FD_184417 | JGI IMG/M metagenome (GOLD analysis project Ga0209311, IMG submission 184417) | Active sludge microbial communities of municipal wastewater-treating anaerobic digesters from USA - AD_UKC045_MetaG (SPAdes) (version 2) | ecosystem: Engineered > Bioreactor > Anaerobic >... | reverse complement strand
GATTATTCTCCTTTCCCGGGTTCTTGACCCACAAAAAATAATCCAATCTGCTGCCTTCTACTCCGCGTTGTTTTATTTTACTTCGCGAAGTTAACCCGCGCTATATTTTATTTATCATACCATCTCTTATTTTAAATTATTTCGATTATAAATTTTCCGACGATTTACTGACTCAAAAATCGCATTAACTTTTTATCGCAAAAACTGCAATCGGATTTTGGAAAATTACTGAAAGTAAAGAAAAATATCGCTTTTTTTATGGAAAAACTAAACTACGGAAAATTATTAAAAATTATTGAAGACATCGCCGCAGGAATTTATTCAAACGACATAATGGAGTTCGCGCGTCCGGAATACCCCGATATTATCAGACGCATTGCTGAAGCGGTTGGAATGACTATGGTAAAAGTAGAGGCGAGGGAAACTCGTCTCGAATTATTATTGGCTGAAATGAACCGCTTAAACGAAACGCTTCGGGATAACATCGTAAAAACGGTCGCTTCGATTTCAAACACTCTCGGCGCTCGAGATAAATATACCGAGGGACACGCGGCTCGAGTGGCTGTGTATTCTGAACGGCTTGCAAGAAAATTCGGATTACCGGAAAACGAAATATATTTTATCAGAATCGGCGGTATGCTGCACGATATTGGAAAAATAGGATTCAGCGACAGATTATTCGGAAACGAAGACGCGCATATTTCCGAAGATTTATATTCTGAAATAAAAAAACATCCTACTATTGGTTATGATATTTTAAAAAATCTGAATTTTCTCGGAAAAGCCGTTGATTTCGTCCTTTATCATCACGAACGAATCGACGGCAACGGCTATCCTTCAGGTTTAAAAGGCGGTGAAATTCCGTTAGGCGCAAGAATAATCAGCGTATGCGATTGTTTTGATGCGATCACTTCTAACAGACCTTATCAAAAAAGTAAAACAATTAACGAAGCGTTTAATATTTTAAATAAAATCAAAGGAACGCAACTCGACTTTAAACTAACAGAGATTTTTATCGAAGATATTAAAGAAAACGGAATATGCAATCTGGAGCATCAGTTTTAATTGCCTCACGGCTTATTGTCTCCGCTATCGAGCGCAGTCAGAAATTGTTCCAATAATATTAATAATTTTTTCCTATTGTCATTTCAGTTATTTATGTGAAAAGGAAATTTTAAACTTAACTTATACTAATCCGCTTTCAAAATTATGAAAAAAATTTTCAAACGGCGGATTAGTATTAAACCGAACCATTTCGGTTTAGTAATTTTGACAGCGGTTCGGTATTACGACGTTGAAAGTTACAACAAGTTGTATAGAGCTTCGAATTTCACATGTCCGTTGATGAAATCAATGGTTAATAAAAAATATGAAAACGACCCTGATAAGGACTGGATACTCATGCGTTTTTATACCGCAGGTAGCCGTCTTCTTCCCTATGGTTACTTGAAATGTAATGTTTTAGTTTATTGAAGTAGCTAATTAAATCAATTTTTAAGAAAATCCAACAACCGCGAAAGCGGTTGAATTTTACATAACCGCAGGTAGACTACGCGGAGCGCAGGAAAACCTGCGGAGCAAAAAAAATAAACTCGCCAACCCTGAAAGGATTGAATTTTACTACAATTTAAAATATCAACCCCTATTCAGTATCGATATTTTAATTTTTTTATGAACTCTGCTTCAAACAATTAAAATATTACCTTGAAATTCAACCGCATTCGTGGTTGTAGAATATTAAACCTTATATTTTGTTACGTTCAGGTCTATTTTTAAAAAAACCGTTAAAACGGTTAGTAAATAACGATTTGACTTTTATAAACCCAGCAATTAATTGCGGGGTTTATAAAAATAATACAAAACCTAAAACCGTTTTAACGGTTTAAAAAAGTAGCTGAATAGTAACCATATTTCTTGCATTTGTAGCAAAGATATTCTTTCAAGCCGGTTAATTGTAAAACAAACGGCGCGGCAAATTATAAAATAAAATCAAATATAAAACAAACGCCTGTATCCAAATGATTGCCGCGTTAAAAAAAGGAGTTTCTAAATAGTAATCAAAAACTTTTTTTTCCGCCGAATAAAAATGAGCTCCGCCGATTTCCGATTGAGGTTCTTTATAAACAGGCGCGCACAATCTTACTAAACGTTCGGACGTTTCTCTGTAAAATTCGCCGTTTCCCGATTTTTTAACAATATTCGACAATGCGTCGTTTGAAAATTTTTTTCTTATATTATCAAATTTTTTAGAACCGAACTTTATTTGTAAATCGTTTAACAGTTTATCCTTTTTACGTTCGGAAACGTTTCTTAAATATTTAATTTTACTCCTCGCAGATTCAAGTTCTTGAATAGTTTTATCATAATTATCTATCTGATTTTGAAGATTTAACGACGGGAATTTCCCGCGTAATTCTTTGATTTCATTTTGAATAATGTGGATGTCTTCTTCTTTCAACGGTTTTTTATTTTGAGCGGCGGCGTTTAATCTTCTTTTTAGTTCGGGAATAAGCAAGTCGCCGTAATAAAGATAATCCCAGATATTTTTTTCAACGTCAAAAAAAAATTTTTGATAACCGTTATATTTAAATTGACCTACCGCGAGGGCTTCGTAAGCCCAACGCGACGTTGTTAAGTTTCCAATGAACGAAACATTATTATCGGTTTTCATTTTGAAAGGCATATCGTCAAATTCAATTATTAATCCCCCAAGTAATATTTGAGGTATCAGTATCAGCGGAATGAGAATATAAATAGCCGCCGCCGAATTCAAAGCGTTGGATAAATTAAGTCCAATCATATTCGCCGCGCAGGACGAAGAAAAAAATATAAGCCAATACAATAAAAATTGCCCTTTTATCGCAAGAATAGAATTACCGATAATAATATATAATAACGCCTGAATGGCGGACGCGCCTAATAAAAAAATAATTTTACTGTTTAAATATGAACCCCAACTCAAATTAAGAAATTCTTCGCGTTTTAAAACTGAACGGTCTTTAATGATTTCTTCGGCGCTCGTAGTCATTCCGCTGAAAAGCGAAACTATCGCGGTCATAAATATATAAAAAGGGAGATGTTTATTTGAGTTAAAGTTGTATCCTTGCGCGGAAACGTATTTTGTAAAATAAGCCACAATCAATGCAAGCAGCGGAGTTTGTAAAAGAATTGTGAACATATATTGCCGGTTGGCCGTTTTTATTCTAAAATTCCGTCCGCAAAAAATTTTCAATTGTTTGAAAACCGAGGGTTTTTTCGAAGCATTATTTATCGGAAGCGGCTTACCGACTATAATTCTTTTCTGAGAATCAGGAAAATTTTTTTGATAAAGGTTTTGCCATTCTTCCGCTGAATTTTTCCGTTCCGAACCGTATTCTCCGGCGCCGTCAAGTTTTTTATCTTCAATAATTTTGAAAACAATTTCAGGATTCAGCGAGCCGCATTCCGGACATTCTCTTTCATCCGGCTGAGGATAAAAAGCGTTTCGTTTAAAATACGATATGGCGTCGAGCGGTTTGCCTTTATAAATTATTCTGCCTCCTTTGTCAAGTATCCAGAGAGAATCAAACATACGGAAAATAAATGACGAAGGCTGATGAATATTTATAATTATGATTTTTCCGAGATTTGCTTGTTCCTTTAAAAGTAGAACGACTTTTTCCGAATCCGACGAAGACAAACCGGAAGTGGGTTCGTCAACCAGAAGTATAGACGGCTCGCGTATTAGTTCTAAAGCTATATTTAAACGTTTGCGCTGTCCTCCGCTGATAAACTTGTTTAAAAAATTTCCGACTCTTAAATTTTTAATTGAATCGAGTTCAAGTTGATTCAAAATCTTCTCGACTCTTATGCTGATTTCAGTATCGTCAAGCCCGTCAAAACTTAATTTTGCTCCGTAATACAAATTCTGAAAAACGGTTAAATCCTCAAAAAGCATATCGTCTTGAGGAACATAACCGATAGTCCCTTCGGTTTTTTCCTTATCGATATGAATATCGTTATTATTTATATACAACGAACCGGACGAAGGTTTGGTCCCGCCGTTTAATAAATTCATCAAAGTGGTTTTGCCCGCCCCGCTGCCTCCCATCACCGCTATAAAAGTTCCTGAAGTTTCTTTGAATGTAAAAGGTCTTAAACCGTAAGTCCCGTCCGGAAATTTATATTCTATTGCGTCGGCAATAAACGAGATTTCATTTTGTTTGGAAATATTGGAAAAAACGCGGATGATATCGGAATAATAAACCGGAAGAATATTCTTTCCGCAAATAGAATCGCCGGGCGTCAAGAGTTGAAACGAGGATGAATTCAATACGCGGGATTCAATAAACAAAAAATCATTACCGGTTAATCGTAAAACTACCGCGTTTATAGACCGAATATAATAAACGAGCGCATATCCTTTAATATTTCGAGCTATATGATAATTTTCAGATATGCAACGTTCTGAAATAATTAAGAAATTTTTAGAATGCGGTATCGTTTCGACATTCTCGCTCTTTATAAAACATAGCAATTCGTTATTTAATTCTTCGTCTATATTGAAATCCTGACGAATTTTATTTAAAGGTTTTTCAAATAAATCATTTTTCTCCGAGGCGGTCAATTCAAGAAATCTGAGATATGTGAGAATCTGTTCTTTACGGTTAAGTTTGCTTTTAAGTTTTTCTGATATTTGAGAGGCAAATGTAGAAATAGAATCTGAGTCTAACTTCTCCGTTTTATAATAATCCGCGAGTTCGTCGAATAAATCAAGAAACGCCTGCGCGGTTTTTGCCCCTGTTTGAAAAATCAAAAAAGATTCCGCTCTTTTTCTCGATTCTTCAATTTTTCCGGAAACAACCGAAAATATTGAAAATAAGTTTACCAATCCGTTTATCGTAAATTCATTCATAAAATTTCAACTTGGAAACTTCCTTTTTAAATTCTCCCAAAATTCCATTCGTTTAGCTATTTCTTTTTCAAAACCGAAATTTGACGGAATATAAAATTTAGGATTATTAACGCCTTCGGGAAAATAATTTTCAGACACGAAATTATATTGAAAATTAAAAGGATACTTGTAATTTTTTGAATAGCCCATTTGCTTCATCATTTTGGTGGGAGCGTTGCATAAATGAAGCGGAACGGCTTTATATCCGTCTTCCGCTATAAATTTTTTCGCGGAATTATAAGCTTCGTAAACGGTATTGCTTTTAGGAGCTGATGCGAGGTAAATCACAGCTTCGACGATAGCGAGTTCTCCTTCAGGCGAACCGAGCATTTTAAAAATATTATAAGCGTTGGTAGCTACGGTTAAAGCGTTAGTATCTGCGACGCCCACGTCTTCAGAAGCCATTCGTATCAGTCTTCTTGCAAGATACAAAGGTTCCTCGCCTGATTCAAGCATTCTTACGCACCAGTAAATGGAAGCGTTAACGTCGGAACCGCGCAGCGATTTATGCAATGCGGATATGATGTTATAATGCTCTTCGCCGGTCTTATCATAATTCATAAAAACCGTCTGCATAGCGTCGGCAAGATTGCTTTTTTCAATAATTTTTATATTTAACGCTATAGCGTTTATCAATGCGGTTTCAAGAATATTCAGAGCTTGCCGGCCGTCCCCGTTCGCAGATTTTTTCAGTATATCAATACATTCCTCTGTTATCTCTATTCCTTCCGCCGCCGGATTCCATTCATTTTTTTTATTAATAGCGTTTTTTATTATTAGTTCAATATCCGCTTCTTCAAGCGGATATAATCTTAAAATTTTTAACCTTGACAACAGTTGCGAGTTTATTTCAAAAGACGGATTTTCAGTGGTGGCGCTAATTAAATAAATCGTTCCCGATTCGACAAAAGGAAGAAACAAATCCTGTTGAGTTTTATTGAATCTGTGGATTTCATCTATGAATAAAATCGTTTTAATATTATTTTTTTTAGCTTCCTGCGCGGCTTCAAAAATATCTTTGAGAGTTTTCGTAGAAGCGTTTACGCTGTTCAGCATGATTATTTTGGAATGGGTGGTTTTAGCGATTATATTGGCGAGTGTGGTTTTTCCGGAGCCGGGCGGTCCCCAAAACAAATAAGATTGGATTTTATCTGTATTTATTGCGTTATATAAAATTTTATTCTTGCCTACAAGTCGCTGTTGTCCAACAAAATCTTCAAGTTTTTCCGGTCTTAAAAACTGAGCTAATGGAATAAGAAATCCCGGGTTTGTTTTATCAAGCGAATCATTCATTAATACTTTTTATAATATCGGAAATCGCAGATTTAAACAAGTCGAAATTAACCGGTTTTTCAAGAATTTTAACGCTTTTCGATTGAATTTCTCCAAGCTCTCCAATGTCTTCGATAAAATCTCCGGTAACAAGAATGGATTGAATTTGTTTTTCCGAACATTTTTTTAAAACGTCAAGTCCGGTCAAACTGCTGTTATCATAATGCAAATCAACGACTGCCGCAAAAATATTGTCCAGACGGTTTAGAATATCAATAGCCGATTCGGGATTTTTTGCAAGAATAAAATTTTTGTCAAAATGAGATAATGAATTTAAAAGCAGCGTTCTCGAATTCGGACAGTCGTCAACTATTAATATAAAATAATCTTTCATTGATAAGACCTCTTTTAATAATTCTCTGCGTCAACCTCATGATTTATTTTATAAATATTTTTTTTTCCGTCAAGTAATTTTAATAAAAATAATCATAACCCAAAAAATGCAGTTTGAAAACTTAACGCGCCCAGAGAATACTCCATAACATTTTTTGGGTTTAAAACGTAAAACTTTTAAAAATTTGAAAATATTAAGGAAGATTTATATTTTTTTTATTTTATAAAATAAAAAAATGAATTTGAGGGCTAATGGAAGGATTAAGAAAAGTTTGATTGAGGAAGGTTTTATATTTCTGTTTAATAAAGCTGTTTTGTTTTGACGGTAAAATCTTAAATGTTCTTTTGCAACATCATACAAGCAACTGCAATACCGTTTTACTTTTTTGCAGCTAATATTGTTAATATATTTTTCAATGGCTTTCTCTTTTGTTTCAGCAAAATTTATTATTTTATCAAGTTGGGTTTCAGGTTCGGATGTTGAATTTTCAGCCGGAAAATATTTTTTATTCTGAACGGTTTTATCCTCTGAATTATCTCTTAATATATTTACAATCTGCAGGTAATTCCCTAATTCCGCGCCGTTTTTTACCGTTTCATCATAATTAGAATTTTTATTAAAACATTCTCTATCGAAGAATAATTTTGAGTTTAATTCTCCGACGCATCCCGCTGCAAAATAACAGTATTCGTCTAATTCCTTGAAATTATTTATAAAAAAAACCTTCGAATCAAATTTTGATTTTTCAAATTTTTCCGCGAATTTCAGCATTCCGCCAGCCATAATTTTACCTGTTGACTCTATGGCTTCTCTATCTTTTTTGTCCAGAAAATTATGAAATTCCAAAATTTTATCCGTATTTTCGAGTAATTCAATATATTTTTTTTCTATGCATTGACTGTTTTTTAATAATAAATCCGAAGCTTCTTTTATGCCCCTCAAAAAATCCGCTGTAATTGATTTTAACATCCGCTCCTTTAAAATGCTATCTCCGACATAATCCTCCGCCGTATCGATTATTCTGTATAATAAATAATAATCTTTGCTGCAATCCTGCAAATCTTCAGGCAACAACTTTGTGAATAGAGCTTGCTGCCTCGCAACGTTATTATATAGTTTGTCTATTTTTCTTAAAAATGAACATTTCATATTTTTTAATTAAAACATAATCCATTCATTTAACCCAAATAATTTTGGTTAAATAATTTCTGCGCTAATTCAAATTCTTCTTCTGTCATAATTCTATGCCTTATTCCATCTTCTAATTTTTGTTTTTGAGGCGTTATTTCATTTTTTTCAAGCTTAATAATTGTTTGATATAAAGCCGCAGGGATTTGCTCGTCCATTTTTCTTCTGAATGAAATTAAATCGTCGCCCTGATACGGTTTAATTTCTTCAAACAACAATATTTCTCCAGTATCTATGCCTTCGTCAACAAAATGCGTTGTTATTCCTAATTTATCTTTTGCAATTACTGACCATGGCAAAGAATCAAGCGAACGATGTTTGGGCAAAAGAGCGCAATGAGCATTTATAATTTTAACCGGTATTTTCAAAAGAATATCTTTTATCAAATAATTGGAAGATATCAATAATGCATAATTAATTGATCTCGATTCAAATATTTGCTTTGTTTCTTCAGAAGAATGGTTTTTGACAAAATAACAAGGGATTTTTAATTTCCTTGCAGCTCGCTTCATCGATATAGTTTTAAAATATTTACTTTCAGGAAAAAAAGAAATAATATTTTCTAATCTAATAAAATATAATATTTTAGAAATAATTTTTTTTATTAGATTAGGTTTATATCTTTTTCTCAATAACTTCCAAGTTATTGGTTCATTTATAACTTTTTTGTTTATTGACTCTTCAATTATTATCGAATCTATGGGATAGTTATTTTTTTTGCAAAAATAATATAAAACAGACAATGCCTTAAAATCTATATTATGACAAAGCAGACTTATCTTTAAACTCATTTTATGATTTTCTCAAAATTTTTTTCAAATATTTTTTTTAAACAGCCGTTCGATAATTTAATTTTTTTGAGAAACGCCGCCTGATTAAATTTATATGTATCCGTTCCAAACAAAATCTTATCTTGAAATCTTTCAAGAAAATTTTTTATATAACCAGAATCTCTTTTCAAAGCATTATATCCGCCTAATCCTGATATATCGCAATATAAATTATCATATTCAGTTAATACTCTTTCTATTAAACCATCTTCTGATATTTTACCTTTCGGGTATTTTCTGTATAAGCAATTCGTCGAAATATTCGCCCACCAGAAAGGACCGTGCGCAATAAATTTAATATTCGGATATTGCTTTAACCTTTCTTCTAATTCTGCAAAATCAAGCATATATCCCGGAAACTTATAAAAAAACGGCGGTTTGTCGGCAGCAATAGATTCTCCGAAAAATTCTAATAACGGCTCTGAAAAATAATTAGCGACTTTAGAATGTAAAAACATATTTAAAATTTTACCGTAAAATTTTAAATTATCAAACTCAATTATTCTATTGGCGCTATTTTCAATATGAAAAATTAGCGGCAGTTTATTTTCATTAAGATAATCCAAAATTTTATCTAATCTCTTATCGCTCCATCTTACGGTTGATTTTAATTCGCCGTAACCCTTAATTCCTTGTTCGCGAAATTTTATAAACAATTCCAGCGCATCAGCGCGCAACGGGTCCGGCGCATAAAATGGAACAACTCTGTCAGGATATCTTTGATATAAATCAATAACATCTTCAACTTTCAAATTTTGAACCGGCCATTTATTATTTGGATTATCAACCTCGTCCCATGTCAATACCCATCCTTTCTCAAAACCGTTCCTATCAAGATAATCAATATAATTATCTTTATTCAATCCATTAAAATTTATATGTAAATGCGCGTCAATCATTTATACTTTCATTATCCTATCAATATAAGATAAATCGATACTGTCAGTATTTTTCTTCTCATCATCATCATAGCGATTTTGTAATGACTTTTCTTTCATTATAATATATATTTTGCATAATTTGTTAATGCAATTTTCTATTGAAAATTTTCTTGCATATTCTCTAATATAGAATTTATTCCAATCAGTTTTTAACGCTTTAAGAATTGCTTCTTCTAATGCGGATTGATTGGCTGGTTCTACTAATAAACCTACTTTTTTATCATTAACTACTTCAGGTATTCCGCCTGCTTTAGTGGAAACAACCGGTAATCCGCAAGCCATTGCTTCAATTAAAACCACTCCAAAAGATTCATACAATGAAGGCAAAACAAGCATATCATATTCTTTCATTATTTCGGGCGCACGATTATTATCTATCTTATCAAAAATTTTTACATAATTTTCTAATTTATAACTTTTAATAGTATCAATCATTTTTTGTTTTAAATGTCCTGTCCCGAATAAATGTAATTCAATATTAGGTTCTGTCAAAATAATATTTTTGAGACTTTCAATTAAAATTAATGGATTTTTTCTTTCAATAAATATTCCTAAAAAAATTATTTTTTTATTTAATGGCTCTGTCCCTTTTTTATCTGTTAAGGTAAATTTTTCAAAATCAACGCCATTATATATTACTTCAACTTCGTATTTGCCGTTTAATTGTAAAACTCTATTTTTTAATTCATTACTAACTGCTATTATCTTATTTGCATTTTTTAACGCAATATTAACAAATTTTTTTAAAATAAAATTTTTATAAGGGAAAACTCTTATATCTGAACCATGAACAGTTAATACATATGGAATTTTAAAGATTTTTTTTAATAAAGCGCATACAAACCCATCTGGAAATGCAAAATGACAATGTATTAAATCAATCTTATTTTTTTTTTTATAACTTATAAAAAAAAGAAATATCGCTATAAAATATGTTAGAGCTCGGCTGAAAAATAAAAAATTAAAAGGTAGTTTGATTTCACGAGGATAAAAAATATTACATTTTTTTCCCTTTACTAATTTTGGAATATCAATATATTTTTTGAAAGAAAAAGGGACGGGCGATACTACGTCAACTTTATAAAATTCCGATAACTTTTCAGCTTGAAGTTTTACAAAAGTTCCGCGTTCAGGTTGGACTTTATTAGGAAATAAATCTGATATGATTAATAGGCGCATAATTTTTTTATTATATGTCTAATAAACTTATAAAAACCAATATTTTTATACAAATTATAAAAATATTGGTTTTGTTTTTTTATTTTTATACAACCATAAAAAATATTATAAATAATCTTATAATTCAATGATAATTCCAATAGTTTTGTTATTAAAGATTTATTTGAACATAAATATTCAAATAAATTTCTCGTTCTAATTATTTTAGTTTTTTTTTTATTTGGAAAATTTAATATTGAAGACGAATAATAATTCTTAGCGCTTAAATTATTTTCATTTATAAAATTATTTTCTAAGCACAACTTATATAATTCCGTGCCTTTAAACGGATAGAAAATTGTGCACTGAATATTGTCCGGCTGAATTATTTTGTTTAATTTTATAGTCTTAAAAATATCTTCCTCTGTTTCATATGGAAATCCAATCATATTAAATGAGTTGGTTTCAATACCATATTTTTTTGCTGATCTAAATGCATTGATAATCTGTTCATTAGTCATTTTCCTGTTTAAATACTTACGTCTGAATTCTTCTGAACCGCTTTCAATGCCGATTGATACGTATTTTGCTCCCGCCGCCGCAGCCAGTTCCATTTTCTCCTCTGTAGCTGTTTCGGCTCGAGTCATAAACGAAAAAGGCAAATCGACTTTATTTTTATATTTTTCTGAAAATTCTTTTAGCCAATTATTATCTAATAAAAAAGTTTCATCAGCTAAATATACAAACTCAATCTTATATTTTTCTTTGAAATAAAGTATTTCGTTTATTAATCTATCAACAGATTTTTTTCTATGATATTTACCTTTCCCTGAATAATAATTCTGTAAATATTTATTTATACAATATGCGCAGCCGTATGGACAACCTCGACTCCCTTCAAATGAACCTATCCGGTAAATTTTTCCAAAAGTCGAATGAATTATGTGTCTTTCATCAAACAAACTCCAATCCGGATAATCAATGTCGCTTAAATCATCATTCAATTTCTCAGGCTGATTTTTTTCAATAATATTTTTTAATTTTATATATGTTCCTAAAATATCACTTTTTATTTTACCTTCTTTATATGAAAGTAAAATATTTTTCAATACTTTTTCTCCTTCGCCAATAACTATACAATCTACTTTATCATATTCAATAACTTCATCAGGCGCAACCGTAGGATGCGGGCCGCCAACTATAATAAAAACTTTTTCGGGAATTAAATCAATTAATGTTTTTACAGTTTCCCATTCATTACTACGGCTTGATATACCAATAATATCCGGCTGATAATCATTTATCTTATTTATAAAACTATAGTTAATATCTTTCTCGCCAATAAAAGTTATATCAAACAAATCACATTCGTATCCGCAAGATTTAGCTACAGTAATTAAAGATGCTATACCGATTTGGACAGATTTCTGTCTGTTAATATTCGGATACACAAATAATATTTTCTTCATAATTTTTCAGCCAAAATTTCTAAATGTCTGCCAATTTTTAAAATTTTCAGTTTATCAATTATTCTAATAAATTTAAAAATCAAATATTTAACAGGCGTTTTATTTATTTCCAAGTCATTTTCAGGCTCAAATATATTCGCTTTTAATATTTTAAAACCGCATTTCTTTAATAACAAAACTAATGATTTCTCATTAAATTCAAAAGTATGTTCGGGCGAAGTTCCAATATCAGGAATTTTTCCTCTTAATTGTTGATAAATCCTAATAATTTTATAATACATATTATCAATATTAGGAACTCCAATATGTATAATTCCATTTTTTACAATCATTTTATTTAATTTTTCTAAAAATGATTTTGCATTAATAACATGTTCTAAAACATGCCATAATTCTACCGCATGAAAATAATTTTCATATTCTAATTTGTCCGGTGAAATCTGATAAACATTTTTTAAACCAAGATGATTTTTACAAAACTCAATATTTTTACCTGAAAGTTCTGATGATACTACTTCCCAACCTATCTCTTCAGCGGCTTTGGAAAATGTTCCCGGACCGCAACCTGCGTCTAAAAGCCGGAATTTTTTTTGGTCTGTTTTGCCGAATATATTGTCAATATTCTTTTTATTATCTTCTATCAATTTTGTAATATTTTCTTTGCAATACAATTTTTGTTGTCCGTCAAATTCCGAATAATTTTCACTATAAAACTTTGTTAATTCAAGTTCATTAATAAATGGATAACTGAAAATTATTCCGCAATCTAAACATTTATAACGATGCGTAAACAAACTTTTAAAATAATATTTCGAGAAGATTTCGGTTTTATCTGAACCGCATATCGGACAATTTTTTTGCATAATAATATTTCTTTAAATTCTTATAAATAAATTTAATTAAAAATTTTGGCAATAATTTCATATATTCGATTTTCGCATTACTTTTAAATAAACAATTCAGATATTTTATTAGAAAACTAACATTAAAAATATAAAATATTGTATTATATTTGTTCTGACTATATTTGACTAATTTTTCAATACTAATTTTATGTTTTGCAAAAATAAATTTCTTATCTACAATTTTAAAAAATGAATCCTTAAATTTGTAATAATCTTCTCTATTTATTTTAATATTGTTTTTATAAAATAATTGACTGCCCGGCAACGGCGACATTATGCCAAAACTATATGTATTTGCTTTTATTTTTTCACATAATTCAAAGGTTGATTTTATGTCTTCTTCAGTTTCATCAGGAAAATTAAAAAGAAAATTTGCAAAAGTTCTTAACCCGTATTCCTTGCATTTTGCAAAAGCGTCAATTATATTGTCAATTTTTATTCCTTTATTAACTGTATCAAGACATTTTTGCGAACCTGATTCAACGCCAAAATCCACTTGAACGCAATTCGCTTCCGACAACATTTTCGCAATTGAATCATCAAATAAATTAATTCTTGTTTCACAACCCCAAATCAGATTAATGTCCAATTCTTTTATTCCCAAACAAAATTCCTGAGCTCGTTTTTTATCCATAGCAAAAGTATCGTCATATAAATAAAAACCGTCGATATTATAAATTTTTTTTACATTATAAATGTGTTGAATTATTCTATCATTAGAATGATATCTAACAATTTTCTTCCCAATATTTTTATTCCATAAATTTTTATTTACGCAAAACATACAATCATATGGACAACCGCGAGAAGTAATAACCGGAATATATTTTAATAGTATCCATCTTATCCCAAAAATATTTGGTTTGAAATAAAAATCCAAATCAAGGTCGTCGTAATTCAAGTCGGGAATGTCGTCAAGATTCTCAATAAGCTCTCTTTTGGATGTTATTACTTGTTCTCCAGAGCTGTTTTTAAAAGCAATTCCTTTAACATTATTTTTATCCTCTTCATTCAATATTGCTCGGCACAATTCCGAAAAAGTTATTTCACCTTCTCCAATAACTAAATAATCTATTGGCGATTCGTAAAAAATAAAATCTTCAGGAAAAAGCGTTGGATGAATTCCGCCGACTATTATTTTAATATTAGAATAAATTTTTTTTATTTTATTTGCTATATTAATAACATAATTGTATTCGTCTGAATAACATGATAGTCCTACAATTTTCGGATTAATTATTTTAATTTTCGTTATTAGTTCCTCATCTAATTCTTCAATACAATTATTTTTCATACTTTTACTTTCAAGTATGGATATTTCTATACCCATTTTTTTAGAATACGATTGTAAATATAAAAAAGATAATGGTAATCTATAACTTGAACTTCGAGTTGAATTT
>Ga0209311_1002159_pt1 | contig 14526 bp, 18 predicted proteins | sample AD_UKC045_MetaG_FD_184417 | JGI IMG/M metagenome (GOLD analysis project Ga0209311, IMG submission 184417) | Active sludge microbial communities of municipal wastewater-treating anaerobic digesters from USA - AD_UKC045_MetaG (SPAdes) (version 2) | ecosystem: Engineered > Bioreactor > Anaerobic >... | reverse complement strand
AACTCAAAATCCCTTCTTAAGCTTGGATCAAGAGGCTCAACTCTTAGCCAACAATGACCATATTGACCCCTACCACCAGATTGATGAATATATTTACCTTCAGCTTGTGCTGTTGATTTTATAGTCTCTCTATAAGCTACCTGCGGTTTACCAGTGTTTAATTCAACATTAAACTCTCTCCTCATTCTTTCAACCATTACTTCAAGATGTAATTCCCCCATACCTTCTATAATAGTTTCACCAGTCTCAGGATCAGTATGAAATTTAAATGTAGGATCCTCCTCTGCCAACTTCTGCAATGCAATAATCATTTTTTCTTGATCAGCCTTGGTTTTTGGTTCAACAGCAAGAGATATTACAGTATCAGCAAATTTCATAGATTCAAGTTTAATTGGAGCATTTTCATCACATAATGTATGTCCAGTCTTTGAATCTTTTAAACCTATTATAGCAACAACATCCCCAGCATAAGCTTCTTGAACCTCTTCTCTATCATTAGCATGCATTCTTACAAGTCTTGCTATTCTTTCTTTTTGGCCAGTTGTTGAATTCAATACATAAGACCCAGCCTTTAAACTTCCTGAATATATTCTAAAAAATGATAGTTTACCAATAAATGGATCAGTAGCAATTTTAAAAACTAACCCACAAAGACTTTCATCATCAGATATTTTCCTTATAACCTCATTATTTTGCTCATCATGACCAACAATAACACCATTATTTCTATCAACAGGGGATGGAAGATAATCAACAACAGCATCTAAAACTGGCTGAACCCCTTTATTTTTTAATGACGAACCACATAATACTGGTATAAGCTTTATATCACAAACAGCTTTTCTTAAAACAGCTTTTAATTCTTCTACTGTTATTTCCTGACCATTCAAATATTTACCCATTAATGTATCATCCTGTTCTGCTATCTTCTCAACCATAGTTTCTCTATATTTTTTAGCTTTATCTAATAGCTCATTAGGAATATCAAATTCAACAACTTTTTCTCCTTTATCTCCTTCGAATCTATAAGCTTTCATCTTAATTAAATCTACAACCCCAGAGAATTCTGATCTTTCTCCTATTGGTATTTGAACTGCAATAGCATTTGGAGTTAATCTCTCCCATATTGTTGAAAGTGAATAATCAAAACTTGCTCCCTCTTTATCGATCTTGTTTATAAAACAAATTCTTGGAACATTATATTTATCAGCTTGCCTCCATACTGTTTCTGACTGAGGCTCAACTCCTTCTTTCCCATCAAATACTACCACTCCTCCATCAAGTACTCTCATTGACCTTTCTACCTCTGCAGTAAAATCAACATGGCCTGGTGTATCTATTAAGTTTATCTGATGATTTTTCCAAAAACATGTTATAGCTGTAGCAGTAATTGTTATTCCTCTCTCTTTCTCTTGGTCCATCCAATCCGTTGTAGCTTCTCCTTCATGAACCTCACCTATTTTATGTATAATACCTGTATAATACAATATACGTTCTGATGTAGTGGTTTTACCAGCATCTATATGTGCAATAATGCCGATATTTCTAACTTTTTCTATTGGATATAATCTTGGCATAAAAATTAATTATTATTTATTATTTTATAAAATGTGCAAATGCTCTATTAGCCTGAGCCATCTTGTAAACATCATCTTTCTTCTTTATAGCATCTCCTCTATTATTATATGCTTCTACTAATTCATCAGCTAATTTAGATGACATTTTCTTACCCTTCTTCGATTTAGCAGCTGTAAGAATCCATCTAAATGCTAGTGATTCTCTTCTTAAACTTCTAACCTCTACTGGAATTTGATAGTTTCCGCCACCTATTCTTCTGCTTCTAACTTCTACTTGTGGGGAAACATTTTTAATTGCCTGCTCAAAAACATCTAATCCTTTCATCTTTGTATTTTTTTCTATTTCATCAAAGCAATCGTAAACTATTTTTTCAGCAACTGTTTTCTTGCCATTTTTCATAACATAGTTTATAAATTTAGAAACAGTTATATTGTTATATCTTGAATCTGGCAATAAATTTCTTTTTGGTGCTTGTTTTCCTCTCATATTATTAAATTATTTTTTTATTTATTGAGCTTTTATTTTTTCTTTTTTAACTCCATATAAGCTCCTACCCTGCTTTCTATTTTCTACTCCTCTTGTATCATATTTACCTCTTACAATATGATATCTAACACCGGGCAAATCCTTTACTCTTCCACCTCTAATCAAAACAACTGAGTGTTCTTGCAAATTATGCCCCATACCAGGAATGTATGCAATTACTTCTTGCCCATTAGATAACTTTACTCTTGCTACTTTTCTTAAAGCTGAATTTGGTTTCTTAGGTGTTGTCGTATAGACCTTTAAACAAACTCCTCTTTTAAAAGGATTACTTTTTTTTGATTTAACCACCCTATTTGTTAAAACATTAAATCTAGTTTGAAGAGCTGATGTCTTCGTTCTCTTTACTTTATCTTTCCTAGGATGTTTTATTAATTGATTTATTGTGGACATTATATATTTTCTTAATAATTAAAGAAAAATAAAAATTTACATTTATTATTTTATAAATGCAACTCTTTAATATTCTTATACATTGGCTAAAAAATATAGCCCAGCACTGTATCCAAATATTTATATATATTATTTATACTATATTTTTCTTATTTAAGCAATAGTTTATAACCCAAAAATTTTGTATATAAAATCTATAACAGGCTGATATAAATATGAAAATATAGAGACATTGGAAAATAAAGATACAAAAAGCAGCATAATTAATATAGTATTGCCATATCTAACTAAAAATTCATTGATTTTATACCATTTAGGAGGCATTAATAATGCTAAAACTTTTGATCCATCAAGTGGTGGTATTGGTATTAAATTAAATACAGCAAGCACAACATTAGTATTTATCAATATAACTAGAAATGTAACTAATAAATTATTCTCAGGTGATACTATAAAATTAAATGCTAACAATATTTTTAATATTAAAGCGAATACTAATGCAGAGCATATATTAGACAATATACCTGCTAAGCTCGTCATATATAGATGTGATTTTAAATTCTTTTTATCAAACTTATTAACATCAATAATAACAGGTTTTCCCCAGCCTACTCCGAATAATATTAATGTTATAAATCCAACAGGATCTAAATGCCTTAGAGGATTTAAACTTAACCTTTTATTTGTTAATTGAGTATCATCTCCAGCAACATAAGCAGTATATGCATGAAAAAATTCATGTATTGTAATACTATATAATAATGCAATAGTATATATAACAAACAATATTGGATCAGAAAATAATAAGTCTATTATACCCATTTTTTAAATTAATAATTATAATTTATATTATAAACTTAAAATTTTAAAATTGAAAATTTTATGTTATATTTATAATGTAGAAAGTTATAACGATTATTTAACTTCTTTCGTTGTATTTATTATTTTATAAGGAAGGATGTCAATCTAATTATTAGTTTGCTATCTCCTTATGAAACTTTCCAAAAGTAACTTGTTTATAATATTCTGGCTATTGCTAAAATATATATAAACATAGCTAATTCAATTATACTTTGGAAAGAAAGTTAGATAACACATAACTTTCTACACTAAAAAACTCCTATATTAGTATAGGAGTTTTTTATTTAAGCTTTTTTAGCAGTTTGTTTAGCAACTATTTCTTTTTCCATTTTATTAATAGTCTTCAAACATTTTGAACATAATCTAATACTACCACCATCTAATCTTTTAGTTTGAACATTAACTTTCTGGTGTGTCTTATGCTTAACTTGAGAATGGCTATGCTTCTGCATAACGCCCGTGCCACGAGCACATAAATCACATGACCTCATGTTTTTTTATTACTTTTTAGCTAACAATAAAAAATATAATAACAGATAATAAGAAAAAAAGCAAATCTATTTCTTATTTTTATTTTCATAATCTTCGATAGCCTTCTGCAAACCTTCAACAGCTAAAACAGAACAATGAAATTTTTGTTGAGGAAGACCACCTAAATCATCAACTATCTGTTTAAATTTAAGTTTTTTAGCATCTTCTAATGTCTTTCCTATAACTTCTTCTGTTAGCATAGAAGCAGTAGCTATATTGGAAGCACATCCAAATGATAGATATTTTATATCATTAATAACATCTTCCCCTTTATCATTTTTACCAACCTTTATAAAAAAAGATAGCATATCTCCACAAACAGGGCTCCCAACCTCAGCATATCCATCAGGATTTTCTATTTCTCCAACATTTCTAGGATGTAAAAAATGATCCATAACTTTTTCTGTATAATTTAAAGCCATATTTATATAATTAATTATTAGCAACTGAAACTTTTTTCAGTTTTTATATTTTTAGTTAAAGGGCTTCTTTCTCTTAATTCTTTAACAACCATTTTTAATGTATCAACAAAATACTCTATTTCTTTTTTTGTATTAAATCTTCCCATTGTTATTCTTATATTTGAATTTACATTTTGATCATCCAACTTTATAGCAGATATAACATGAGAAACTTCTAAATTTTGAGCACCACAAGCAGATGCAGTAGAAACACATATTCCCTTCGTAGACAACATCATTAATATTGCCTCCCCTTCTATACCTTTAAATCCAACATTTAAATTATTAGGTGTTCTCTTATTAAAAGAACCATTTAAATATACATCGGGAATTTCACTTTTTATTCTATCCCACATATAATCTCTTAATTCTGTAACATGTTTTAAATATTCATCTCTAGTATTATATGCAAGTTCTATTGCATAAGCCATGCCAATAATCCCAGGCGTGTTATATGTCCCTGATCTTAAATTTTTTTCTTGCCCTCCACCAACTATTAATGGCTCTATTTTTATTGCCTTATTTATATACGCAAGCCCAACGCCCTTTGGCCCATAAAACTTATGCGCTGAAAGACTTAAAAAATCTATGCCTAAGCCATTTATATCTATATTCAAATATGGGACAGCTTGAACAGCATCTACGTGCAATAACTTACCTTTTTTATGAACTATTTCAGATATTTCTTTTATTGGCTGTATTGTTCCTATTTCGTTATTAACAAACATTGTAGAAACTAATATTGTCTCATCTTTTATCATTTTCTCTAATTCTGATAATATTATAATCCCATCTTTATTAACTGGTATTTTCTCAACAACAAATCCTTCTTTTTCTAATTGCTCAGCAGCAGACAGAACACAATGATGTTCTATTGCTGAAACTAAAATATGATTACCTTTATCTTTATTAGCTCTCGCAACACCTTTGATTATAAAATTATTAGATTCAGTAGCGGAACTTGTAAAAATAATTCCATTAGGGTCACAATTTAATAAACTAGCAATTCTTTTTCTAGCATCTTCCATATCATTAAATACTTTTTCTCCCATATAATGTATTGATGAAGCATTAGCATAATCATTTAAAAAATATTGCTTCATTTTTTTATAAACTCTAGGATCTAATTTTGTTGTAGCTGCATTATCCAAATATATATTTTTCATATTATTTTGATTTAAAAATCTCATTTAATTGTTTCTTTTTTAAAATATCTATAACTTCATTTTTTAAATATGTGCTAAAGAATTCTTTTTGCTCACAATGTTTACACAAGCATTTAGAATTACATTTAACAAACCCTAAATCATTTTCAAAAATTCTTAAAAATTCATATAGATTTATATTTTCCATGTCTTTTACTAGCATATATCCCCCATTTTTTCCTTCTTTACTTTTTATAATTTTTGCATCTACTATTTTTGGTAATATTCTGCTTAGATATTTTTTAGATATACCAAGATTGCTAGATATTAAAGATATAGAAACATATTCATTTTTATTCTTTGATAAAAAATTAATTGCACTTAATGCATAGTCTGTTTCTTTATTTATTGAAAACATATTTTAACTATTACTATTTTAGTAGTAGTTTATCATATATATTATATATGTCAATAAAAAATCCGCAAATCTATTATAGACCTGCGGATATATAACTACTTATAAATTTCCTCAACTTTCCCCTCTGGAATTATGTTGCCATCATTATCTAATGACAGTAATATAGAATGCTCTGCTATATCTTTAAAAATATAATGCTCTATTCCAAAAGGAAACTTTGATTGAGGTATACATTTAGCCATATCCGGAATCCACCACTTTCTTATTTTTTCATGTTCACGACCAAAATGATCGAAAAAATAGGTCTTTTCAAGGTAAGTTGCACGTTTTTTTATAATATTCTCTAACAAACCATATGGTCTTGTTCCAAAATGAACACATCCTATAATTTTTCTATTATTAACCTCCATACATTCCCCATTTTTTATAATCGTCCAAACGCCATTTTCATCAAAGCAATATAGTATCTTCTTGCAATGATTATTTGAACTAAGTATCATACATAAAGCATGCTCTGAATATATATCAACAACATTCATTATACATGACTTTAGCTCAACGCCATTCTTTAAACAGTCTTTTGATAGATCTAAAACTCCTTTCAGCATTATCTTTGTATATATTGTTCTTATCATATTACTTTTTAAAGATTGTCTAACAATCTTTAAAATCTCTTCTCTTTCTTTAGATCCTCTCTCATATTGGGATATTTTTCTTCTTGCCTCTTTAACCAATAACCTTTTAATTTCTTCATCTGTTCTGCACCTAAGATCATCTGGCTGAACTCCTAATAGTGTAAATGGATTTGAACTCGGCATAAAAATCCTCCTAAATAAAATTTTGTATTTATATAATACTATATAAAAGCTAGAAAGTCAAGCATAAAGCCTCTTTCTACCAACATAATATCCAACACCTATAATATTATTTATAATCTTATCTGAATATCCATAATCTATTTTATTTCTTAATTTATTAATATAAACCTCAACTATATTATTAAATTGATTGCTATTACAATCCCAAACATTATCAAAAATTTCATCTCTCTTAACAATATTCCCATTATTTCTTGCTAGATATTCAAGTACCATAAACTCTTTATTTGTTAAGTTTATAATTCTATCTCCTCTTTTTACTATATGCTTATTTACATTTATTTCTAAATCTTCTATCTTCAATATCTCATCACAAAAAATATTAATAGGCCTTCTAGCAATCGCCCTTATCCTTAATACTAGTTCCTTAAAATTAATCTGTTTAGATATATAATCATCACACCCTGCACCAAAGGCTTTTATCTTAGAACTTATACTATCATCATTTGTTAGAAAAATAATTGGAGATTTTATTCCCCCACTTCTTATATTAAAACAAACATCTATTCCGCTAATTTCTCTTAAATTAAGCTCTAGGATTATAAAATCATATCTTTCATTTATAACCTTTGATAATCCATCTATTGTATTATAGAAATAATCAACATTAAAGCCTTCTTTTCTTAAAAAATTTTTTAGATTTAATCCAAAACTTATGTCATTATCAATAATTAATATTTTCATAGTTTTATAATTAAAAATAAAAGATATAAAATATCTAACATCTACCAAAAAACAAAATATAAATAATAGAATAAAAAAAGAATTAAATAATATATTAATTCTTTACTTCTAAGTATATTTTTGATATTATTGTTTTATCTGGCGAGGTAGCTCAGATGGTTAGAGCGTAGGATTCATAACCCTAAGGTCGGCAGTTCGATTCTGCTCCTCGCCACCAAAATAATATCTATTTATCAAGATTTTCTTTTATTTCAAAATCCAACTTCTTTATTAATTGATTTTTATCATAATATACAGCTATAGAATATTTATCAGGCTTAAGTTTATGGTCAGTATTAAAACCTCCTATTTTAAATTCCTTCCCTTTAACTGGAATAATATTATCATAATCTTTTTTGTCTATAACTTTTCCATCACTTGATAACAATTCAAGTCTCATGGGCTTATTACATTTTGGCTCTGAAGTACTAGTAGATACATAAACATAAATATCTGAATTAATATCAAAAAATTTAGGAGAAGAAAAAATAATTTTTAATGACTCTGATGATGAAAGTTTATCAGTATTTGATAATCTTAAAAAGTATCTTGTTGTACATACTGGTTCACTAGTATCTTCTGAAGTGTTAGATGATACTTTTGGCATAACGGCGACTATAATTGCAGGGGCAAGACAAATAATAAGTACTATAAGAATCTTTGACTTTAAACCTCTTTTAGTTATTTTATCTAGATATTCTTTAGAAGGCTCTTGTATACCTGCTCTTTTACAAATTTCAGGCACAATTATATAAATGCTATATCGCCAACTAAAAAGTGGAGTATAATCATCCATGTTCTTTTTAGGATTAAACCAGTGTATAAACAGCCAGTCATTAGAATTCATTGCTGATGTTGTTAGCTCTTTTATATTCTTATATTCAATATTCTTGCTCTTGCTAAAAAATTCTTTAAGAATCAATCTATCTTCTTTAAAAATAACTCTCTCAGAGGCATTGGCAATAAATGGCAAGAAAAAAATTGGGCCAATAAGAAACACAAAGAAAATAATAGCCCATATAATGCCCTCATCTACAGATCCAGAACTATCATAAATTACAAAAAACATCATTAATCCAATTATAAGTGACGCAAAAAGCATATACCATAAATCATCCTTCCAAAAACGAGGCTTGATTTTTATTCCTTTATTATCCATTTTTTAGATTAATAATTTTATACTTATATTTTACTCCTTCTAAAATAAATTGAACATGATGAGAAACATAATAGGAAAATGATTAGTTAAATACTGATTATTTTTTAATATATATAATAAAAAAATAATATAAGATTAAGAGATATAATACAACATCATTCCTCAGATATGCACCCATCATATACAATATATTTACTTTAAGTTTATCTTATGTTAAACTTTAAATAATTATTAATTATAAATAATATGGAAAATATAATTGCATTAAAAGAACTAAGGCTAAATATGGATAAATATGCTAAAAATGTACAATCTGGGGAAAGCTTTATAGTTCTCAAAAAAAATAAACCTCTTTTTAAAATTATTCCTATAACTAATGATGAAGAATGGGAAGAGGTTATTAATTTTGCAAAAATTAAAAAAGGTGGTGTTGATATTGATGAATTATTATCATATTTACAATAGTATGAACCAGATTACTAAAGAATTAAAGAAATTGTCAAAAAAAGAAAAAGAAATAGTTAAAAAAATCCTAATTGATATAAAAAATGGGGATATTTCCAAATACGATTTAAAAAAATTAAAAGGTCATGACAATATATATAGAATAAGGAAAAATAAAATAAGAATAATTTTTATAAAAGATCTAAATAATTGTTCTATATTAACAATAGAAAGACGATCTGATAAAACTTATAATAAATATAAATAATAAATACAAGACCCATAAATTCATTAATAAAAACATACTCTGATTGTTTTTTAATATATACCCATCATATACATAAATTTGCAGTTTTTAAAAAAATTATTTATAATACCTCATACATGCGGATGTAGTTAAGTGGTATAACGCTTCCTTGCCAAGGAAGAGGGCGCGAGTTCGATCCTCGTCATCCGCTCCAAATAAAATACCCTGCCTTTTATTAAGACAGGGCTATTTTTATTTCATTTTCTTTACTTTATATTTTCTTGATATAGAAAATAAATCTTCTTGTTCATCAATAGAATGCCAGGATCTTGGAAACTTATGCTTTCTGACAACACCATTTTTGTCTCTGGAATAAAGGTCTATTTTAAACCAATCTATTCCACCATCCTTTACAGATGATTCCCAATATTTTATAAAATCAACATCAACTTTGATGAGATTTTTTATCTCTTCTCCTTTATAATCTAATGTCCTAGGTGTAAGATCAATGCCTGCTTCAAAAGCTGCATTAGAAACAAGATTATTCTTTGGATAAATATACCACATCATAAATAACCTCCTAATATAAATTATCTAAATATATATAAGCATATTTAAGCAGAAATTACAAGGCAAAAATAGAATGTTACTTTTTTAAATTATTAGCGTATAATATTAATATAAATATTAAAAAACTGAAATGGAAAATAAAAATGTATTTGCAACAACATTGTTTGCAATTTTATTAGGCATAAGCCTTGTAAGTAGTGCCTTTATAGTGTCTAATACAATATATGATGTAAAAAATTTAAATAATACTCTTGAAGTTACAGGGTCAACAAGATATAAAGTAAGATCAGACACTGTTGAGTGGAAAGCAAATGTAACAAGAACAGTAAAAATGAGTGATTTAAAAAATGGTTATACTCAAATAGCAAATGATATAAACAATGTTATAGCTTTTTATAAATCTAATGGCATACAAGATACAGAAATAAAAACATATCCTGTCTCAGTAAATCAAGATTGGTCATACACAAAAACATCTGATCAAAAACCAGAAGATCAAATGTATATATTATCACAAGTAATAGAAGTAGATTCATCTAGCGTAGATGCAATATCTAATTTATCAAAAGATGCATCAAAACTTGCATCAATTAATGCTCTATACTCAACTCAAAGTGTAGAATATTATTATTCAGGTTTACCAGAGTTAAGAATAAACTTATTATCAGATGCAATAAAAGATGCAAAATTAAGAGCTCAAAAAATAGCTGAAAGCAATAATCAAACAGTTGGGTCTTTAAGATCAGCATCTATGGGATCTGTCCTAGTTCTAGCTCCAAACGCAAATATTGAAGATGGTTCATGGGGTTCTTATGATACATCAACAATAGATAAAGAAGTAATGGTTACAGTAAGAGCAAGCTTTTTAATAAAATAACTACTTCTCACATATTCTCCCAGAATCTAAATAAAATAAATATATATCCAATTCTGCCATAGACATATTTAATTTTTTAGACATATCTATTAATATTTTTTCTATCCTAAAATATTCTTTTTTATTAAGACTTTTTGGCACTTCGTCTATAATTTTTTGTTTGTATAAAAATTTTAAGATATGCCTATCAAGTATTGCAAAATTAAAATATCCCAAATTTCTCATATAATGAGATGCTTCTTTATACCCTACTCCTTTTATATTCTTTACTAACCAATCCCTAAATTCGCTTTCTTTAAGTTTATTATCTTTTAACTTATGTATATTGTCTACTAGTTCTTCTTTTTTTTCTCTTGCTTCTACTATATATTCAGCTCTTTTGTTATAAAATCTTCTAGATGTATTTTTTAATCTTTCTTTTAATTGCTTCCCATCTAATGTTAAAAAATCTAACCCTATTGAATTATATGCCCTTAATCCATTTTCAATAGAATTATTAGCAACTATTATACAAAAACATAGCTCAACAAATAGTTCATCATCGGTTTTATATATATTTTGTTTAAATTCTAAAAGTTTCTTTTTTATTTCTTCTCTTATATTTTCTTGCATTTAACTTATTTAACAACTAAATATCTTAGAGAATTATCTACATATTCCATATTCAAATGTTTTCCTGAAACCAAAAGCAATCCTTCTCCTTGCTCAATATATCCTTTTTTCTTTAACTCTTTTAAAACAAATTCTATCTTATTACTTTTTGTATTATTAAAATCAATACATACAGCATTAATACCATATGATAGTGTTAAAAACTTTGATACCTCTATATTATCAGTAACAGCAACAACTGGTATATTTAATCTATAACTAGCAATAACTTTTGCAGTAAATCCTGAATCAGTAAATACAACAACTTTATTAATCTTAACATTGCTTTTATATTCTATCATGGAAACAGCAGTTCTAGCAAGAAGTTGAGAAATACTTTTTGCCTCAATGTTACTATCTTGTGGTCTTAACATAGAAATAAATTCCTCATTATAATCAACTATTTTAGCCATTGTCTTTACGCATTTAACTGGATATTTGCCAGCAGCAGTTTCTCCAGACAACATAACAGCATCAGTGCCATATAAAACAGCATTAGAAATATCAGTTGCCTCAGCTCTTGTTGGCCTTGGATTGTTTATCATAGATTCAAGCATCTGTGTAGCCGTAATAACAGGCTTATTTTTTTGTCTACATGTATCAACTATCATTTTTTGAACATGAGCAATTTTTTCTATCGGTATTTCTATTCCTAAATCCCCTCTTGCTATCATTATAGCATCTGATTCTTCTATAATTTCATCTATATTGTTTAACCCTTCTTGGTTCTCTATTTTAGAAACTATCCAAGCATTAATCTTCCTTTTTTCCATTTCCTTTCTTGCATTTAAAATATCTTCCTTTGATCTACAAAAACTCAAAGCAATAAAATCAGCAGAAAGTTCTTTTGCAAGATCCAATTTATCTAAATCATCTTTTGTAAGAGAAGGTATCTTTGATAATTTTTTAGATGGCACATTAACTCCTTTCCTATTTTTTATCTCACAATTTTCTAAAGCTTGCACAATAATTCCTTTATTTCTTTTCTCTGTTATTCTAAATTCATAAAGTCCATCATCTATTAAAATCATATCTCCCACTTCTAATTCTTCAAATATTTCTTTATGAGATATTTTTATAGATTGCTCTTTATCTAGAAATTCTGGTCCAAAATATATTTTATCCCCTTTATTCATTTCTATAGTTTCTTTATCTTTGGTATCTATCCTAATATCAGGACCTTGCAGATCAAATAATATACCAATATTAGCATTTGCTTTTTTTATAACCTTCTTAGCTATTAATATATTATCACGATAACCGTCAGCAGAATCGTGCTTCATATTAAATCTAAATATATCAGCCCCTGCTTCTATAAGCTCAGTTAATATATTTTCAGAATATGATGCAGGACCTATTGTGGCTACTATTTTTGTTTTTCTTGTTTTTTGCAACATATTTTTGACTTACAATTATTTTTATACTATTATACTATTATATATTAATATTATTAAAATAAAAAATGAAACCAGAAAAACCAAAAAACAAAAAAGCATTGACTATTATATTAATTATATTAGGAATAATAGTTATTCTTTTAATAATGTTTATTTCTAAAAGAAATACATTAGTAAAAAAGAGCCAAGCGGTAGACTCTGCATGGTCTAATGTTCTTACAGACTATCAAAGAAGATATGACCTAATTCCAAATCTTGTTGCAACAGTACAAGCATATGCAGGGCATGAAACAGAAACATTTACACAAGTTACACAAGCAAGGGCTAATGCAACATCATTTACAGTAACAAAAGATGTGCTAGATGATCCAGTAGCTTTCCAAAAATTCCAAACATTACAAGGAGACATAGAAGCATCTCTTTCTAGATTGTTAGCAGTAGCAGAAAATTATCCTGATTTAAAAGCAAATGAAACATTTTTAACTTTCCAATCTCAATTAGAAGGAACAGAAAACAGGATTGCTGTTGATAGAAAAAACTTCAATGAGGCAGTACAAGACTATAATACATATTTACAGATGTTTCCAAACAATATAATAGCATCTATATCTAATTTTAAAGAAAAAACATATTTCAATTTACAAAATCCAGAAGCAGAAGTAGCACCAAAAGTTAATTTTGATAAATAGTAATGAAAAAGAAAACTAAAAATATTACAAAATTTTTATTGGGAATAATTTGTATATTATTCCCTATTTTTTCATCAGCATTAGAGATCCCATCACTTACAAATTTTGTTACAGATAATGCTAATTTACTAACAGAAGAACAAAGAATTGAAATAGAACAAGATTTGCAAAATTTTGAACAACAGACAAGTGATCAAATCGTTGTATTAACAGTAAACAGTTTAGAAGGAGATACAATAGAAAATTTTGGGATAGAAGTTGCTAAAAAAAATCAGGTTGGAGATAAAGATAAAGATAATGGCGTAATCCTTATTGTTTCAAAAGAAGACCAAGATGTAAGAATAGAAGTAGGACAGGGCTTAGAAGAATATCTAACAGATGCTAAATCTAGCTATATAATAAGGCATTCTATAATCCCAGAATTTAAACAAGATAAATATTATGAGGGCATAAAAAACGGTATTGAAGAAATAAAAAAAACAGCATCTGATGCAAATTATTTAAATGACAAAGTCAAAGAAGATGATACAGAAAGCCTGATTTATGGAATATTAAATTTAGTTATATTAGTTGTTTTGTTTATAATCATTACAAGAAGGCATAAAAATAATTTTCTATCAGGCATTTTATTTGATCAAATGTTCTTCCATAATAATAAAGGTGGCGGTTTCGGAAGCGGAGGATTTGGAAGTGGTGGATTCCATGGAGGTGGTGGTAGTTTTGGGGGTGGAGGAGCAAGTGGACATTGGTAATTAAAATATATGAAACAAATATTTAAATATCTTTCAAAACAAGATATAAACGACATAGAGAAAACAATAGAAAGCGAAGAGTTAAAAACTTCTTCTGAAATCTGTGTTGTTATAAAATATAAAATACCTGCTGTTTATAAAAATTTACAAAAATATGCTTTACATCTATTTAAGCAATACAAAATATTTAAAACAAAAAATAGAAATGG
>Ga0209311_1002155_pt1 | contig 14543 bp, 7 predicted proteins | sample AD_UKC045_MetaG_FD_184417 | JGI IMG/M metagenome (GOLD analysis project Ga0209311, IMG submission 184417) | Active sludge microbial communities of municipal wastewater-treating anaerobic digesters from USA - AD_UKC045_MetaG (SPAdes) (version 2) | ecosystem: Engineered > Bioreactor > Anaerobic >... | reverse complement strand
ACTATGGCGAACATGTGTTCCTGTTTTTCTAAGCGGCGTGTGGGCATGGTGGTCTCTCCTTGGTTGGACGCCGCCAATATACGAAATTTCTAGTTCGCCACGCATATGTACTTCACAGGGTGGATACTTAAAAACCTCCAATTTGACTGAGCCTGCTCTCGGCAGAACAAATCGAATCCTGGTGCTCTCATTGAATGGATTGGGAAAAGCGGGATAAAGGTCGAAATCCTTCGGTCGATCTGTCTGCTGTGCAACAGCAGTCTGGATTTGCGTCAAATGCGCACTGTAAACGCCGTTGCCGTGTGTGGCCACTGCAATGAACCCATCGGACTGGCGCACATCGATCATGTCAACCACCACGTTGCCGATGGTTTCTGCACCTTCCTGCACCCACACCGTGTTCATAGCGTCCAGTTTGACCGTGGAGAACAAACCGACGCTGGTGGCGGCGAAATAAACAGGCTGCTCCTGCACATAAAGTATCGATACCCAGCGCACCGAGGGTCCGTTGCCGGAACCGTCCGGATGCTCTTCCAGATTGCCGGCAACGGCTGTCCAATTATCGCCGCCGTCTTCAGACATATAAATGCTCATGGTATTGTAATTGGGGAACACGGCCAAAAGTTTATTTCCATTGCGCGGATCCACAGCGATGCAGTGGACATATCGACTGCCATACCATTGTATGCCATTGCCGGCAAGGGTTACCGGCGTGGGCTGGCCTTGATGGGGATCATCCAAACGATACATCGTGCCGGCAAAGGTGCCATAATACAGGCGTCTCGGCTGAGCCGGCGACATGGCGAGAGCAGAAATGTAAAAATCCGGCTTGACATTCTCCAGTTTGCTCCAATTCACATTAGTCGGCTTTGGAGGGAAAACATTGGGAATGGCGGTCAGATCCGAATTGCGCCACAATTCTTTACGCGACGGCAAATACATGATCTTGGAATCATGCGCGTCGAGCAACATCGGATTCATCCACAAACCCATGCCGATGGCTGAGGCCGGCGTGATCTCTGTCCAGCGCAGAACGCCGGCGGGAAAATCATGGCGCCAGAACGAAAAAGTGGCTGCATGGCTGGTGTAAAAATTCTGACCGCCGTCGCTGATGGCGCAATAGCCGCCGTCGGCCGCGCCGCCAAATATTTCCTGCCAGGGCGTCAAGGGATCGGCAGACCAGGTATAAAGCCAGGCATTATCTTGAGTTCCGCCCAGAATCAGTTCGCTGTTCGGCGTACCGTGATCGATGGCAATTGTATAGAATTGCGTGGTGATATAACCGTTGTTCAGAGTTTTCCATTCAATGTGAGTTTCGCCGGATTGGGGATCATATTTGGTCGGCGCTGTATTGTCCTGGGTCACAAACAGACCGCCGTCATTGCCGACAATCATACTTTTATTATTGGATGGGAAAAAAACAATCGAGTGCTGATCGACATGAAAATCGCTGAAAGCGCCGATGACTTCAAACGAGCGCCCGCCATCCTGGCTGCGATACATGCCCACCGTGCCAAGAAAAAGGGTATTGGGATCGTCCGGTTTAGCGTGGAGCATGAGCATTTTAGCGCCATAGGTGGTCATTTCTCCGTTGCACGGCAGGTTTTGAGTCAAATCGGTCCAGCCCACCCCTTGTTCGAATTTCTTTAAAGTCTGTTTCCAGTAGCCGACCTCCGTCAAATAATAAATGATTTTTTCATTGGCAGGCGAGATGGCGATAACCGTTCGGGTTGTAGAATCGGGCCAACTGGGCGGCGACATATCCTCCCAGGTTTGCCCATTAAGGGATTTATACAGTCCGGTTTTGGGTCCATGGCCGTCAATCGCCGCATAAAACTCGCCCTTGCTGGTCATAATGATATCGCTGCTGGGATAATCGGCGCCGAAATCCAGAACATGCTGCCATGCATTTCCTCCATCGGTGCTGAGAAAAACGCCGCTGGAGGTTGCCGCCAGAATGCTGTTTTCTCCAAAGGTGACCAGTTTATAGATAAAATCGAACGGATCTGTCGTCAGAGCAGTTCCGGAAACCGTAGACGGCAGCGGAGACCAGCTGGAGCCGTTATCCATGGATTTGAAAATGCCGTCGCCCCGGTCGAATGCGTCGGTTCCCAAAGGACCGGCTGCGCTGCTGCCTCTCTCACCATTGCCGCATTCTCCTGTGCCATAGTACCAGATGTGCTCTTTCCCCGGCGCAGTGTTCTGCGCAATGCAGGACACGCTGTGCAGGTGATGCGGTGCGGTCGTCTTTATCCAAGACTTGCCTTTGTCAACGGATTTCCACATACCGCCGGAGACACAGCCGGCAAGAATGATATTTTCATTTTTAACATCGATGGCCAGCGCCTTGGTGCGGCCGCCGATGTTGTAAGGACCACGATGAATCCAGTTTTGCACCTGCGGGAGAAACTGCAACGATGCATTCTGCTTTGCCAATCGATTGACAAAATTATTTTGCAGGATGCCGATATGCCTGGGGATGGAATGGGTGGCGGGATCATGCAGGAGCGTCCATTCATAGCGGCTGCGGGCGAAAGGATCCTCTTCCGTACCCTCGGCAGCGGTAAATCTGTTCCCGGCAGGATGTCCCGTTGGTTTTCTAAAATGCAGCGTCATTAGCATCCCGAAGATCAGAACGAAAAGAACAAGGCACAGTTTTTTCATGGTCGATCTCCTTAGGCTGGAACGGCCCCCTAAAAATATAACACCAAGGTTCCAATCCGGCTGCCCCTGAAACCAGTCGTCGGTCGCCTTTTGCGACTGTTACTTGAGGGGGCAGACATTTTCTGGCCCTTAAGCGTAAAAACTATAATTAAATAGGCCAACAAAATGCCGACGGAACTATTTCCCGTCATAGTTCATGCGATATAGTTTCTGCATTTTTTTGTTCAGCTTGTAGTTGGGCACCGCCTTTGGCGGAACAGGGTGAATTTTCGCCCCCTTTTTGTTAGTTTTTTTAAAATTATTTTTCTTCATGGCGTCAGTATTCCAGATTATCTGTGGACAAAATGCCCAAGCAACTATTTCGCCCGCGAAAAGATTTCCCCGGCGATCTGTGAGACCGCTGCAGCGATCAAGGAATCTGCCGAGCGATCTTGCCCCTGTTCAACATAAACAAAAAAGCACAAATCCCGCCATATCATAATGGCACAATTCGTGCTCTTATTTAGATCATGTCATTCTTACTACCTGGAATGAACCACAATCTTTTATTTCATACTGAGTGATCTGTGCTCGAACAACAACCTTGCGAAGGTTTGAAACGTTTGCAAGGATGCTGTAATCGATCCACGCAGTAAATAATAATCAAATACTTTAGCAAATGCAAGGGATTTCTCTTTGTTTGGGATGGGCTGATCCTCCTCTTCCTCTTCGACCCTAAAAACGATGCAGGCGGCGGCGCCGAACAAGGACTGTCCAAACCTTTCACCGCTTTCTCCAATGACTTGGTTAAACAGCGCATCCGGACACCGATCTTGCTGGGCAAAATTAAAGGATTCGCTGAGATGCGACCATTTGCAGCGGAGCATATTTTTTTCGTTCAAATCGACCTGACAGGGACGCGCGGAAAAGGGAGCATGACCGGCTGTTTTATTGAAACAGCGCCACATAGGGTTGCCGAGAGCTTCATATTGACTTATAGGCGGCCAGCCGAGTAGGCGCTCTATGGTGCGCAGCATGGATGTAGTCGAATAGAGCGTGTGCTCGATATCGCCCTATTGCGGCGGAGGTGTTGTGACCGCAGCCGGGTGATGTTTATAAAGTGCGGATGCATATGCCGCCGCAGGGCGGAGAGGCGTATGAGTTCATGACTACAAAAGTAAAAATGGGCTGGAAGCAAGCGCGGTCGGAATTGGATCGGATAACGGTGATGCCGAACCTGTATAGAACAACGGAGCTATGAGAGCCATCAAGTCTATTGGGGCGGGCCGCGGCTGATGGCGTTGTATTTTATTTATGTGCCCAACCGGAGTATCATACGCCTAGCTGCAATTCCGTGCTGTCTGGTGGATACCATTGAACATGAATGTGGAATCAACGACGGCACCGCCGTGTCGGATGTCATGTCAAAGGACAGCATGTACCTTGCGGCCGGCATCTCTTTATATCATGTGCAGGCGTCAAACATCGGAGAAAAGGTGGGCCGGTTGGTCGTAATTAAGCAAAGATGTGTTTGAGCCGGCGTACACAAGCGAAGCGTAAAATTTCACAGAAGAAGGATGCCGGAAATGGCTGGGCGGCGAAAATGGTTAAATGGCCGGGCTTCAACGCCAGAGGGACGATGATTTCTTTGATTTTTTAGCCCCGGAAAAATCAACTTTCCTGCCGGTTGAACCCTGATCACTCCAGCGTTATCTCCACATAACTCTGATCATCGCAGGAAAAGCTGGTCAAATTCCAGCCTCCCCATGTGGCTTCATAATGGTTGTTCAATGAAGCTAGAGCGGCGCAGGCTTGGGCGCCTTCGATTCTAAAGATCCGCGCGCTTCCACCCAAATAGGGCGCTTGTCCAGGGATGGCTAAATTTTGTTTGCTGATGATGTTCAGATTTTCCCTATCACCGCTGCGGGTGGTTTCATGAAATTCAAAATAGGTCAGCTTGATAGGCGAACTGTTGGGATCCAGCCTTACAACAAGTCGGCCTTCAGCCGTCGGATTAGTTGTGGTAATGTTCCAAACGGCCTGAAAGACATTATCTAGGTAGGTCCCGTCTCGCCATTTGTCATTGACATATAATACGCCGGCATCCCATGTCGAGCCATCACTGTACGTTCTTACCCCCTCAATCCTTGCCTTGAACCGGGCGGTTGTAAACGCGGCAGGCTGAAAAACGCGTACATCGAGAGTGATCCCGTCGGTGCGATAGTAGGGTGCTTCGAGTTTGCTGTAATTCACCACTGCAAGAATATCATATCCCGCCTGGGTAAGATCCCTGATTTTCGCCACATTGACCGTATCCCCCTGGGTCCAATACTCTAATTTTCCCTGGTTGATTCCAAAAAGCATCACATTGGCGTTCTCCTTTTGCGTCGCACTGGTGGAGACAGCGAACTGCAGCTGTGCGCCGGCCGGAACGTCGGCATACTCTAGATCGATCCTGTAGAGTTTTGCGGAGATATCAGGATAATTGTCGGACCAGGAGGTCAGGGTGTCGCGGCTGGAACGGATTTGAAAGATTCGGCTGACGCCGTCCAGAAATGTCTGATTCTGGATCCCATAAAATTCACCCGAAATATAGCGCCGGATAAAATCAGGCCACCACACCCGAGGAGGATCGGCCATGCTGTTTCTCAAGGCCTCAGCGGGATGCTTGTCGGCGGCGATGTCATCATAGATACGGTTCAACGCGCTTTCGCGATAATGAGTGACCAGATATTTGATAAGCGGCGCTTCAGCATACCCATGCAGCCTCATATTTCGTCCCGGCAACCCTCCCCCGGCCACAAGGCCGTCAAATATATCTAATTCATTCCCCTTTAAGCCGGTCGGGGCGAAGTTCGGATCCTCAGGAGGCAACCATTCTTCGAACCATGAGCCTATAGCGGCATGTAGCCAGACATGATCTACAGACAGGTAGTTGTATTGTTTCGTTCGCTTAGAATAATAACTTGCCGGGACACGAAAGAAAAATTCCCGGGCGGTTTGTCTGCAGATGGCAAAGCGGTCGTTCCAGACCATTTTTTTATAAGTCAGCGTCAAATACTGCTGCGGCCTCCTGGTATCGGACTGATTGCCAAAGTCCATGACGACATATTGAGCTTCTGCGCCGAAAGGGCTTTTAAAGTCGCCTACGATCATTTCGTAATAAACCGCTGGCTTTTCAAAAAACAGCCCCAGGGAAGTTACTTTTTCCGCGCTTATAGAGGGCACCATCAGAATGGGAGTGGTCATGCTCTCCAGCATGATTTTGGGGCATCTCATGCAGGATACATTGCCATAGTAACGCGTATCATACTCGGAGATGCCGAATAAGTCGTCGAAGAGATCGGAAAGCGGACTGTCGTCGCTCCAGGCGACCGGCTTGCGGGCCCAGTCAGTCCCCGCCATGCGCGCCGGGATGGTACAGAGCAATCGTCCGGAAGAATCGTGCGCCGGAAAAAACGAGTAGGAAAGGAGCGTAGAATCGACTTCAAGCGATGTCAATGACGAGGCCATGACAATGAAGCTAGAGTCAGAGAGCGTGCTGTTGTGTTGCAGAGAGAGGTGCAAGTCTTTAAAGAAATTTTGCGGCAATCCGGTGAGACGGAAGCTGTGGGTCTTGACAAAACTGGAAAAGGCTGGCGGGCTGGGCTGCAGTTGCAGTTTGAGTTCGGCCGGAGCGGCGAAGGCTCCGGCTGGGACGGTGAGCTTAAATTCGCTGGTTTCCAGCTTGCCGCCCGCGGCGCCGATGCGCGCTTGGATTATGTCCTCATCCTTCGGTTCAGGCTTGACCGGATTTTTTTTGCCGCAAGCCAGGATGAGGGCGACGCCCAGCAGCACCGAAGCAATTTTAGCATGAATGCTCATCTTGGTCATCTCCCAATTTTAAGTGGGGAGAATTGGATAGTGCGGTTCTTTGCCGCTAGACATAAACATAAATAGAAAAGCACAATATTCCAACCGGGTCACTGTAAGAATACTGTGCTCTTGCAATCATAGCAACCCCCTCTGATCTGGGTTACGAGATGCTCATCATTTTTTGCTGGATCAGCAAAGATAGAACAGGCAGGTTATTCGACTTCCATAAGGACGCGCTGACCAGCGCATGCCGCCGGCCTATGCACTGTTCCAGCGGCGAAAATTTTTCATCGCTGCTGCATGTATTTCTTCATACGCTGGGAATGCGAATCGAGCAAGCGAGAGTCGCCGATAACGCGAAAGACTTGCTCATGAGCTAACAAGGAAAAGCAGTGAATCATCAGTTGGCTGTTTAGGCAACCCGGCGTTGCCGTAAAAGCCGCGGCAACAGCCGGGATCAGGGCCTTGGTCCTGATTTGTCTTTACGCTATTTCCCATTGCTCTTTCATCAGCTTGACCGCCGCAGGCATGGTGACGTTTTTGTCGCCCACAGATCCGCATTCCAGGCTGATGTAATCCTGGTAGCCGATCATTTTGAGACCTCTCATGCCGTCGACATAGTTATCGCCTTCATCCTCGCCGGGCATTTTGCGTCGTTTGCGGCTGGCGATGTGCACGTGGCGGAGATATTTCCCGGCGGAGATAAAAGCGCCCATGTCGCTGGTCTCTTCCCAGGTCATGTGCCAGAAATCGCCCATGCAGGCGATGCCCGGATGATCAGCGTCGCGGCAGATGGAGGCCGCATCAGCGACCTGGCGGAGAAAATAGGCCTCTTTGCGGTTCAGCGGCTCCAGCAGCAACACGGCTTTATTTTTCACCGCATGCTCGCCGATCTCCGGAAGCATTTGCAGCAGCACTTCGCGCGCCTCCTTGTGCGGCAGCTGCGGCTGGCTGTTGAACGCCGGCACGGCGATGACGCCGACCGCGCCCAGCGCGCCGGCCAGAGCGAGGAGTTCTTTGATGGATCTGACGAACTCCTTCCGCTCCTCTTCTTTGTCCGAGATCGGCACGCCGGTGAAACCGGCGCAGATGGCGCTCACCTGCAGGCTGCGGCCGCGCAATGCATTCTGGTATTCTCCGATCCGGTCGGCCAGTCCTCTGCCGCCGATCTCCACAGCGACAAAACCGCATTTTTCGATAAAATCCAATTTAGCGACAATCGTTTCACCGGGCGCGATGCCGTCCTGACAGGACGGTTTGAGCACCGCCGTTGTTACCGGCCGGGGCATTTTACCCGTACAGGCGGCTATGGGCAGTGTGACAGCGGCTCCGGTGATCGCGCTCATTTTAAAAAAATCTCTTCTATCGATAGGCATCAAGGGGCTCCTCAATTGTTTTCCGTTCCCGGGACGGCAACCTTCAGGGTTTTCAGCTCCGGCACCGGACCCATGGCGAGGTTGGCGACTCCCAGCTTTTCCGTGGATTGCATCATCTCGTCCCAGGTTACCTCTTTGCCTGTATAGGCCGCCGTGCGGCCCATGATGGCGGTGAGCACTGATTCAGCGATGTCTTTGGCCATGTTCACCGGTTTGTTGCTGCGGATGGCGGTGACCAAAGTGACATGTTCCTGTTCATAGGGATTCTTTTCCGGCTCTTTTTCTTTGTTCCATTCCCAGATCACTTTGCCTTTGGCATCGGTCAGTTTGGCCATGCCGCTGCTGAGGCGGCAAACGCCCTTGCTGCCGACCATGGTTTCGCTGACGTTGTTGACGCAGCCGTTGATCTGACGACACATGCTCATCACATGGACGCCGTTGGCCATTTCATAATCCACGGCGAAAAAGTCGAATTGATCGCCGGTGACGCGACGCGCGCGGCCGCCCATGCCTACGGCCTTGACCGGATGCGCATCCATGAACCAGTTCATCACGTCGATGTTATGCACATGTTGTTCCACGATATGATCGCCGGACAGCCACACCCAGTTGACCCAGTCGCGGATCATCCATTCCATATCGCTCCAGCCTTTTTGACGTTCTTTGTACCAGAGCTGCGACTGATTCCAGTAAACCTGGCCGCCGACTAGGTCGCCGATGGCGCCGTTGCGGACCATCTGAAGCGCCTTGAGATAGTGGTATTGATTGCGGCGCTGGTTGCCGGTGACGACCGACAGGCCTTTTTGCGTCGCCTGTTCCGCGGCCTGCAGAATCTGCTTGGCGCCCATCGGATCCACGGCCACCGGTTTTTCCATAAACACATGCTTGCCGGCGTCGACGGCAGCGCTGAAATGTTCGGGCCGAAAAAAGGGCGGAGTGGCCATGATCACAAGGTCGACCCCTGAATCGATCACTTTTTTATAGGCGTCCAGACCCACATAGCAGCGATCGTTGCTGATGTTCTGACCTTCTTTGGCCAACTGCTCCCGGCATGAATCGAGGCGATCCTGAAAGGTGTCGCCGATGGCGGTGATGACCAGGTTGCCGCCGGCTTTGAGAAAATCTTTGGCTGCGCCGGTGCCGCGGCCGCCACAGCCGATCAGACCGGCTTTGATGGGCGCGCCGTCCGGCGCCTGGGCCGCCAACGCCGGCATTTCAGCGCTTTTTTTAGCGCAGCTGCCGGCTGCCATGGCGACGGTGGAAACAGCGGCCACGGCGCCGAAAAAATCGCGACGGGAAAATTTGCTCTCTTGATGGGACATGATGGACTCCTTTGCTTTATGATTCAATGTCGTTGGCTAATTTAATGCCGCTGCACCGCCTGCTCGGCGGGCTTATTTCTCGTAGACGCGAACCACGCGAAATCCTACATCCACGCAGTCGGAATACCACCACAAGCTCTTTGGATTTTGCGGATCGGTCATCAGCCAGGCATCGGTTCGGGTGAAATCCCGATTGGCGCTGCGCAAATCCGCTGCATCGCTTTTAAAGGATCCTCCGCGTATGACATGCTCGCTGCCGCTTTCGGGACCCCTCGGGTCTACAACGCCTTGATCGCTGTAGGACGACAGAACGTGGGGATCATAATAATCCAGGCAGAATTCAGCGACATTGCCGGCCATATTGAACAGACCGAAGGGATTTGGTTTGCCCTGTGCCACCGGTGCGGTGCGGCTGTTGCTGTTGGCCTCATACACAGCATAGCTCGCGATCAGGCTGGTGTCGACGCCGGCAAGCCTGTTCCATAGCTTGCGCCTGGTGTAACGGACCGGATCTCCTTTGAAAAAATAGGGGTCGCCGGATCCGGCGCGGCAGGCGTATTCCCACTCTGCTTCGGTGGGAAGGCGGTAGAGTTTGCCTGTTGCTTCGCTGAGCCATTCACAATACTGGGTGGCGGCATAATGGGTCATGGTGATGGCCGGCCGTGCGCCCTTGCCCCAGCCTTGATCCGGTGAGCCGTAGGGCGGAGTCGGTCCGGTGACCAGGTCCAGCTCGTCTACGTCCTTGGCCCAATATTCCCGCTTGCCGCGGCCCCGTTCGGCAAAGTAGCGTTCCCACTCGGCCCAGGTCACTTCTGTTTTGGACATCCAGAATTGGCTGAGGGTCACCTGTCTTTGCGGCCCTTCGTCGGATTCCCGGCAGCTCTCGGTTTCCGGACTGCCCATGAGAAACTTTCCGCCGGGAATGGCGATCATATCAAAGGTGACCTGGCTGCCGGGGATGGTTTCCGTATAGTTTTCAAACGGGACATTGAGCAGAGGACGGCGGGTGATCCGGACGCGCTTTTGCGGTTTTTTCGCCAGAATGGCGGTGTCCACTTTTGCCATCTCCTGATAATGCCCAACCTGCAAATGGCAGTTGATGCACCGCACGCCGGCGGTGTTTTTAAGGTAATAGACGTGCGCGTCTACACCCTTGCTGGTCAGATTTTTACTAAAAAGGTCGCTGTGGCAGCGGCGGCAGGAGGCGTCGAAGGTATAGTGTACGGCATTCTCCAGCCTGGATTTGGCCTCCCAGTTGATGCGTTTGACGTCTTTGAACAACGTGCCATAGGCGTCGCGAACGCCCAGACGAGCTTTTTCCCTGAGATAGGGCCAGCCCTCAGGCGGAAGGTGGCATTCCACACAATGGGTGACCACTCCGCTCTTATTTTTGAAATGAGTTGATTTTTTCCACGAGTCTAGGACGTGCGGATGGGTGTGGCAGATATCGCAAAAACGGTCCGTAGCGGTGATTTTAAGCGCATGGTTGCCGAGAAGAATGGCTCCGATCCCCAGGATAAAACCGCTCAGCCACAGCGGTTTACCGCCCAGTTTTTTCATAAAGTTCTATGCACTCCATAACTCCAGCGATGCTTGCGCTGGATTTTGAACGAGTCCTTGGCGTTTGTACTGCAAAGTAACATCATCCCGTATGAAATGCAAGAAATTTTTATCAGTTTCAAGTTGGCGGACGGATAGGGTTCCTTTCATTTGTTCACCGTGTAGAAATTGATCTCTATGCGCCGGTTGAACTTGCGGCCGGTGGGCAGATTGTTTTCGCCGATCAAGACGGTCTCGCCGCTGCTGCGGATCACGCCGAGCGGTTTATCCTCGCCATACCCTTTAGCCGAATCGGTCCGGCGGACAATCCGGTTGAACACAGCCGGATAGTTCTGCTCCACATATTTCAGAAAGCTGTCATGGAAAGAAAGGGCACGTTCTTCGGATAATCGCAAATTATAGGATGCATTGCCGATGGCGCAGGCGTGTCCGAAGAAGCGGAATCTTTTCTGCGGATCGGTAAAGATCTCTTCGATGGATTCAAGGATGCTCGCCCAGTAAAAGCTGTAGAGGGGATCGGTCTTATTGAATTGCAATGGAAAAGCGACGGTGTGTTCGCGCAGTTCCGCTTTGCCTACCGGCAGAAATGAGCGCGGATAGGTCCTGAAAGTGCGTTGCAGTGAATCGGTCAGATGGACCACATACTGGATCTGCTGATTGATCCAGGGGCTTTTCTTAAAATAATCGTGCACCGGTATTTCCCAGGTGATCGGACCCTGAATGCGCGTCGGCGACGGCGATTCCATCAGCAGGCTGTCCTGAACGATCTCGGTCTGCAGCGTCACCACGTTTCGTTTCAGGGCGACCGCGCTGTTGATGTCGCTTTGGAACAGGACCGGAGTGGTGATGTTCTCTACGTCCACATAGTTCAAGGGAGAGAACAGCACCGGCACATGGGCATCGTCGGTGGTGATCTTGACGAACCGCCGCTCTTCGAACACCCAGCGGGCATCCTCCGGATTGGCCGGCACATAGCGCGGGGCCAGCACCACGCCGGGCAAAATGCTGATTTGTTCCGCCAACACCCCTTTGTGCAGCATGGAATCACGAACCGCTTCCGCGCGTCGGTTCGCCAGGTCCGGATCGGTCTCGCCGCTGTTGGGATCGATAAAGCCCTGCAGACGAATTTGAATGTTGCGATGCTTGACCAACCGCTCGGAGAGAATGTCCAGCGGCGGATCGACGATTTTTTTCAGCAGATATTCGTCTTTGACACGGGTGGCGTTGGTGTCAAAGCACACCTCGGTGATGATCGGCAGCGCAAAGGAGCGGGTGATCGCGGTGATGATCTGCATCGTATCCTGGGCGGCAAAGAAGCCCTTGGGAATGGTGTAAAAAGATTTGACGATTCGATTGTTGCCCTTGTCCAGCTCCTCAATGGGTTGACGGGTTTTGATCTCCACCGAAATGCCATGTCTGCCCAGATACGGCGTGTTCCAGTCAATGGTCAGAAAGCGGGACTCGCCCGGCAGCATCACCGGCAAATGGCCGGTGCGCAGGACTTTCTTCTCCAAGGAACCGACGGTGTTCGGCGCCGCTGTTTGCAGAGAGTCATAGACCGCATAGATCACATCCTTGGCCCAGTGCTGGCCCATATTGGAGAGCCGTACCCTCAATTTACCGTGATAATCGTCGGTTGTAATCCATGCATTATGCTCAAAAGTGACGTCCTCGGCGATCAGATCTGCCATCGGCACTTTGAAATGGTCGATGACACGATGGCCTTTGTTCGCCAACCGAATGTGGTGATCGGCATCGTAGGCCACCACAGCCCAGTAATAGTCACCGCCGGTGAGATTGGCAGCGGGCGTCCGAGGCGCTTGCAGGTCCTTGACGGTCATCATCAGGTCTGTATCCGGCGCCTGCAGATAATGTCCGGCATTGAGCTGGATCAGATCGAGCTTTTGCGCCACTTTGCTGCTGTCTTGATCCAGCAGGATCAGATACTTTACGTTATCAAAGAGATCCGGTTCGCGGCTGACCTGGCAGCTCAACATGACGCTGTCGCTGTACACTTTGGTGTTGGACGGCGGGGTGACGAATTCAAACCCTTCTGGTTTGACCGGGAAATGCGAGACTGTGCCGCGATAGGTATGATGGAAAAAGTCCTGTTCGTTCATCGATGCAAAATCCAGTCGCAGGGCGTTGTTTTTTCCCGGCAACACGCCGCTCAACGGGCTGTTCAGGTCGTCCAGACGCAAGCTGAGGCCGAAAGAATATTTTTCCAGCAGATCATTGCTGGAATTATAGCCCCCTTGAATGGCGAACCGCTCATCCCAGCTCACCTCCGCGCCAAAACCGAGGTGTTCTCTTTCATCGCGGCGGGTGTGATAATCGGCCGCCAATTGAACCTGAACGCCATGATGCCGGCCCGCATAGAAGGCAATCCCCGCCCGCATCTCGCGCGGCAACGGCGTGCTCTGTCGTATAAAAGTAAGGGGTTCACCCATATTGGCAGCCGAGAGACCGATGGAGATGATCCCGTGCTGAAACAGGCTGTTGGGATTGCTGCTCAGGGTGAACCGGGGCGTTCGATACATGAGCCCTGAATCAAAAACCCATGTATGGGCGCTATATTGCGCCAATTTGCTGTTCAAGAATTTTGCATCCACGCCGACGGCGAGACGTTCGCTCAGAAAGCTGATCGGCTGACCGATATTTGCCGACAGCACCCAATCATTGGCCGAGACCTGGGCGGCGCCTTTTTCAGAACTGTCGAATTCTCCGACTCCCTGATACAACCACCCCAGATTGAACTGCATGCGCCGGCTCCATGGCATCGACAGGCTCTTGCCCGCCAGCAGGGAGGCGTTATGTATGTCGGCGATCCATTTAGTGTAACTGGCTGACCAATACCATTCGCGCAGATAACTTCCACTGGCCGGGTTGGCGAACACCACATGGTGATCATCCAACAAAGCGGTTGCACTATTGCCCATGGACTGCAATCTGCTCCCCGGCGGCATCTTTAGAAAAGCGGCGCCGGCGCGGATCTGGCCAAAGATCTGCGCCGTCCATAGAATCAGCAACAGGGCCGCCAGGTTTTTCATATTGACTATCTCACGATCATGCATTTTTTCCAGTCCTTGAAATCACCACTATGGATCGTTATGATGTACACTCCGGAGCCGGCCAGCATACCGCCGGAGGTCCGGCCATCCCAATAGTAGGTATTCCACCCCGCCAAATAATCAGTTTCGCTCAGTTTGGCAATATGGGTCCCTGCAATGTCGTATACATCGAGACGCGCAACCCGGTTGGAGGAAAGTTTGAATTGAATGGCCAAAGGCTCCTGCCGGTCGGGCTCGTAGACGTTTCTATCCAATTTCATCCGATTCATACTGAAAATCTTGATCATACTTTGTGCGGTCGCCATTCGACCATATGCATCGCGTACACGGAGTTCGAAAATGACGGGCTCCTCCAATGCAGAGGTGAGCAGCCGCGTGTCGCCGAACAGGGGCAGATCCTGATGCCAGACGCCGGAGATGAGGGGATGGTCAAGAATATAGTCATCAGCGAAAGAGGAATCGATTCGGCCATTCACATAATAGACCCAGATGTCCCAAGTGACAATCGCCCCTTCCACCTTGACCTCCACGGTCACCGAATCATTCACCTGAACAAGCGCAGGCTGCGCAGTGATATAGGGTAACGGAACATCCGGGATCGGCGGTTCTTGTTCGGCTTGGAGCGCATAGACCAAGGCCTGGCCGTCGTTGTTGCCGCTGGTGGTGTCATTGTCCGCTGCGACGCGGCCGGCGCTGAACAGTTCAAAGGGATCCTG
>Ga0209311_1002151_pt1 | contig 14560 bp, 11 predicted proteins | sample AD_UKC045_MetaG_FD_184417 | JGI IMG/M metagenome (GOLD analysis project Ga0209311, IMG submission 184417) | Active sludge microbial communities of municipal wastewater-treating anaerobic digesters from USA - AD_UKC045_MetaG (SPAdes) (version 2) | ecosystem: Engineered > Bioreactor > Anaerobic >... | reverse complement strand
ACAGCCCTGTTCCCCGGCCCTCGCCCAAATGAACTTCAACCCAGCTCCACGCGTCCTGCAGCCAAGACGCACGCGAATTTCCAAGCTTGTCTTCAGCAAGCTTGGTAAGAAGCGCCGGGTTGTCGATGAAGACGGCGTCAGCGTCGAAGAGGTCGCGCACGAGTTTCCCGCCGGCCGCCTTGTAGGCCTCGAGGCCAACGAATACGGCGAGACGGTCTGAGGTACGAACCCGGCCATCCATTAGCCGAGCGCGAACGGAGCCCGCGTGCGTGATCGGCTTTCCCATGCTGCGGTACACGGCCTCTTGCTGACCGTGATCCTCCACCAGGCAGAAGGCGCGCGCCACGTCGAGCGTGACATCGCCCTTCTTCCAGGCTGCTTTGATCTTCGGCGCCAGCCCGGAAAGAGCGAGCCGCTGATCGACGTGCCGGCGGGTCACACCGAAACGATGGGCAACCTCGTCGGGAGATTTGCCTTCAGCTACCAGCGCTGCGAACGCATCGACTTCGTCGATCGCGTCCATTTCGTTGCGATGGATGTTCTCCATGAGGGAGACTTCCCGCCCCTCTTCCAATGCCACAACGTTGCACGGCACGAGGAAGTCCCTGGCGATGACCTTGTCGCGCGCAAGCTTCTTGAGCGCAGCGAGTCTGCGCCCTCCGGCATCGACCTCGAACGTGCCTTCGGAAGAAGGGGCGACGCAGAGATTCTGCAGCAGACCGCGCGACGCGATCGACGCCGCCAAGGCGTCAATGTCCGCCTTACGATCCTTCCTGCGAACGTTCCGTGGCGAAGCAACAAGCTTGCTGAGGGGGATCAACTGAATGGATGACGATTGAACAGACATGAGATGCTCCAAAGAGCTTCCCGGCGGCAGAATGCGAAGCCGGGGCCGCTTGCGCGACCCCAGCCAACAGCGCCTGTCGTGTGAGCCCGCCGCTCAAGGGCGGAGAGCGCCAGCGTCCCTTGACCGGCGGGCGCGACAGGCGATCGGTATCGAGGCGCAATGGCCGCGGCATCGCATCGGCGGACGAGCCCAACCCGGCCGACCGCATGTGCGATCGACATAACGACCATGACGATCCTGCTAGGTGTCGATCTCCAGCGCACCCGCCATCTCCACGGTCTTCGCCTCAACGAGCGCTGCAGCCTCGGTATAAAGGTCCGCTGGCGTGTTGGGCGCACAGATGGAGATTGCAAGGCTGTAGCGCGCCTTGTCCGCGAACCGCCTCTGTCCCAGATGGGATTTCCACCAGCCCCCGACAGGATAGATCCCGATCATATCGTGCAAAGCCAAATCGATGGCGCGTCCGCGCCACAGGTCGCAGTGAAGCGACCCTGCCTGCTGCGAATTGCTCCCTAGCAGCCAGTAATTTGCGTCGCGGTCCTGCTGCAGGCTGGCAGGGTCTTCCTCGGCGCGATTGATCCGGCGCCGGAAGCGCTTGGTCGTCTCGCTACCCTTCTTCATCGCGAAGCGGAGGCCGAAGGAGCGGTAGGTGTCAGGGCGCGTTGCTGCGCGGCCATTGAGATTGGGCTCGATGAAGTATGACAGCACCACCTTCATCAAGACGATCTCGTTGGGGATCTTTTCGAGCGCGCTGGTCGGCCAAGGCAGATCGTAGAAATGCATGTCGTTGAACACGGCCGTTCCATTGTCCCCTAACCTGTAGGGCTGGAGGTCGGCCTGGGCGACAAGCGTCATGTCGTTCTTGGCCGACAGCATGGCGCGCTCGAGATCCGGCACGCCGTAGCCCACCGTGCGGACGATCTGTAGTTTCTGCGCCTTCGAGCCGGACTTCCAATGTGCGCCGCGACCCACGAGCTGCTTGCGGATTGGCGCGGGCCAGTCAGCCGATTGGACTGCAAGGGCGCGATAGGTTTCCGGCCACAGGCCAGGAAGGCTGCTTTCGAGCGCGCCAAAGAACTGTCCCGCGCAGCCGGTGGCAGCGCTTGTCGCCCAGAAGGGCGTCAGCGGTTCATTCTGGACATCCTTGCCAGCGGCGACAAGCGAGACGCTGGGATGCCATTCGCAATTGTCGCCGCCATCAACGGCCATGTTGCCCGCCTCGAACAGGAGTTCAGGCTTGATGGGGGTCAGGTCAGGCGGAAGGTTCAGCGACATCGCGCTGTAAGGGCTGCGTTCGTTAGCCGCCGCCAGCGGCTTCAGCGGCGGCGCAAGCGGGGGAATGGTTTCCTTGGTCGTGTAGCCGCCGATGGTGATCGCGTTCCAGCTCTGCGCTGGGTCCTCGATATCCTTCGGCTTCAGCACTTCCAGTCGCGGTCCTTCGAGGACGTTTCCGGCCGCCACAAGCATCAGTCGCTTAGGCCTGTCCGTCGCCGGCAAGTCATCGCCATTCGGATCGCCCGGCATGGAGCCGGCGCAGGCCTGATCGAGTGCACCGCTCCAGCTCGACGGACGGCCGGCGGGGAAGTCCTCGGCCGAGGTTGCGATCAGATAGGTTGGCCGCTCGCGATGATCGACCTCGACAAGCGCGATCGCACCCTGCGTGACGAAGCCGTAGCTGGGGGGCTTGGTCGGCGGGAAGCCCTTGGGCGGCAGGAACTTCATCGAGATGGCAGTGTGCGTGAGCTGAAACTGCTCCTGCCCTCTCAGATGGGGTTCAAGATCGCCGTAGAGCGAGAGCCCAACCATCCCCGTGCCATGTCCACCGTGCGGATGATGATCGTCGGTCAACCATGCCGCATCATAGGTCATGGGCGCGGCGAGCGCTTTCGCAAACAGCGGATGAGCGGCGGAGACGCCGGTGTCGAGGACGCAGACCTTCGGCGCACCATCGACCGGCGGAAGAATGCGCGCTGCAAAATCGTTGACCCAGTCGGCTGGCCCTACACCGCCCTCGGTCCGCTCAAGAAAGATGCCTGGCTCGCTTTTCGAGGGCCGTACCTCGGCCACGACACCCGCGCACCGAGCAACGAAGTCACGGATGGTTGTGTAGTCGCCATGCGCGAACAGGACGGTCGTGTCGGGAAAATGCAGGCGGTCGGTGTGGATAGTGACGTCGCGCCGCTGCGCAGCGGCAGCCAGCTCGCCAGCGTATTGCTTGCGGGTCCAGATTTCCCACCAGAGTTTTCCTTGCGGCCGCTCATCGACGCCTTCGAACAGTGCGTCGGCAGCGGCGCCGCGGATCACTTCCACCACTTCGAAGCGCGCCACGTCCGGCCTCAGGTCGCCGGGCGCTACAGGCCGGCCGTAACGGTCGAGCTTTTCATCGAGAAAACCGCGCGCGGCGTCCGGCACGAAGACTAGCGCCTGCTCGTTGCGGTTGTCGGTGCGCAGCGATTTCAGGACGATGATGTCCTGCCCCGGAAATTCGAGGCCGCCGGGCAGCTTGGTCGCGACCGCGCGCGCGCCGGGTAGCAGCGCGCCGGTCTCGAACTGGACAATCGCTCCTGGCTGAAGTCCGGCGATGGCCTCGCGGGTGTCGGCCTGCCTGTCCGGGACGGGCCCGAGCGCGAATGCCAGCTGGGATCGGAGCGCATCGGCATGCGCCCGGTAGTCGGCGCGCCGGGGCCTGCCCTTCATGTCCTTGTTTGGAAATAGGTAGCCCGCGCGTTCGACGGTCTTGCTGATGTCGATATGGCGCTGGCTGCGCGCATTGTAGTCGTTCAAATCAGTCATCGTTCCCCCAATGTGCTACTGGGAGACCACAGTTCGTAACGAATTTCTACTTAGCGTTTTCGGATGAAACGGCTGCGAAACGCGCGCCTGTCCTCAAGCGCGTCCTTCAGTGACGCTGCGGAAATTTTGCTGGCGCCATCGAGAATCGCGGCCTTCACCACAACGTCTGCCGCGCGCGTTAGTTCGGCCTGACTCAGGCCCTCGGTGTGCTTGGTGATGCCCGTCCAGGCGCGCGCGGTGAGCTTGAAATGTCCCAGGCGCCGCGTGAGCACAGCCTTTGCGGCCTCGGCGTCGGGAAGGTCGTACATCACGACTTCATCGAAGCGGCGGGCAAGCGCGCCGTCGAGCAGCTCCGCGTGATTACTGGCTGCGATCACGAGGCTATCGGTCGCATTCGGTTCTTCCATGTAGACGAGGACAGAGTTCAGGATGCGACGGATCTCGCCGATGTCGTTCGTCGCGCTTCGGCTGCTGCCGATCGCATCGAACTCGTCGAGGAGGTAGACGCCGCGGACCTGTGCGATCTGATCGAAGAGCAGTCTCAGTTTTCCAGCGGTCTCGCCGAGGAATTTGCTGAACAGGGCGTCGAGATTGACGGTGAACAGGGGAAGGTGGAGCTCTCCGGCAAGCGCTGACGCCGTCATCGTCTTTCCGGTTCCCGGCAGGCCGGCGAGCAGCATGTGCGTGGTTGGGATGCGTCCGTTGTCGCGCAGCTTCGCGCGCATCTGCTGTTCACGGATCACGCGCTTCAGGCGTTTCGCGATGCCCTCGGCGAGCACCATGTCCGCCAGCCGTATCTTCGGATACGCGCTGCCGACGAGCGCGGAAAGCTCACCCTTGGGGCGCGCAAGCGGGATTGGCGTCTGCTGCGCTGTCACGGGGCGATTGCGGCGCTGGTCGCGCGCCTTCTGGACAAGATCGCGGAGGCGTTCGGCTTCTTCGGTGCGGCCTTCGCGGGCCTCGGTCGCGGCGACTTGGAGTGCGACGGACAGGAAGCGCTCGTCGTCGCCTTCGATATGCGAATTCAGAAGTGCGACTAGGTGTTTCATCGTCAACTCTCCCCCCGATCGCGGCATGTCACAGCTTACCCTCTGGCCACTCTCCAACTCTTAATGGCGTCGAGCTCTTTCCTGCCGCGGCGATGAGCTCTTGCCGATGTATTAACGCGATGCCTTGGGCGTCGCTCCGCAGCCTGTCAATCGCGGTTTTCTCGGACGACGCGGCGCCCGGCCGTGACGCTCTGTCCAAAAAGGCGATGCCGCTGCGTGCCGCGGCGGTCGAATCGCCCCGATTGACTCTAGCAGTCGCTCAGAACAAAACAAGAACTCTTTTGGAGGGCGCTAAGCGGTCCTTGCGATAGAGGGGACTTTTCTTGATATGGGAGACCCTCACCGAAACAAATTTCTAAACACGGCGCTGCGAGGGGGGGCACTTACCACCCGATCAGTAATTCGACGCGGCCAAGGATCTCCGTCGCAGAGGTCACCCCGAAATACCGCCCATCGTAGGAGTCCGGGGTGTCTCCCAGAAGCAGAACCTCTGATGCGCTCAACCGCCGGCAGCCGCCCCACGACGGCAGCGCTTCTCCGGTGCGCGACGCGATCTTCGCCATTCCCGCCACTGACCCGTTCACCGTGACACGCTCGCCATCACGACACACCGTATCGCCTCGACCGGCAGCAACTCTTTTGATGAGCAGCTTGCCGAGCGGAAGTACCCCGCGCCGGTCAAGGTCTCCCGCAAGCGATGCCGAGGGATGAACCGCAACGCGATCGCCTACGCGCCATGTCCCCTGCTCTATGCTGTATAGTCCGGTTGGAGCACTCGCTGTCGTGTTCCAGACCAAGCGCGCCGAACTCACGCTTCCCGTGAAGCAGAGCATCGCGATAGCCACCGCTGCGACACTCAGGATCACGAACCGTCCGCGCATATTCAAGTCAGCGACGCGGTGCGGCGCGCGCTGACGCGGCGTGTGACGGCAACGTTGTCATTCCCCTGCTTCGGGGGCTGCGCCTCCGCTGCTCCAGCTGTGTAAGCGGGTCGCTCCGGCGGCACGTAGATTTCCCGGAAACACGGATTGAGGACCGGGTCGAAGCACGACCTGATCCAGTGCAGCACCGGCTGACTGGCCTCCATGTTCCGCGCGCGCTCGGTGTAGGTCAGCCAGAAGCGTACCGTTGCTAGCGGCTTGATGTGCGTCAGCGGCGTCAGCCGATCTTCAAACTGGGAGACGTAGCTGGGCAGAACGGCAATGCCCGCTCCGGCTGCGCATGCTTCCATGAGGACAGTGCCAGCATCCGTTTCCATCGTGTGGGGAAGGATTGCGCCCCAGGCCGCCGCGTCCTGTCGCGAGCCTTCCGGCTGGTACACTTCTCCCGACAGCCTCAGGCACTTGTGCGCCTGCAGATCCGCCATCTGACGAGTTCGCCGTGCCGCGCGAGATAGCTCGGCGCGGCGTACAGAATGTAATGCAGCCATCCAAGCTGACGCGAGACGATGTTGGCAGCTGTCGGCTTTTCGAACTGGATTGCGATGTCGCCATCGCCTTCGGCCAGGTTGGGCGTCGTCGGCAGAACCTTGATGAACAACCTGACATCGGGCTCAAGCTGCAAGAGCTCAGGCAGGCGCCGCGCCAGCCAGTAGCTGGCGATGCCCTCGCGCGCGCAGATCACGAGCTGGCCCGGGGCACTGTCGTTGGCACGGTCAATGATGGTCTGAACGGAATCGGCCATGCTGCGTGCTGTGCGCAGGATGTCTTCGCCAACGACTGTCAATTCGAGCCCCCGGTTCGATCGTTCAAACAGCTGGTGACCGAGGGCGCGCTCGAGTTCCTCGAGGTCCTTCGATACCTTGCCGTAGCTACGACCCAGCACCTTGGCGGCTGCGTTGATGCTTCCTGAATCGGCTACGGTCTGGAAAACCTTAAGCCGATCCCAATCCAGTTTCGCCCCACCCACGTTCGCTCCTTTTCGACGACCCCTTGTCGAAATAACTGGGAAGCGGAACCGCCGCGGTCGCGACTAAGCCTAGCCAATCGAATGGCTGGTGCACGCGATGGACAAGTGTCTACCCCCGTTAAGAAATTATCCAAGCAAGGCCCGGACCAGCTTAGCTTTTTGGTGCGCCGCGGGCGCCGCTTACGTAAGCGATGCGCGCTGCCGGCGAGCGGTGGTCAGGAGACTTGTCCAACATCGCACGACACACGCAGTGTTCGCCGGCCGGCTCATGATCAAGCCGAAGGCGGCCGATCAATGAGCGCCGGCCGCGTCTACTGGGGCCAGATCCTGGCCGTGCTGTGCGCCTTCGTCGCCAGCGCCGTCGTGGCGACGCAGTGGACTGCGGATGCGCTCGGCTATCAGCCACAGCTCGGGCCTCCGGACGCATTGGTCTGGGGCGTCCGCCTCTACGCGCCGTGGAAGTTCCTGCTGTGGTGGTATTACTTTGACGCCTATGCGCGTGAGGTTTTCGAAGCCGCGGGGCTGATCTTCCTCTCTGGCGTCGCCATCGCTGTCGCAATGGCATTCGCCTTCTCGCTCTGGCGGTCCCGCGAGGCCAGGAACTCCAACACCTATGGCACTGCGCGCTGGGCCAATGCAGCCGACGTCAAACGACTCCATCTGACGAGCGGCGACGGCGTCATCCTCGGCGCCTGGAACAAGCACATCCTTCGCCATGATGGCGACGAGCACGTGCTGGTCGTGGCGCCCACCAACACAGGCAAGAGCGTTGGCGTCTCACTGCCGACAGGCCTCGTCTGGCGTCACTCCTATGTAGCGCTCGATCTCAAGGGTGAGAACTGGACGGTCACCTCCGGACTGCGCGCGTCGTTCGGACCCGTCTATCGCTTCGCACCGACCGAGACGGGCGCCCATCGCTACAATCCGCTGACGCAGATCCGGCGCGGCGATGCCGAAGTTCGCGACGCCCAGATCCTCGCCGACATGCTTGTCGATCCGGAAGGCGCGCTGCGTGAACGCAGCCACTGGCAGCTGCGCGCCTTCGAACTGCTCGTCGCCGTCATGCTGTGGACGCTCTATGCTGAACGGCAAAAGACACTGGCGCGCGTCGCGGAACTGCTGGCCGACCCGCAGCGGCCGGTCTCGAACCTGCTCGAGGAGATGCTTGGCCGGTCGATAAAGAACGGCCTGCCCCACCCTGTTGTTGCGGCCGGCGCGCGGCAGCTTCTCGACATGGCCGAGGCTGAACGCTCCGGCGTTGTCTCCACAGCACTTGGCTATCTCGTTCTCTATCGCGATCCTGTTCTTGCGCGCGCCACCGAGGTCTCGGACTTTTCGATCGAGGACATCATCACCGGAGCGCGGCCTGTCTCGCTCTACCTTGTCATTCCACCGGAAGAGATTTCGCGGCTGAAGGCGCTTTTGCGCCTGGTGCTCAACCAGATCCTGAAACGGCTGACAGAGGTCGCGGCGCGGCAGCACGGCCCAAACAACCACAGCACTGGCCGGCGGGTGTTGCTGATGCTCGACGAGTTCCCGCAGCTCGGAAAGCTCGACTTCTTCGAGCACGCCCTCGCCTACATCCGCGGCTACCGCATCAAGGCCTGCCTCGTCGCGCAGTCCCTGAACCAGATCTCGCAGGCTTATGGCGAGCACTCGTCGATCCTCGACAATGCGCATGTCCGCGTCGCCTTCGCCTGCAATGACGAGCGCACCGCCAAGCGCATCTCGGACATGCTGGGCGTCACCACCGAGTCGCGCTCGCAGATGAACTATGCCGGCTCGCGCATGGCGCCCTGGCTCGGTCACACCATGGTCTCGCGGCAGGAAGTCCCGCGCTCGCTGCTGACGCCTGGCGAAGTGATGCAGCTGCCCGCAACCGACTCGCTGATCCTCACGGGCGGATCGCCGCCCATCCGCGCGCGCAAGGTTCGCTATTTCGACAATCCGGCCTTCGCTTCGCGTGTCCGGCCCGCCGTGACCTTCCCGCCAGTCCGCGGCCCAGGCGTTCCGACCGTGTGGGATGGCGTCGCCCTGCCCGTGACGCCGCCGATACCTGCGCCCGCGCCCAAACCCGCCAAGTCGGCCGCGCGTCCAACCACGCGCCGCGCTGGCGCTTCGTCCCAGCAGAAAGCTTTCGAGTTCGGCGCGCCTGCCCCGCCTGGCAATACAGCCGTCGGACAAGCCCCACCTACACGAGATGATCGCGACGATACGCACGCAATCGATGCGCCCGATCCTGTCCGCCTGCAGTTCGGTCTCGACGAAGACCTGTTCACCGGAACGGAGCGCTGATCGTCATGGCCCGCACCAAGATCACCGTCTACGTGACGCCCGACATTGCCGAGACGCTGAAACGCGTGGCCGCGATCGATGATCGCAGCATGTCCGACATCATCGAGGACGCGATCATGCGCCGGCTCGGCAATGCCGGGCGCGACGTCGAACACGCGGCCCTGATGGCGCGGATGGACCAGTTCGGACGCCAACTCCGCCAGATCAGTCAAGTGCAGGACACGCATTTCGAACTGACCGCGCAGGCCGCGCGCTTCTCCCTCAGCGTCGCGCCCGAGATACCGGAAGCCGATCTCCCCAGGCTTGAAGCACGCGGAAGCGACCGGTTGCGCAACATCCTGTCGATCGTCATCGCCCGGCTGGCGGCGGGTCGCAGCGTCTGCCGCGAAACCCTTGGGCAGCTCATGGCGCCCAGAGACGAAAGTCATGCCGTGCGGGAGGCCGCAGAATGACCTCCCCGAACACGACCGACCCCACGCGCGGCCTTGCCATGCTGTCGACAGCGCTGGGCCCATCCATCGCCGCGATGCTTGAAGCGCCTGACACGATCGAAGTCATTGCCAATCCGGATGGAAGGCTCTGGCTTGAACAGGTCGGCAAGGGACGCGTGCCAACCCCGCACCGGCTGGAAGCCGCTGAAACCGAACGTGTCATTCGCCTTGTCGCCACCCTCACGGGCGCCGAAGCCAATCGTGACCGGCCGATCGTCTCAGCAGAACTGCCGCCGCGCGGCGAGCGATTCGAGGGCGTGCTGCCGCCGGTGGCGCGGGGACCCTGCTTTGCGATCCGCAAGCCTGCCAGCCGCGTCTTTACCCTGGACGAGTATGTCGGCCTCGGTATCGCTTCGCCCGAACAAGGCGAGCGGCTCCGCTGCGCTGTGCGCGACCGAGCCAACATCATCGTCGCGGGCGGAACGGGCTCGGGCAAGACGACGCTCGCCAACGCCCTCCTCCACGAGATCGCGCGGCTGGGCGAGCGGGTCGTCATCCTCGAGGACACCCGCGAACTGCAGTGCGCCGCCGACGATGTGGTCGCGCTGCGCACCCAGCATGGGTCGGTGTCGCTGTCTGACCTCGTGCGCTCGACGCTTCGGTTAAGGCCCGACCGCATCATTGTCGGCGAGGTACGCGGTCCAGAAGCGCTCGATCTTCTCAAGGCGTGGAATACCGGTCATCCCGGCGGCGTCGCGACGCTGCATGCCAACTCGGCGCCGGCGGCGCTGGCGCGCCTCGAACAGCTCACCATGGAGGTCTGCGAGACGCCGCCGCGTGCGCTGATCGGGGAAGCCATCGACCTCATCGTCTTCGTCGAGCGCGGCGGCCCTGCCGGCCGGCGCATCCCCGAGATCTATGCGCCGAAGGGTTTGTCCCTCCCGTCGCAGGAACCCGCCGCGCGAGGGGGACACGCGCATGATCCAACAGCCAGGAGAACCACATGAAACCGCAGACGATGACGCGTGCGCTGATGCGCGCGGCAGGCAATGTGACGACGATGGGCGTGATCGCCCTGGTGATGACAGGGGCCGCACACGCCGCGACAGGCGGCGGCGGCATGCCGTGGGAAGGACCCCTCACGGCGGTCATGGATTCGATCACCGGTCCGGTCGCGCGGATTGTCGCGATCCTGATCATCGTGGCGACCGGCCTGACGCTGGCCTTCGGCGATGTCGGCCAGGGCTTCAAGAAGCTGCTGCAGATCCTGTTCGGGCTCGCGATCGCGTTCGCGGCCGCCAGCTTCTTCCTGCCGCTCGTCGGCGGCGGCGGCGCGGTAATTCCGTAGGAGGCCGTCATGCGAGACCCCCGCGATGTTCCGGGATTCCTGGCGCCGGTCCGCCACGCGCTCACCGCTCCCCTCCTCATGGGTGGCGCGCCGCGATCCTACGCCATCCTCAATGGCACGCTGGCGGCGATCGTCGCCTTCGCCGGTGCGCTCATTCCGGGAATCATCCTCGGCATCGCGGGGCACCTGCTCGGCGTCTTCCTCGCCCGGCGCGACCCCGACGCTGTCGAGGTGCTGAAGCGCGCCATGCGCATCCCCAATCGCCTCGAAAGCTAGTTGCCGACAGCCATACCCCTCAGCGACCTGACCGCTCCATCGCACGCAACGGACCAGACCCATGTTCTCTCTCGCGCCTTACGCACACACGCCCAACCGACTTGAGGATTACCTCCCCTGGGCGATGCTGGTCGCGCCGGGCGTCGTTCTCAACAAGGACGGCTCCTTCCAGGCGACGGCCCGGTTTCGTGGGCCCGATGTCAGGTCTTCGACGCCGGAGGAGCTGGTCTCGTTCGCGGCGCGCACCAACAATGTGTTCCGCCGTCTCGGCCGCGGCTGGGCGATCTATGTCGAGGCTGACCGCCGCGAGATCAACGACTATCCGGGAGGTGCGTTCGAGGATGACCTGTCGCGGCTGATCGATTCGGAGCGCGCTGCGGAGTTCGAGCAAACGGACACGCAGTTCGAGACCATCCATCATCTTACCCTGCAGTGGGCGCCGGAGCCCGACTCGAGCCGCAAGGCATCCGCCTTCTTCTTCGAGATCGACGGGAAGAAACCCGCGCGATCCCTTTCTCATGGCAAGGACACAAAGCGCGCCCGCCCGGACGCGAAGGAGGCGCTCGACCGCCGGGTGGCGCGCGAGGCGCTGGAGAGCTTCCAGCGCAGCGTCGCCCAGGCCTTCGGCATGTTCGAAGCCATCGTCGCGGAGTTCCAGCGCCTCGGCGATGACGAAACCCTGTCCTACCTCAAGCGCCAGGTCTCGCCGCGCGCAACACTTGTGCGGGCGCCTCGCGGCGCAGCCTTCCTGGATGGCTGGTTGTGCGATGCACCCCTCGTCGGTGGTGTCGCGCCAATGCTCGGCGCGAAGCATCTGCGTGTGCTCACGATCAAGGGCTTCCCGCCCTTCACCCATCCCGGCGTGCTCGATGATCTCAACGCCGCCGCTATGACTTATCGCTGGATGACGCGTTATCTCTGCCTCGATCGCGAGGAGTCGGAACGCGAACTCGTCAAATGGCGCAGGCTCTGGTTCTCGAAGCACAAGTCGATGGGCGCGCTGGTCAAGGAGATGCTGACCAAGGAAGCGGCGACCTTCGCCAATCCCGACGCCATCGCAAAATCCGAAGAGGTCGACGAGGCCCTGCAGGAGCTGGGCTCCGAACTGATCGGCTTCGGCTTCCTGACCTCGACTCTGGTTGTCATGGGGACAACGGCGGAAGACGCAGATGAGAAGGTCCGCACGGCCGAGCGGATCATTGCATCACGCGGCTTCGTCACCGTCGCCGAGACGCTCAACGCAGTTGAAGCCTGGCTGTCGAGCCTTGCGGGGCACCCTTACGCAAACGTCCGCCATCCCATGGTCTCGACGCTCAACTTCTCGCACATCGCACCGCTCTCGACAGCGTGGGCCGGGGACGCCCGCAACCGTCACCTCAACGCGCCGGCGCTCGCTGTCGCGCAGACCGATGGATCAACGCCGTTCCGGCTCGACCTCCATGTCGGCGATGTCGGCCACACCATGGTGGTTGGACCGACCGGCGCAGGCAAATCCGTGCTTCTCTCATTTCTCGCCCTTCAGTGGCGGCGCTTCGCCGGGTCCAAGATCTTCGTGTTCGACAAGGGCGGATCGGCGCGCGCCGCCCTGCTTGGCATGGGCGGCACGGCGATCGACCTGGGCGGCGATGGCGTTGCAGCGTTCCAGCCGCTCGCCCGCATCGACACGCCAAACGGCCGGGCCGACGCGCTCAACTGGGTGATGACTATCCTCGCGCAGGAGGGCTTACCCGACACGCCGGAAGTCAAGGAACCAGTCTGGTCGGCGCTGGGCAGCCTTCGCTCGGCGCCGCCTGAACAGCGCCACCTCACCGGCCTTCGCCTGCTGGTGCAGAACGCTGCCGTCCAGGCGGCGCTCCTGCCTTACACGCAGGAGGGCGCCATGGGCGGCGTGTTCGACGGCGCCGAGGACCGGCTGAACCTGTCCGACATCGTCCTGTTCGAGATGGAAGAGATCATGGCGCGGCCGAAGGCTGCTGCGCCAGCTCTGCTCCACCTGTTCGACCGGCTGGAGGAGCGGTTCGATGGCAGTCCGACGCTGCTGATCCTCGACGAGGCCTGGCTGTTCCTCGACTCGCCGATCTTCGCCGCCCGTATTCGCGAATGGCTGAAGACACTCCGGAAGAAAAATGTCGCCGTCGTCTTCGCGACCCAGTCGCTTGCCGACATTGCCGAGAGCGCCATTGCTCCGGCTCTCATCGAGTCCTGCCCGACGCGCATCTATCTCCCCAATGAGCGCGCCTTCGAACCTCAGCAGCGGCAGGCCTATGAGCGGTTTGGTCTCAACGAGACCGAGATCGACCTGATCGCAACGGCACAGCGCAAGCGGCACTACTACTATGCGAGCCCACGCGGACGGCGCCTGTTCGAGCTGGCGCTGGGACCGATTGCGTTGGCCTTCTGCGCCGCCGCTGACCCCGCCATCCGCGCGCTGATGACATCAATCGAGCGCCAGCCATCGGCTCAGCCCTTCTGGCGGCGGTTCCTGATCGCGCGCCAGCTCGGCTGGGTGCTGGACGCGCTTGACCCCGCCGATCCGTCTGCAACCGCCCTTTCAAACCCCCTGGAGACTGTCTGATGCCCGCGCTGAACCTCAAAAAAATCATCCGGGCGCTGCTGGCGTCTTCCGTGATCGCGCCTTTCATCGCCGCGCCTGCGCAAGCGCAGATGACGGTGATCGACCCCACCAACCTCGTGCAGAATGCGCTCAACGCTGCGCGCGCCCTCGAACAGGTGCGCAACCAGGTGACGCAGATCACCAACCAGATCCGCCAGCTCGAGAACGACGCCAGGAACCTCACCACGCTCGGCCGGACTTTTGCGCCGGACATCATCGGCAAATTGGGCGAGCTGGATGCGCTGATCAACGAGGCCCGCGGGCTCGCGCTGCAGGTCAACGACACGCGGGCCGCCCTGGAAGGCCTCTACACCGGAGATTATCGCGGCACGGATATCGCGACGCGTGCGACCCAGGCCGCCCGGCAACTCGATAACGCGCGCGCCGCGCTTCAGACGTCGCTTATCCTGCAGGCACGCGTCACCGAGCAACTCGCCGAAGACAGTCAGATCCTGAGTGCGCTTGCAGACACCAGCGCGAACGCAACCGGCGCCCTGTCGGCGCAGCAGGCAACCAACGAAATTCTCGCCTTTCAGGCCCAGCAGGCGATGCGCTTGCAGGCCTTGCTGGTCGCGCAATCGCGCGCCGAAGCGCTGGAGCGCGCCCGCGAGATGGAGGCGATGGCGCAGGCGCGCGCCCAGCATGCGCACTTCTTTTCCGGCGCAAGGTCGGCGCATCCCGAGCGGCCGCCGTGGAACTGACCAGCCAGAACGCATGACGCAGAGCGACGACGGGGACACCCATGAACGACTTCTCAGCCATTGACGGCTTCCTGACGACCTTCGTCACTTACATCGACTCAGGGTTCGGCCTGATCTCGGGCGATGTGACGTCGCTGGCGGCGATCCTGATCGTTATCGATGTCACGATCGCCGCCCTGTTCTGGGCCTGGGGCCAGAACACCGACATCATCCAGAGCCTGGTCAAGAAGACGCTCTATGTCGGCGCGTTCGCGTATCTCTTCGGCAACTTCGCCATGCTGTCGACCATCGTGTTCGA
>Ga0209311_1002150_pt1 | contig 14560 bp, 15 predicted proteins | sample AD_UKC045_MetaG_FD_184417 | JGI IMG/M metagenome (GOLD analysis project Ga0209311, IMG submission 184417) | Active sludge microbial communities of municipal wastewater-treating anaerobic digesters from USA - AD_UKC045_MetaG (SPAdes) (version 2) | ecosystem: Engineered > Bioreactor > Anaerobic >... | reverse complement strand
AGGCCAGCGAAGAAAACGTGAGGTCCATAGAAGCAGGCGGCTGGCTTCGGGGCGCGGTCCTAGTGTTGCCCTCACATCGGTCGCAGTTCTGACAGGCTCCCATTCTTTTGGAGAAAAGTCCGGTTCTGTTCGCTGAAAAGAATCTCGCTTGAAGAGAAAGGTCCCAGTAAGACGCTGATAATATAGGGTTGGCAAGAGCATAACACTTCCTAACACCCATTCAATATCAAAGCTGTCTTTTAATGGGCCTGGATTAGAGACCCATCTCTGAAAGAAATCTTTAAACATGTCCAGCATCTGATCTGTCACATCCTTAGAATCTCGCGTCCAGATCTCCAGATCCTCGTTCTGTCCCATCAAATCAACCCCATAACCAAAGAGTATTGAAGGGAATATGGCTTCGGGGTACCATGCCAGGTCAATTTCCGGGATGTAATATGGGCCGTGATGCATGAATGGATCAAAGGCGTAAGTCAGCGTCAATATTTCTCTTGCCAGGTTGCGAAGTCGCAGCAAGGCTGCCGGATCTTTGAGTATGGATTTCTTTACGACAAAGGCCAGGTCCAAATCACTGAACCCGATGGTATCGTCTAGGGTGGCAATGCTACCGTGAACAATAGCTTTTTTGAAAAAGGTCTTGCCCTCTTTATCAAGAATTCGGTGGAGCATGTGTACAGGGCTATAATGAGGATGAAATCCACCTTCCTTGAACCAGGATGAGTAATCTTTTCCTGAAGCGGCAGTCGTCTGATTTGTATTCGTCTGTGGAATATGCTGTTCCCAGGCTTGAAAAAAACCGGCTAATATTTCTGCATATTGTCGAGATGATACATGTCCGCGATAGATTTGCATCTTCTGGATGTCCAGAGGTGCTCCGCAAAGCTGAAGCGCGTTTACACAGTCCAGCAATGGCATGACGCGAAGGAAAAATTTTTCAATAAGCGACTTCCTGAAAGTGTCTGCAGAAAAACTTCCGTAAAGCCAATAATGCAGAGCATCGTTAAGCGTCTTCTGTAAGGTTGACAGCTCATTATGATCATGCGATCTGCGCTTAGTTAAACGATACATTCTCACCGTCAGACAGGCAACGAACCATCCATGGTAAATCAACAAGCACAGATCCTATGTCTTGTCCACTAAAGGCATAATGCTGAGATCCACACTCAACAATCTGAAATCCGATGACATGCTGCCTTCCATCGAATAATTGAATATTAGGCTTATGTATTCCAGCACTGATCGTGTAGTTTCCCGGTGCTAGAAAATTTCCGGGGATTGCAACGGAACCGACATATTCCCCGTGAGGATATTCATTTTCATGCTGATGGATTGAACCGGATTGGGGACAGTAGAAAATCTTGGACCCGTATTGATTGAACAAGGAAAATGAAACCTCTAATCCTTGAATAGGACGAAGGATCTTATATTCAAATGAAATCGTCAAGGGCAGAGAGACGTCGATCTCGCTGCATATCTCTCCTGACGAATTCCGAATGGAGATTGCCGTAAAAAATGCATCCGATCCAGTCGGAGCCAGTTTTATCTGTCCTTCCCGATCCTTCCGGCTGTCGGAAAGATATTGTGCAATAGCGTCTCCGGCATCTCGAATCATAACGAGTTTACCGTTTTTAAGAAGCATGGACTTTTGGCAAAGCATCTGGATTGCCCCCATGTTATGACTCACAAACAGGACGGTTCTTCCCTCCTTGGCGACATCCCCCATCTTCCCTAAGCACTTTTTCTGGAATTGTGCGTCACCCACCGCCAGGACTTCATCTACCAATAAGATTTCCGGTTCCAGATGGGCGGCAACGGCAAAAGCAAGTCGCACGTACATTCCGCTTGAGTATCGCTTCACAGGGGTGTCCAGGTATTTATCGACTTCGGCAAAAGCGACTATTTCGTCAAACTTACGTTTGATCTCCCGGCGGGTCATGCCCAAAATGGTGCCATTCAGATATATATTTTCTCGACCGGTCAATTCTGGGTGAAAACCTGTCCCCACCTCCAGCAGGCTCGCCACACGGCCCGATATAGCGATTTGCCCGGTTGTGGGTTCGGTGATCCGGCTTAAAATCTTCAACAATGTACTTTTTCCTGCCCCGTTGCGGCCGATTATGCCTACGGCCTCTCCCTGCCGGATCTCAAAACTTACATTACGCAGCGCCCATACCTCTTCCATCGTGTCGCCTTGTATGATCGGCTTTCCGGTTGCCAGGTCTTTAGTCTTCTTCCACATGGTTCTGGCATTCTGCATGAGCACATCGCGGAGAGCCGTATAGCCACCCCTGTCCGTCTGGTGCCCGATTATGTACTTTTTGCCGAGGTTCTCAGCTTTGATAACGATGTTGGACATGATGCCTGCTTCTAAATAAGATCTGCAAAGGTTTTTTCCATCTTACGGAAACGAGATATACCCTGCCAAAGGAAGAAGGTTATAAGAGCGAGGCTGAGTAGGAAGCCGGGCAGGTAAATGGTGCTGTTACCGCCCAGGATACACCAACGGAAGCCATCAATTACACCTACCATGGGATTGAGGCTATAAATCAATCGCCATCCTTCCGGCACCACCTTGCTGCTGAAGCCTACCGGAGAGATATAAAGGCCGAACTGCACGATAAAAGGGATAATATAGCGAAAATCACGGTATTTAACATTGAGGGCCGTTATCCAGAGACCAGGACCGAGACTTGCCAAAAGGGACAGGAGAATAAAGCCGGGCAGATAAACGAATTGCCAATCTGGTGTGAAGTGATAATAGATCATCATGCCTGCAAGGATTATAAAGCCGATGATGAAATCGATGAAGGCCGTTACTATGGTCGCTGCCGGAATGATTAAGCGGGGAAAATACACTTTGCCAATCAGGTTCGCATTGTTGATCAGGCTGTTGGAGGATTCCATCAGGGCGTTGGAGAAGAGTGACCAAGGGAGCATAGCAGCAAAGACCAACAGGGTGTAAGGTGCATTCCCGTCACTGGGCAGGCCGGCAATCCGACCAAAAATGATGGTAAAGACCACCATCGTCAGCAGTGGGCGAAGAATTGCCCACAGAATCCCGATTACAGTCTGCTTGTAACGGACGGATAGATCGCGCCAAGCGAGAATCAGGAAAAGTTCACGAAACCGCCAGAGATCGTGCCAGTAATTTTTCTCAGACCGGACGGGCTCGATAACAATCGTGGTCATAAAATTCACTCGCTATTTCCAGAGATCATATCCTATACTGCTTGCAAACAAAAACATACACTCCATGTGGAGACTCCTATCGGTTTTGCGGTGCGCCATTCTTCCGCAAACCTGATCGTGAACCCGGTAAAGTGCGCCCAAAGTTCAATCTCAGGATAAAAGAAATATCGCAGGAAATGGGTTTCCATCAATTCCGCTACGGCCAAGGAAGCCAAGTCACGCACAAACATCCTGTAGCTTACATCTACCCGATTTCCATTGGGATGGAGAACCGGTTCAGCCAGGCGGGTAACCTCAATCCCGTCATCAGACATCTTTTTTATTCTGACTTCAGGGCGTTGTGTTAAAACCGCCGGACCGTACCATATGTCAAAGATAAATATGCCGCCGGGTTTCAAGTGATTGCGGGCTGTTTTGAATGCCGATATTACATCTTCATTGGTTGTCTGGTAACTGATGACATGAAAAAGGGCTATGACGGCGTCGTAGGTTTGAGCGAGGCGAACATTGCGGATGTCGCCTTGAAGAAAAACCGGTTTGCCAGACCAAGAAAAAGATTGAGTATATACATGCCCGTTTGTTTTTGTGTGTGATTGATCGCCGGACTTGGAGCGGGCAATTTCGAGCATGTCGGCGGAGATCTCGACACCCGTAACTTCGTAGCCCCGGTTAGCCAGATGCATGGCATGGATGCCTGTACCCGCACCGAGTTCCAAAACTGACCGGGCATCGGGGTTGTAATGGCGGATCAGTCCGGCAACGTATTCGGCCTCGCCCTCATAGTCCTTGTCCTTGTAGAGAAGGTCGTAATAGCGGGCGTAGTCATGGAAAACTGCCGAATGTTTAGAGTTTACGGTGAAAGAATCAGACATGTAGATATTCCCAATCTTTTATTGCTTCAAAGAGTTTCTGTCGCTCCACGTTACGCGGGTGCCTCATGACGTGCTCTACAGTTACTTCCGGCAAGATATCTTCTCCGATGCCATTTTTGACATAAATTGTATTGAACCCGTAATTCATTGCCCCGACAAGACGATAGCCTTTCTTTTTGCCGAGTTTCTCCATTGCTGTTGGTGAAGCTCCGTAGTAATCAGGGTGCCTTCCGGGATAGCAATAATCCTTGTCATAGGGAACCACAATGTTTTGCATGCCGAATTCAATATGAGTTTCTATGATTACCACCCTGGGTTCCACCACCGAAAGCGCGTCCCAGATCCAATAGTCATTGCCGTCTATGTCAATAGAAAGGAGATCTACCCTACCTGCAAATCCGGCTGATTCTATCAACTGGTTGATGTTCTCCCTCTGTACAAAAGCTTGCACAAATTTCGGTGGATATGCCCATGTGTCGGGATGAGTAGCATAATATTTTTTACCTCTTTTGACATTTACAGGATTGCCATCTATGAAAAGGCCGTCCCATCCGAAATTGACAGCAAGATTCGCACAGTTGCTGTTGATGCCATCGCCGGCGCCGATATCGATGAATGTTCTATGCGGCGCCTTGATGGCTGCAAATATATAAAGAAGAATGCCGTCCTCCTCGAACTGCGAATAGTTCCTGAAACCAGTATCGGAAATATCAAACAAATGGCCGTTGGCAATGGCGTATTGATAAAAATTGTAGAGTTGCCGTTGGGAAACCTTAATCGCCGGTGAACATTTTGCCGCAATCTGTTGTGGATGCGGTATAAGAAAAAGCATTTTATCGATGAGCGACTTGAGGAGTTTCTTAAGGATTCTTTTCATTGAATACCTGCTGCACTGCTTCTATGACCTTCTCTATTTGCTTATCCGTAATGGCCTGACCACTGGGTAGATAAAGACCGCGGCGGGCGAGGCGCTCCGTTACAGGTAGGCGCACGCTGTTGAATAGGCCAAGACGACGGTAAACGGGCTGTTCGTGCATCCCCAGGAAAAAGGGGCGGGTCTGGACGCCCTGTTCTTGGAGGCGGGTAGCGAATTCCGCGGCGTCGAAGGGCGCCTGGTCGTCCAGAACAACGGCGTACATCCAGACGGTACTTTTTGCCCATGGTTCAATGTGGGGCAGTTGCAGGGGGAGGCCCCGCAACCCATCATTGTAACGTGCGGCCATGTCCTGCTTGCGCTGGACAAAGAAATCAATGTGCTCCAATTGGGCGCAGCCGATGGCGGCCTGGAGGTTGGTCATGCGGAAGTTCCAGCCCCTGTCTTCGTGACGGAAACGTTCGGTGGCGCCGAAGGCAAGATTGCGGCGGCTCTTTAGCTTTGCCGCCAGCTCGTTATCGTCCGTGAGGACCATCCCCCCTTCGCCGGTGGTGATGTTCTTGTTGGCATAGAAAGAGAAGCAGGAGACTTCCCCAAAGGAGCCGCAGCGCCGCCACTTTCCGTTTGCACGGCATTCCGCCCCGTGGGCCTCCGCTGCATCCTCCACGATTTTCAGGTTGTGTTTTCGCACGATGTCGCAGATCGCATCCATGTTCGCCGGGTGTCCATAGATGTGTACCGGCATGATGGCGGCGGTTCGGGGTGTTATGTGCCGCCAGATATCTTCAACGTCCAGGCAGTAGGTCCGGGGATCGCAATCCGCAAGCACCGGCGTGAGATTGTTGCGCAGGACCGCCTCCAGACAACTGACAATGGTGAAGGATGGCAGAATAACCTCGGATTTCTCGGGAAGGTCGAGGACGGAAAGGGCCAATTCCAGGGCCACGGTCCCGTTGCTGACAGCAATGCCGTGCCGGCGGCCGCAATATGCCGCCCATTCGTTTTCGAAGCGCTCGATGTACTGTCCCGCCGATGATATCCAGCCCGTGCGCAGGCAGTCCGTGACGTAGGCGATCTCTTTTGCACCTATTAATGGATCATTGACGGGGATCATCGGCATTCCTCTTCAAAGATTGTTTTATCTCCGTCTCCGGTGTAAGGACCTTGCTTGACCTCGATCATGGACGTTTCTTCGAGCATCTCGAAGGAATGGCCGCCGCCGCACAACAAGATTAGATCGCCTGTCGCCAGTATGCGGTGTCCGACGGGAATCCTGTTCGAATTATACAGATTGACCCTGACTTTGCCTTTTCTGATAAAGAGCACCTCCTGGGTGTATAAAACCTGACGCGTCATCATGTTGTGGACATGGGGACTGATCCGGTGGCCTTGGGGATGTTTCATGTAGGCCACCTGCTGAGAGAAACTGCCTGGGGTAAAAAACTCGATCCCTGGTTCTTCATACCCCGCCCTGATGATCAGGGCGATGGCTTCCAGGCCGTCATTGACATATTCCACCGCGGGCTCATTCTTGGCCATTTGTCTTTGCCTCCCAAATCAGAAAATGAGGGCGATTGCTCATCTTGGGCACAAATGCCTCGTATTCAATCCGATTCATGACGAGGGTGCGAATCTTTCTCTTGATATATCGTTCAGTTTTCCTGCTCAAATCATTCAGATGATAGGGATCGATATCTCCCACCAGGAGGAGGTCGATGATCCCCGTGTCCTTGCCTTCCGCGTAGTCGTCGAGGAGATAGGCCGCTTCGAGACGCCCCAGACGCGTAATGATGCTTTCCAGGACCTGGTCCAGCCCCATGGCCTTGGAGACCATGGAACGCAATTCGGCAAAAAGGGGATGCGAGCGGTTGGCCGTGTAATAGACCTGCCGCCCGTTTTTCTCCGACGTGAGGAGCTGGGTGCGGGAGAGTTGATTGAGTTCTTCCCGGACAGCATTGGTGGAGACATCGAATTCCTGAGCCAGTTCCCGGAGGTAGGCCCGGGTGTCAGGATTGAAAAAGAGGCGCATCAGAATTTTGATGCGTGTCTTTGAGGCAATGATGCCGGAGAGAATATTTTCCATGCCTTTTCTTTCATGAGTAGTTATATTGTACATAACATGCGTATGCATTATGTCAAGATATTTTTTGTGTGATTGACATGAGCGGTAAATGATCTTATGCAAACAGTAAAATTCAATATTGCGGTGAGGCAAATAAAGGCATGCAAAAACGGGTTGGAGGGATTATCAAGGCGGTCTGTGCAGAGAAATATGGGCTGTGGAAACATGGCGCCGCTTTCAATCAACATTGATTATGAAGCGCGGCCTTGGTCGATGATCGCTATGGCAATATGCCCAGTTTTTTAAATTTTTGAATCAGGTTCGTTCTCAGGTATCCTTTCGCTCCGGTCAAATCGCAACTGGGCCACCTGTTCCGAGACGAGCCCCACCATGAAAACCACGATGGACATGGTTATAAGCATGGCCGATGTAGGACCGTAACGCCCACCCATGAACAAAATCCGAAAGAGACCATAGCCCAATCCCATGAAAAACATGAAGGCGCTTACGGGCAGGAAAACCCGCATTGGTGAAAAGAGGGTGGCGATCTTGAGGATAATCATGAAGAAGCGGGCGCCGTCCCGCAGTGGTTTTATCTTACTTTTCCCAATCCGTCGATTAGCCTTGATGGGCACATAGGCGAGGCTGTAACCCGAACGGATGACCGCCATGGTGATGGTCGTTGGATAGGAGAACTCATTGGGGAGAAGAGAAATGAATTGACGGGCAATTTCCTTCTTAATTGCCCTGAATCCCGATGTTAGGTCCTCGATCCGGCGCTTACACATGTATGTGGCAAATCTATTATAGAGTCTATTGGCGATCTTTCTCTGAGGGGTAGCAACGGAGTCATTCGTTCTGGTGCCGACGACCATGTCGTAAGTGTCCAGCCTCTCCAACAATCTCGGAATATCGGCTGGGTCGTGCTGGCCGTCGCCGTCCATAAAGACTAAGTATTTGCCTCGTGCATGTCGGATGCCGCTTTTTACGGCGGCGCCATTGCCGATGTTGTAGGGATGAGAATAGATGTGAGCACCTGCAGAATGGGCAAGGGCGGCTGTTTCATCGGAGGAACCGTCATCGATGACTATCACTTCATAGGTTTCTCCATAGGCATTTAGTGATTCGCGTACCCCGCTCACGACGGAGGCTATGATTACCTCTTCATTAACAGCAGGAATGATGACACTGATCTTTGGCGTACCTATGTCCTCTTGCATATTCTTGATATGGATCGGTGAGTATTTTTTTGCCTTGTTATAGGAGGGATGTGATAAAGAGTCAACGAATAATCACAGGAAACTCCACTCGTGATTTCTTATGCGGGTAAGACCAAACCAAAAGAGTGATACGCCCAGGTAAAATGGAGAAATCAAAGATAGCCGTAGCTGCCCTGATCTTGACGGCAATGATTTTATTCGTCTATTGGCCGGTGCAGTATCATGAATTCCTCAACTTTGACGACCAGGTGTATGTTACCGGTAACCTCCACGTCCGAGGGGGGATGGCTTGGGACAATGTCCAATGGGCCTTCGGAAGTTTGGACGCCGGCTTTTGGCATCCGCTGACGTGGTTGTCTTTGATGTTGGATTCATCGTTATATCGGGTGCATGCCGGAGGCTTTCACTGGACCAATGTCCTGTTCCATATCGGTAGTGCCCTTTTGATCTTTTTTACCTGGCTGCGCATGACCGGCCGCATCTGGCAAAGCGGATTTCTTGCAGCGTTGTTTGCCGTCCATCCGTTGAATGTAGAACCAGTGGCCTGGATTGCCTCCCGAAAGGATGTACTGAGTGGTTTTTTTTGGGCACTGACGTTATGGATGTATGTGCGGTATGTCGAATCCCCCCATATCAAGCGTTATGGGTTATTTCTCTTGTGCTTCTTGCTGGGCCTGATGTCGAAGCCCATATTGGTAACCCTGCCCATCGTTCTGCTTCTTCTGGATTACTGGCCCTTGGTACGCTTCGATGCTGTTGGTGATCAGAAAAAGAAACAGGTGCGGTTGGTCCTGGAGAAGGTTCCCCTGGTGCTTCTCGCCCTGGCCGTAGTGGTTGTCACCTTCACTGCCGAGCATAGATTCGGCGCCATTTCCAATACGGATATAATCTCCCTGCCTGCCCGCATTTCCAACGCCCTGGTTTCTTATTTGATTTACATAGAAAAAGCGGTCATCCCGGTGAATTTGGCAGCCTATTATCCTCACCCCGGCACATGGCCGCTCTGGGAGAGTATCGGCGCCGGGATGTTGATTCTGCTGCTCTCGGTGCTGGCCATCCGAAAAAGGAGAACCTGTCCCCACTTTTTTGTCGGCTGGTTCTGGTATCTCATAACGCTTGTGCCTGTTATTGGGTTTATCCAATTGGGCACATTGGCGCGTGCCGATCGTTATGCCTATATTCCCCTCATAGGTTTATTCATGGCCTGCGTCTGGAGTGGTGCGGCGTATATCAAAGGCATGAAGCACAATCGATCCGTTCCCCTCTGTTTGGCATTGGCGGTGCTTTTGCCCCTTGTTGCTACGTCGCGGGTTCAGCTTGCCCATTGGCGTAATGACTTGTCCCTATTTCAACACGCCATAAGGGTTACTGAAAATAATTATAAGGCTTATCACGGCTTAGGAATGGCCTATCATCAGGAGGGTGAAGATGAACAGGCGATCAAATACATCAGCCACTCGCTCTGGCTAAAGCGGAACGATCGTGCCCATATCGACCTTGGCGTCGTGTACATGGGCCAAAAGAGATTTAAAGACGCGGAACGTGAGTTTCGGGAAGGCTTGAAGATTAAAGCAGACAATGCCAAGGCACATAACAATCTTGGCGCGGCTTTGGCTTCTCAGGGGAAATATGAAGAATCCATATATCATTTTCAGAAGGCGCTAAGCCTTGATCCAATTTATCAAAATGCTTCAGAGAATTTGGAAAAGGTCTTAGTCGGAATGAAAGCGGAGAAGAAAGGCGTGAAGTAAAAGGGGAAAAACAATGTCTGACTGCGCCTATTTCGTAACGGGTTTTTTGCAGCATCGGCACCGTTTATTATCTGGCTTGTTATCAACGGCGTCTTCCACGACATGTATCTCCAGGCAGTTAAAGGCGCACTCATTATATTAAAGAGCGTTTGACTTCCGTGCTTTTCGTATGTACAACAAAATCAATCAATTAATTAGTATAATGGCGAAGCGTGAAAATGGTTTTTGGCAATAGATACAAGAAACGCCGGATCTTGATAACCGGACATACCGGCTTCAAAGGCTCTTGGCTGGCCATCTGGCTCAAGGAGTTGGGGGCGGAGGTTGTCGGTTATGCCCTGGAGCCGCCGAGTGATCCCAGCAATTATGCCGCCACGGGTCTGGCGGACAGGATTAATCATGTGCATGGTGATGTCCGCGACTTGGATCATCTCATGGATGTATTTGCCAGGTATGAGCCCGAGATGGTGTTCCATCTGGCAGCACAAGCCCTGGTTCGCTCCTCCTATGAAGATCCCAAGACAACCTTCGATACCAATATCGGGGGGACGGTGAACGTCCTGGAAGCGGTGCGCCGGACGGACAGCGTCCGGGTTCTGGTGAACATTACCAGTGACAAGTGCTATGAAAACCGGGAATGGGTGTGGGGCTACCGGGAGAACGACCCGATGGGTGGTCATGATCCGTACAGCGCCTCCAAGGGGGCGGCGGAGTTGGTTTTTGCCGCTTATCTTCGGTCTTTTTTCAGCAAACCGGCTTGTGGCGACAGGCAACTTGGCGCCGCTTCCTGCCGGGCAGGAAACGCCATCGGCGGCGGCGACTGGGGCCGGGACCGCCTGATCCCGGACTGCATCCGGGCCCTTGCCGCCGGGGAGGACATCGGGATTCGCAATCCCCGGGCGATCCGCCCCTGGCAGCATGTCCTGGAACTCCTCAGCGGCTATCTGTGGCTGGGGGCCCGCCTTTGGACGCACCCGGAGGCCTTCAACGGCGGCTGGAATTTCGGCCCCCCCGGGGAGGCCCACATGACGGTGGGGGAAGTGGTGAACCGCCTCCTTCGGGCCTGGGGAAGCGGGGCCTGGCGGGATCTCTCCCCGCCGGAGGCAGTCCACGAAGCGGCGACGCTCCGCCTTTGCTGTGACAAGGCGGCGAGCTGTCTGGGTTGGCGAAATGCCCTGTCGCTGGATGAGGCCATCGAGATGACGGCGGCATGGTATAACACTTTCTACAGCGGGGTTTCGCAGGACGCTGCCTATCACCGTTGTACAAGACAAATTGCGGAATATATAGAGAAGGCAAAAGAGAAAAAACTGAAATGGGCCGCCGAAAAAACTGAGACATAAATCCGTATGGAAGACGAGGACCTGAAGGTTAAGCTTCGCCATATCATAAAGGAATATTTTTCCGTATATCATGCGGGTAAAATGGCCGCGCCGTTTGTCCCCGGGGAGTCCTTCGTGCCTGTCTCCGGGAAGGTCTATGACGGGGAAGACATGGCGACGGCGATGGAGGCCCTCCTCGATTTCTGGCTCACCACGGGGCGTTTTGCCCGGAGCTTCGAGGAGTCGTTTTCCAAATACCTGGGGGTGCGGCATACCCTGCTGTGCAATTCCGGATCTTCCGCCAACCTGCTGGCCATCGCCGCCCTGACCTCGCCGCGCCTGAAGGACCGTCGCCTCCAGCCGGGGGACGAGGTGATCACCCTGGCGTCGGGCTTTCCCACCACCCTCAATCCAATCCTTCAGCACCGGCTGGTCCCGGTCTTCGTGGATGTCCACATCCCCACCTACAACGCCGATGTCTCCCAGTTGGAAGCGGCCCTCAGCCCCCGGACGAAGGCGGTGTTTCTCCCCCACACCCTGGGGAATCCCTTCGCCCTGGACGCCGTGGCCGATTTCTGCCGCGCCCGGGATCTCTGGCTCATCGAGGACAGTTGCGATGCCCTCGGGGCGGCCTATAAAGATCGGCTCGTCGGCGGCTTCGGGGATTTGGCCACTTTCAGCTTCTATCCCGCCCACCATATTACCATGGGCGAAGGCGGGGCGGTGGTCACGGGGGATGGGGAACTCAAGAAAATCATTGCCTCTTTCCGAGACTGGGGCCGGGACTGCTGGTGTGAGACAGGGCAAAACGACACCTGCCGGCGGCGCTTCGAGCAGCAGTTTGGCGATCTCCCCCACGGCTACGACCATAAATACGTCTATTCGCATATTGGCTACAACCTGAAGCTCACGGATTATCAAGCGGCTCTGGGGGTTTCCCAGTTGAAGAAGCTGCCGCGGTTTATCGAAACCCGCCGGAAAAACTTTGGCATCCTTTATGAAAGTTTGAAGGAACTGGAAGAGTTCTTTATCCTACCCGAAGCGACGGCGCATTCGGAACCAAGCTGGTTCGGCTTTCCCCTGGCCGTCCGTCCGGAGGCGCCATTTAGCCGTAACGACCTGATTCGTCATCTTGACCGGGCCAAGATCGACACGCGTCTCCTCTTCGGCGGCAATCTCACCCGGCAGCCCGCCTACCGGGATATGCCGTACCGCAAGGTCGGGCCCCTTGCGAACTCCGATTTCGTCATGACCCAGGTCTTCTGGATCGGTGTGTATCCGGGACTGAGGAGGGAAATGCTGGAATACGTGATTGATATAATGAAAAATTTTGTTACAACTAATAAGTGAATTGTTTTCTTCACACCGAGCAACAAAGGGAAGGAGTATCGAAATGACGAGCATTGAATTTGACACCATTGTCTTCCAAGAAGGTAAAATCTTTGTTGCCTACTCACCGAAGCTCGATGTCTCAAGTTGTGGAAGTACAGTCGATGAAGCCCAGAACAATTTAAAGACGGCGGTGTGTCTCTTCCTTGAAGAAGCTGAAAAGATGGGGACACTGGAAGATATTCTCTACGAAGCAGGATACGAGAAGGCATCATACGGCGATTGGACGGCGCCACGTTTGATTGCCACCGAGCATATGTCATTGTAAATTCAATGCCGAGAATAGTACCAATACCTGCGCGGAAACTGATAAAGGTTGTTGAAAAGCGGGGTTCTCGTGTGTAAGAATCGAAGGCGATCATTATGTGTACACCAAGGCCGGCATTGCCAGACCCATTGTAATACCGGATTGGCCGGAGGTGCCGGTGTTTATCATCAAGAACAATCTGCGTTCAGCCAATATTAGCCGGGAAGAATATTTCCTCCTTCTTGGCGAAATTAGTTAATGTAACAACAATGATTATTAAGATAGGGCATCTGCTTTGATGAAGAAAATTCCCGTAGTTATTCTTTGCGGCGGCATGGGGACGCGCCTGGCGGAACAGACGGAGGTCCGCCCCAAGCCCCTGGTGGAGGTGGGGGGGCGGCCCATCCTCTGGCACATCATGAAGCATTACTCCCGTTATGGGTTTGACGAATTCATCCTCGCTCTGGGTTACAAGGGGGAGATGATCAAGCGCTATTTCCTCGATTTCTACACCCTGCAACAGGATTTCACGGTCACCCTGGCGGATGGCCAGAGCCGGGTGATCAAAGAGAATCACGGGGAAAAAAGGAGAATCATGGGGAGAAATGGACGGCCCATAAGGATATGCTTCGATTCGTGCAACGCAAAATGGATATTTCGCGGGTAGATTCGTGGGCAGTGAGGCGTCCAACGGGCCCGGATACGGCAAAGGTTGCGGCAGCCTATAATTTACCCGTTGCAAGAATAACCAGCCATAAGCGATCATGCTATTATCGAAGCACGAAAAGACGGGATTGATCCCCGTACGGTTGCAAAACTGGAATGGGTAGTTATCAATGGCGAAGTCATCGAGGAATATGCTGATCGGGAAAGAGTTTTGATTTACGCTCAATTGAAAGAAGAAGGCTTGCCAGTACATATCATTGTTGACTATTCTCTTCTTGAAGAACCTGTTATTGTTACTGCGTATGTGCCGGATAGCAAGTATTGGCTTAACTATAAAACGAGGAAAGCAAGAAAATAAAGAGGTGGCGTAATGACACTGATAAGAAAGAGAAAATGCCCCGAATGCGGGGGAGGGATGGAGGCTAAATTAATCAATCTGCACTACAAAAGGCAAAATGTTGAGATGGAAGTGGAAGTGATAGGCATTCCAGCCAATGTTTGCACTCGGTGTTTTTACCGGATTATCCCTGGAAAAGTGGCAAAGTATATTGACGCCTTGGTTGACCCGATCTTCGAATCAGAGAATCGTATCACAGAAAAGATCTTGCCGTCTCCCTACATTGGCATTCAATTTCCATTTATCAGCCGAGAGGTTTATGCCGATCAGTGATGCATAAAGCAAGCAAGCGTGGATGGCCGGCGCGGATGCCAATGTTTTGTATCTATGGGGTAATTCGGGGACATAACACTTAATTTAGAGTTTCTGTTCATCTGCTACGTACTATTCGCCTTCACGCCAGGCGTTCCCAGCTTGCACGTTGGCGAGGTTAAAGCGTTCGCCCTGGTTGTCTGAAGGATTAAGCCAGAGCATGCGGGTAAATACCTTCTCCGCTTCCCGGATGCGGCCCAGGCGCCACAGGCAGAGACCGTAGCCGTGGAGACAGCGCAGGAACGGTCGGTTGTTTATA
>Ga0209311_1002149_pt1 | contig 14575 bp, 15 predicted proteins | sample AD_UKC045_MetaG_FD_184417 | JGI IMG/M metagenome (GOLD analysis project Ga0209311, IMG submission 184417) | Active sludge microbial communities of municipal wastewater-treating anaerobic digesters from USA - AD_UKC045_MetaG (SPAdes) (version 2) | ecosystem: Engineered > Bioreactor > Anaerobic >... | reverse complement strand
ATTCTCTCATATTCGTGAGATGCAGTCTAGTGCATATAATATTGACCCAAATGTTTATGATCCACTTGCAAAGATTGCGACTAAGTTTAATTTTGAAGCATTTAAAGATCATCTTATTAAGCACTTCTTAAAGAATAAGCCAGGTGAAGAAAAGAGTAAAGACGAAAGGAGCACTAAAGTTGTTGCAAATACAGTGAAGATTAAGAATGTGTTTATTCCGTATTTGAAAAAGAAAGTTGAATCACTTTCTGAAAAGCCGAGTGAATTAAAGAAAGAATATACTGCACTTGATCTTGAAAAGGCACGGTTAGATGCAATTGCAAGTACAGTTAACGATGAAGCCGCGTTATCTAAGGAAGTGATTCCATTTGAAAAAGAGCTTGAAGAGGCCGCTAAATTAAAGGAAGAACAGAAGAGCGCTGAAGAGTTATATGAAAAGTTTATTAGCGACCAAGCTAAGCTTGCAAAGAATTTGATTGACCTTCCTATTAATGATGAAACTGGAGAACGTCCATATCCAAGTCTTACTTCTGCATTGGCTGAAGTCCACAAGCGAATGCTTAAGGCTACACCTGAAGAGACTGCCAAGTTTGGGTTTGACGTTAAAGATGAATCTAAGCGGGCTGAAACATTGAAAAAGATTCATATAAAGTATATAGAAAACAAGAAGCTCGCCAAAGAGAGAGCGGCAGCTATGAAAGAAGCAAAGGCCAAGAAAGCTGCCGAGAAAGCTGCCGAGAAGCCTGCAAGCGCAGAAGGCGGCGAGGGCGAAAAAACCAAAAAGAAGAAGGGGAAAAAGAAGTAATTGTAGCACAGATAACGGTGTGGCAGCCAGGTTAAAGTTGTAGACAATTATACATAAACGGGGTGATGAGATACAGTGTCTTATCGCCCCGTTTTTATTTGACACAACAACAAAGGAGAAAAACAATCGACAACACTGATTTAAGTTCGATTGTGAAGCGTAGCTCTGTATTGAATATGCGTGGCTATAAATCAATGAAAAAGACTAGAGAGATACTTGGAGTAAACGAAGAAATTGAACTATGGAAGAGATATAATAAATTACTTGAAACAAGAGATAATAATGATGCATTTGTTATTAAGCTATACAATTATTTATTTTGTATATATTTTAGAAATATAAATTTTCTTGCAACAAAAGCATATAGAAATATACCAAAATATTCAAGTGTATCATGGAGCGATGTTATAATGTCATGTATTTGTGGACACGTTGAGTCATTTCGCAAATACGATCCATATAAAGGTACTCTATATTTCACATTTGCAAGAGATAGAATATATTATTCTGTAATAGACTTTATTAGGCAGTTTCAAGATGTACCAAATCATATATCACAATTAAGAAGAGAGCTTATTCCAAAACTTCAGATTTTATCTCATGAATTAAAAAGGCCAATAAATGACGATGATATATATGACCTTATATTAAGCGGAGAATTTTGTGAGAATTACTTATATCCAGATTTATTTAAGCTCATAAAGATACAGACGTTTAATGAAACAAATTCACATATATCAGGCGTTAATGATAGTTTTATTTCGTCCATGTTGAACAATAAAATAATAACAGTAAACGATGAAACAGAATTAAAGAAAGAAATAAATTACTCAAAGCTTCTTGAAGTTATAGATAATGAAGATATTAGATTTACAATACTAACTACATTCTTTTGGGGTATGCCATTATCCGACGTAGCAAAAATACTGGAAGTATCTACTGCGACAGCACATGGACTGAAGGTTCGTGGTATAAAGATACTTAGAGGAAATTTTTCATCAAGATCAGAAATGATGGAGTATATAGATGAAAACTGTAGATGCGACACTTAGTTGTCTATATGAATTAAAGCGTAAACTAGAAGAGATAGTATGTACAAATGGAATTGATTCAGGCGTAATATATAAATCAACTGAATCTCTAACATATTACGACAATGAACTTAAATGCCAAGTGTATAAGCATGAACACTTTTCAGAATTAGGAGATTCATTGGTTAAGTTATCAAGAGAACTAGATGACTTGATAAATGTTTACAGTGTAAACTTAGAAAAGGAAATTCATAGTGACTGATAATCAGAGAACGATGACTATTCAAGTTATTAGAGTCAAGTACAAGAAAGATAGTTTTTGTATAATAGATTGCAAGATACTAGAAAATAAAGATAAGCCACAATCTGTTGGAACAGATATTTGCTGTACAGGAATATTTTACGATATACACGAGAAAGCAGTTTACACTGTAAATGGAATTCCTACTCTTTCTAAATATAAAACAAGAAGCGGTATAGAGAAAGAAGAATGGCAGTTAAAGGTATCAAAGTCTGAAAAGTCTTCTCGAATGTGTATTGATGGATTAAGAGATTATCTTACAAGACACGCACCAATGATAGGTAAAGTTAAGGCAGAAAAGCTTATCTCTAAATTTGGTGAAGAACTTCTTAGCGTTATATCAAACAAAATAAATTTACAAAAAGTTACTGATGTAGTAGGCGAAAGAACTGCGTTAATGCTTCTTGAGTGGTCAAATGAAAATAAAGATAATTATGAATTAAGAAAAGAGTTATATGAAGTTGGATTAACAGAATGGCAAGCAAATAAAATATTTCAATTTTTTAAACATGGTATAAGGGATTCAATAAAAAAGAGATGCTTTGAATTAATAGGCGTCAGTGGTTTTGGATTTAAAACTGTATGTAATATAGCAGATAAATTTGGAATATCAAGAAACGATACAGGCAGGATAGATGCATGTATAATATATTTAATTCAGCAAGAAATAGATCATGGACATTCGTTTTCATTTGATGAAAATATAGTAACTGAATCATGTAAAATACTTGAACTATGCAAAGATGATATAAGAGCCAGAATAAAATATCTGATAGAAACTAAAAAGATATTTACTGAAGAGACAGATATAACTGAATTTTCAAATATACTTCCAGGCGGATTAAGTGATCAAATTGACGCAGACATAAAAACAATAATATTAGAAGCTGACGAAGAAGAGATATGCAACATAGAGTTGGATGATTTGAGAGATACACTAGGAAGTTATGTTGATCTTGATGAGCTATTGCCACACTAAGGATATCGCGTAATGAATCAAGGCGAAAATGTTCTTTGTATTCAAGAATCATTTACTCATAAGTATATGCAGGACAAGCAGTTTTTAAGATTTTGTGAAGTAAGTGACTACAGGACATTTACTACATATTTTAGATTAAGGTCTGAAACAGAGACAGATGAAAGATACAAGCAAATCATTCCGTATATAATTGTAAAATGTGGACAGAAATATTTTGTATACAATAGAGAGCATAGTGGTGGTGAGCAGAGATTAAATGGAAAGCTTAGCATTGGAATTGGCGGACATGTAAATGATGAGCATCTAACAGAAATAACTAATGTATGTACAGAAATTTTTGAGGAACTTGGCAGAAGGACATATGAGGTTTATTTTAGAGACAATCTCTGTGAATATAGCAATCAGCAATTTTTAAACACGTGTAAGGGTTTTATATACGACAATACAACTCCAGTCGGAAGAGTTCATCTTGGGCTATTGTTTGAGTTGCACGTTACACATGAATTTATTTCTGATGGAGAAATACATGATAATAGTCAATGGAATAGATGGATGGATATAAATGAAATTAAAGAAATAAAAGACAAATTTGAAAATTGGAGTAAAATTGTGATTGAGCATTATCTCTGTAAGGGATATAGCGATGACTGGAATTGGGCTCTAAAGAATAGAAAGAAAGCTGCGATCTCTAAAAGGAAACTATTTCAAGCTATGCGGGCTTCTAACACAAAGCCCTGGGAATTAAAGTATACACCAAGATGATCACTCGCATAGATCCAACACGCACTACACGTTTGCGGACCTTATTTAGATCAGCTATTGCTACACGCTTCAATATGTTCAAGCGTGAGCTACAAGAGCTGCTAATCAAGGGCGATGCGTTTGGCCTTCGCAAGCCTAAGCCGGTCATATTGCTTAACGCCTGGACCGACGAGGCTAGACGCAAATCGCTTGAAACTAGGCGTCGTAATGCAGCAATGAAATCAAAGCCCTCTAGAAATAGAACTCTAAAGCAGAGTAACTATATTCCGAAGAGATGGCACAATAAGGATGGGCTTAGAGTGACAACTGATTCTTTCAAATTGTCACTGCCAAAGAACCATGCCTTAAGAAAGGCTCCTAAGTCTATAGACGGGACACCAGTATTTATAGATCCAAAGTTTCCAGGTACTTTTTCAGCAGCTACTACGATCGTTGATGAGGATGGAGATCATGTTATCATTGTAAACCCTAAAGCTGGTAGAGCTGCTGGATATGAGTATTGGAATAGACCAGATATAGCAAGAAAGCTATATGAACAGGGTAATTTTTCTACTCCAGATCCATTGCATACACTCAAGCATGAAGCTGCTCATGTTAAGTTTGCGAAGAGAGTTGGGTTCACAAACTATGCAAAGGCTAGGAGTATTGGATATAGCTTTAAGATCGGTAATCGCAGGTTTGGTGATATTGCAAAGAAGGTTAGCAGAGATGCTACAGGTAATGGCGTAGAGTTTGTTGCAGAGACCTATGTCGGTCTTAAGCACGGGATAAAGTATGATGATGAAGTAATGAAGCTCTATAGGGCGTTTATGGCTCCACCAGTGACAAATGAGCTTATTGTCAACACAGACGAATGGCGTTTCCTAAACGACGAGCGTCGCCTTGAAGAGTTAAAGAAGTGGCTAAACTTTTAAAACAAAGATGATATGTGAAGACGAACCAAGTGAAGAAGACCAAGAAAGGATTAGTGAAATAATAAGAGAATCAGTTGAGTCTATAAGAAGCAACTGGACTCCGCATATTAGATATCAAAGATCATTAGGAAAAGATTCCTGTACTGATATAGGTGAATGTATTTGCAGAAATCCAATACAGAAATTAAATGTTTGATGACTTCACTAACATTGAACTACTTCAATTACTTAGAGACCTAGATTTAAGGCTGTCAGAAGAAGATGAAATAGTTATGACTGAATGGGAGCTAGATTTTGTCGAGTCAATGATTAGTATATTAAGCGATTCAGAGATATACGATAAACCAACTGTATTATTGTCAAGCAAACAAAGAGAATGCGTTATTGATATATTAGAGAAATATTCATAATGTTACTATACACTCCTCAATATAGAATAGCTGAAGAAGAAACAGCTTATCTTATAAATCAATTCATCTCTCAGTCTCCAGATAAACTCAAGCCGGTATATGGAAACGCACTAGATAATCAAAGGTCGGCAATAGATCATGCTGCCACTAAACAAATAATGATATTGCGTGGGTATCCAGGTTCAGGAAAAACAACAACAATTAGAAATATAGTTACTACATTTCAAGAAGCTGGCATGAGAGGAAAGCTTCTTGCTCCAACAGGCAAGGCTGCAAAGAGAGCTAAAGATGTATTATTTGCAGATGATAATAATCTTAAAAAGATAAATGAAAACTATATAGATATTTCTACAATACATCGTTGTATTGGATATAAAAAGAGCGATGGAAATAATGAAGTGTTATTCCACTTCGATGAAGATAATAAAATAGATGCGGATTATGTTATCATTGATGAAGCATCAATGTCTGGATTACTGATATCTCATGGATTACTTAAGGCTATAGATCCAAGAAAAACTAGGCTTGTGATTTGCGGAGATTCAAATCAACTACAGAGTATTGACGCAGGAAATTTCTTCAATGATTTAATTGATTCTAAAATAATACCAGATGTTAACCTAAAGAAGATATATCGTCAAGGACAAGACAGTGGTATAGTTAATAATGCATTCTACGCAATGGAGCATGGAATATATTCTGGAAGCAATACAGTTACAAGGCAGAGATTTACTGATATAGAATTTATAGAAACAAAAAGTCATGTAAGAGCAGTCAATCTTATAGTAGATTATTGCACAAAGGCAAGATTATCAACAGAAGGAAAAAAGTTTTCTTCTGTTCAATGTATAGCACCGGGAAAGAAAGGTGATGTAGGAACTGTTGTATTAAATGATGCAATAAGAAATGTATATAGGGATCAGCTAGCAAATGTATCAAAGAAAAGATTTCGTAATTTTATGTTATATGATAAAGTCATAAACAAAAAGAATAGATATGATTTGAATATCGTCAATGGAGATACAGGAGTTGTCACGGAAGTCAACAATGATTCTATGGTTGTCGATTTTGGAAAGGGATGTGGACAAAATGAAGATGGTATTGTGGTTATTGATAGCGATACAGCTAATAGTATTTATCACGCTTATGCTTACACTATTCATTCTAGTCAAGGATCGGAATATGAATGCGTTATCTTGCCGTTATTTAAAACTCATTACATGCTTCTCTCTCTTAACTTGTATTATACCGCTATTACGAGAGCTAAAAAACATTTGGTGGTTGTATTTGAGCAAGAAGCAATAAAGAGATGCCTGAGCAACAAATCATTAATGCACAGGAATTCAAATATGGTTATGTATTTACATAAGTATAACAGAAATGTAAAATAGAATATTAACATGAAAACAGTATCTAATTTACTAAGGGAGCATTTGTATTATAGTATATGCGGAGTTCCAGTCAACACAAATAAAATGCCTGATTTAGATGAACTTATTATTACAGAGACAAACGAAAGATTTATACAGTTAATGAAGAACAGATTAGTGATGGGTGCATTTAGGTATGGAAGAATGAAAGACAAAGAAAAAGGTGAATATAAATTACTTGAATCATTAAAAAGAAAAGTATCAATGTATCAACAAACTGGAAATCTTGAGTACTTGGTTGATGCTTCAAATTATCTTCTTCTTGAGTTTACTTTTCCACATGTAGATAATCCTCACTTCAGTTCGACAGATGACGTTGACCATTGCGATAAAACTTTACACTGTAAACCGGAGGCTTGATGTCAGTAGAAAAACTCAAATCAGACATCATTTCAAAAATTGACATAGAACATTTTTATTCACAACGATTAGAGAAGATGCCGACTGCGTTTGAAACAGATGGTTGGTCAAGAAAAACACTTTGTCCAATTCATCAAGATAAAGAAACGCCTAATTTTGCATTTAATAGATTAACAGGAAGATTTAATTGCTTTGCTTGTAATGCATCTGGAAGTATATTTGATTTTTGGATTCTTAATAATGGATTAGAAGTTGGAAGCAAACAGGCATTTCAATCTGCAATAATAGAGCTATCAAAGATAGCTGGAATAGATTTACAGAGATGGGCTAAAGAAAATCATATTTCAAAACCAAAAACTAAAGATGAAAAACTAAATGAATTAAAAGCTGTTCCGCAACAAAGTAATATAGCAGATGCTATTGATTCTGCAAATCTACCTATATCATCTGCTGTAGTAAAGACTTTCGTTGATGCGTTGACTCCAGATCATATTAAGTTTTTAAATGAGAAGCGCGGACTTACTTTACCTACTATATCAAAAGCAGAAATAGGCTGGAATCCAAAGTGGCCAATAATAGATAAAGAGACAGGGAAAAAAGATTTTGGAAGATTTACGATACCGGTTCCAAATAAATCTGGTCAATACAGGAATATAAGAGGATATTCAAATAGAGTAGACCCAGCATATAAAGTAGTTAACTATATTGTAAACAAAGGAAAGGAAAATGAAGTTAGATATGGGCATCCACCTAGACTATACAATCTACATAGACTTATCGCAGAAAATTGGGAACATGTAGTTATATGTGAAGGTGAGTTTGACTGCATACTACTTACTCAAGAATTACATGCTGCTGGTTTAACTAACTGGGGAGCAGTAACGTCTACTCACGGAGTGAATAAATTTCAAGTTGAATGGCTTGAGTATCTTGAAGGAAAGTATATTTATATTTGTTTCGACGTTGATGAAAAAAGCAAGGTCGTAGCTCCGACGATAGCTACACAGTTCTTCTTGGATGGAATAAAGAAAAATAAATATAAGCATGTTAAATTAATAACACTGCCACTTGAAGGGACAAAAGAAGACAAGGATATATCTGATTACTTTTTAAAGCGTGGATATAACATATCTAATTTTATTTCGCTGTGTGAATCAACCGATAAACTTATAATAGGTGGAGTCAGCAGTGACGAAGCCACAGTCGAGCCAATTAATATTGAAAATTTTGTAGAAGCAATAAAAAGTAGAGCGTATATAGACAAGAGAATTAGGGTTCCTATAGCAATTGCTGGAACAACTAATAGAACATATCACGCTATTAGAACCTATGAGATAGTTGGATGTCCATTAAAGAAGGAAGGTGAATGCTGCAATGATGGATCAGGAATACAAACTATTCCGTATGGGCATCCTATATTTATATTTGCATGTATGCAAAGAGAAGACGCTAATTTAAAAGAAATATCTAGAATTGCTTGCTGTAAGGGGCAGAAGTGTATAGTAAAGCCACACGAAAAAGTTGTTATGGAAGAATATTATGCACACCAAGTTGTCTCAAGATGGAGAGCAGAAGAAAAAGATGGACATTATGTAAATACACAGGAGCTTGTGCAAGCTCCTGTATATGTTTTACAACCATTGAAACACATAAAAATAGAGCCGCGTAATTATATGGCTACTGGATATATAAGAACTCATCCGATTACTTCTATTGCTACATTATTTATAGAAACTCTTGAACCACTTGAAGAAGAGTGGTCTGAATTCAAGGTAGACAATATAAACAAAGAAATTCTTATTGAGCTAAAGAAATATACAACAGATCAGATAATAGAGTTTTTAGTTAACAATGTTACTAATATATATGATGCAGATGAAATATTATATGCTGTGCTGCTAACATTTTTAAGTCCAATTAAGTTCTACTTTAATAATCGAGTACTTCGTGGATGGATTAATACTGCTATTATCGGAGACTCTGGAACAGGAAAATCCGCTACTTATGCAAGGTTATCTGATTATCTTGAGATAGGTGATTTGTTTTCATGTTTAACTGGAAGTAGAACTGGATTATTATATGCTATTAAGCAACGTGGAAATGATTGGTTTATTTCTATTGGTGCATATGTTAGGGCAAGTGGAAAAATTATCGCTCTTGATGAAGCACAAGAAATAGCATCTGAAGATATAAAGAGGGCAGCAATTGCGATGGACACTGGTCATCTTAATATAGAGAGAGTTGCAACCGGTGGTTTTACAACAAGGACAAGAGCTATATTTATGTTAAATCCAAAAGATGCATTTGGTAAAGCAGCAACTATTTCTGACTTTACTTATGGGTGTGAATCATTGAAGAGATGCTTTGATCCAATGTTTATTAGAAGACTTGATCTTGCAGTATTTACAACAAGTAGTCATAAGCATGAATTTTACAATAAAAGAAACATTACAAAAGAATCTGGTGGAATAAGTATAACAGGAAGAATGCTTAGATCTCTCATATTTTGGGCATGGACAAGAACAATTGATAACATTAAATGGAATGATGATGCGATTGATCATTGCTTACATAAATCAACTGAATTGTCTGAGATATATGGGTATGCAGATTTAGTTCCACTTGTAAGTCCACAGGATTTTAGAGAAAATTTGGCAAGACTTTCAACTGCATATGCAGTTCTTTGCAGAAACTATGATGAAAAGTGTGAAAATTTAATTGTTGAAATAAAGCATGTTGATGCTGTATGCGGTTTAATAAATATGATCTACAGTTCTCCTGCATGTGATTTAAAATCTTATTCAAGTGTAGCTAGACTTAGTAATACATTAGATGATTATGAAGAAATAAAAACAAGAATGCAGCAAATAATAAAGATGGAAGCAAATCATGTGAATCCAGAGATAAGTATAAAAAAATTATTTCTTCAGCTTGTGTTAATGATTGAACAATTAGAGCTTGTTAGGAGAAGGGATATACAGGAACAGCTTGGCGTTACAAATAATTATGTTAACAATAAGATAATTATACTAAGAAATTTTAATCTTGTTAAGCTTGATAGATTCGGAGTTAGGAAGACTAGAAAATTTAATTTATTCATGAGGGCATGGAGAAGAGAGGACGGCATAGAGGAGATGCTATCAAATACATTAAAGACGCTTAGTAAGAACGCAGAAAATTCTATTCATAAAGATATGCAACATTTGCATGGAGAAGGATTTTCAACAGGAAGTGATGACGAGTTTGAAAGCGAGGTTATTGAAAAAGAAAAAAGAAGGCCATATAATTATGTCAAAAATCTTGGAAGCAGTCAAGTTTCAGATGCGCCTTGGTAATGAAGATAAAAACTAGCTCATTAGAAACCATCAAAGAGAGTAATGTATATGAATTAAAAAGGCAATTAAAGGCAGGTGAGTGCGATCTTGATATACCGAATCCACTCGTGACAGCAATTTCAAATAATGTTTACACTGTAAAGACAGTTGGTATAATAGAAGAGTATTGTCATAAATGTGGATTCGTTATTGTTAGCACACTTAAAGAATCATTGCTTGAAAAAAGAAACAATGGAATACAAGCATTATCAACTAGAGAGGCTGATATAGCTACACGATCAAGATGTCTTGATAAGAATGTGGTTATATATTCTCTCATGAATGGATGCTTTTTAACTGAAGGTGTAATTGGAAGCAAAGAGAGTGGGTATGAGTTAAGAAGAAGATATAATAGGGGAATTGAATGGATTGAAAATAATAGAAATACAAAACAGCAGCACATTGAAAAAGCAAATGAAATATTAGGCGAAATAGTTTTTGGGTTGAATGCAATTGGATTACTTATGTGGCCAGAAGAAAAAGGCGGATTTCATAATTCATTGCTTAGACCTGAATACATGACAGAGGAACAGTATGTAAAAATAACTAGAAGGTTGATAGTAGATGTCTAAGAGGACATGTATATTAACTAATGCAAATGCATATTATTCGATACCACTGTTTAACGTATTATTTGAATATATAATTTTTTCACAAACATTTGAAGATGACGACTATGACTTGGTATTACTTAAAGACAATATTTATTTTGATTTTATAAGAAAAACAAATATATTAAATGCAGTTAAGATTCATGGTTCACATATAGATTATGGTAGCTATGATAGTATAATTAAGTATGAAATAAAAAATACATTTTCAGTTAATTACTTTTATGAAAATGCATCAGACGTATTTGGATATCAATATAGAGATCCATTTACAATCAATGACAATAGATTGCAGAATATCGGATGTGTTTATATTGATACATTAAACAAGAAGAGACTTAAAAATATTATAATAATTAACTTGCAGGATTATGTTATTAAAAAATTATTTCACAGCAACATTGATTATATTTCTCAGTTTCATATAATAGATATTAATTGTACCCATTTAATTGATGGAGCATTAAACTTTAAGCCTACATCGTTTGATGAATTATTTTTCTTGTTATTAAATTCAGTTGCTGTATATACAAACGATTCTGCGTTTTCAAATTTATCTGTATTTATGGGTGTAAAAACTAATATATATTATCCTAGTTGCGGAGAAAAGAGCATAAAATATTCTGAAGAGAAAAATGTGAGATATTTTGAAAGGGAATCTGATGCCTGTATTTCAAAATCTTTTCCTGACCTTGCTAGAATCGGGGTCAGTTAATCTTGTATCAATAGATCCTGGATCAAGATTTACTGGGTATTGTATGATAAAGTGTTCAATAATAGATAAAAAATTAAATAAAAGAATTATTAAATATGGATGTCTTGAGTCTAAGCATAGTTTACTTCACGATAGGTGCATAAGCATAAATAAGCAATTCGTTAGAGTAGTCAAAGACGATGACATTGATGTAATTATATTTGAACAACCATCAAGAGCAGTTTATGGAGATAAGAAAATAAAAACATCGTCTTACATTGCTGGAAGATCAGCTAGATTGCATTATCTATATGCAGTGAATTATTTTTTATTATCAACTGTCATACGAATGAATGAAAGAATAAAATTTTCTTTTGTAGAGCCAGGAAAATGGCAGGACAAGAAAGCTGCCAGAAAATCTGGAGGGTCTAAAAAGTGGTCAATGTCTGTGGCCACGAAAATATTAGATAAAATAATAGATAATGACAATACAGCAGATGCAATATGTCTTGGGCTTATTTCAGTTAATAAAATATTAAAAAGTGAGATAAATCTTTACAGTGTAAACTTATGAGTAAGAAAGGCGTGTGTTCATATAAACTATGCTGTAAGAAATGTAAATATACAAATGAATCAGATAGGCCAAAAACATGCGAAGCTATTCAATGTGAACATTATACACCATGTAGGAAGTGTGGAAAAAATCTAACTACAATAAAAGGATTATGCAGAACATGTTCAGAGGAAATACAACACGTAAATGAGGATGTTGGTGATGTAGATGAAATAGGAATTGATATAGAAAGTATATCTACGGCATTTGGAAACGATAGCAACGAAGAGTCAATAATAAATGACGTTGATATATCAAGCGAAACCGGTGAATCTTTATTAAGCAATATATCAATAGGAATGCCTGGAACATGCCCTAATAGCTATAGCGATGAATGTAAAAAATATTATGCTGCACAATGGGATCAATACATTGGATTTTATAGAGACCCAACAGTTTATTCTATGTTGCATATATTGATTATACTTGAAATAGAGTTAAATCAAATTATAGCTATGCAGGCTTCAGTGAGAGCAGAGGCATCTTTGTCGCTTGAAAAGAAAAGAGAGTCACTTATTAAAAGTATAAATGATATTAGAAAGAATCTTCCTGCTGCTGATGCAGGTAGATTGAGTGACGGCGAATTAGCGTTGAGTAGTATATACAATAAGTATGCATCAATTGTTTCTCAAAATACAAATGGAAGACTTCGCAGGGTACTTAGTACAGAGGTAATTGCATTAGCGCCAGTATTACATTATGCAATTGATTTAAAAGAGTTGCTTACCTGTATGGGATATAAAATAGCTGACATAAAAAATATATGCGATTACATAGATCAAATTCCCTCATCTCCATATGATTTTGCAAAATTTATTGGTTATCCGATTGACAAAGAAACTGTAGCTGAAGAACTTGGTGAGGAGATTGAATTTGTAATTGATGATGATAGAGATGAAACAATAGACTATGAAGGAATTGCTGTTGGCTAGTATAATAATTAAAGATAGACATATACAAACATTAAATTTTAGAGAGCTTGCCGCTATGGCAGAAGACTTAATGTTTGATCCAGTACTTGCTGCACAAGTTATATTGGGCCTGAAAATCCCTCCACACCAGGCTATTAGAATTATGCTCATGTGGGTTACACATTATTTTCAAGATGATAGCGGATTTTCTATGGGAAAGACAACTACTGCTGCAATAGTAATGGCATTAAGATCAATATTATTTGAGGATAGAAAGAGTTTAATAGTATCTCCAACTTTTAGACAGAGCCAGTTGGTGTTTTCAAATTTAGATAGGTGGTATAAAAATAAAAATAATTTCTTTCATCATTGCATTGACACCAGAAATAATATCCCAAGAATATCCCATGCACAGACAGCGTGGGAAATGCATTTTAAGGGAGGGTCTTCAGTCAGAGCACTTCCACCAAATTTCTCAGAAGATTCAACTGGATTAAGGTCTGAGCGTGGACATGATGGATACTTTGATGAATGGGCAAAGTTTGAAATATCTGCATATACAAAGACGTTACTTGGACGTATATCAGCGGTTAATGAGCATCAAGATTGCCCAATAAGACAAAATCATATAGCTGCATTTAGTACTCCTGGATATGAATCTGATCCAGCATATCAAGTAGTTGAAGACGTTAAGAGGCAGATGAATTAATGAAGTTTGATTATTTTATTTTTACATGTAATTACAGGCATGTTCCAAGGACAAATGAATGGAAATCATTTATTGATTTAAAAACAATACATACGCTTCAAATAACAAATCCACCTGGAGTAGTAAAATCTGAAGTAGATGGATTATGGCAAAAGGATTCACTGTCATTTTATTCTGCTGTACAAATAAATAATTGCAGAAGCTTATTAAGCACATTAATGCTTGGAAGGAATACTGATAAAAGAAATGATATATTTGTATGCGGATTTGATACAGCGCGCGGAGGGTCTGATAGAAATAAAACTGCTGATGATTTTTCTGTATCTGTATTTAAGATATCTAGCGATGATCCATTTAGGCCGGTACATGTATACACAACAAGAAAATTTAGAATACAGTCTCCAGAAATGGCATTGATAATATATAATCTATACAGAAGATTTAGGTTTAAGAAAATAGTTTATGATCCAAATGGCGGTGGATTATTTGTTATAGATGAATTATATAAAGATAGAATAACTGTTGATGGTATTGATTATGATATAGAGCTTCCATTGGTTAATCATGATGATGATAAAGTTGTATCTGGAGTAAGGATACTAGTTCCATTTAAAAGAGGCGATAAATATATTGATTCTGTATATAAGACATCTGAATCTGATTCAATTTTA
>Ga0209311_1002147_pt1 | contig 14582 bp, 29 predicted proteins | sample AD_UKC045_MetaG_FD_184417 | JGI IMG/M metagenome (GOLD analysis project Ga0209311, IMG submission 184417) | Active sludge microbial communities of municipal wastewater-treating anaerobic digesters from USA - AD_UKC045_MetaG (SPAdes) (version 2) | ecosystem: Engineered > Bioreactor > Anaerobic >... | reverse complement strand
TATGGCAGATTAACACATCCTGGACAAAAAAGACCGCTGACTTCAGCGGTCTTTTTTTTATTCCAGAACCATAGAACAAACGTTCTATCCTAACAGCTTGCCGCGCAATGCACCTGCGCAATACACCTACGCAATACCATGCGCACGATACCGGCGCGGGCGCACTGGCGAGTCGCGTAGGGGGATTGTATAAGCTTTTGCGCAGTTGTATAGTGTTATGTATAACGTAGCATAGAACAAATGTTCTATTCCGGGACAAAAGAAAACCCTGCCACAAGTGTGGCAGGGCTTCTTGGGTGGTGGTGTACGTTTTGTTATCTCGCGGCAATTGGGCACCCATCCACATCCCTCCTTAACAGAATTTCCAGCGCAATCCGGATTTCTTCCGGCGAGCGTTCGATAGTGATCGCGCCGTTTTTCACAGCATCCATGTAATCCTTCTCGTAATACGCGCCTTCTTCGGCGTTCCGCTCGCCAAAGAGCCAGAATGTGTAGTGTGCGTACTCAATGGGGTCATCGGGTAGCAGTTCGTACTTCCAGCAATCCTCAAGGGTCAGCGGTTGAGAATACTGCACCCAACCGAAAACCGGGAGGGTGAAGCCTGCGCCTATCTGCTCGTCATAGGAGCGCAGTTCCGTATGTAAATCCGTATATCCGTCGGGAACGGCGTCCCATCCGGGCCTACAACGAAGCCAGTATTTATGCGTACAAACGATAACCTCTTTCATCTTTTTTTCTCCTTTTTTTTTGTTGATAGTCACAGTATAACGGATTCTCGCTTTAATACAAGTGACATTTATCACGTCTTTTTTATGACATATGTTACTTGACAAGCATCACCGGTTCCGCGATAGTTCCCCCATTGACCAGAGGTAAGTGAGTAGAACGAACGTTCGACGTGGGAATGTAGAACGAATGTTCTGGCTTACCTGGAAGGTTCGCGCAGCGAAAAACTTTCCGCGAAAAACTTTTCCTAAAAACTTTTCCTAAAAACTTTTCCTAAAAACTTTTCCTAAAAACTTTGCGAAAAACAAAAAATCCCCGCCAGGTTGTGGCAGGGAATTTTTTTGGGGGCTTACTCTGCCAACTCCTGGAGTAAGCTTATTAAATCCTCTAACTTGCACAAATACGTATAATTATTATCCGTGGAATTCCCTTCTTCGTCAAATATCCCCACGGAAATGTATTTATATTGGAAGAAAAACTTTCCGTCATCTTCCGGGAAAAACTTGGCATCCCCGATTTTAACCATGTACGGCTGATTAATACCGGCGGTCAACATGACCACCCGGCGCGCCAGGTCACTGGCGCCATTGGGCGCAATCTTCTTCGCGACCAACTTGAAAACAAGCTCACTCAATGTTTTCTCAACCGTGTTCATTTTATCTCTCCTTCTTTCTTTTTTGATTTTTGATTGATTGATAATCACAGTATAGCGGATTCCCGCATTAATACAAGTGACATTTATCACGTCTTTTTTATGACTTTTGTCACTTGACCAATCGCGATTTATGGGCAAGGATTAATGGATTGACCTGGCGGAAGTGTAGAACAGACGTTCTACCGGGACAGTTAGAACGGGTGTTCTACTGTATCCTGGAAAGTTTTTTGCTAAAAATTTTGCTAAAAACTTTGCTAAAAATAAAAACCCTGCCACATATGAGTATGATGGTTGTCATTCGATTATCCTTTCAAAGAGTTTCGAGTAGCTGGTAGGTGGTATCGGTCAATTGTTCGGTCAATGCTTTCAGCGTTTCGATAATCTCCCGGGCTTTTTCAAGCTGGTCTGCTGGGATCGCTTGGCTGTTGGCTTCCAGTAGTTCTGCCGTGTAGTTCACCTGCTCCTTTACTAAGTCAATGCGGTCTACGATCCTGCTGGCTGTGCTTGTGAATGTTAGGTATGTCATTTCAATTCCTTTCTGCCGGGATATTATTTGCCTCCCGGCGGGTCTGGTGGTGGGTGTTAGTCTTTCAGCTTTTCGCAAGTCTGAGGATGAGCGCGGCGGCTTGGTATAGGGCGCGGGCTTGTGCGTCAAGCCAGGATTCTCGGGCGTTGGGGCGGCGTTCCCCCCCTCTGGAGCGCCTGTACTCGCTGGGGCTGCAAAGTCTTTCTGCAATGTCCTGATCATAGATAAAAGAACATCCTGCCCAGCTGTACTGTTCCCAGTTTTCGGCGCCGTTGAGTAGTTCTTTTTTGTCTGCCGGGCTTCCGTAAAATTCCTGATCGTCTGGTAGTTCCTCGATCAGTTCAAGGGCGTAAAGCTTGATGCCCTTATCCCATGCGCTGCGGGCTGGGCTGTTCTTGATTGCTTCTCTTAGTTGCTTGATGGTTTTCATGTTCTATCTCCTTTTTTGTTGATAGTCACAGTATAGCGGATTCCCGCGTTAATACAAGTGACAAATGTCATATAATCTTAAGACGTTTATCGCTTGACATTTCCGCCGGTGGTGGTTTATCCTCTCCGCGTGGGTTTGGGGTTTGCCATGGCATTTTAGAACGTCCGTTCTAAACCAGGTAGGAACTCCAAGGAAAGAAAAACCGCCGGGGTAATCCGGCGGTTTCCTTTGCGAAAAACTTTCCGAAAAACTTTCCTGCCCGTCAGGGCATTGAAACTATCCAAATCTAAAAATAACCCTCCCGAACAACCCCACCTGAATCACGGCATCGGCATCAACCGGATCAACGTCCAGATACCGCCACTCGCGAGCGTACATCCGGACAGCCTCAATAGGGACATCGGTTTCCCCCGACAATATTATCCGGACACCCCGCCGGATAACTTCTTCTGTTACCCGGTAGATACAGATTTTACCTTCCTCTTCATCCATTCTTACTCGGAGGGAGAATTCTAACTTTTCGGGATCATAATCGCTGAGCCACGCCCAGCAGTTTGTTAGCCCTCCCTCTACACAGATGGTGTCCATTACACTTTCTACAAAGTCTCTCGACACCCGCGGTGTCTCCCCCTCTTCCAGATACGGCATCCGCACTTCTGCGATCATTACCCCGATACCGTCAATCCTTTCGTAAATCCCGTCTTCCCACTCGAAAAACGACCCGGATGGGTTAAGTTCCTCATAGTCAGCGAGCTTAACGGGAACCCTGTCCCCGTAACGCTCGTCCAAATTCATATATTGATAACTATTGTCAATGCCAAAGTACTTTTCAGGTTTCATTTCTTAACTCCTCTTTTTGAATTTGTTTGTATTTATTATACCGCATACGAAATAATTATATAGTGTCAAATGTCATATAATCTTAAGAAGTTTATCACTTGACAATCCAAGTGATTCCGGTTTATTCTTTTCGAGTGGTTCAGGGTTTGCCATGGGGATTATAGAACGGACGTTCTAAACCAGGTGGAAAGTGCAAGGAAAGAAAAACCGCCGGGGAGTGATCCGGCGGTTTCCTTTGCGAAAAACATTCCGCGAAAAACTTTGCGAAAAATTTTGCTAAAAACTTTTCCTAAAAACAAAAACCCTGCCACACTTGTGGCAGGGTTTCTTGGGAGAGGCGCGGCGGTTATTCTTAGGATGCCACACGAACCGGGATGCCCTCGATGCCGACGTATAGCCAGCCGATGAATATCCCCCGGCGCTGGCGGCGGACTCCACAATTGTGGTCGTCCCATTCCGCTCGTGAGCGGTATGGCTTCCACCAGGGTTTCTCCATCCAGGCAAGCACAATCAGCAGGGGTTTAAGCCCCAACCGAATCTGCTGGTCAAATGAAAAGATGTTTGGGATTCGCAGGATGAACCGCTTCTTCATTTTTTATCTCCTTTTTTGTTGATAGTCACAGTATAGCTGATTCCTGCGTTAATACAAGTGACATATGTCATGTCTTTTTTGTGACATATGTTACTTGACAGACTTCGCCAGTTCCGCGATAATCCCCCCATTAACCAGGTAAGTTGGGAATATAGAACAAACGTTCGACGTGGGAATTAGGCCGTAGCGGGGCTTGCGCCCCGCTCCTGGTCGTTTTCCTCCGCGCTGTTTATTGGTTGTTTCGCTCATTGTATTCCTTCACTGCCTGCTCGACAAGCTTGTTGAGTGTTTGGGAGAAGGTGCCGTTGGTAAGTCGCTGGATTTCTTCTTCTGGTAAGTTGATTCTGATTTCTGCATTGCCTTCGTACTTGCGATTAGCTGCGATATTTACTGTGATTGTGATGGTCGAGTTGGTATTCATTTTGTTTGTCCTCTCTTTACTTGTTTATTATCTTATTTGGAGTTGTTAATTTCGATATACATTTTATCTCTCCTTTTTTCTTTTTTGATTTTTGATTGATTGATAGTCACAGTATAGCGGATTCTCGCTTTAATACAAGTGACATTTATCACTTTTCTTTTATGACTTTTGTCACTTGACATACTTCTCCTGTTCTGCGATAGTCCCCCCATTGACCGGATAACGGAAATATAGAACGAACGTTCGACGTGGGAATATAGAACGTTCGTTCTGGTTTACCTGGAAGGTTCGCGCAGCGAAAAATTTTCCGCGAAAAACTTTGCGAAAAACTTTGCGAAAAACTTTTGCTAAAAACTTGCTAAAAACAAAAACCCCGTCAGTTGTGGCGGGGATTTTCTTTTCCTGTCTTATTATTTCCGAACCGGGGCGGGTCTGGTGGTCGATTATCTGATGTTGCCTTCATCATCAAAGTAATACTCGCTGGCTTGGATCGTTTCAATCACGGCTTCATCTGAGCAAAGATATTCAAATTCTTTTTCAAGCTTGTAATAGAAGTCTGAGCAAGTGTCCTCCCTCCACTGGTCAAGGTAGTCTTTCAAGTCGTCAAGTTCTTTGTTGAGGATGTTCTCCAAAGTGAAGTGGGCTTCCTCGTCTTTCTCATCATCATAGAGGTTGTCTACGCTGTCAATAATAAGCGTGGCTGTGCGTTCATGTACATAATATGTGCTGGTGCGTTCGATGTAACATGAGTAGTCAAGTCTGCCGTCTTTCAGTGCTTGGAATATGCCGGGGTATTTTTCGTTGGCATGGGTATATTCCATGAGCTTTTCAAGGTTGATCCGCCTGGAAGTGAAGGATAATCCATCTCCTTGGCTGTAAAATCCTGAGTACAGGATTTCCGGGTTGTCAATCCCGGCGCGGGCTAACTCTTCTTTGAAGTAGTCGAGGATGAAGTCTGACCAGCCGGGATAGTCGACGTTAATATCCCGGTGCTTTTCGATAATCTTTTCTTTCAATTCATCGCTGGCTTCATCATACTGATATAAGGTAGTGGTGATGGTTTTCATGTTCTATCTCCTTTTTTGTTGATAGTCACAGTATAGCGGATTCTTGGTCCATTGCAAGTGACATTTGTCATGTTTTTTTGTGACATTTATCAATTGGCAAACTTCGCCAATTCATTTCCCGTAGTAAACCTCTAGTTTCCACATTCCGGGTTCCCAGCCATGCTCCCGAAGTATTTTCCTCGCGGCATCCTCGACCGCCCCAATATATTTCCCGTTAACTGTAACCATCCCACCCAAGTTCTGAATTACAATAACCTTTTCCTTGCGTTTAACCAGGGCATTGTATTTCCATGCCCCCAGCAAGCGGATTCTGATTTCCAGAATCCTTGCCGCTGAGTACCTGCCTACGTCATTCATACTCTCTCCTTTATTCCGGGTCCAACTGCCTGCCCGGCAACGGCTGTTTAACTTACCACATCATACGCGCCAATGACGCAAGATTCAAGTGACATTTGTAACCTCTTTTTTATGATACTTGACGCAAGCGCAACCAGACCCGCGCCAGCCACAGCCCAGCCACTTGTCGGCGCTAAGACGGCGCCAGGTCGGCGCTAAAACAACGCTAAAACAACGCTAAAACAACGCTAAAACAACGCTAAAACAACGCGAAAACAACGCTAAAACAACGCTAAAACAACGCAAAAACAACGCTAAAACAACGCTAAAACAACGCAAAAACAACGCAAAAACAACGCAAAAACAACGCTAAAACGCTGGATAGTGACATTTATCACTGTTTTTTTGTGTCACGTCTCTCCACTGTCCGCCAGGCAAGCCATATCAGGAACGCGCACGCCTGCGCGACCAGAACCAGCCAGAATTTATCCACCAGAATACCATATCCAGCAAGCAAAAAACATAAATACCAGCCAAAAAACAGTGAAAATTTCAAGAAAATGACACGGCTGAATTTCTTGATCATTTCAGATATTCCGCCAAAACATTTCCGAACATGGCAAACGCAGAAAGAATACCGGCAACAAACAGGGACGGAAAATCATAAAAAATTCCCAATACACATAGAGACGCAATCACAGCAAAAACAATCCGGTTATACAACGCAACGCGTCTCCAGTCCTGGACTCGTTTCCGCTTTCTTTCCATTTCATCATAAAACAAAATAATCTTTGCCCGAATGTAAATCAGGTCTGCTTTGGCGTCCGCAATCCCGCCACTTTTTCCGCATAAAACCGCGATTTCGTGAATTTGCTTTTCTGTGTCCATGCACCTCCAACGCAAAACGGGGCAGGAATACTCCTGCCCCATTTTTCCTAGAAACCACTTACTTGTCTGCCCGCCATTCCACCCAGAGAACGGCGATGGCAATGAACAAGATTCCGGCTCCGACCAGCAAACCCCACTGGTCGGCTGCCACCGCGAAAATCGCGATGGCAATGGCGATAATCTCGCCAATCGCCGCGCACCAATCTGCCAGCCACATGATGTTTTTCCTCCTTTCTTTTAGTATATGACCGCGCCGCTCTTTTCAAGATACGCGAGCGCATTTTCATCGAATACATGAATCCCGGTGTCGTCCATCCAGCCCACCGGGCTGTCCCCCCAATAATAGAAATAGACAACGTAATATATGCTATTGATCACCGGAACAATCAGCAAAATATCGTCCACCATGTCACTTTTTTCCACATGATGAGACCGTTCTTCGGAAGCCTCCCGAAAAACGAAATCTATGTCTCCGTCATTTGCGAAGTAACACTCCGCTCCCTCAATCATGGCGCCAAGCTTTTCAAGCGCCTCCGTGATTGTCGGAGCGCTCTCCTGGAACCGAAATTCATTTTCACATCCGACAATTGCCGGAAGCTGGACTTCCACAGTCCAGCGTTCTCCGCTCTTTGAAGCTGTGATCTCCATTCTTTCTACCTTTGCTGTTTTCATTTTTCCTCCTCTCCGAAACCGAACAATTCCATGAGCGCAATTTCAGCCCGAATCCTATCGCAAAAATATCGCAGCTCATAACAAATCATCAACTCGCGCTCAAGGTAAACAACCGCGCTTTCAAGTTCGCCTCGCGCTTGTTCCAGGCTGAAAATCTCATCCGGGTACCCCAAATGACAAGCCGCACGGTTAAGGCACCCGCGCCCTTCCCGATATAACTGCCACCAATCCGGTTCAGCCAGAGCGGTGGCTTTTCCTTCCAATGCTTGCGCCATTTCCTCAATGGCGGATTTGATCTCTGCAACCTTCATATCTTGTCCTTTCTGTATATTACAAGTATAAGGTATCCTCGCGCTTTTGAATAGTGACATTTGTCATATCTTTTTTGTGACATTCGTCACCATCCAGCGCGGCAGAAGCAATTCTGTCTAATACTCGATAGGTCGCCATGGTATCTGCCATGGAGCGATGATACTGTCCTTCTGGCGCAACCCCAAGCCGCTCACACGCCTCCGCAAGCTTGAACCACTTATATCCGCCAACCGAATTGAATACCTGAAAGTAATTGGACGCTAAAACCATGGCGTCCACCATCAAGACCGGTACCGGTGGAAACTTGATGGAATGAATCAGAAACGTTTGGTGGATCATGCGCAAATCAAACGAAACGTTATACCCCACCCAAACCTTTTCGTTGAGAAAATTCTTGATTTCCAGTTCGTAATGAAAAACATCATTTTCCACCGACAGGACTTTATTCGTGATTCCCGTCAGCCTCTCGATGCTTTCCGGAACGAACGACGCCGGACGCAATAGGCGGGACACTGTTTTCCCGGACTGCACGTGATAGGCTGATATTTCTATCATCTCCGCACCAATGTCAAACCCGGTGGTTTCCGTGTCCAAAACAACCACGTCCCCATACCGCCCCCCTAAAACGTCCCGCGCCATCTGGATTGCTTGTTCTTTTGTCATCAGCCTTCCTTTCTTTTACGAGATTACCAGTCCTATCCCTATTCTACCAGACAGCCTCCCAAAATACAAGCATTAAAAAGGAACAGACACACGGGGTCAGTGTGCCTGTTCCCGCCGCCCTGCCAGTTTCAGGGAGGCATCACAAGGAGAAAGGAGAGAAAGGAGAGAAAGGAGACTTATTTTTCATAAACTGGCACCCTTATTATATACTATTCTTTCTCAATTTGCAAGCGCGTTCCAATGTCCGCCAGAAGGCTGACAACCATTAACAGAATTTCCCGCACCTCCGCAGGAGGATTGCTTTCCAGTATCATGTCAATGGACGACCTCGCTTGCCTCAACGCATAAACAACCATTCGGCTGTCTCCGACAATGGCGGTTTCTTCATTATTGTTATTGTCATCTTCACGCCCAACCTCAACTGCGTCAGGCTTTTCCTCGCCAACCTCACGACCAAACGCAAACCTGGCAACCATGGCGTCCACCGTTGCCGGTCTCCCACCATGGCTTTCCGCATATTCCATGCACCAATCCAGTGCCTCGCGCCAATGATCGTTCAAACGCATGGCTTCCCGGAAATGATCAAACGCTAAAATCTCATAGGTCTCCCGATGTTCCACCGGATAAAACGCCGACATCATCGCATATTCACGCACCGTTCTGGACGCCTTGCCTACCAGGTTTCCAACGGCAGAGTAAATAACCTCTTTCGTAATCCACTTGCCGGATTCGGCATTGTGCCGGATAACATAATTTGTCAGATCGCCAACCGTCCAGCCAACCTGCGTGATGACGTCCCGCAACTGGATTAACTGTTGCTGGACTTCCTCTGGAATAATATCATTATAACTCGTCTGCATTTCACCTCCATAACACTAACATAAGAATAACAAGAATCGCAATCACCGAAAGAAAAATCATCATCACACGCTCCGAACCTTCTTCCACCATCTCAATCGCCCACTTCGGGATCGGATACAGTTTCATTTTATCCCCCGAATGGTAACAGACGGTTCTCCGGTTTTCATCGCCCCCTTGATTTCCGGGTGAGCCAACGCAAGCCCCTTCAACATCGTTGAGTCCCACGTATCACGCCCCTTGTTATATACCGCCATCAAGGTTGTTCCCTTGATGGTTTCACCAAGCGTAATCACCATGGACTTTATCTCTTCCGATAGTTTCGCTTCCAGTTCGCGCAACTTCCCAATGGGATCAAGATACTGCAACTCAATCCGGTCAATCTCCGCCATGACCGGCTTCATCGCTTCGCGAATTGCCGCCTGCCTTTGCGCCTCCATGTCGCTGATTTTCTGGCGCAAATCTGAAAGATTATCCAGTTTGGCTTGAATTTCATTTGCTTCCATTGTTTCCATTGTTCTTGTTCTCCTTTTCAAAAAATTTTATCATGATGTCCAGGGCTTCCCCGGAGTCCACCATGTTTGTCGTGAAATTAAACTGCTTCCATCCAGCCATCGTGGTTCGATTTAGCTTGCGACAATCGCGGGTAATTCCAGACCCGGTGTTATGACCGGATTTTCGCATCCATACCCCACCCTGCAATTCTACCACGAGTCGATGATCCTCCCAGCCAAAATCATATGGAGACCGCCGATACTCTTTCAGCCGATATTGCGGAGTTGGTTCCGGCAACCCAGCAACCCGCAACTGCCATAAGAATTTTCTTTCCAGGTCGGTTTCGCATCCAGCAAACGCATCGTCACCAACCAACGCGGAAGGGTCTATCACAATTTCCCGCCTTGACCGTGGGCGGCGGTGGGGGTTAACCTTTCTTGCCACGGATTCCTCGCTCCACGTCCGCCATGGCTTTTTCCACCGCCGCCCCGACAAGATCAAATGGTTCACCTGTGATTTCCCCGATGGCATCTGCCATGTTGAACAAAACCACCTGGCAATCGGCAATTTCTTTTTTTAATTGTGCAATCCGTTCTTTTCTCTTTCTTGTGATGGTGGATTGCCAAATCCAGTAATCATGATCGTCAAAATATTTCCTTGCCACGCTTCCGGCATAAGTGATAGCGGTATGCAACGCAATATCACGATTGCCGGATACGTTCACACATTGAACAATCTCTGCCAACTCCTCTTGCAACTTGGCGCATTGGCGCGCTAAAAATTGTTCATTCGTCCAGCCCTTCCGATACCCGCGCCGGACTGTGGCATCTGCTACCGCTTTTTGTTCTCTCATAACACCCCCGGAGGGATGGAGACATTGACCGGCGCGAATAGCGTTATTATGCCACTCTGTTTGTGCCGAACCGCCATCATCCCGTTGACTTCCAGCAATTCATACCCCAAGGACAGGAGAATTTGAATATACTTTTTGGCATCTTTGGATTCGGCGCTGTTGTCCATGATGTTTTCGATTTCTTCACCCAACCGATCCGAAATCACTTCGGTGTCGTCACTGTGGCACTCCATACAGATAACACTCGGATTTCCACCAAGTGAAATCAGGTTTGCAAACACAACCTGTTTGCAAACGAAGCAAAATGCGGTCACGGTAACTTCTTGTTTATTTTTTCCCATAATTACTCCTCATAAAAGATTTGCCATCATACCGTTAAGGAGTTTCTACTCCAATAGCTGATTTCTCACAGCAGAACAGTAAATCGCGAATATGACAGCAAGTTTGGCGGCCAGGATTCGAACCTGGTTCTCTCCGTTATACACTGTCGCGCTGTGCTATATTGGGCTTCGAAAAGTTTCCAAAACTTCCTGCGCCTTCCCGCATCCTATCGTTCACATTACTGCGAACCGGAAGGCATCGACATTTGAGAGTTGAGTGTATATCAGCGTGTTCCCACCACGCCGCCGCCAAATGTTAAGGTGCTATATCCCAAACTTCTTTCGCTTCCAGCCCTGCGTCTTTCAACGCCTGCCGGATCAGGACATAGATAGGCTCAAAATCTGCAGTCAGGTCGGCAATGTCCGCCGCCTCTCTCCATTCCGGCATGATTTCACATGCCGAATCGAGCCAGCTTGACCGCCCTGCCCTGGATGCCTTCATCATGGCAATATCCACCGCCGCAATCGCGGCGAACAGATTGTTTCCCATTTTCTTGTGATACGCAAAAACTTCATACGTTTTCATTTTTATTTCCTTTCTTGGCGGCGACCAGCGCCCACCGTAATTCATCTTCAAACTCATTCCTTGGCAAATACACACGCTGACCCTTGGAAGTGATTGCCGGAATTGCACCAATCCACCGCCGAATTGCCCTTAATTGCTCAATGGACAAATCCGACAATCCGGCATGTTCCACAGGAAGATCAAACAGGTATGCGAATAAGATGTGCCGTTCTTCCCTGTCAATTCCCTGTTTCTGCAATTGCAGGAAAATCCCCGTGGTCAAAACCTGGCGGGTTCCGTCAACCGTGAAAATTTCCTTGCAGGTTTTGGCATATTCCTGCAAAAATGCTTTCAATTCTTCCGGTTTCATGGCAACAATATCCCCGCCCATTATCTGACCCTCCGCTTGTTGTGCATTTCCAATTCTTCTGCAAGCATAATCGCATCTTGCAGTTCGTTCATTTGCTTTTCCAGACGGAGCAATAACCCGTCTGGCTTGCCTTGCTTGTATGCTATACGGTATTCCCGGCAAGCTTCATCATAAGCGGCGCGCAACGCCGCTAAGCCACTTTTGCGCTTATTTTTTGGCATGATACTTTCTCCTTGCCTCCATCAACTTTTTGTTGAGGAAGAGCATCTCGTTTAATTTTGCAGTAACATCATTTTGGCTTTCTTCCGTTGGATTCGATTCGTGCCGGTCACTGGCAGCATTGAACGCCGCGACCGCACTTTCCAACTCAACTTCCAGGCTGGATATTTCAAGTGGCTTGCGCCGATAATGCCCGTCTTTTTTGTTTGCTTCGTCCAATGCGTACCAGTCCATGCTTCCTCCGTTTTTTTATTTATTCTACGGGGTTTTCGAACTGTTGACTAGTGTCATTTGTCATGTTTTTTGTAATACTTTCGCCCCACTCTTTCAGCTCCGTTGCCAGCTTATTTCGCAACCGAATCACTTCGGCATATAAGTCAGCAATCCTGCTGGTATCCTCATACCTGGCGATTGTATTCGCGTTTTCCATCGCCCGTTGATATGCGCGTTCTGCAATTGCGCAATTCCGGGCGGTTTCCCGAATATACTCCGGCACGCGCCGGGAAATGTCAACGACTTTTGGTTCCATCTAATCGTATCCCAACAGCACCAGGATTCCAATAATTATAGTCATTGCTATCGCGAGAATCCACCAGCCCATGATCCCTCATTTCTACGGCTTTTCGCCGTTGCTGAAACTTGATTTCCAACAACCCCACCCGCACCGCTTCCGGCACGGGCGGGGTTTCTGGACGGCTAATCAACACCGCTTTTTTCGTCATGCCACCTTACCAAGTCTCTTGAAGTATTCCTGCCAAATGTGACGGCGGAATACTCTAGACTGGCAAAACTCGTGCTTGCCATTAAGCAAAGCACGGGTTAAGGCAATCTTGCGCCCGCTCGCCTTGCTCCAAACTCCATGCCGCAAGTCGTTTGGGTGAACAATACACGACCCCTGCGCTATCTCAACCCATCTGTTGTTAATCTGGATTGAGATGACAGCGACAGTTGCGGGGCGCGGTTCCGGTTCATCGCAAAGCAACCTCACATGGACAAACTTTACCTCCACCGGAACTCCCAGGTAATTGGTCGTAAACATTACGCCTCCAACCTTACTACGTTCCGATATGGCTTTCCAGCGGAATTCATTTTCTCGCTGTTGCGCCAGTATGCGCTAAATGATACTTGGTATTCCGTGGCAACCACGAAGTGTTCCGGAGTCCAACCACCAATTGCGCCAAAAAGATTTGCCAACGAATCCGGCGTCATTACACTGGACAGGTCGGCGTATTTCCGACCCGCCCCAAAAAATTCAACCTTGGTCTTACCATCCGTGCGCGGCGTCACCACGACTTTCGCGACCTGAATCACCCCATTGTCGGCGGCGTTCTCCTGAACGGGTTGAGAGGGTGCAGGTGCAGGTGCAGGTGCGGCGGCGGAATTGGTTTTTACATTGGGGTTCGGTTGATTCGTCACTGGCGCGGGGCGATTCGGGGTTTGCGGCGACATCGGGTTATAGGGTTTTAGGTGATAAACCTCATTGGCATACCGCATCCCGGCAATGATTTGGTCAATCGCTCCCTGAACCGTCTCTGCACGCGCAGTGACGTTGATTTTGAACGCCTCCCGGCGTTCCGTTGCCGAGTCTGTAACCGTCCCCCACAACTCCATAAAAGCCACACCGCCCGCCTCGGGCAGGTAGCTAACCGGAGTTTCAATAGACTCAACGGACTCAATCGGTGTTTCTTTTTCTTCTGTCATTTTCGTGTTCCTTTCTTTTGAATTGGTTTGAGATAAATTGATTTTAGCACTATCCCGCTAAAATTACAATATGACATTTGTCACTATTTAACGGTTCCATCTGGCATCCGCACCCGCCTGGCGGGTTTCCATTTCGTCCAGCCGGTTGTAAATCGGGTCAAACTTAACCCAATAATGGACATTATCCATTCCCATCTTTTGTTTAAGAATAGATATTACCATCTGGTTGCTTCCAATAACATCTCGCCCCAAAAACTTTTCCCCCTCATTCCGATATTTGCGGGGACGCACAAGGCTAAATACCTTGTCGCTGGACTGCTCACAATTGGATGTCCATTGACCATCATCCAGACCGGGAACGGGTTCATCCCTTGCATCAACTTCCCGTCGCGCTTGTACCCCCACCACAAACGGACATCCAAACGCAAGCGCACCATCTTTCAGGCGGTCTAAAATATCACTGGTTGCAATCGCCTTGCTTTCAACCCTTCCCTCCGCTGGAATGCGTTGCAGGTAATCTATAAAGACCATGTCAATAATCTTGCCATAGTCATCCTCGATTTTCCGTAATGCCTCCGCCAACGTTGTAACATTCATGGCTGGACGCTTCTTCCTGCGTTCCAGGCTGTGACCAATAAACCATAACGGTTGTAAGATTCGGTCAACCCCGGAACGAAGAATCCGGCTCCATTCATCGTCCGAAATCTCACCACGCGCCATGTTGGTAACAGACAGTTGTTCGTCTGCTGCAACCATGAAGCTGTGCAATTCCTCAACAGATTGCTCCCATGTCGCATATACGACAATATGATTTTCGGCATTGGCGCGCTCCGAAATTTGATTCGCCCACCAGCGCGCCCACCGCATCATAAACCCGGTCTTTCCACCGCCGGGTCGTGCAATAATGCTAATCAGTTCACCCGGCAACAACGGCAACATGGTTTTGTCGAGCGTTGGTAGCCCCAACGGTATCGCCAATGCGGTTTTGTCACGCTTCCCTTTCAGGTAGGCGGTTCCAGCGTTGGATGCCTGTTCCGGCGTGAAAATCAAATCTTCCGCGTTCGTATCAGCCA
>Ga0209311_1002141_pt1 | contig 14606 bp, 10 predicted proteins | sample AD_UKC045_MetaG_FD_184417 | JGI IMG/M metagenome (GOLD analysis project Ga0209311, IMG submission 184417) | Active sludge microbial communities of municipal wastewater-treating anaerobic digesters from USA - AD_UKC045_MetaG (SPAdes) (version 2) | ecosystem: Engineered > Bioreactor > Anaerobic >... | reverse complement strand
TATGGCGAACATGTGTTCCTGTTTTTCTAAGCGGCGTGTGGGCATGGTGGTCTCTCCTTGGTTGGACGCCGCCAATATACGAAATTTCTAGTTCGCCACGCATATGTACTTCACAGGGTGGATACCCGGGGTCCAGGTCTTTAAATCCCGGCTCTCCTTAATCGCCACGCGCCGTCTGCCTACTCCTTGGAGGCCGCTGCCGGCATACGCCAGCGGCCGGACGAACATCAGCCAGCGGTCCTTCACCTCGTCATAGACAAAATTGTTATGCGTATCGCTGTGATAGGAAACGATAGGCGTATGAAAATCGGCGTGGAACGTTCGACCATCCGCGGTGGTGGAGAGAAAAACGCCGCCGCTGTCGTTATGAATAGCGATCCACTTTTCCTGTCCTGAACAGGACTTGGCTGCGGGTTCGACGTCGATGCCCTGGGTTTTGTTCCGCCCCAGCAGGATCAGATTGTTGGCTTTACTGCCGCCATAGGAAAAAAGCCCCAGCGAAGGTTTACGCCAGATCAAGCCATCCTTCGATTCCGCGTAGCAGATGTTGTAGGAAAAACGGCTCTTGGCTTTGTAGGCCTGTTCATCCCAGACCAGATACCACATTTTAAACAGCTGATCCTCGGGATCCCTCAGCACCGAACCTTGCATCAACGGCCCGGTTCCTTCCCATGGATGGTCGCGGATGATGAGCGGGTTGGCCGCATGACGCTGCAGAGGCACGACAAAGCGTTCCACCTGCCAGCGGTCCTCGATGATGCGGTCGTCGCAGGGGAAATAGGGACCATGTATCGGCAAACCGGAGTGGTCCGCGGCGAGCAGCTTGGCTGCTGCTGTTAAAATCAGGAGCGTATTGATTCTGATCATGATTTTTCCTCTTCGCGGCAAGTTGAACAAGTGAAGGGCGCCTGATCCGTTCCAGGAGCGTGGTAAAATCCCGGCGGCGAAAACGGAATGTGGAAAAAGGTCATTCTATGGGTTTTTTCTTTGATCGACTGTTCCTTTCAAATCTGCGATGAAGCGAAGCTGCCAGCCTTTTTATTGATAGTGTTTCAACGCCGGCCAGTCCTCTGTCAGCGACCTGCGGCGGAGCTTGCAGATAAGAACCGCCTGATTGTTCTCATACGGCATGCAGTACACATGCTGAAATACGTCTGCCTTGCTTACCTGCTCATAGACAGCGAGCAAGGCTTTCCGCGATCCGCCCAGGGGAATCACTACCTGGCCGGTTTTTCCTCGCGGGCCCCACAGCGGATAATGATTGTGACCGTTGATGGCGTTCGACAGCCCTTATCTGCGGCCATATTATTCGATCGCCGCAGCCGCCGGAAAGATCGACCGCTATGTGGATGGCGAGTTTCAGGCCGGCGAGGAATAAAAGCAGACGGATCGCACCTCTTGATTCATCCGCAGGCGGCGTCATGGTTGAGGGACGATTTTTCATGGCGGTCATTTCAACAATTTTGAAAGATTACGATACTCTTTTTCTAAGCCGGCCTGCTCGATCACGGAACGATCGTTCGTATCATTTTGAATCTGGATGATAGTGCCTGTGGCATGGTGCCTTATGGGTTCTTCCTGCAGCCGTTCGAACACATTATGCTCCAGGGTCAGGCCGCTGGAACCCTGGTCGAGAAAGATGCCGTTGTTTTTGGAACCTACCGCCCATGGCGAACGATCGATATCGTGGATATAATTTTCCTTGATGAAGCTGTTGGGCTGTCTCGAAAGAGTATATATGGCGCCGCCATCGCAGAGCAGCTGCAGAACATGGTGAATGCGGTTGTAGCGCACCTGATTGTCCCGCATGACATTGTCCGCATCCATCCACGCCCAGCCGACACTGATGCCCGAGTACGGCATGTCGTAGAGTTCGTTATGTTCGATCACGACCGCCTGCGGAAAACCACAGGCGATGCCGCAGCAACCCGGGTAATCCTGACCGATGCGTGTCAGCAGATTGTTGCTGATTGTGTCGTTGCGGCAGATTTCTCGCTGATCGGCGGGATTGTACACCCGCGTGTGCAGCTCCTGTTCTTCTGAAAATTTGCTGTACAGGATGCCGGAACCGGCGATATCATAAAAAACATTGCCGATGATCAGGTTGTTGTGCGTGCCGTAATGCAGGTCAAGGGCGGTTGCGCCAAGGTGACAGAATACGTTGCGCTCAAAAGTCAGATGATGCGCTGCGGTCACATAAACAGCCGCAGGCGGCCGCTTAAGATATTGCCGATTATCCGGCTCGACCTTGACCGCATACTGCCCCGCCTGGCTGTTGAGCATGCCGGTGTCGCGCGGTAAATTCCACCCAGCATGACAAAGGCATAGACCTCGAAATCGAATATGGTGCACCGGTTTTTCCAGCGTGCCGTCGATATGCAGCACTCTTTCCAATCGCGGAACAACGGCTTGTAATTGATTGATTTCCTCCTGCGGCAGCCTTGGTTGATAATAAAGCGTCCCAGATTCCGAGTCACAATGCCACTCTCCCGGTTGATCGATGAACGAGAGATCATTTTCGAAATGAAAAGCTTCGTTTTCCGATTTGATCGGATACAGCCTGCGGAAGACCAGGTCGCGCTCGGGCTCCTGCGGCGCGATGTACGCATACTCGCCGTGCGTCTCCAACGAGGCCAACGGCAGCACGGCTTCGGCCCAGTGCATCTGTACGATCATTTCCACCTGATTCAGTTTTGCCCAGGGTTGAATGAGCTCCTTTGCGATGATGATTTCACGATCCCGCTCATTCCAGAACTTGAGGCGATAATAGCGGCCTACATTAGGCGTCCTGGCGCGAATGCAGCGGACGCCGTTGACGTACAGCTGCCTGAAGGCGCCGTCCACTTTGGCTGTGTACAAGCCATGATCGCCGAGCAGCCATTTTTCAACCGGTTGGCCGGCGCTGATTTCCGGTATTTCATTCCGGTAGGCCTGGTAGGATATGGTGAAGCCGTTCCGCCCGGAGTCGCGATGATCGAAGTGTAATGGTTTTTCAAGAATATAGCGGCCGCCGCGCACATACACGGTGATGTCCTGATCCATGGTCGCATTGATCCGCCTGACGGCATTTTGGGCTTGAGCGATCGTTGCGAACGGTTTTTGCAAGGTACCGGGATAATCATCCCGGCCATTCGGCGCCACATAGAATGTCGAGGCTGCTTTTGCAATGGCATTCAGTCCTGGGCACAGCGCGCAGAGCACCAGCAGGACCCTGCCTATTCCGGCGGATTTTTTTTGCATCATGGTTTGATCCTCTGTCTTTATGTGGCAATTGTGATGATAAATGAATTCGCGCATCTCCAGGCGAAGCAGGGCGATTCGACAGATGCGGCCGGCCTTGTCTTTCACCCCGCAGAAATCCTTGATCGGTATTGGCAGAGGTCGCTCCGTTCGTTCCCGGCTGTTCTGTCAAACGGTTTTCTTTTTCAGCGAAGATTAATTAAACAAGAAATAAATCACCATCATAATCGATGCCAACATTCCCCAGGCTGTCCATATTTTGCCCATGCCCGCCCCGGTTTGATAGGTTTCTTTAAGAGTCGGCAATTTTGACGGTGGATTGCCTTTTTGCGTGAGCAAAGATACGATGACTATAAAGCCGGACAGCGTGACGAACAGATAGAACGACAGCAGCAAATAATGCGGCCAGAAACCGACTGTGGGCCATCCCATGAATTGGCAGGCGCCCACGGTCAGGCTGAGCAATGAACCGGCTGCCAGGGTAACGAAAGCGGCCTGTGCGGTCGCTCTGCGCCATAGGACGCCGATTAAAAAGACGGCTGCCATGGGCGGCGCAAAAAAAGCTATGATCGCTTGAAGCAGATTGAATAGATCCCGTCCCGTCGAGCTCATGGAAAGCGCAATAAAAACCGTCAATACCGCAATGAGCAGCGTCATCAGCCTTCCGATCCAGCGGATTTCCTGGGCAGGAGCATGCGGTCTCAACTTTTTACAATAGATATCCAGGGTGAAAATAGTGCTGAACGAGTTCAAAGCGGAATCGACCGTGCTGATGGTCGCGGCGATCAATACAGCGATGATCAATCCGATCATTCCGGCAGGCAGCAGGCTGGTGATGAGCGTCATATAGGCGGTATCGGGATTTTCGAGATTGGGGAACAGGACGAAACACAGGATGCCCGGCATGAAAAAGATCAGAGGCGGCAGGATTTTCAGGAACGCGGCCAACAGCGCGCCCTTTTGGCCTTCACGGATGTCGCGAGCGCCCAGCACACGCTGTACGATGGTCTGGTCGGTGCACCAAAACCATATCGCCAGCACTGGATATCCCAACATAATAGCCGGCCAAGGAAAAGTGGCATCATGGGCGGGACGAAATAACTGCCAATAGTCGGCTGGTACAGCCTGGAGGATGCCATGATACCCGCCTGATTTGAAATAGGCGATGATCGTCAAGGCCGCAGAAGCTGAAATCATCAGGATGGATTGAAAAGTATCGGTGTAGACCACAGCGGCCAGTCCACCGGTGATGGTAAAGCTGGTCGCCAGAGCCATTAGCGCGGTCAGGCTGATCCACAACGGCCAGCCGGTTATCTGTGAAAGGAGCAGACCGCCTGAATACAGGGAACCGCCGAGCCATAATATGACCGTCGTGAACAGGGCGTAATAAGAGAGAAACATCCGGCTTTTTTCATCAAATCGATGTTCCATGAATTCAGGCATGGTGGAAATCTTCGTCTTGAGGTAGTGCGGCACGAAAACCATGGCCAGCAGCATCAGGAATATCCAGGCCAGCCATTCAAAGTTCGCCGCGACCATGCCCGATGTATAGGCCACCGAACAGGAGGCGAGCATAAACGATGGCGAGATATTGGTGCCAAAAATCGAAAAACCGATATTGGCCCAGGACAGACTGCGGTCGGCGAGGAAATAATCCGCTGATTCTTTTTTCCGGAAACTGATCCAAAAGCCCAGTCCGAGAACGCAGAGGATGTACAGCAGGATGACCAATAGGTCAAGAGGCTGGATCGCGTTTTTTATTTCCAATCTGGTGCTCCCGTGGCTCTGAGATTATTTCAGACTTTTCTTTTGATAGATAACGCCGGGCTGGATCATTTCTGCGATGGAAAGACCGGCGAATCCGGTGGCAGAAACAGAGCAAGCAGCCCATGCCTGTAAGCTGTGTCCGCCCCAGGGTACGTCTGCATCCTCCACCATGATGCCGAGGCGCTGCGAAAATTCCCGAGTGCATAAGAAACGTCTGGCAATCGATACGAATCGATCCACGGCCGGATCTTTTTCCATGCGCTGATAATTCAGAAAGGCCAATGGCATGCCCGCCGTTTTGGAATTATTCCACGCATCCTGCAACGGCCACCAGGCGTTCTGGCCCAGATGGACCAGCAGCCCTTTATCGCCATGGATATTCCAACCGTACACTCGACGTATTTTTTCTTTCAGCGCATTATCTTCCGTGTGATGATATACCATGAACAATCCATCGACATAGTAAAAGGCCTCGCCAAAATAGTGAACCGGTTGCGCCAGCACAAGACCTTCTTTGGTGCCTGCATGATTGAACCAGGTCGGCCGGCCGTCCTGATTCCAGTGATCCGTCATGAAATGGGCGGCTTTTTCAGCCGCGTTTAGGTATTTTTTATCCTTTGTCTGAATAAACAGGGCGGTAAAGGCGGCCGCTTCAGTGGCTGTGGCAGTGCTATACTCCTTGGTGCGCGCCACACCACTCTCCATCGCGTTGGGAAAACCGCCGGAAGGCTGCTGCCATCCCATGGCCCATTCATCGCAAAAGCGCTGCAGCGCTTCGCTATAGAGGCTTTTGCGCGGTTCTGCAGCGTAATGGCAGGTCATTCCCAATGCCGTGGCGATGCAGCCGATATCCGCCAAGTTCATCCATTCGTGCGCATAGATATCTTCGATCTCCTGCTGCGACAATCGGCAGGTCGGTTTGTTCCTGAATATCTGCTGCCAGGCGCCGTTGGGCAGTTGTTCTTCCACCAGCCTGTCCATGATCCGGAAAACGATGTCGAGATACTTTTTTTCTCCCAATATTTCATACCCGGCCAATAACGCGCGAATGGGATAGGCCGAGGTATACCAATAGAAATGGGTTCCTTTTCTGCCTGGTTCATAATCACCGAGAAAGCCGTTGGCGAGTTGATGTGCAAGAAACCAGTCGCAGATCGTTCGCAGCGCTGTTCGAGCACATGGAGATCCTTTGCGCAGCACCTCGTCCACCGAGGGCAGGTCATCCGGAGGTGCATGCTCGAAAAGTCTGCGCAAAGCCTTGCCGGACTCCCCTGAGACAATGAGCCCGTTGATGGCAAACTCTTTCTCAGGCGCGGCTTGTAGGCGCAGGGTCAGTTTTTGATTGATGACAGTCGCCGGATAGGTGAATTGCAGCGTCTGGCCCGGGGCAAGCAGGACTCCAGATTGGACCTTTTCTTCCTGCAGATAGATTTCGAACGGTCCCTTGGCTTCACGCGGATCGCCGAGAATGACGGTGATTTGATAACGACCGTTGTCCAGGCCGATCCAGAATTCGCCTTTGGCGCCGCCCACAAAATCGCGCCGCAGCGGGTCGTGGACATCCATGCGTTCCACTTCGCGGACGTTGTCGATCCACAAATAGCGCGGACTGTGATAGACCCGAGAAACCGGCGTATAGCCGGGCGCGACATCCTGGAAGGCGCCGCCGAAATCAAAGCAATAAAGCACCTCCTGCCCTTGGCAGAGACGAGCAGCAATGAATGGGCAGGTCAACAAAATTAGCAGGTAGCGCCAACACATCGTTTATCTCTCCATTTAATGGATTGAATGATTCATCTCTGCGTCACGCCATGATTTTCGAATCAAGAGTTCGCCTTGGCTGGTGCGTCGAGGCTGGGGCAGGTCGAGCGAAGGACCAGATAATTCGACTTTAAGGAAATAACGGTCAAACGCATGGGCCAGATTGTTCGGTTTTTCAGGGATGGTGAGCCAATATTCCAGATAACGACCATATTGGTTCAGCCTGCCATCCCAGCGATCGACAAAGACCGGCTGAGCCGATCCCCTGCTTGGACCGGATAGCAAGGTCACGGCTCTGGTATCGACTCCACTCGCTCCGTTCAAAAAGAACAACCGGACATCGTAGGCGCCGGCCTGTTGCGCGTGTTCCGTGATATCGGCCCACAAGGCTATGTCTGCTGTTTCGGCAAAATCTTCCGTTTGCCACTCTGCAATGCGATGAAACCGATAGGCCGGAAAGGGATCGACGATCTGCAATTCTTCAGCCCAGGCCCGTAGTCGGTCGACGATGGTGGCGGCAAAATCGACGCTGTCGCGGAAGCGATAATGCAGCGCCTCCTGTTCGACCGGATTGACCTTATTTCCCCAACGGATCATGGCGGCAGTCAGGTTTTTCGCCGTTGCATCCAGAGCATTCAACTGTTGCTGAATGGACTTTGTTCGTCCTGCCGAAGGAGATTGTTGAAAAACATCGACAAGGATCTTTAGTTTTTTCACAAAGAGCAAGGTATGCAACACGCAATGGGATTCCAGCAGCATGAGCGGCTCATCAGCCCGCAGGGCCAGCTCGAGGGCCTGTTCCGCCGAGGCAATGTGATGATCCAGACTGGCTTCGTTCGGGAATTCGGCCAGAAGACCTTTGCCGAACTCTATGGGCTTCTCCTTGCTGAACAGCACGCCGTCTTTGATGAAACCATCGATGAAGAGCTGACCGCCTGCAGCGAAAATCAGGCTCTCGACGACTCTGCTGCCGGCTAGATGCCAGCCCGTCCGGCCGATGAGATCCGCCCATTCGGCAAACAGGCGTGGCTGCTTCAGCTTAAGACGGGTCGCATAAGCCTCGGCGAACTGACGCGCGCTGCGTCCGGAGCTGTTCCAGCTCCATTCGGCGGCGGCAGCGATATTGAAATCGTAATAACAATTCGCCGGAGTGGCGTAGCCGCTGAAACCATGCAGCCCCTTTTCCACGAATTCCTTCATGCGCGCCTTGATGAAATGCGGGCCGGTAAAGGGGAAAACGCTGCGCCAGGAATTGGTCAGCTGGGGATAGACGCTCAGCCAATGGCCCGAGCGGGCGAATGATTCCAACAGCGGGTAGATCATCGGCTCATGAGAACTGTCATAGGTTGTCTGGCCGGAGTAGTAAGTGATGCGGGTTTCCGGGGTGATGGACGCTAAAATCCTATCATTGTCCTTATAACTGGCCTGTGACAGTAAAATCCGTAAATGGCTGTCCGGGTGGTCCGCACCGGCAATGGCAAAGGCGCGCAGCAAAGATTTGGTTTGAAGTTCAAACTGGTTATGACCTCGGCAGCGCTCGCAGAAACAGGGGGAGGGCGATTCCGCCAACCAGGCGTTGATGTCGTGGACCTCTTCATAGGCCAGCAATTGACTCATCCAACCGGCGATGAGATCGATGGAGGCGGGATTCGAGAAACAGAGCGCCGGTTGATAATCAGAGGGCAGCGGTTTGTCGGGTTCGGGCGTCGCGGCTGTATTCGGATGAAAAGTGAAGAGTCCGGTTACAGCGAGTTGTTCCAGGTGTCTGATGATCGGCACGACTTTGACGCCAAGGCGCTTCGATTCGTTCAGAAAGGCGCGATCCAGGGCGGCGCTGGGCGAGCCGTCCGCCTGGAATCCCAAGGTCGCGTGCATTTCGATCTCGTTCATCTTTAGTTCGGCAATACTGAAACGATCGTGCGACAAGTTCCAGCCCCACTCGCCACGTTCTTGCAGATCAGGCCAATCGAGAATCGTGACTTGGGGGACTTCGATTTGCCGAGTGTTAAGGTTCGGCGTCAGCAGCTGATGCAGTGTCCGAGCTGCATAGAGCAATCCGAGCGGCTCGTTGGCGACCAGTAGAAACCCGCTGAATGTACCCGAGGTCATGACCGGCTCGATCGCGTAAGCTTGATCCCGGTTGGCAAGTTTTGCCAATGCCTTGGATAATTTGGCAGGACAATTTTTTCGATCGCACGTCAAAATCAGCTTGATGGAAAAGCCCTGATCGCCTCCGGCATAGGGCTGTATAAGTTCAATGGCCGCTTCTATGCGCGCATCATTGCTATTCGTCCAGCTCAATGTTATTTCATCCATGGAGAGGACGCGGGATCCCACCACGCTGATTTGTTTGGGCAAAGGGATCACTCTGTTCGCCCATGCTCCGGCGATGGCATCTATTGCCGATTCAGCGGTCGCAAAGGTCAGGAAGAGGAACAGCAGAAATCGAAAACAGACGACTACGATATTTTGCAGCATTGTCGACACACTCCTCTAATCAAAAAGCGCATACCTATGCCTATGGGTAAAGGCAGAGAAAACAAGCCGCATGAGCTCGACGCTCGCGGTAGGTATGTTCAATGGTTCACGGCTCCATGCTTTCCGCAGGAGCCGTCATTTTTGCATCCAGACGAACCTTGCTCGACCGTCCAGCAATATAATGCAATTGTCCCAAATTGCCAAATTTTTCTTTCTTCGCGGTTGTCATCCAGCGCGCCGACGAAGCGTGCATCGACGGCGGCAAATGAACAACAAAGAATGATGGCGTCAGCCGGCCGGCCTCCGTAATATTTTTTCAATTTCGTTGTTCTGCGCCGACAATCAGGTCTTGCTTTTTTTTATGTTTTTCGACTGTGCCCTGCCGGAACTGAGCGCCACGGCGAATCGATTGGACGACGCCTTTTATTTTAATGATGCTTTCGTCGCCGAAAAGCCTGTTTCTGGCGTTAGTGTATTCTCAATCCTCTGTTTTGACGAAAAAGCCTCTGCGCGCTGGGTTCAAAAGTATGTAATTCAATTTATGTTCGAACCATTTTGCGCAATAAATAGGATGACGTTGATTTTACGGAAGGTTGCAGTGAAACAGATCTTACTTGATTTCTGCGCAAGTTGATTCCACCGCGAGATTGCCTTTATACGCTTTTTAGAAATTGCGCTTGATTGTCAGAGACCGATTGGCTAATTTACCCGCAAATAACAGGTGATGAGGGGCTGGATTACGGCTTGGCGCTTTGTGAAGGAGGAAATGGCTGCGCATCAGGCGCTTGATAGAGGATGATTTCCTTGATGGGCGGCTCCCCAGCACCAACCAATTTTATCTCAGTCGGGGTATTTCGAATAATGAAAAAAGCATTTTTCCCTGCGGGGCTGATCCTGTCCCTCGTGGCTGCTGCGGCGGTATTTCAATGCAGACCCTCTGAAAGAATTAAGGTTGTCTACTCCCGTACTGCTTCATCCCTGGAAAAGTTCTCGGCAAAGGAACTCCAGCGCTATCTCTTTCTCCGGTCTGGGATCTTGGCTGAGATCAGCCAAAGCGACACCATCCCTGGCCGATGCGAGTATTGCCTGGCAGTGGGGAGCAAAAATGCAAGGATTTTTCACGGATGGCCGGACGAGGATGATTTGGCGGACGGTCTGAAACCGGAGGAATACCTGATCAGAAGCTACCGGGAGCCGGACCGGCGGCTGTTCGTCATTGTCGGCGGAGACGGCCCGGGCGCCCTTTACGCAACTTATCGTTTCCTCGAACGCACCGGCATTCGGTACCATATCGATGGGGACGTCCTGCCGGATGAAAAGTGCGATCTGGAAGCGATTGAAGTGAACGAAATGGGGAAACCCAGGTTCAGCAAAAGAGGTTTGCAGCCTTTCCACGATTTCAACGTAGGACCTGATTGGTGGAACCTGAACGACTATCAAGCGGTTTTGTCGCAGATGGCCAAGTTGAGGTTTAATTTCATCGGTTTTCATACTTATCCGAGCTGGAATCCATCGGCCGGCCCTGAGGCCAACGTCTGGATAGGGTTGCCGGAAGATGTGGATGACCAGGGAAATGTCAGGTCTGGATATGAGGCCGGAGTAGTGACCACCCGAAGGGGATGGGAGGTCAAACCATTTCCCACCCGTGAATATGCATCCGGCGCCGGCTTTCTTTTCGAAAACGACGACTATGGTCCGGATTTCATGCTCGATTGCCTGGATTGGCCCAGCGATGAAGCTGAAGCGACAGCCATGTTCAACCGCTATGGCGATTTGCAGAAAGAAGTTTTCGAAAAGGCCGCTGGACTGGGCATTCAGACCTGCGTAGGGACCGAACTTCCGCTGGGCATTCCCAAAATGCTCGCATCCAGGTTGAAGGCAAAAGGCATGAATCCTGATGATCCCCGGGTGATCGGCAAACTCTATGAAGGGACGTTTCTGCGCATCATGAGAAAAACACCCGTGGATGTTTTCTGGCTGTGGTTGCCGGAAATATGGTTTGTGTCAGAGCCCGGAACCCGACGCGGCTGGGAGATCACCACCGAAGGCAACGTACAGCGGGATATTTCGCTGATTGATTCAGTCGCCCGGATCATGAGCGTGCCCTTTTCTTTTGCCACCAGCGGATGGCGCCTGGGAACCGTAAAAGATCCCTTGTGGACGCACCGTTACACACCGAAGAGCTGGGCCATTTCCTCGATTAACACCAATCTGGGAAGGGATCCGGTCGAAAAATACTATGGTGAGATGCCGGAAAGATCCCGATGGGTCATTGGATGGGCGGAGGACGATGGCACAGCCGGCGCTCATTGCTGCACCGCCTGGGACCTTCAACTCTGGTCGGAACGCCTGTTCACCAATTCATCGGACGCTTTCCGTTACGGATGCGAGGGCATGATGGCCATTCACTGGCGCACTGCTTCCATCGCACCCAACATAACCGCTCTTTCGCAGGCAGGATGGGTTGTTGGCCAACCGGGCCATTTAGATGTTGAAGACGCCGCTGTTGCCGCTGATATGGAGTTGTTTTGGGAAAACTGGGGAAGGGGGACCTTTGGCGGCGAGGCGGGCGCCAGAGCGGGAAGGGTCATGCAGAAACTTGAAGGCTGCCATATCTCGATCAATCAGTTGATCGACAATGGCGCTAAAACCACCGATCAGGACATTCAGGATCTTTTCGCCCCGCTCGATGAATTGACAGCCCTGCGTAAAGAGATCACTGGAACCGGCCGTCTTTCCAGATTTGATTACTGGCTCAACTATCTTCAGGCGACCCGGCTGCGCGTCAGAACCTGGATTTTTTCGGCCCGCTTGGATTCCATCATGAGGCAAGCCCGCTCTATTCAAGAGTCCGAAAAGAAATTGCTGTTTGTCAGGAACCAGGCCCTGCCGCTTCGAACAACCCTATCAAGGTCATGGGAGGAAATGATCTCCGCTTTTGTTGCTTGCGCGCGGTCCACGGGCGAAGTGGGCACCCTTTCCAGTCTTGAAAGCGGCAACAGGAAGAGAATCGTGTGCGCACACGATTCCACGATCGCCAGGATTCTGGGTTCATCGTTGCCGGCGGAGACCGCCATCAGAACCACCTATAACGGTCCACCGCGCATATTCGTTTCATCGGTTTGTACTCAATGGAACTCGGGCGAACCGATGGAGATAAGGCCGTTCGTTTTATCCTCGCCGGCAATCAGACAAGTCAATCTGTTTTGGCGACCGTTAGGCAAGGGAAGATTTAGAAAAATGACCGCCGTCCATACCGCCCGCCATGCTTACCGCGTCACCGTTCCGGAGCCCGCTGAAGGCTGCGTTGAATATTATCTCCAGGCCGAGCTCGCCGATGGGGAAAAGATCTATCATCCGGTCACTGCGCCTGAAATGAATAACACAGTGGTTTTTTGGAAATGAATCAATAGGCGGAACGAGGATAGAGGATTTATAATCATGATTTGTACAGTTGCAAACTATCGCAAAAATACTATGAAAAAATCACTGAAATGGCATATATCATCCTTTAACGCCAAGTCATCAGCAGTTCCAAAAGAATGGTGGCCCTCAGACTTGCCGAATAAAGAAGAACAACAGTTATGATCACTGATGCTGATATTATCGGGCGGCTGCCGGGAGATAATGTATATGATAATGCCGTATTTGTTTCACATGCGAACGCCTGAAGGCGTTTATCAGCTGCAAATCAGCATTATCGACAATCAGTCAATGATACCTAAAGCAAATCTTGCAATCGAAGGTAAAGCGGATGGCGGCTGGTATCCGGTTGGGAAAATTGAAATCAGATAATAATCAACGCCCCAGACCCAAAGCTCTCCCTGATCGCCCAGGGCATCTCTTCCGGAGCAAAGCCTGGGGGGTATGGTGTATGGCGGGGCTCAAGCTGGCCTTGAATGTGGTCTTTCACGGCCGCTACGGCTACTTTTGCGATGAGCTTTATTACATCGCCTGCAGCGACCACGAACTATCTCTGCCATACCCCATGAACACGGCCGCCGCTCGTTGTCTGCCGGGGCCCGCAGTTCACCTTTGCCCAGATCTGGCTGGACGAGAAAGAGTTCATCTGATCGTTTGTCTGGACCTTGCACCTCCGGCAAAACGGACGTGCACAGGGTTCCGCTGAGGAAGGATTCCCCGGTCGAACAGGGGGTGGCTGTTATACACGAATACTGCCACTTATCAAAACGACCAACCGACATTGAAGGCCAGCAAGGTCTGCAATTCGGATGTGCTGGCGGTTTCCCCCCACAGATAAATCGGTCCAATCTGCAGTTCCGCGGTGAAACCGGCCTCCAGCGAAAATTTATAGCCCAGGAAACCTCCTGCATGTGCGCCGACGAGATAGGCTATCGGGTGTTCGATCTGAGTATCGATATCGACATATCCGATATCCGCTCCTATCATAATGCCATGGGCGAAGGAACCGATAAGAGAGTAACGCAACTGTCCGCCACCTTCCCAGATAGTGCCGGTCTTGCCTTCATCGGTTACCCTCCCTGCGCCCAGCATGACTGCCGCGCTCATTTTGGGGGACAATCGCAGCTCACCGCTTAGATACAGTTCTGGGTTCAAGAGTCGAAAAGGAGAGAGGGTAAGAGAGACATTACGCTGTGAAGCATCTTCTTTTGCCTCGGCAAAAACGCAAAAGGCAAAGAGAAGCATCAAGGCGGTAAATAAACGCTTCATAAGATTCTTCCTTTACGTGTTTGAAGAGGGATCATCTATTTCAAATATCCTGATTGTTAGACCACTATTTTGCAGACCTGATGCTAAATTCTATGCCCCGCTAAATCAAAAAGCGCAATCCAGCTCACTGCATGAACTCGACTGCGCTCTTCTTCTCGCCCGCCCTTTCAGAGAATTAGCTGCAAGTTTAAAGTATGTTACAAAGATCGACGACAACAATCAAGCGAATAATACAAAAGGGATTTTCAACCGCGCCGGCGATTCCGGCGCCGTCGTTCTTTCTTGGCTGACTATTCTGATTGCACTCCAGCAACTGCCGCCCATATGAGGTTGGTGGGGGTGAATAGTAGGTGTTTTGTCTGGATGAATATAAAAGCGTCTTATTTTTTACAGCTTGCCGGGCGAAGGCCCGGCTTTATGGTTCTGCTGAGAGAACTCCGCGGGCGATCGGGTTGAACCACCATGCATGGGCGTCAGCTGTTGCAAAAAAAGTCCTTGCCTGACCTCTATCCGATGACTATATTACACGGAGGGGTAAATACACAGCGACCTTTGTGCCGCCTGCTTTACTCCACACGCCCCCACGCGGCTGTAACCTTGTGTTCCTTGCATGCATCCAAGGGCAGTACCTGAAATTCCCCCCTACAAGCCAGGCAGCGAACACAAGG
>Ga0209311_1002132_pt1 | contig 14663 bp, 10 predicted proteins | sample AD_UKC045_MetaG_FD_184417 | JGI IMG/M metagenome (GOLD analysis project Ga0209311, IMG submission 184417) | Active sludge microbial communities of municipal wastewater-treating anaerobic digesters from USA - AD_UKC045_MetaG (SPAdes) (version 2) | ecosystem: Engineered > Bioreactor > Anaerobic >... | reverse complement strand
GAAATAATATCCCTCTGTCGTGTGCCATTGCCGCCGCCTCTTCCACAGGAAAAATAACGCCCGTTTCATTATTGCCCCACATCAGACTAACCACCGCTGTATCCGGCGTCATGCTTTTTTCCAGATTCTCCAAATCGAGGATGCCATTTTTGTCCACGGGAAGCTCGGTAATACGGTACCCCTGCGTGGACAGATGCGCGCACAAAGCGCGTACCGCCGGATGCTCGACACGGCTGGTTACTATGTGCTTTTTATCCGGCTGCGTGGTCAGCGCCGAACGGATGGCCGAATTATCGCTTTCCGTGCCGCAGCTGGTAAAGATTATTTCTTCCGGCAAAGCGCCGATGAGCGCGGCAACCTGCTCTCTGGCCGCGCGGATTTTCTGACCTACCTGACCGCCGAAAGTATGCATACTGGAAGGATTGCCGTAAAATTCCCGGAAATACGGGAGCATGGCTTCCAATACCTCTTCGGCCACCTGTGTCGTCGCATTATTATCCAGATAAATGACGCTCACTGTTCCACCTCCTCTACCACCAAATCCGGCGCCACAAACTCGCGCAATTTCAGCTCCACAAAATTTTTCAACGTGATATTGGACGCCTTACAGGTAGCGCAGGCGCCGCGCGTCGCCACCATAACGCGGTTGCCGATAATATCGATAATTTCTATGTCTCCTCCGTCATGCTTAAGCGACGGCCTTATCTCCCTTTCTATCGTTTCCTGAATCAACTGAATCTTCTGCAGGTTCGTCATCTTCGGTTTAACATCAGGCTTTGCCTCTTTTTTTACTTTTTCAATAATCGCCTGTATTTCCTCATGGCAACTGCCGCAGCCGCCCCCGGCTTTCGTGTAGTTGGTAACCTCTTCCACCGTGGTCAGATTATTCTCGCGTATCGCCTTTTCTATTTCCCTGTCTGTGACGCCGAAGCATTCGCACACTACTTTTTCGTCCGTTTTTGCCGCGGGAAGGCCGCGATAATTTTCAATGGCTTTTTCCAGCGCCTGTTTGCCCAGCACCGAACAATGCATTTTTTCATCCGGTAGGCCGCCCAGATATTTGGCGATATCCCTGTTTGTTACTTTTAGCGCTTCATCCAACGTCATCCCTTTGATTATTTCGGTGAGCGCCGAAGAAGAAGCGATAGCGCTGGCGCAGCCAAACGTTTTAAACTTTGCTTCCTTAATTCTTTTGTTTTCATCCAGCCTGAACGTCAGTTTCAAAGCGTCGCCGCAGGCCAGCGAACCTACTTCCGCCACGCCATCGGGGTTTTCAATTTCACCCACATTTCTCGGATTGAGAAAGTGGTCTTTTACTTTATCCGTGTATTCCCACATGATTTTCTCCTTGTTAAAGGGAATATTTTTTATTCCAATACAATATTACGCAAACACATTCAACTGGTGATTTATGAAATATTTAATTTTTCCAGGAAACCAGCGTAAAAACAAAATTTTAATTAACCATTTTTGCTAAATATTTTTTTATCAATTCCAGCCCACAGATTGCCATTAGCAAAAGGTTCGTCCCTTTCCAATAATTTCAAGACTTTCCAGCACCTTTGAAATTTTTCCCGGAATATTTTTTCCTCTTTTGTTTGTTGAAAAAACGCTATAATTTAAATTAATCAAATAATTGTTGAGCTTGAATTTAACGTATAGTATCTACACCATGTTTCGTGAACACTACAGATTGCCCCAAAACAGGCCTTTTTAAAAAAAGAAGGAGAAAATTGGAAATTTAATGCCATGATTTTGTCCGTAAAATCTCACCTGATAAACTTAACAAAAGCCATTCGGTATTTCCGGTATTTAACCGGAACACATTATAATAAACGGTTTAAAGTTATGCGTTCCAGTTATCTGAATCCCCCCGTAATTTACGATGGAATTAAATTGCCCGGATTTCCTCCGGAACAAATGCAAAGAGACACTACAGGCCACGCCGGTATTTACGCATTAAGAGAAGCATTTATTTTTTATAAGGATTGTACCGATACTTTCTGCGAGCTGGGCTCACCCCTGCAAGCTAAACATCGTTTGCTTGATTTTGGGGCGGGATGGGGAAGAATAACCAGATTTTTCTTGTATGAACTGCCGCCGGAAAACATTTACGGCATAGACGTTATGGAAGATTACGTTGAAATTTGCAGAAAAACTTTTCGCAGTGAAAATTTTCAAGTGACGGCGCCATTTCCACCGACTAATTTTCCCAATGAAAAATTTGATTATATTATAGGCTGTTCGGTCTTCTCACACCTGTCCGAAGAGGCATGCAAGCGCTGGATGCACGAATTTCACAGATTACTCGCTCCGGCAGGAATTGTTGCCCTGACAACGCGAGGAAGGTGGTTTTTCGATTATTGCGAATCGTTAAAAAGAAGAAACGTATCCGGTTATTTAGACGCCCTATCCAAAATGTTTGATGACTTTTCTGATGCCCGTGCACGGTACGATCGGGGAGAATTCGTGCACTCAAACAGAGAAGGCGTTTGCGGCGGCGGGGCAATGCAGCCCGACTTTTATGGCGAGAGTTTTATACCAAAGAAATATGCTGAATCAGCTTATGAGAATTTATTCTATTTTAGAAAGTTTCTTTCTGATTCCACAAGGCAGGCGCAGCCCATTATGTTTTTTCAGAAAAGATAACCCGCTCACGGCCAGCCTAAAATGATTCATAAAGAATCAAATAAATAAAAAATATTCACCCCTGACAAACGAATTTTTGAATTTTCCTGTCGAAAAAAAACAAACAATGATATTATCTTACTCAACTTACTTTAAAGGGATAAACTGTGAATTGGAAGTTGAAAAGCATCCTGCAGAATTCAATCGCGCTTGTCCCTTCTCCCCTATCCTATTCTTTATACTACTGGACGCAAAAAAAATTCGGCGGGCTTAAAGCGCCTGATCCTTTGCCGCGGATTTTACTTGCCTGTGACGCATGGAAAAAAATCATTTCTTTGGGTTTCGAACCAAAAGGCAAAACATTCTTTGAAGTGGGAACGGGCAGAGCCCCGCTTGTTCCTATCGCCTACTTTTTGATGGGGGCAGAAAACATAATAACCGTTGATATTAATCCGTACTTAAAAGAAGAACTATTGAGAAGAGATCTCGCCGTTATTTTTCAAAAAGAAGAAGAAATTAAAAGGATTTTTGGCGCTTTTTTGGTAAAAAGCAGATGGAGTAAAATCAAATCTTACTTCCAGTCGCAACAATTTAATTTGGACAAATTTCTTAAAATTTCAAATATTCAGTATTTTGCTCCCGCCGACGCATCAAAAACAACAATAAACCATGAATCCATTGATTATCACACTTCATGCGCCGTTTTCGAGCACATCCCGAGAAAAAAGATAATCGACATCCTGATAGAAGGAAATCGAATAACAAAGAATGACGGTTTATTTCTTCACGTTATTGACTACACAGACCACTTTTCTCATACCGATAAATCAATTTCTCCAATCAATTTTCTTTCCTTCAGCGATAAAAAATGGAATTTAATTGCCGGAAATAAATATATGTATGCTAATCGCATGAGACATGACGATTTTATCATGCTTTTTGAAGAAGTTGGCCATAAAATTCTCTTAAATGAGCCTTTGATTGACCAAAACATTCAAAAACTGCTTAATTCGGATACAATTTTATTAAATGAAAAATTTTCTCAAAAATCCATCGAAATACTTTCAACAACCGGCGCCTGGATTGGCACAAGAAAAATTAACCGGCACAAACCCTGAACGGGTAACAAAAAGCCGCCAAAGACCGCCGCTTTTACTTACGCCTTGCTTTTTGTCAAAATAATGCAAACCCTCAGAAATTATGAAAAATGTGGCCAAAATCCCCTTGACACATAAAGCTATTTTTATTATGTATTTTACAGAATTTTCTCATGGATGCGGCGAAAGCAGTTACCTTTAAAGATTTCTTTCTCCGCAGAGTTTATGTTAGCCTTGGTTCAGGATAAAGAACCGGGCTTTTTTATTGTGACTTGCGCATGTGTGGTGACGCCATACATGCGTTGCTTGATGTAATCCAGACGGCGGAGCTGTATAAAAACCTTTTTAAAGAAATACTTTTTTCATAAATATTGGAAAAAATTTTCCACGTTAAATCCACGTAATTACAATAAGTTATAGGTCATTACTTGAAATTAATTGAACCAGTCTCAGGAAACACACACTCGCCTAAATTGATTGCGTTTTACCTGACGCAGTTTTACCCTACGCCGGAAAATGACCAATGGTGGGGAAAAGGTTTTACAGAATGGACAAACGTTACAAAAGCTAAACCCCTTTTTGCGGGCCATTATCAGCCGCATTTGCCTGGTGATTTTGGATTCTATGACTTACGCGTGCGCCAGACCCGCAGAGAACAAATTGAAACAGCTAAAAAATACGGCATTGATGGCTTTTGTTATCACTATTACTGGTTTTCCGGCAGGCGCGTATTAAATCTGCCGCTCGATGACATGCTTGCTGATGAGCAAAGTGACATGCCCTTTTGCCTGTGCTGGGCTAACGAGGATTGGACACGCCGCTGGGACGCCTCAGACCACGAAGTGCTCATCGAACAAAAATACTTGCCGGAAGATAATCTTAATTTCATTAAATCGCTGGTCCCGTTTTTCCGTGATAAGCGCTACATACGAGTGGATGGCAAACTATTCCTGATTGTTTACAGGCCACAGCACCTGCCCGACGTAAACAAAACACTGCAAACATGGCGTGATTACTGCCGCTCTGCCGGATTAGGCGAGATTCATGTATGCGCCGCGCTCACCTACGGCAACGAAAACTACTCCGATTTCGGATTTGACAGCGGCGTGGAATTCCCTCCGCATAATTTACAAAAGCCGGAAAACATCAATGCCGCGATTGAATTTTTTGAACCATTTCAAGGCAATGTAATACAGTATGCCCCAATCGCTCAATCTTATCTCAACCGCACCTACAGCGGTTCACGGATTTTTAAAACAGTTTTCCCATCATGGGATAACACGGCAAGAACCGGAAACCGCGCGCTTGTGGTGCAAAACGCAACCCCGGAAAACTATGAGTACTGGCTTGCCTCCACCATAGACAAAATTCAGCAAGGTAATGACAGCGATAAAATCATATTTATCAATGCCTGGAACGAATGGGCGGAAGGCTGTCACCTCGAACCGGATCGCTGGTTCGGCCATGGTTTTCTTCAAGCCACCATAAACGCCAAAAACGGCTTGCGCAGATTCAAATCATTTCCCAAAACAGATTTACCCCTGGCGGATTACGGCCACCATCGAACCTTCTGGAGGGACATATCAGATGTAATTCACTATCATCTGTCCCTTAAAATAGGAAGCTTAAAGCTTTTAATAAATCAACGTCCTTGGCTGCGCCTTACACTTTTGCCTTTACTGAGAGCAACAAAAAACCTCTGGTTTAAATTTACCGCGAAATCAACCAGAAATAGCAACCAATAACTTTTTTAAAAATTTTAAAATAAAAACATGACAATTAATCCGTAATTTAAAAAAATTACATTTTTAAAATGCCAAAAAATATTTTATCTTACAAAAAAATTACAAATATTATCCCGGAGAAAATAAAATCATATTTTTCATTTTTGGGCTGGTTTATTTCCGACTCAATCTGGCGTTATAAAAGCTCCTCATTATTCATTCTGGTTGTCGGCTTTCTGGGTATTATATTTCAGGTCCAGGTTTTTTTCATAATCATCTATTACGCGAGACATTTCTCTTCCGGAGAAATTATCACTATGGCGGGTTATTCTTTTGACCCGCGGACTTCGTTGAGCCTATTGACAATCGGAAGTCTATTCGTGGCTGTGTCTCTCAGCTTGTCAGCGCTATGCACTTACTTCTACAAAAAACATGGCTTGAAAATCGCAAGACTGTACGAGGAATTCTGCTCTCAACGTGTTTTTTGCCTGCTGGGGGAAAAGGAAAATATTTTTTCCATTGAAGGAAACGCCCCGGAAATCAACACATACCTCGCCCGGCTGGCCAGAATTGACGCGAGGTTTTGCGGCCGCTTCTTGCGCACGCTTTTTATGCTGGTCATACCAGGGCTTACTTTCATTCTCGCGGTCATTGTCCTTTTTTATCTGGAACATTTACTGACTACAAGCATCGCGGTCATCCTGATTTTTTACAGTTATTTTCAATATAAAACAAGCAAAGCGGGCGCCTTCCATTCCGCCAAATATGATAAAGTATTGCCGGTATCGGGAGACGAGTACAGAAAACTGCTAAAGCACTTCAAACATCAGTTCCCCGGCGTTTCAGACACTAAATTTGTCAATAAAGCTCTTTCTTCCGGACCGATAAAACGGGAGCTCGATGCTTATGAAAGCCGCTTGCGCATACCCTTTGACAGCGAACTGGTCAGCGGGATTTTTATGGCCATTATCATCGGTTTAATCATTATCGCCATGGGCGCAAACATCATGCAGGATAAATCCGGATGGGGAAAACTGCTTGTGTATCTGCTTGCCCTGCAATACGCCATGATAAATTTGCGCGCCAGTTTTGCTTTTATAACATCCGCCAATCGATTTTACCCTCAGGCGCGGCGGCATTTCCAGTTTGTCAATCCTCCTAAAGATAATGATTTTCGAGAATGCCCTCCTCAAGAAGCCTATGAAGTAACAATCACTTCCGGCAATTCAGAAAACTTGTTAAAAAGCGGCACGAATAGCGTCTCGCTTGCCAGAGGAAACCGCCTGGCATTGGTTTTAAAAACGAAACTGAATTATTACACTCTGCCGGAAATAATAAATTTGCTCATGGGAAGTTCAAAACAGACGGTGAAAAGCGCGCTTAATTCATCGCAAATCGTCATTAGCGACCATAGTTGCCCTTACCGGTCTTTGCGTCAGTTGCTGAATTTAGAGCCAAACGCAAAGTGGACGGATCTTAAAAATTATTTTCCCGATGAGCAGACATGGCGCAATTTCACGGAACAATTTCCTCCGGAACTGAATAAGCAAATCAACCAAAAATTATGGGAAAACATAGACGCCGGAAACAAATTCCTGCTTAGCCTTATCGCCGCCGCAAATTCAAACTCGCAATGGGTCATGATAGACGCCGCAGGGCTTATACCGCTTGATTTAAAAACCGCCGCCCGTTTTCTTGATTTGCTTCAAAACAAGATATTAGTATTAGTCTTCAGCAAAAACCTTGGCAAGGTGGGTTGCTACGGCGAATCTTCGGTAATCGTGGCTGATGGAAAAAAGCTTTTGGGCATAGGCACGCCGGAATGGTTTTCGTCAACACGAAAGCAAATCAAAGAAATATGGAGCAGTCTTTCCGAGAAAGAGGATGCCGTCAAAAGTCAAGAAGAAGACGATATGGAAGTAGATTAAATTTTTGAATAAAAAGCCGTCGTTTTTGAAAATATTTTTTCATGCGTAAATAATCATGTTGATATCTCCATCCCAAAAAATAGCATTTATCCATATTCAAAAAACCGCGGGCTCGACAATAGAAAACATATTGCGCGCGCAATTCGATGACATGAAAACAGTCGGGACGCGGCATAGTTCGGTCAAGGTTGGGATAGAAACTTTGGACGACTGGAATAATACTTCAGCTTTGCTTTTGTTCGTAATCCCTGGGACCGGCTGGTTTCCTGGTACAATATGATTGAAGAGGCGGGAAGGATTAAATGGAGGGAAAGAAATAAAAGTGAACGCAACCGCAATAGATATGAAAAAGCCCGTACTTTGGGAATCTGGAAATATGTTCTACATAACACCAGTTCATTTGACGATTTTATCCATCTTCTCGCCAGACTTAAAAGATACGAAAAAACCCACTCAAAACGGGAATTTTTTATAAAAAATTCCCGTTCTTTTGATGATTTTGTCCATATCCTTTATAATATCAATAATATTAATAACCCCCGTCTAATCCCATTAGAATGGGATCAATTATATTATCTTACAGATAAAAACGAAAAAATTGCCGTTGATTTTGTCGGCCGTTTTGAAAGCTTTCAAACTGATTTTGGGATAATATGCGACAGAATTGGAATTGACCAGCAAAAAATTAAGCCACTAAACCGTATAACGAATAGGTCAAATCACAGACACTACAGCGAGTATTACACACAGGAAACCCGTGCCATTGTTCAAAATTTATACCAGAGGGACATTGATTGTTTTAACTATAAATTTGAGCGCACGTCCTAGGCATATTTTAAAATTAAACAGGGAACAAAACTCTGGCTTAATAAGAGCCTTATTAAATACCCTTTTTTTGCTTGAAAATTTGAATTCTTCATGTAAAAAAACATGTTTAATGATTTTATTGAATAACTGATTCAACTTTGGAGATTAATATGGTTATTTGTATTGCAGGAATGCATCGATCGGGCACATCGATGATTGCAAGAATGCTCAATATATGCGGCGTGCATCTTGGTGAAGAAAAAGATTTGATTCCACCAGCCGGAGATAATCCTGAGGGGTTTTGGGAAAACGACAAGTTCAGAATAATCAACGAAGAAATTCTGGCATGTTTTAACGGAAGCTGGGATTTACCACCCCTATTTGGTGACGGCTGGACAAAAGACCCCCGGCTCCTGCATATTCACTCTCGTGCCAGTAAACTTATTAAAGAATTCTCCGCTTATCATCTCTGGGGCTGGAAAGACCCAAGAAATTCCTTAACCCTGCCCTTCTGGCAGGCGCACATTTCTGGCCTGAAAATTATTGTCTGTTTACGCAATCCCTATGATGTTTATCTTTCTCTCAGTCGGCGCGGCTACGCTTCGAATACTTTTTCTTACGCGCTTTGGTTAACATATTCCCAGCAATTACTTGCCGCCGCTGAGGATGAAAATAGAATCATTACTCATTTTGATTCATATTTTCATGACCCCCAATCCGAGCTGCGGCGACTGCTCAATTTTCTGCAAATTGAAGCTGACGATGAAACTTTGGCCAAGGCATGTAAAACAATCTCCGTTGATTTACGGCACAGTTCCGGAAAAATTAATGACCTTCTCGCCTCAAATGCGCCGCAGAATTTAATTCAAATTTATAAGGAACTATGCCTGCAGGCAGGTCCTGTCTATTTGTCATCCCTTGATAAGCAAGAGCGCTCATCACTCGATAAGTTCGAACCGAATTTTGAAACAGATGTTGAAAGATACAAAAAATTACTGGCATCAACGACGCTGGAAACCGAAAGATTATTGAATCAGGTTTTTAAACTCCAAGATGAACTGAAAATGTCACAGGAGTCTTTTGCCCAACTGCAAGAGCGGCTTAATAATCTTTTAAAAAAACGCTTAAGTTATATTTTACGGAAAATATTTACGCTTTTTACGCATCCACTGCGGATATTCAAAAAAATTTTATCCGGCTTATTCTACGGATTAACTAATATCCACAAAGTTCCCTCCGTTTTGCGCAGAGAAGGCATGCAGGGTTTGTTGTTACGCTTGCATAATCGCATCAATGTTAATGCAGTGCTCCAAACAAATAACGCAGCACTTCAAACAACCGACATAGCGCATAAAAAAATATACGAGCAACTGGTATCAATGGCCTGCAAAAAAATAAAAGATGATTATGTGCCGCTTTCGGACGAAAATGTTTCTTCAGAAGAATCAACAATCAAGCTAATCGCTTTTTATCTCCCGCAATTTCACCCCATTCCTCTTAATGACGAGTTCTGGGGTAAAGGTTTTACCGAATGGATGAATGTCTCTAAAGCAACGCCACAATTTGTGGGACATTATCAGCCGCGGCTTCCTGGTGAGCTGGGATTCTACGACCTGCGCGTTCCGGAAATTCAAAAGCGTCAAATTGAACTGGCTAAAAAGTATGGAATTTATGGTTTTTGTTTTCACTACTACTGGTTTAACGGGCAACGCCTCCTGAGAAAACCTTTAGATTTATTCCTGGAAAGCAAGGAAGATTTCCCCTTCTGCGTTTGCTGGGCTAATGAGAACTGGACACGTCGCTGGGATGGCCAGGAAAATGATATCCTGATTGCCCAAGAACATTCACCGGAAAGTGACCTTCGGTTTATAAAGGATATTCTTCCCCTTTTCCAAGATAAACGCTACATTCGAATTAACGGCCGTCCGGTCCTGATAATATATAGGCCAAATATCCTTTCCAATGTTTCAGAAACAGTTAAGCGCTGGCGCGAATATTGCCAGGCCAACGGCATAGCCACCCCCTATTTAATTGCCGCGCAAACATTTTGGTTTACAGACCCCCGTGAAGTGAATTTTGATGCGGCTGTTGAGTTTCCTCCACATAATATCGCTTTGCCTGACATCAGTCATTTATTAAAAATTGCCAACCCCAATTACAGCGGCAATATTTTTGATTACAAAGACATTGTTAAAAAATGTTCTTCAGCTTCAGCAGCCGAATACAAGTTATTCAAAACGGTTTTTCCAGGTTGGGATAATGAAGCACGCAAACCCGGATGCGGCTATACCTTCGCTTTCTCCAGCCCGGAATTATATAAAAACTGGCTGCTGAATGCCGCAAAGGTTACGCTGCAGGAAAAATGTCCGGAAAAGCGCTTACTATTCATCAACGCCTGGAACGAATGGGCGGAAGGAGCTTATCTGGAGCCGGATCAAAGATATGGTTACGCCTACCTGCAGGCTACGGCAGACGCGGTAAAAGAAATCTCTCTCCTGGAAAGAAATCTATCAACCTATGAAATGAAAACATTTGATACGCGAAATGAATTTGATTCACGCATGAATCGGCCGGTAATCGTTTTCCAGTCGGGAAAAGTCGGTTCAACAAGCCTTCATCTGTCTTTGGAGAAAAAATTCAAGGAACTGGAAATCTCAACTCCGGTTTATCACGCTCATATATTAGAGAAAATAGACCAGCGGATAGAGCGTATCAAACAAATAAGAACAGACCCCTCCGCATCCATCCAAAAATTGCTGGAAAGCAAAAAAATAAGACAGCAAATAGACAATAATCACGAACAATGCTGGAACGTAATCAGCCTGGTCCGTGACCCGGTGGCAAAAAAAATCAGCACCTTTTTCCAGCTTATTAACGAATATATTCCGGACTGGAAAAAACAATGGAAATCCGGCGAACTCAAACTGGAAGACCTGCAAAAAATGTTTTTTAAAAAATCCGGAGATAACGATCCCGGGCAGTGGTTTGATAACCAGATTAAACCAATCTGGGGCATAGATATATTTAAAACGCCGTTCGACAAAACCAACGGGTATCACATATACACATTCACCCCCCGGGTCAACCTGATGATTATTCGCATGGAAGACCTCAACCGGGTAGCAGAAAATGCTTTCCGTGAATTTATGGGCCTGGAAAGTTTTTCCATTATCAGCACAAACGTCGGAGAAGAAAAGCCCTACCGCAAACTTTACGAGCAGTTTAAAAAGCTACCACTCCCTGCTTCATACTTGGATAAAGAATACAGTTCACGTTATGCGCGTTACTTTTACACGGAAAATGAAATCGCGGCATTCCGTAAACACTGGCTTGAAAATTAGTATTTTGTTGCAACAATTGACAAACAATAACGTTTTTTAGGCAATTGTCATGAAATATAGTGTTGTGATACCTGTTTTCAACAGTGAAAAAATAGTTGGCCATACTATCGACAACGTTGTCTCGTTTTTCCGCGATAAAAATCTGGATTTTGATGTCATTCTCGTCAACGACGGCAGTAAAGATCAAAGCTGGGAAATTATCTCCAAGAAAGCGAAGGAGTATCCGGAATTAACCGCGATAAATCTTCTCCATAACTATGGCCAGCATGTAGCCAATTTATGCGGGTTTTGCCATGCGAGGGGAGACTACGTTATAACCATGGATGATGACATGCAAAACCCACCGGAAGAAATCGAAAAACTCATCGCTTGCGCGGCAAGCGGTCACGACCTGGTCATTGGAGAATATATTAAAAAGAAACATTCTCTTGTGCGCCGTTTGGGAAGCAAAATTGTCAGATTCCTTATCAGAAAAATATTTTTCAGCCCCAAAAATATCGCACTATCAAACTTTCGTATCATCAGGCGTGATGTCATAGACCGTGTATGTGGGCATAAAAGCGGTTATCCCTACATCCCCGGTTTACTGCTGATGTATTCATCAAATGTTGCCAATGTTCAGGTTAAGCACAGGGAGAGACAAGCCGGCAAAAGCAATTATAGATTCAGGCAAATATTTAATTTGGTAACGGAAATACTGTTTAACTATTCGTCATACCCTCTACGGCTTGTAGCCGGCATGGGAATTATCGTCGCATTTTTTAGTTTTTTTCTCAGTTTATTCTACATAATGAAAGCAATTTTTGTCGGAGTCGACGTACCCGGGTGGACCACCGTTGTCGTCTTGCTTTCGTTTTTCAACGGTATAGCGCTTTTGATTCTGAGTATGCTCGGAGAATATGTTGTAAGATCATTAACTCAGACCAGCCAAAAAGAAGTCTATCACATCAAGGAAATTATCCGTGGCTAAGCACCTGTTTATCATCGGCGCGCAACGTTCAGGCACTACCTACTTGTATAAAATGCTGGATGCTCATCCGGAAGTGTACATGGCCAAACCGGTTGTTCCCGAACCGAAATATTTCATAAACCCGGAAAATAATTCAACAGACTACAACGCATATTTTAAGAAGTATTTTACCGATGCCGGAGATGTTGTATGGCTGGGTGAAAAAAGTACTTCATATATGGAGTGCGACGAGGCGGCAATAGCCATCAGCCGCCTGATACCATCCGCGGCTATTATTGTTATGCTGCGTGACCCCGTGGAGCGAACCATATCTCACTATAGTTTTACTCGCGATAACGGCCTTGAACCATACGATATCGAACGCGCCATACATGAAGAGTCTCTGAGAAAAGATAACTGGCGGACTTCTGCCAAAACATCCGTTAATCCATATGCTTATACTGAGAGAAGCAAATATGCCCCCTACCTCGAACAATGGAATAATTTATTCGGGAAAGACCGTTTGATTATTCTTGTGACCGAACACTTTGTCGGTAACCAATCAGCCATCGCCGCTCTATATCGCCGTCTGGGAATTAACCCGCGGTTTGTACCGCCCGGCCTGACAGAAAAGGTTAATGCTGGTTCTCCGGCACGAACCGGGTGCACGCTTTCCGAAAAATTCAGGTCGTCCCTGCAAGAAATGTTTCAACCTTGGAATCAGATACTGAAAAAAAATTACGGTCTTGATATTTCGTGCTGGGAAAAATAATAACCAGCGGGTGTTCATTCATTAAGAATGACGATTAATTAACATAGCCATTATCCCTTATATCTATTAATTAGACAGGTGTAGAAAAAATATGCCCATCAGATTTACAGTCCCCCCAAAAGCGGGGAAAGAAATTAAGTACATCAAAGAAGCAATCGACAGCGGCCGGCTTGCCGGCAATGGCCCTTTTACTAAACGCTGTCACGACAAATTGCGGCAGCTCACGGAAGCAAAAAAGATTCTCCTTACCTCATCAGGCACTGCGGCGCTGGAAATGGCAGCCATATTATGCGACATAGGCTCCGGTGACGAGGTTATTATGCCTTCTTTTACTTTCGTTTCCACCGCCAATGCCTTTGTTTTACGCGGCGCAACTCCGGTTTTTGTCGACATTGTTTCCGACACTTTTAATATCGACCCGGCACAGGTCGAAGACGCCGTCACATCAAAAACAAAAGCAATAGTCCCGGTGCATTACGCCGGCATCGGATGTGATATGGATAATCTGACGCAAATCGCCAAAAAAGCTGGCGCGCGCCTTGTCGAAGACTCCGCACAGGGGCTAATGTCATCAATTGCCGGCAGGCCTCTAGGCAGTATGGGTGACCTTGCCGCACTCAGCTTCCACGAAACAAAAAATATCACAAGCGGCGAAAGCGGCGCACTTCTTCTTAATGACCCGATTTTATTTGAAAGAGCCGAAATCATCTGGGAAAAAGGCACCAACCGTTCCAAATTCTTTCGAGGTGAAGTGGACAAATACACCTGGGTAGATATAGGTTCGTCCTATTTGCCCAGTGAACTGCAGGCGGCATTTTTGCTGGCGCAGCTAGAATCCGCGGAAGAAATTACCGCGCAACGCATGGCGGCATGGCACAGGTACCGGCAAAACCTTCTGCCGCTTGAGCAAGCCGGGAAACTGCGCTTGCCCGTTATTCCAGATGGATGCCGGCATAACGCGCATATGTTTTACATCCTTTTGAGTTCGGCACAAGAACAAAGAAAAGTGCTGGGAGGAATGAATAAAAGAGGAGTCAACGCCGTATTCCACTACCAGCCGCTGCATAGCTCTCCCGCCGGTCAGGTATATGGCCGAGCACATGGCGCATTAAAAGTCACCGACGATATTTCCAGCCGTTTAGTGCGCCTGCCGCTGTTCGCTGATCTAACGACTGAACAAGTGGATAACATCTGTTCTTTACTTGAACAATTAATCGAAAAAAAACGGGCCGTGGAAAAGATTTAAAAATACTACCGGGACAAATTTTAATATGCAAAAAACAACAGGAATTTATTCCGTTCTTTCCTCCGCTTCGGCATATGAATTATTCATAACATTAATCGGGGGCAAAAGAAAGCGGAGCATATTGGTAGAAAAATACATAAGGCCTAAAAAAGGAATGAAGATTTTGGACTG
>Ga0209311_1002121_pt1 | contig 14722 bp, 11 predicted proteins | sample AD_UKC045_MetaG_FD_184417 | JGI IMG/M metagenome (GOLD analysis project Ga0209311, IMG submission 184417) | Active sludge microbial communities of municipal wastewater-treating anaerobic digesters from USA - AD_UKC045_MetaG (SPAdes) (version 2) | ecosystem: Engineered > Bioreactor > Anaerobic >... | reverse complement strand
TATCAACAGAAATACGATTGAAAGAAGCACCATTACGGCGCCCACTGTGATTCCCATTTTAAACAGATGCCTATCGGTGAACTGTTGGATATCCATGTAGGCTAATGGAGCAATGAAGTTGGTCAGTCCAACCACCATGGGAGCCGCAAAATCTGCGAAAGCCCCTATGAACACAAGAAGCGCCCCGGTAATAAAGCCCGGTATGGTCAATGGAATAGTCACATCAAAGAGACGCCTAAAGCCTACAGACCCAACGCTCTCTGCAGCTTCCTCTAGTGAGGCATCTATTTTGCTGAGCGAGTCGAGGACGTTCAGCGTGATGAACGGGAACAAGTGACAGGTTTCCACCAACAGAAGACCGTGCCAGCCATATATAAAGTTAAACGGCAAGTGATTATATAGCCAGTTGGACATGAAAGGCCATGATTTCTCCAGGCCTTCCGCAAGCTGGTATAGGAGCTCGTTTACGGTACCTCCTCTGCCGAGTATGAAGATGAAGCCCAACACACCTACTAGAGGAGGCATGACTATGGGAACGGTAGTAAGGAAACTGAAGAGACTTCTACCAGGGAAGTCGAACCTAACAAGCAGGTAAGCCACGGTAAATCCAATGATCGATGTTGTTATCACCGTAGCAAGCCCGAGCAACAGCGAATTCGCAAGGGCTTTCATGTATAGCTTATCTTTGAATACATCCAGGAAGAACTTCACGGAAAATGCCTGACGAGGCAGACGAACGATCTCCTGAATCAGAACCGTAGCTTCCTTGGCTTCTGCTAGGGCAGCCACCGGGTCGTCCTGCAGTTCGGCCATTACTGCTGCTTCCTGCGCTACACGGTCCTTGGCATCCTGCCACTTGGCTGTTAGCTCCTCCTGAGAGAACGTGGCTCTGCTGAGAGCTTGTATCATGCGGTCAATCGTATCTAGAGACCGATTTAGCTGGATCGCTATATCATGGGCGACCGCTTTAGCGCCTTCCATCTCACCGTTGCTCACCATCTCCTCTAGCAAATCGGTAGTAAGGACAACTTCGTTTAGCGACGATAGCGGTATGTCTGCTGTGGAGAACGAGTCGACAAATAATCTCACGAGGGGGAATATGACGAACACAATCAGGAATAGATATATCGGCCATACCCACGGATTGGAGGCCTTGAACCGCCTTCTGAAATCTTTCATGATCTTCCCTGAATTCATTAAACAACCACCTGCTTTTGCATGATCAATGTCAGCATGTCAGTCGTCAGTCCGGAATGACAAGCGCCGCAGACTTTGGGAAACAGAAATACACATCACTGCCCCAACCGAGTTCCTCATGTTGTAAGGGATTCTTGATATCGGCCTTGAGTATAACCCCAGCCGGATGCTCCATTTCGTAGCGCAGCGTATTTCCCATGTAGCTGGCAAAACCGATTTTGCCGTGTATCTGATTGTCCTGTGAAGACGGCTGCGCAGTGTAGACTTCCACGTTCTCAGGCCGAAATGCCACAGTGCACTTGTCGCCAGGCTTCATTGTAGAGTAACTGAAGCCCCTCATTGTGCCCAGCTCTGTGATGACTATAATGTCCTCGTTGACAGATTCCACCGTGCCAGCCACAAGATTGTTGGTGCCGATGAAATCAGCCACAAAGCGCGTCGCTGGCTTTTCGTAGAGGTCATGTGGTGTACCTATTTGGATCAACTTGCCTTCGCACATTACGCCGATACGGTCAGAGAGTGTGAGTGCTTCTTCCTGATCGTGTGTAACGTACACAGTAGTTATTCTCAATGACTGTTGAAGCTTTCGGATCTCTGCACGCACTGATTCTCGGATCTTGGCATCCAGATTGGAGAGTGGTTCGTCCAGGAGCAGCACATCCGGATTGATCGCAAGAGCCCTTGCGAGCGCCACACGCTGCTGCTGACCTCCCGACAGCTGTCCTGGATAGCGCTTTTCGTAACCAACAAGCCCCACCTTGATAAGGTTTTCGTTGATTATCCTGGGCCATTCAGATTTGGGCACATTCTTGAATTGGAGTCCATATGCTATATTCTTGTATACTGTCATATGGGGCCATAGAGCGTAGTTTTGGAACACCATTCCAATATTACGCTTGGATGTTGGGATTTCCTGGACTTCACGGTCGCCGAACATGATCTTGCCCTCGTCGGGGATGTAGAATCCGGCGATAAGGCGCAGGGTAGTTGTCTTACCACAGCCAGAAGGTCCGAGCAAGGTAAAGAGCTCGCCGTCCCTTATGTGCAGATTAACTCGACTCAGCGCTTCAACACTCTTAAACCTCTTCGTAACCCCATTAAGCTTGATATCCATGCATTTCACCTCAAGTTAAGCGACTATTCCCAAAGTCAAACGACTACTAAAGGGAGCCCATGGACAAGGCAAACTCGCCCATGGGCTATCAGCAATTCATGTATTCAAAAGAAATCAAGCACCAGAATTAGTACTTCGCTTTTAAGGCGTCCAGTTTTGCAAAGATGTTGTCTCTGAAGTACTTGTTGACTTCGCCTTCTCTGCTCTGCGACAGTGAGTTATCGTAAGTGTTCTCCACGACGCCTTCAAAGTAGCTCCTGCGACCCCCATAGAACGTGACTGCAAGCTCGGCCGTAGATCCGGGAGGGCCTTCCACCCTCAATTCGGGCACGATTGGGAACAGGCCACGATCGATGAACAACCTCTGACCCTCATCGGTGAGTAGAAACTCGATGAAAGCCTTGGCAGCATTGGGGTTCTTGCAGTTTTTGATTATGGATATGGGCTCAGGCGTAACGTAGGCTCCAGGAGGTGCTATGAACCTAACATCTCCTCCATGCAGGAAATTCTCAAACGCCATGTAGCTTGGAACTGCAAAACCCAGCGCATATTCGCCTTTGGCCACAACTGCGGGAACGTCGCCGGATTTAGCTACGAACTGCCCTGTATAGGCGGCAAGTTTGGACAGCCACTCCCAGCCTTTGTCCCAGCCGTATTTTTGCAGTATGACCTCATAGGTAGCATGGCTCGAACTAGAGTTATCAGGCGTACATTGAGCGATTTGCCCCTTGAACTTTGGATTGCTCAGCAAGTCTTCCCACGTTTTGGGTGGCGTGGCTCGCAGTCGCCTTGTGACCAGTCCCTCGTTGTACACGATGCCATATGGCTCAAGCATTGTACCGGTCCAGAAACCCTTGGGATCCTTAAGCGGCATTGGCTTGGGGGTGCCCATAGTAGCCGGTATTCGGTCGAGCAAGGCCTTCGGGACCTCATGCTTAATCAGGAATCCGTCAGCCGCCATCATATCATAGAGCACCGTTTCTCCGCCCCAGATCACGTCAGCCTGTGGGTTGGAACCCCACTCGCGGATCAGTCCTGCCGCCAATTGAGTGCCTTTGGCAGTGTAGCTGGTCTTCACATCGATACCATAATTCGCCTTCGCCCAGACCTTGAAGGCATCGAGCGCGGCTACGCTCACAAAACTGGCAACAGGGGTGATCAGGTTCAGCTCAGCCTCGATCTTCGCCGGCGCCGCCAAAAGCGTGGTCGGCACAATCATCACAACCACCAGGACTAGCAATAGAAACTTTTTCATCGTGCTACCTCCTTACAGCATTGTTCCAGCCAGAAAGCGGTTCCCAAGTATCATGAAGGCAGCATAATTACGGTGTCTCCCTCGATGTAAAACAATCCTCGCCTTGGGAATGCTGCTGGCTGTCTTGCTGAATATCGGCCAACGGCCAACATCATGCCGAAAAAGCATTGCCTGGATTCATTTCATTTCGGCCAGCAAACTCGCTAGCCGAAAACGACAATCTCCCGCAGATGCTAATTCACATACATAAACAAAAGCTCAAATTCGTCAAGACCATTACGATAATTTATTGGAAAAATCTGAGCATCCTTACTTTGCCTATTGCGACTGGCAGTTGGATAGCCCAATAGGTCTTGAGATACAGAGCTGCCTCGCCGACCATGAGCTTGGGCCTGGTTTGAGCTATGGTGAGGTTGGTGTCGTCTATAACTGTAATCTCTAGTTGCATGAGCATAGTCGCCAATCTCAGATGCATGCCAATGTACATGTCTAAGCTCTCCATTCCGGCAGGAGCCGAAATGCTCTTCCAACTGAGAAGATCTATCATTTCGGTAGTCTGATGATTCTTTGCCGGAAACCGGGCTTTGCCTTGCAATCTAGCCTTTTTTTGAAAGCTAGTCGGCCACTTCTGTCTTGATTTCCGACAATGCCAACAAAAATTAACTATACAACCATAAAATATTGCTGTCAAGATTGATATTTAGACTATTTTGCATAACCTATATATTTTGGGTCTTCTGGAGATGATTTTTGAAGCAATGTAGTGAATTGCTCGCGAAATATAATAGAGCGCATCGATTTGGACTTCTTGCAAAAGACTCTGGCAAAGCATGCTCTTTTATATGGATGGAGGCGAGGAAATATGTCACAAAAAAGGAATATCCCGATTCGAAGCAGGGTAGCGAAACTACATGCACCTCAATTTGCGAGCTTCCTGGCTTTATTCTTGATAATGAACTTACTTGCAGCTTGCTCGCCACCATCGCTTGAGAATAAAATGCTTGGTGATATTCGTCCTCCTATAGTGCGAGATGCTAAATTAAAAAATGCAGGCGAATTCGAAATAGAATTCGATGAGCAAGTACTTGTTAGCAAGGAAGCTTTTTCCGTCGAGCCGAAAAGAGTTGCCGCATGCGCAGAGAGTTCAGGCGAAAAGGTATGTGTTAGTCTTGTCCCTCAGCCAGTTCCGGGAGAAAAAGTGATTCTAGCAGGTACTGTTAAGGATATGTTCGGGAATAGTACTCATGTTCAAGTCCAATTCAAGGGCTATAATGATAGGCCTGCAGGAATCATTCTGACTGAAGTGCAGGCTGCAAAGAACGCCTCAAAAAAGTCTCCTCATCGCGATTATGTTGAGTTTCTCGTCAATAAGGGCGGGAATCTAGGTGGCATGTTCGTACAATGGGCAAGTTCTTCGAAGACAATGAGGTATGATTTCATGCCTTGCGAAGTAAAGGCGGACGAGGTCATTGTGTTGCATCTTGCGCCAGAAGGCCTTCCAGAGGAAAAGGATGAAACAGGAGAAGATAGGGCGCTCTCCGGAGGCATAGATTCAACTGCTGAAGGAAGGGATTTTTGGTCGGAAGCGGGCGGCCTGCCCGATTCGAGCGGGGCCATTTCTGTTTTTGAACGAGAGGGCAGTCTTCCCATCGATGGGTTATTCTATTCCGAAAGCTCCAAAAGTGGTCCCTTAGATTCTTCAAAGCTCATCGCGATAGTACAAGGACTTTCAGATGCGGGAGTATGGCCTTCTACTTCTCCTCTGAAATGGGAAAATGCATTTCTCTGGAAACCTTCGGCTTCTCGGCCTTTTATCCGGACATCGCTATCTGAATTTGGCGCAAGTGCGTGGAAAGTCGGAGAGAGTGGTAGTCAAACGCCAGGCTCTTTTTCTAGATGAGATCGCTAAACAACTTTTCGATTTCATGTCGAGGCATGGCGCCGACTTTTTGGCGAATTGCTTGGCCATCCTTGAATACTATTAACGTCGGAATAGAAATTATGTCATATTGAGAAGCAATTTCAGCTTCGTTATCTACATTGAGTTTTCCCACCTTGATTTTATCTTTATAAGCCTCAGCGATTTGGGAAATAGATGGTCCGATCATTTTGCAGGGCATGCACCAAGCTGCCCAGAAATCGACAAGTACTGGGACTTTCGATTCTAAAACTTCCTTTTTGAAATTCTCTGCGGTCAGGGTAATTTCGGCACTCATTTTTACTCATGCTCCTTTGAACATTTGCCTTTCTCTATGTTTTGTTCATAGGGAATGCTAATACAAAAATATAATCACCCTTATCATGAAGAGTCAAATTCATAAAATCCATAATTGCTACGTCATCCATCGGATCGAGGTATTCCTGCTCGATGAAGTGGCTGATAATGTCATTCTGCAACGCCCCGGTTGTCCGCGTGCTGGCGCATTGTGTTGAAGAATCAGGCGATTTCCTCTTTCATTATCCCTTTTCCGTCCAGTCCTTACAGAGAACTTCCGCCTGCTCGAGGACAAGCTCGGTAGCACGTGCTTGCTTGTCCGGCGGGTAGCCGTATTTTCGAAGAATACGCTTGATATTCACACGCATATGAGCACGGACGTTTTCCCGGACGGTCCAGTCGATGGTGATGCTGTTGCGCACCGCCTTAACCAACTCCTGGGCAATCAGCCGCAGCGTGTCGTCGCCGAGTACTTTGACGGCGCTATCGTTAACCTCCAGCGCGTCGTAGAAGGCTACCTCGTCATCAGTAAGCCCCAGTTTCTCACCTCGCCGGCCTGCCTCGCGCAGGTCCTTCGCCAACGCGATCAACTCTTCGATCACCTGTGTCGTTTCAATGGCCCGGTTTTGATATTTCTTGATTGCATTCTCAAGAAGCTCTGCAAATGACCGGGCCTGCACCAAGTTCTTCCGCCCGCGTGCCTTGATCTCGCCTTCCAGAAGCTTGCGCAGCATTTCGACCGCCAAGTTCCGTTGCGGCATGCCGCGCACTTCCGCCAGGAACTCATCGGACAGTATCGAGATGTCCGGCTTCTTGAGCCCGGCCGCCGCGAAGATATCGATGACCTCATCGGAAGACACCGCCTTCGAGACGATCTGCCGGATGGCGAACTCCACCTCTTCTGGACTGCGGCGGCCGTCGTCCGTGCTCTTCGTAAGCACGGACCTCACGGCTTGGAAGAAGGCCACGTCATCCCGAATCTCCAGCGCCTTCTCATGCGGAACGGCCAACGCAAACGCCTTCGACAACTCGCCAACCGCCTTAACCAGCCGGTTTTTTCCGTCATGCTGAGCCAGCACATGCTCCTGCGCCGCCGGGAGTACCGAAAGCCTTTCCTGGGGCCCACCGGTCTTCCAAGGCGACCAGTCGAAGCCGTGGAAAATGCCGCAGCAAACCTCGTACCGCTCCAGCATGACAGCCACAGCCTCTTCCTGGTCGATGGCCGTCTGCCCCTTGCCGCCGCTCTCGGTGTAGTTGGCCAGAGCGGATTTGAGCTGGTCTGCCAGGCCGAGGTAGTCCACCACCAGGCCGCCCGGCTTGTCTTTGAACACACGGTTCACCCGCGCGATTGCCTGCATCAATCCGTGGCCGCGCATCGGCTTGTCCACATACATCGTGTGCAGGCAGGGCGCGTCAAAGCCCGTCAGCCACATATCGCGAACGATCACGATTTTGAACGGGTCTTTCGGGTCCTTGAAACGCTTCGCAAGTTCCTCGCGACGCTGCTTGTTTCTGATGTGGGACTGCCAACCGACCGGATCGGCGGCCGAACCCGTCATCACAATCTTGAGGATTCCAGCGTTGTCGTCCTCGTGGTGCCAGTCCGGGCGGATCGTCGTAATGGCTCTGTAGAGTTCGACACAGATACGGCGGCTCATACAGACGATCATCGCCTTGCCATCCATCGCCTCCAGGCGGGTCTCGAAGTGTTTAACCAAGTCCTCGGCGATCAGGTTTAGCCGTTTCTCTGTGCCGACCAGGGCTTCGAGCTGCGCCCACTTGGTCTTGAGCCGCTCCTTGTGCTCGACCTCTTCGCCCTCGGTGACCTCCTCAAATTCGGCATCGAGCTTGGGTCGCTCCGTTTCCTTGAGTTCCAATTTCGCAAGTCGACTCTCGTAATAGATTGGGACGGTTGCTCCGTCCTTCACTGCCCGCTCGATATCGTAGATGCTGATATAGTCACCAAAAACAGCACGGGTGTTCTTATCGGCCAGTTCGACAGGGGTGCCTGTGAAACCGATAAACGAAGCATTTGGCAGCGCCTCCCGCATATGCCGGGCAAAGCCGTCGATGAAATCGTACTGGCTGCGATGCGCTTCATCTGCGATAACGACGATGTTGCGGCGGTCCGATAGCAGCGGGTGTTGACCTGCCTGCCGCGCTGCACCCGGCGCAGGCAGGTCCTCGCTGTCGGTTGGGAAGAACTTGTGAACCGTCGTGAAAACGACTCCGCCGGAAGAGGTCGTCAAAAGCTCCCGCAGATGCGCCCGGCTCTGTGCTTGCACGGGTTGCTGACGAAGCAATTCATGACATCGGGCAAACGTGCCGTAAAGCTGGTCGTCCAAGTCATTTCGGTCGGTGATCACGACCAGCGTCGGGTTCTCCATGGCCGGATGCAGCACGACCCGCCCGGCGTAGAACGCCATCGTCAAGCTCTTGCCTGAGCCTTGCGTATGCCACACCACGCCGACTCGTCGGTCACCGGGTTTGGCGTCTTTCCGGCTCTTGGCAAAAAAGGTCCCTTCGCCCTCTCGAACCTGCCAAGGGGAAGCGGGAGGCACACAGGCGCGAATCGTCTCCTGCACCGCCACATTCACGGCGTGGTATTGGTGATACCCGGCCATCTTCTTGACCAAAACACCGCCGCCCACATCCTCGAACACAATAAAGTGCCGGATAAGGTCCAGAAACCGCTGCTTCTCGAACACGCCTTCAAGCACCACCCGAAGCTGCGGCAATCGAGTGTCCGCAAGTTCTTCGCCTTCAATAGTCCGCCAGGGCATGAACCATTCACGGTCGGCCGTCAGTGTGCCGATCCGCGCCTCCACGCCGTCGGAGATAACCATCGCCTCGTTATAGACAAAGAGCGAAGGGATTTGCGTCTTGTAGGTTTGAAGCTGGTTGAAAGCGGTCCAGACTGTGGCGTTTTCGGTGGCGGCGTTCTTGAGTTCCATCACCGCTATTGGAAGGCCGTTAATGAAGAGTACTATGTCTGGACGGCGTGTTGGGGCGAATTGCGAATCGCCCCTGCCCTCGACCACGGTAAACTGATTTACCGCGAGAAATTCGTTGTTCTCCGGCTCATCATAATCGAGCACGCGGACGAGATCGCCGCCAATCGAGCCGTCAGCCCGCTGATATTCGACCGGGACCCCCTCGACCAGGTACTTGTGAATCACATGGTTGTTGACCACCAATGACGGCGAGTCCGGCAGCGTCAACTTGCGGAATGCTTCCTCCAGCGCATCCGCCGGCACCTGCGGGTTGAGCCATGCCAGCGCGTCACGCAGCCGTTGCGCCAGCACGACTTCGCTATAGTCCGTTCGCTCAGCCCCAGGCATGCCGGGGGCGATGTCCGGGCCGAAAACAGTCTGGTAGCCCAGCCCGGCCAGCCAAGCGAGGGCGGCGGATTCGATTTCTGATTCGGTCAGATTCGCCATGGTTTATTCCTTTGTACGGGCGACCGCACCATGTATTGTAGAGGCTGACCTATGTGTCCGCCCAGATTCAGGGCAGACACGCAGGTCTGCCTTACGATAATGACAATGCCATGGAAATGGTTCGGCATGACGACGTCTTCATCGGTTTCTGATTCCGGAAATTTGTTCATTAATTCATACCACCATCGTTCTACCATTTCGCCCGCATCATTCAATCGCATCTCCCTGTCTGCAATTTCCCAAAATATAAATTCCCGGTTATGTGCTCAAACGGAACGATCACGAAATACGCCCCAGGCCAGGAATAATCGTATTCGTGTAGGCGGAAAGAATGGCGCTTTTGGGGTCGTGGGGGCGGATTTCAAACCCGCCCCCACAAAACCCGCCTGTATAATTATTGCCCACTACATGCACCTCCCCACGATCCGTTCGGCGACTTGCACTCGTAGCACCGTGAGAGCATGTTGCAACGTGCCCCATTGAGGTCTGTTGGTGACCTATTAGCCATCAGCTGCCATCCGACGGCCTTCCAACAAAGCGAGGGCAGTTCGTTCGACGGTGGATTCGGTAATCCGACAGTCAGTCATTCGTTTGCGCTCGATTCATCTCTTTTTTTTGGACAAGAGTCTTCATCGCTGAAAAGTGGCTGGGATCCTCCGATTTCATCAGTTCCAAGAGATCCTCCAGAACGGCTTTTCCCTCGGCTAGTAACGACAGATCATGTTCGGGTTCCCCCATGTCTATACTGTGCGAGTTTGTATGGAGGAACCTGAGAATTCTCAGCTTCCTCGCTTCATTGAACTTTACCGCCTGCATCTTCTGCCATAATTCACCCGACACGTGCGGCTGCCGGAATGCAAGAAATGATTCCAGCATTCGTCTTGCCATGTTCGGAAGCTCGTAGTTCTGCTCCAGACTTGTCGTTCCCGCCTCCGTGGCGGCCTGATAGACACGTGCAAAGAGGTAGTGGTAGTCCGATTCATAGTCTTCGAGCAAAGGATCGAGCTTTCGAATAATAGTGCAGCGCCTGTCTTGGCCTTGGGCGCAGTCAAGCATATAGAACTGCGCCGGTCGCTGGTTGAGGTTTATCTTATTCTGGTCCTTGAGATGATGGAACCAGTTCCTCACTTGTCGGAAGAAAGAGAAATTATGGGTCAAAATGATTAATTGTCCGGCATTCTTGGTTCGCTCTTGAATGAAGCCAAAGGCCAGATACAGCGCGTTTGCGTCAAGGCTAGAAACGGGATCGTCGAGGACTACAACGCCCTTGGTTTTGTCAAAGCCCCGGTCCTCCAGCGATTTGAGGAAGTAGAGCAGCGCGATGGCCGTCATCTCTCCTTCGCTTAGCATGTCGGCCGGCTGGTCGTTCCTCGTGATGGCGTAGCCGGTCTCCTTGATCGCCAATTGCAGCTCGGCGTGTCCGAGATATACTTTCAAGTCCTCGTTGAGTTCCTCTGCGGGGCGTCGATGTTCCTTGATGTCGCGTTCGAGCTGCGTAATCTGGTCCTTGAGCAGTGAGATCTCGTTTTCGATCGATCTTATAGCCTCCACTATCGGCTGGACCGCATTCATGAGTTGAACGAATTCCTCCAAGCTTTCTGCGATCATGATTAAAGCCAATCTATCGCGTGCATCGCTGACGCGGTGGGTGAAGTCATCGCACGCCTGATTGTGCCTACGGATAACCTCATTTAGTCGGTCAACGACCGTAGCATTAACGGTTGGCACTGATGCAATGAGCGTTGAGGCCATGAACGGTTGGGCCTTCTTGCCATTCAGCTCTTTGACAAGCTCGCCCATGAAGTTCCGCACGGTGTCACGTTCCTGCTCAAACGCCTGACAGGCAGCATCAAAGTCCTTTTGCAAATCATCGTACAGTTCAGCTCGATTCGGCAATCTCACCTCTGCCGCCTGCTTCTCGGCCGATTCCAACGCCTGAATCTGCTCCTCGACCCTTTGTAGAAACCGCTCATACTCGGCGTTGAAATGCGCCTCCAGTTTGACAAGACGATCTTCCGGGAGCGGCTGCTCACAAAAGAGGCACCTGTCCGACTTGCGTTCCTTGTGTAGCCCCAGCCCTTGTCGGGTCCACTCCGCTAAGACCGAATCATCCTTGAGGGCCTGGATGGCCGCCGAAACGACCGTTGTTCGGAGGAGTTCTGAAACTTTGTCGGCCAGTTCCTGAAGATGTGGGAGGCGGTAAGCAACCTCTGGAACTTTCGGCTTCTGGATGGCCTGGTGCTGCGCCAGAAGCGTCCCTCGCTCTGACTCGCTCAAACGGTAGCTGTCGATATTTTCACTCATCATTATCTCGGCCGCTTTTTTGTAGTCCCCCTTGTCATAGTTATTGTAGTTGCTTGTAGTACTGCGGAGCGTGTCCTTAATGACTCTTGCTCGGTCGATGCAATGCCTTTCAAGATCCTTCTCTGCTTTCTCCTTTTTCTTGCGAATCTCGCTGAGTTCAGCCTCCTTTGTCCGCTGCTTCTCCTTGAGTTCCTCGGCCTCCTTCTGTTTTTCGACACTTTCCTTGCCGAAGACAAAGATCGGTGCAACATATCCGCCGCCTACGGGAAACACGCTGTCTCTGATAAAGTCCCAATTAAAGACCCGGATCTGAAGCGTTGATTGCGAGAACTGCTCGCCCTTGACCTCGCTGCCGTCCATGCGGAGCTCGACCTTCCCCATCGTGGGCTGCCGGCGCTGTTCGAGGTCGCGGAACACGCGGCTAAGCGTTGTTTTCCCCGTTCCATTCCATCCATAGATAAGATTGTACCGTCCGAACTCCGGTAATTCTTCCAGCCATTCGAAATCCCGGAAAACTCCACAATCTCGAAGTTTTGATATTCGGTTAATGTATGTCATACCCCCGATCCTCTAAAAACCTTTCAGAATCCTTCAGCCGCAACTCGCCAGAAATCAGTTTGGGCAGGAGCGCGTCGCGAAGTGCGGCGAATTCGGCGGTAGATTCGTTGAAAGTCATCATTCCTTGGCTCTCGTTCTGCGCTTTCGCCAGACCTCATCGGCATTCTCTTTCTCCAAGCACTCTTGGATCGCCACAAGTGCCTTCTGGGAATAACGCTTGAACATGGACTTACCGATCTTAATCTCCTTGTAGTGTTCGCTCTGCGCGCGAAGGTCGAGATAATCCACGACTGCCACCACCTTCGGTATCGTCATGCCAAGCTTCTCAGCCAGCTGTTTCGCGCCGAGGCTGTAGAAGCCCAGTTCATCGACACGCTTCACGGCGACGACCGAAGCTCCGGGAGTTCCCTCGGGAACGAGTTGAATCGGAATGCCCTCCTTCTTTGATAACCGCAGGGACAAGCTCGGTCCCATGCCATCTGCCGCGATCTCGACTGCCGCAGCACCACGGAACACGTTGGGCCAAGTAGTGCCCTGCAACAATTCTTGGCCGATGTGCCGCAGGTCCGCATCGCCGGGCTGGCCCTTCTCGCCCTGGATCGTAGCGTCTAGGATCGCAAGCGGACGCAGGCGGGCTAGGGCCTCGACCTGGTGTCGGCGACCGGGCTGCAAGAGCTTTTTGATCTCGGCGACCTCGGACTCGAACAGCATTGCAAGTTCGATGGGGGGCGACGTCGAAACCGGAAGCACGCGGGTTGGCAGGAGACGAGCGAGGTCTTGGTTGAAGACAGACTCCAATAGGTCACGGAACAGCGTGACGCCGGACTGAATATGGACATAAAGCTGGCCCTCGGAAATGTCCAGTAGATGGTGCTGCGCAGCGTCGCGTAGCCCATTGATCGTCTGCAGAACGAGAGCCTGCTCCTCGCACAGATACTTGATCGATCCGTCGCTCAAGGATCGCCGCACGCAGGCGTCGAAGCCGATTGTATTCTTGGCGCGCTTCTCGCGGATACGACCGCCGCGATGCAAGATCGCGGCCTTCATCAGCATCTCGAAGCCATGGTCGAGAAGAATCAGCGTGCAGCTCACCCGCCCCCGGTCGTGAGGTCGGTTAAAGAACTCAATGCTTAGAATGAGCGCATCGCACGCCTTTTCGAGCAGGAGCTTTGCCTCACGTTTCATGTGCTGATCCTCCCGACGATTCGTTCGCCCTCAGCTACAACGAGATCCCCTGAAATAAGTCTGGGAAGGAGGAAATCTCGGAGGTTGGCGAGCTGCCGAATCTGTTTAAGCGACGAAACGACTCGTCGATGCATCGGCTCGACTACCCGCATAAAGTCATTTAGCACTTCTGGCGATGGAACGACTGCGGCGATCGGACGGAAGTTCCGCTTGCTAATCTCCATAAACGTGCTGCCGTTTGCATTGGTGAGAATGCGATCCATGTTCGATTTAGTCCAGTGCAGCACATACAGATTCGGCAATTCGCCATCGCAGACCATCGCGATGATCCCCTGGTTAATCGATATTGGGGTTTCGGCGACGGCCAAGTATCCGATAGGTGCTCGCGAAGATAACAGGACGGTGCCCAAGGGTAACTGTCCGGAACTAACCTTTGCCAATCCCTTGTCAGTGAGGTGTCTTTCCGTCTGCAAAAGGACGGGATCTGTAAGGGAAGCCATGTCCTTTGGTGTACAGAACGGGTGGATGCTGCCTTCCCAGTAAGCAGGTTCCTTGGTGCTAGGTGTACCGCCACCCAGGATTTGCACTACATCGCCGATGGGACGGACTTTCCACCCCCTCGGGATTTCGCCCAGTTTAGAGTCTTCGAAACTATCCGGGAACAGTTCAGCGATTTCGGGTTTGAGGTTGGGGCAGGCGGCGCGGCTGACCTGTTCGTTGGTCCAGCTAGGGTGTGCGCGGCGGACGGCTGCCTTGGCGCGGACGGGGTCGAAGTCCACGAACCAGCTCTTGAAGATCGCGCGCGCCATCTCCTCCAGCGTTCGATTCATTTGCCGGTTCAGCTCGATCTTGTCGTCAAACGCCCCCAGAATGCACGCGATGGCTTGCTGTTCGGAGAGGTGAGGGATGCGGATTCTGATCTGAGCAAGCGCTGCTCCGCTCAATTCTTGGAATGTCGACCCATTTGCGTGACGCTGGAGCTCTTCAATGTGTGCCTTGATCCAGTAGTAAAGAAACCCTGAATCGAAACCTGGCTTCGGCACAAGGCTCCGAAAACCTTGGTTGGTGGCAATCTCATTCTTAGCAATCGCGACGTATCCAATAGGGGCCCGGCTCGTTAGCAATACCGTGCCTACCGGGAGGAGTTGCGCAGAACATCTTTCGAAGCCCTTACGTGAAAGGTTGCGCTCGCCGCGAGAGATGTAACGGTCATGCGGGCTTGAAAGATCCTTTGGTGTTAGCCAGGGAATCTCGCCATTGAAGTTAGACGGATCGACTGTAGACGGGGTGCTCCCACCCACGATGGCGGCAATCTCTCCGATTCGGTATTCAGCCCACTCACCCCCCATACCCAATCTCCTCCTGTCTGTGTGCGGATCTGCCTGCGCCGAGTCTCCGGCAGGCAGGCACGCACAGGCAGGCCAGGTTGGCCCAGATGCCTGCCGCGCCGCCTT
>Ga0209311_1002106_pt1 | contig 14774 bp, 13 predicted proteins | sample AD_UKC045_MetaG_FD_184417 | JGI IMG/M metagenome (GOLD analysis project Ga0209311, IMG submission 184417) | Active sludge microbial communities of municipal wastewater-treating anaerobic digesters from USA - AD_UKC045_MetaG (SPAdes) (version 2) | ecosystem: Engineered > Bioreactor > Anaerobic >... | reverse complement strand
CGCGGAACCACTCGCTCATCGCGCCGTTCACCGGCTGCACGATGGGCGAGTGGTTCCGCGACAACGGCATGCACGCCCTGATCATCTATGACGATCTGTCGAAGCAGGCCGTCGCTTACCGCCAGATGTCGCTGCTGCTGCGCCGCCCGCCGGGCCGTGAAGCTTACCCGGGCGACGTGTTCTATCTCCACTCGCGCCTGCTTGAGCGCGCTGCGAAACTGAACAAGGACCATGGTTCGGGCTCGCTGACGGCTCTGCCGGTCATCGAAACGCAAGCCAACGACGTGTCGGCCTACATCCCGACCAACGTGATCTCGATCACGGACGGCCAGATCTTCCTGGAGACCGACCTGTTCAACTCGGGCATCCGCCCGGCCGTGAACGTCGGTCTGTCGGTGTCGCGCGTAGGCGGTTCGGCCCAGGTGAAGTCGACCAAGCAGGTCGCCGGCACGATGAAGTCGGAACTCTCGCAGTATCGCGAGATGGCCGCCTTCGCGAAGTTCGGTTCGGACCTCGACGCGACGACGCAACGCCAGCTCAACCGCGGCGCGCGCCTGACCCAGCTTCTGAAACAGCCGCAATACTCGCCGCTGCAGACGGAAGAGCAGGTCGTGGTGATCTATGCCGGTACGCGCGGCTATCTCGACAAGGTTCCGGTTGACGCCGTCGTCCGCTTCGAAGCGGAACTGCTGCGCCACATCCGCGCCGAGAAACAGGCTCTTCTGGCCGACATTCGCGACCTGAAGGACATCTCCAAGAACGGCAAGGACGGCGGCAAGATCGAAGACGGCATCAAAGCCACGCTCGACGCCTTCTCGAAAACGTTCGCTTAATCCGAAAGCCGAGGACAAGGCATAGCCCATGCCCAGCTTGAAGGAATTCCGCCTCCGGATCGTCAGCGTGAAATCCACGCAGAAGATTACGAAGGCTCTTCAGATGGTCGCCACGGCCAAGCTGAAGCGTGCGCAGGAAGCAGCGCAGGCGGCTCGCCCGTATGCGCAGCGTATGGCGTCCGTCATCGCCAACCTCGCCTCTGGCGCGGCGGCGGGCGGCGGCCCGAAGCTGATTGCCGGCACGGGTAGCGATACCGTTCACCTGCTCATCGTGATGACGAGCGAGCGCGGCCTGTGCGGTGGTTTCAACACCAACATCGTCAAGATGGCCCGCGCGGAAATCAAACGCCTGCGCGACGCCGGCAAGACGGTGAAGATCCTGACCGTCGGCAAGAAGGGCGCTGATGCGCTCAAGCGCCAGTACGGCCAGATGATCATCGGCCACATCGATCGCAAGAGCGAACGCGCTGTGACGGCCGAGAGCGCTGCCCGCGTTGCCCGCGAGATCACCGACCGGTTCGACCGGGCGGAGTTCGATGTCGCCACGCTGGTGTTCGCGCGCTTCAAGAACCTGCTGACGCAGATCCCGACCGCCCTCCAGCTGATCCCGGCGAAAGCGCCGGCGGATGCTCCGGTCGTCGACCTGCAGGGCGCCCGCTACATCTACGAGCCGAGCGAAGAGGCGATCCTCGAAACACTGCTGCCGCGCTATCTCGGCACGCAGATCCTCTCGGCGCTGCTGGAAACCGAAGCCGGCTTCCAGGGCGCGCAGATGACCGCGATGGACAACGCGACGCGCAACGCAGGCGACATGATCAAGTCGCTGCAGCTTCGCTACAACCGCGCGCGTCAGGCGCAGATCACCAAAGAACTCATCGAGATCATCTCGGGCGCTGAAGCGCTCTAACGAATATTACGCCAAACACGTAAGAACAAACGACCAGAGGCCGAACATGAGCACGAAAACCGCTACCAACGTGAAGGGCCGCGTCAGCCAGGTCATCGGCGCCGTTGTCGACGTCGAGTTCGACGGCCATCTGCCGGCGATCCTGAACGCGCTGGAGACCACGAACAATGGCACGCGCCTTGTTCTCGAAGTCGCGCAGCACCTCGGCGAGAACGCCGTGCGCACGATCGCGATGGACTCCACCGAGGGCCTGACCCGCGGTCACGAAGTCAAGGACACGGGCGCTGCGATCTCGGTGCCGGTTGGCGAGGCCACTCTGGGCCGCATTCTCAACGTCGTCGGCGAGCCGATCGATGAAGCCGGTCCGGTTGACCGCACCACGCTTCGCGGCATCCACCAGCCGGCTCCGGCTTTCGTGGACCAGAAGCCGGTTCCGGAAATCCTGCCGACGGGCATCAAGGTCGTTGACCTGCTTTGCCCGTACGCCAAGGGCGGCAAGATCGGCCTGTTCGGCGGCGCAGGCGTCGGCAAGACCGTTCTCATTCAGGAACTGATCAACAACATCGCGAAGGCTTATGGCGGTTACTCCGTGTTCGCCGGCGTGGGTGAGCGTACGCGCGAAGGCAACGACCTCTATCACGAGATGGTCGAGTCGGGCGTGAACGAAGCTGGCGGTGGCGGCAAGTCGCGCTGCTCGCTGGTGTTCGGCCAGATGAACGAGCCGCCGGGCGCACGCGCTCGCGTCGCTCTGACCGGCCTGACGATCGCTGAAAACTTCCGCGACCAGGGCAAGGACATCCTGTTCTTCGTCGACAACATCTTCCGCTTCACGCAGGCGGGCTCGGAAATGTCGGCGCTGCTCGGCCGTATCCCGTCGGCGGTGGGTTACCAGCCGACGCTCGCGACCGACATGGGCGCGCTGCAGGAACGCATCACGTCGACCACCAAAGGCTCGATCACCTCGGTGCAGGCCATCTACGTTCCGGCCGACGATTTGACCGACCCGGCCCCGGCCGCATCGTTCGCCCACTTGGACGCGCAGACCGTTCTGAACCGCGCGATCTCGGAAAAAGGCATCTACCCGGCCGTCGACCCGCTCGACTCGTCGTCGCGTATTCTCGACCCGAACGTTGTCGGTCAGGAACACTATGACGTCGCCCGCGGCGTTCAGGAGATCCTGCAGAAGTACAAGTCGCTGCAGGACATCATCGCCATTCTCGGCATGGACGAACTGTCGGAAGAAGACAAACTGGTCGTGGCGCGCGCCCGCAAGATCGAGCGCTTCCTGTCGCAGCCGTTCTTCGTGGCTTCGCAGTTCACCAACCTCGACGGCCAGTTCGTCGACGTGAAGGACACCGTGAAGGGCTTCAAGGAAATCCTCGACGGCAAGCACGACGACATTCCGGAACAGGCGTTCCTGATGTGCGGCAAGATCGAAGACGTGGTCGCCAAGGCCCAGAAAATGGCTGCTGAAGCGGCCTGATCTTCAGGATCAGTCGAACAGTTACGAGCAGGCGCGGAGCAATCCGCGCCTGTTTTCGTTTGCTGCGCTGCGTCTTGAGTGGTGCGCGTGCGGCGGCCTAGCGTCTCCCGTGTTGAAGGGGTGCCGCATGAAACGCCTGATGATCGTTGCAGCCCTGTTCGCAGCTGACGCCCATGCGCAGCCGCCGCAGCTGGAGTTCGGCCTGAGCCCTGCCGATGTCGAGGCCGGCTTCATCATGGCGGTCATGGATGGCTGCACGAATGCAGCCGAGACGGGCAGGACGCTTGATCAGCTGAACCCGTATCGGATCATCCGCGATACCAATCGCGGCGCAGCGCTGGCGCCGAGGCCGGGTTACACGGCGTGGGCGCCCGGGATCGGCATCGGGATCGTGCGCATCGATGACGGGCCGGGCGGATGCGAAGTCTCGGCGCATGGCGCGTCTGTGCAGGGCACATTCGATGCGGTCGCGTCATTGCTGCTGGGCAAGGGCTATGCGGCGCAATCCGGCGAGGCTTCAGCGCCTGATCAGGTCAGGCGCGATTTTGCGCGAACGGCTAATGGACGGACGGTGCGCGTGGTCCTGACCGGACAGGAGCCGGGCGGCGCCGGCTCTTCGTTGCGGTTCAGCGAACTTTCTGCGGTTGTCACCGTAACGTCGCCCTGAGACCAGTGCTGGCGGGATGCGGGGCATGCCGCTAGTCTGGGTGCAGCCTCAGGGAGCCATGCAATGCGACTCATCTCGGCCGTTCTCTTTACAGTGCTTGTCGCCACGCCCGCCCATGCCCAGCGCGATGCGGTGTCGCCGGATCTTTCGCCAGAGATGGCGGGGCAGGTGTTTTCGCGGACGGTGGCTGATGTGTGCGTGCCGGCGGTTTCCGGCAACGGCGTGAGCGCGCTTTCCGCTGCACAGCGAGGAGCGCTGGTTCCGACGCAGGATGCAACGACGCGCAAACAGGCGGGCGCTGCGGTGGATGAAACAGTGTGGGACGTGGCGACGGCGCGCGGCGTGGTGACGGTTCGCGAAAAGGCTGGGCTATGTGTCGTGTCGGTTTACGGATCAGCGCTGACATCCACAATCGAAGCGGCAAAGCTTGCCCTGATGCAGGATGGATTTGGCGCTGTAACGATCGCAGGTGAAGACCAGGGTGCTTCACAGCGCCTTTTGGGACAAAGGGACGGACGATCAGTTGCGGTGCGCCTGAACGGCTCGCAGCCGGGCTCGCCGGGACACCAGTCGAAGTTCAGCGTTGTGACGGCAACGATGCAGCGCGTACCGTAGGCGCTTCGGGGCGGGGCGGCAGAAGGTCGGACGCGCAAGCAGCGCATGAGCAATGTGATCATGATCCTGGCGTGGGCCGGAGCTCTGCTCTGGCCGCTCGCCATCGTCTTCGGCATGTGGCGCGGGGTGAAGACCGGGCGCGGGCCGGGGCCAGTGGCGTGGGTGGCGATCTTCCTTGTGACCACGATGTGGGGGCTGGGGGTGCGCGCGTTTTTGGTGGAGCCGGAAGGGCTCATCGTGCGCCGCGTCGAGGTGGTGACGCCGTTCTGGTCGGGCGCGCCGCTGCGCGTTGGCGTCATCACAGACATTCACGGTGGCGGGCCGCATATGAGCGCGGGACGACTGGAGCGCATCGTCGAGGAGATGAATGGCCAGCGGCCGGATATCGTTGTGCTGCTCGGCGATTTCGTGGCGGGGCATGAGCCGGCGCCGGAGCGGAGTGCGTCTGAGAATGCGGAGGTGATGGTGACGCTGCCGCCGCTGGCCAAGCTGCGTGCGCCGCTGGGCGTGTGGTCGGTGCTGGGCAATCATGACTGGTGGTATGATGGCGCGGCGGTCGAGGCGGGGTTGCAGGCGCAGGGCATCAAGGTGCTGGAGAATGCGCGGGCGCGGATCGAGCGGCCGGGCGGGGCGTTCTGGCTGGCCGGGCTGGCGGACTATGAGTCGACGCGGGCCCAGCCCTCCTATGGCGAGGCGCTGAACGGGCTTCAGGACAACGATCCGGTCATCGCCATGTCTCACTGGCCGGACGCGTTCGCGACGGCGCCGGACCGGGTAACCATGACCTTTGCGGGCCACACCCATTGCGGGCAGGTGAACCTGCCGTTCTTTGGCCGGCTGCTGCATGCCTCGCCGGGTTCCGAAATGTGGCCCTGCGGGCTTTATACGGACGCCGGGCGCAAGCTTTACGTGAGCGGCGGGGTGGGGGTGTCGATCATGCCGGTCAGGTTCAACCAGCCCCCTGAAATTGCTATAGTAACCCTGCGGGCGGATTAGCCACTTCGCCGCCTTTACAGGGGTTTCAGGCCTGATAGACCGGCGCGCGACAACGTACTTTCCGCATCGCCAAGGCGATGCTTTGGGGGCATTTCCCATGGCTGACACGCTCAATTTCTCGCTGGTTTCGCCTGAGCGCGAGCTGTTTTCGGGCGAAGTGAACCAGGTCGACGCCCCGGGCGTCGAGGGCGAGTTCGGCGTGCTGCCGAAACATGCCCCGTTCATGACCGTGCTGAAGCCGGGCGTTGTGCGCATTCACGAAGCCTCGGGCGTGACCCCGGTATTCGTGCGCGGCGGCTTTGCCGACGTGACGCCGGCCGGCCTGACGATCCTCGCGGAAGAAGCCGTGCGTCTGGCTGATGTCGACGTTGGGTCGCTGGATGCAGAGATCGCCAAGGTGAAGTCGGATGCGAACGATCCGGGCGATGAAGCCCGCCGCAAGCGCGCGACCGAGCGTCTGGCTTATCTCGAAGCCCTGCGCGCTGCCGTTGGCGGCGCTTCGGCGACGGCTCACTAACAAGCAAAGAGCGTAGGGTGCATCTTGATGCACCTTGGTTGGCTGCGTCGGGCGCTGGCGGTGCATTTACGCTCCGCTTCAATGCGCCCTACGGGCGTGTGCGTGCTCTAAGCCTCGGTCCACTTCGCGAAGCGTGTGGCGACTTCGGCGTAGACGGCGGCTTTGAATGGGATGACGAGGCCGGCGGCGTCTTCGAGTTTGGCCCATTTCCAGGCGTCGAATTCCGGCGTGTGATCGTCGAGGCGGAAATCGGTGTCGGAACCGGTGAAGCGGTAGGCGAACCATTTCTGGCGTTGGCCGTAATAGGGGCCGGTCAGCTTCGCTTTCAGGGCAGGCGGGAAGTCGTAGTAGAGCCACGGCTCCAGCTCTTCGAGCAGTTCCACATGGCTGGTGTTGATGCCGGTCTCTTCGCCGAGTTCGCGCAGGGCGGCGATGGCGGGCGTCTCGCCGCGGTCGATCCCGCCTTGCGGCATCTGCCAAGCATAGCGCGCATCATCCTTGCGGACGCCTGCGCGGCGACCGAGCCAGAGATGGCCCTTTCTCGAGAAGATCGCGAGACCGACATTGGGGCGATAGAGAGACGGATCGCGCCCGCCCTGTTCGGGGAAGGCGCTGTAGCTCACGACTTGCCCGGACGCGATGTGATGCCGGCGGAAGCAGAAGCCGGGGCAAGCTGGTAGCCCTTGGCTTTCAGGCCTTCAGCCCACAGGCGGAACTGCTCGATCGTGACCGGGTAGGCGAAGCCAACGCCGATCGCCTTGCCGTTCTGAATGGCGAGCGCTTCGAGGGCGAGGAGTTCGCGGTCGATCGCATCGGCCGAGAGTTCGGCGTCGACGATGCGGTCAGCGACAGTGAAGTCGAGGCCGGTCTGGTCGGCGGCTTGGGGCAGGACGGAGCGCGCGGCGGCGCCATCATGCAGGAAGATGAGGCCGCGATCTTTCAGCGCCTTCATCACCGGCGTGGCGGCGGCGGCATCGGTTGCGAACTTCGCGCCCTGATAGTTGGTGACGCCGAAATAGCCGGTCGTCTTGCCGAGCAGGATCGACAGGCGGCGCAGGTTCTCGTCGGCCTTGGCGGACGTGACCAGCGTTTGCGGGCCAGTGTCGACGTTCGGATAGTCATAGGCTTCCATAGGAAGCTCGAGCAGGACTTCGTGGCCGGCGGCGCGGGCCTTGTTGATCCAGCCCTGCAGGTCGTTGGCATAGGGCACGAACGAGAGCGTGACTTCCGGCGGCAGCTCGTTGATGGCGGCCAGCGTGTGTTTCTGCGTCATGCCGAGGCCGCCGACGATAAGCGAAACACGCGGCGTGCCGGGGATGGCGTTGAACGGACGGGCATAGGCTTCGGCGGGCGTACGGCCATCCGGGCCGATCTTCGGCAGGTCGCCTGCGGCGGTGCGTTCGAAATAGCCGGAGATCGGGGCGCGCGGCAGGGCGGTGGGCGCAGCGACTGCATTGCTGCCGATTTCGGTGACGGTCATGTTGGCTTCAGCGCCATCGCCGCCGCCTTCCGGGATCTCGTCGCTGTATTCGACGCCGAGTGTGGGCTCGCCGGCGGCTTGAGCGTCGAGCGCTTCGAGCGAGGAGCGGTTCTTGAGGAGCGGCGGCGGGCCGTTCTGTTCGGAGTAGAGGGCGAGCTCGATGCGCGGGCCGCCCGCATCGTCGTCGCCGAAGAAGAAGGCTGCGCCGATGGCGCCGGCGGCAAGTGTTCCGAATGCGGCGATGCTCAACGCAAACTGGCTGAGGCCAGTGCGCAGAACCGACCCGTCGGCAGCTTTCGACGCTGACATGCTAGTCCTCTCAATACACCACACCCGAACGATAAATTCTCGACCCCTATCGTTAAGATCGCGGTAACGCGGTTGCGACGGGGTGACCCCCGACGCTCCTGTAATGTTTGGGGAATTTGCCTGCGACGCCAAGAATTTTGGGGCTTAATCATGCCCTGAAAAGCAGAAGGCCCGGCGTTCGGCCGGGCCTTCGCTGTTTTTGATCGTCGCCTGGTCTACGGCGTGGCAGGCGCCAAGGCAGCCGCTGCGGCGGCAGTCGAATGCGACCTCGGAATGGCCTTGCCGGACAGGATGAGGGCCACAGCTTGGTCGAGCTGGTAGTCCTCGCCCTTGTAGTCGGCGGGCGGCATGTCGGCCGGAACGTGCGGCGGCTTGCGCTCAGCGCCCTGGTCGTTCTGCAGCGCGTGCGGCAGGGCGGATTCGCTGAAGCGAGCGGCGCGGGTCTTGAGGTCGGCAATGTCCTTGTCCGACAGGCGGATCTGGGCGACTTCGACGTCCGGCTCGATACCGGCGCCCTGGATCGATTTGCCCGACGGCGTGTAGTAGCGCGACGTGGTCAGGCGCATCGCGCCCTTGTTGGGGCCAAGCGGCAGGACGGTCTGGACCGAGCCCTTGCCGAACGAGGTCACGCCAAGGACGACCGCGCGTTCACGGTCCTGCAGCGCGCCGGCGACGATTTCAGCTGCCGAGGCCGAGCCGCCGTTCACGAGCACGACGATCGGAACGTTCGGGTAGCGGTTGGCGCGGACGGCATTGTAGCGCTTGCTGTCGGTGTCATGACGGCCGCGGGTCGAGACGACCTCGCCGCCATTGACGAAGCGCGAGGTGACTTCGATCGAGGCTTCGAGCAGGCCGCCCGGATTGTCGCGCAGGTCGAGCACGAGGCCCTTCAGCGCGCCCTTGCGGGTGTCTTCCAGCGCCTTGTCGAGCGACTTCACGGTCTGTTCGTTGAAGGTGGTGATGCGGACATAGCCGACATCGCCGACCATTTTCTGCTTCACGACGACCGGACGGATGACTTCGCGGTTGAGCGAGACGTCGAACGGCTCAACGCCTTCGCGCACGACGGTGACGGAGATGGCCGAGTTGATCTCGCCGCGCATCTGCTTGACGGCGTCGTTCAGCGGCAGGCCGACGATCGACTTGCCGTCGATGGCGGTGAGGAAGTCGCCAGACTTGATGCCGGCGCGCTGGGCGGGGGTGCCGTCCATTGGCGAGACGACTTTGACGAAGCCGTCCTGGGCGGTGACTTCGATGCCGAGGCCGCCGTATTCGCCGGAGGTCTGGGCCTGCATGTCCTTGAAGTCGTTCGGGTCGAGATAGCTGGAGTGCGGGTCCAGAGACGAGAGCATGCCGTTGATGGCTGCTTCGATCGCTTCGGACTCGTCGAATTCGGTTACGTAGTTGGCTTGCGCCTTGGCGACGATCTCGGTGAAGAGGTCCAGCGATTTGTAAGTCTGCGCACGTTTTTCGGATGCGCTCTGGTTGGTCGTCACGGCGAAAGCCGAGAAACCAAGCGTGGCCCCCAGAAGGCCCGCGCCGACAATCGGGCCCAGCAACCACTTGCGCATGTCGCGCTGCTCCTCTGACATATCCCGCCACCGCTTACCTTGCCGTCATCTGCGCGAAGTTCAACAGCTTATGACGCCGCGCCGGAACACTATTTACACTACCGCTCGTCGCAGCCCGCTTTTGAAGCCCAAACTTGGGGATGGCCTGACCCGACGTCCTTACCTGGGGAGGGGTCATTCACGTTTTGGGCCCAAGCCATTTTTCAGGGTCCACGGGCTGACCCTTCCGTCTTACCTCCAGATAAAGTTCTGGAGATGGCGACTTCCGGTCAGTCATACGGCCAATCGGCTCGCCTGCCAGAACCCACTGTCCTGCTTCGGGATAAAGAGCATCGAGGCCGGAAACCACCACAAGTACGTCGTTTCCGACGTCCAGAATGACCATCAGGCCGTAGGACCGGAAGACGCCCGCGTATTGCACCCTAGCGTCGAGAGGGGCGACGACCTGCGCCGAGGGGCGTGTCGTTAGCGTCAGGCCTTCCTGGCGTTCGCCCGCCACTGTCTGGCCGAACCGGTAGTGCCGTGTGCCGACGGCTGGCTGCAGAGGTGAAGCGGTGCTGGAGGGCGGGCGCGCGGCGACGGCTGCTGGCGGTTTGGCGTCAGGCTTGGTGGGCGTTGTGGAAGGTTTGGCCGCCGGTTTGGCAGGCGGCTTCTGGCCCGGCTTCACCGATGGCTTTGCCGGCGCTGATTTGGCGAGGCTGGCGAGGAGATCGCGCAGCGTATCCGCTTCGGCGGCAAGGCGTTTCGATTCGGCCCGCGCGGCGGCAGTTTCAGCATCGAGCGAAGCGGAAGCGCGGCGCTTCTCTTCGGCGAGGGCCGAGATCTCTTCGCGCCGCGCGGAGAGTGCTCCGGTGGCTGAGGCGAGGTTGGCTTGCTGATCGCGGGTTTCAGCGGCGAGGCGGTTGATCGTGTCGATCTGAGTTTTCAGCGCGCTGGCGCGCTTCGACAGGGCGGGGGCGGCATCCGACATCAGGATGGCGGCGCGGACGGCGGCGGCGCTGTCTTCCGGGCTGGTGGCCAGCGCGGGCGGGCGGCGAGAGCCGAAGGTCATCAGCGCAGCCAGCAGGTCATCGAGCGCGGCCTGGTCGGTAGAGAGCGCGTCGTTGGCGGTCTGCGATTCATCGGCGAGGATCATCAGCTGTTCTTCGGCTGCGTAGGCGGCTTCCTCGCGCGCGGTCGAGTCAGCGGCGGCGGCCAGCATATCGGCGTCGATGGCGGACATTTCACGAGCGGCGGCGTTGGCCTTGGCTTCGAGCGCGCGGACACGGGCGACGGCGGCGTCGCGGGCGGTCTCGGCGCGCTTGAGGTCATCCTGGGTAAAGCTCTTGGGCACGGCTTTTTGCTGGGCGGCGGCAAGCTGCACGCACAGGCCCGCCAGCCCGATTGCAATCGGTAGCAAGAACCGCGAAGGGCTGCGTCGCAGGGCCATAGCGCCTTGTAAGCCGATTTGCTTACGGGACCCTACTGGCGGCGATACTGGTACGGTCGGGCCCTATTCGCGGTGGTAGGGCGATCCGGCTTCGATCGAGAGAGCGCGGTAGACCTGTTCCGCGATCAGGACGCGGACAAGGCGGTGGGGCCAGGTCTGGACACCGAAACAGATGGTGTGGCGGGCAGCCGAGGCGATGGCGGGCGAGGTTCCATCCGCGCCGCCGATCACGAAGCTGACCGCGTCCTCGCCAGCATCGCGCCAGCGGGCGAGACGTTTCGACAGATCTTGCGAGGTCCAGCTTTCACCGCGCTCGTCGAGGCGGATGAGGATGCCTTGGCCATGCTTGGCGAGCAGGCGCGTGCCTTCGTCATCCTTGGTGCTGGACGGGATCTCGATCTCTTCGACAGCGCGATAGCCGAGCGACCTTCCGCTCTTCTGCGCGCGGCCGAGATAGTCGTCCACGAGCTCGCGCTCCGGCCCGTCCTTCATGCGGCCAACGCAGAGGATGCGAATACGCAAGGCTCAATTCCGGAAGATAGAGCTTAGTTGGCGGTCGCGGCGCGCGTGGTCGGCGGTGCGTCCGATGCCCAGATACGCTCGAGATTATAGAACTCGCGCACTTCCGGACGGAAGATGTGAATGATGATGTCGCCCGCATCGATCAGGACCCAGTCCGCATTCGGCAGGCCTTCGACGCGGACTGTGCCGACGCCCGATTCCTTCAGCTTGCGAGAGACGTGATCCGCCAGCGCCGCGACGTGACGCGCGGAGCGGCCGCTCGCAACCACCATGGCGTCTGCCATCGGCGATTTTCCGGCGAGCGGGATATTGAGGATGTTCTCGGCCTTGTCGTCGTCGAGCTGCTGGACAACCAGCTGGGCCAGTTCGAGCGGATCGGGCGTTGCCGGCTGGGACGGGGCGGAATCCGGTTGCGAGACTGAACTCGTGGCGGACTTCGAAGTGCGAGTGGCGGGCAGGGCGGTTTCCTTTGACGTATTGATCGAGATCGAAACTACCACGTGGGGGCGCGCCCTGCGAGGGGAAAGGGCGGGTGGGCGATCACAGGCCCAGCATATCGCGGGTTCAGTTCGAAGAAGTGACCGGCAGGAAATCTAAACTCAAGTAATACTACCTACTTAGTCGTCTTTAGGTTTGTCTCATCTGGAGGGCGCGAGGACAATTGCGCTATTTATGAGGGCGGATCTATGGCGCGCATTGGTGAAACTACACGGCATCAGTCGAGTAACCATTTCAAATACGGAATTTCCTTTGCTGCACTTGCGTTTCTGCTGACGACTCCTGCGCTCGCACAGGTTGCTGGCGATGTGACGACTCCGCGGGAAACCGTAACGGATTCAACCGGTCCGAACGTGGATCAGCCCCCTGCTGCTGCGCCTGCTCTCCAGGCGGGCGACCGGGTTATCGTGACGGCTCGCCGGGTCGAGGAGGACGTTCAGGACGTTCCGATCCCGGTCGCCGTGATTTCGGCGGACCTCCTGTCCGAGACGGGCGCGCTCAACGTCGGCAAGCTCAACCAGCTGGTGCCATCGGTCCAGTTCTACTCGACCAACCCGCGCAACACGCAGATCAACATTCGCGGCCTCGGCGCACCGTTTGGCCTGACCAATGATGGCATCGAGCAGGGCGTCGGGCTTTATGTCGACGGCGTCTACTTCGCCCGTCCGGCTTCGGCGGTGATGGACTTCATCGACATAGAGCGCGTGGAAGTGCTGCGCGGCCCGCAGGGTACGCTGTACGGCAAGAACACGACTTCTGGCGCGATCAACGTCACGACGCGCGCGCCGGAATTCACGCCGTCGACGGATGTCGAGCTGAGCTACGGCAATCTCGGCTACTTCCAGGCGAAGGCTACGACCACAGGTCCGCTGACCGATACGCTGGCCTACCGCGTGTCGTTCTCGGGCACGCAGCGCGACGGCGTTCTCTGGAACACGATCGAGCAGGACGATCTGAACGACATCAGCAATATCGGCGCGCGCGCCCAGCTGCTGTGGCGTCCGTCTGACACACTTGATGTGAAACTTTCGGCTGACAACACGGTGCAGCGTCCGGAAGGCTATGCGCAGGTGTTTGCGGGTGTCGTGGCGACCAAGCGTCCGCTCAACCGTCAATACGCAGCGCAGGCGGCATTCTACAATTATGCTCCGCCGAGCCTCAACCCGTTCGATCGCGTCACCGATCTTGATACACCGCACCGTTCCAACTCGGATCTTGGCGGCGTTGCGCTGAACGTGGACTGGGATGTCGGCGGCGGCACGCTGACGGCGATCTCGGCCTGGCGCTACTGGTTGTGGGACCCGTCGAACGACCGCGACTTCCTCGGTCTGCCGATCCGTACGCTCTCGCAGAACCCGTCCAAATCGTACCAGTGGTCGCAAGAGCTTCGCTATGCTGGCGACCTCGGCGAGAACCTCAACTACGTGGTCGGCGCTTTCTGGTTCAATCAGGTCACCAAGACGCTCGGCCGCGAAGAGCAGGGTTCCGCCGCCTGGCGCTGGTTGACCAACCCGACACCGGCCAACCAGGCGCTCGGCCTTGCCGGCGCACTCACCGGCTATGGCCAGCGCGTCCAGATCCGTTCGGATCACACCAGCGCCGCCGTGTTCGGCCAGCTCGAATGGGCGGTGACGGACAAGCTGCGCATCATCCCGGGCCTGCGCGTCAACTTCGATGAGAAGCAGGGCTTCTACCGCTCGCAAACATACGGCGGCACGCAATACGCAACTGGCACGGCGGGCCGCAACCTGCAGCTCTCGATTCTTACGCCGCTGGCATACGAGTCGGAAGGCGAAGACGACAACGTCTCCGGCCAGCTGACCGTGGCCTACGAAATTGCCGACAACTACAACGCATACGCAACCTACTCGACCGCGTTCAAGACGTTCGGCCTCAACAACAACGGCATTCCGCTGGATGCGAACAACCAGCCGATCACCTCGCTGGCCTCGATCAAGCCGGAGGACACCAAGCATATCGAGATTGGCCTCAAGACCGAGCCGCTGCCAGGCGTTGTCGCCAACATCACCGCCTACCATACGCAGGTGAACGACTATCAGGTCTCGGTTGCGAGCAACCAGTCAGGCACGCTGCGCGGCTATCTCGCCAACGCGGAAGAAGTGCTGGTGCAGGGCGTAGAGTTCGATGGCTCGTGGAAGGTCAACGACAACTTCTCGCTGTACGGCAACCTCGCCTACACCGACGCGAAGTATGAGCGCTTCACCGAAGCTCCTCCCGCGCTCGAAGACTCGGGCGGCGCGATCGGCACGGTCGACGCGTCGGGCACGCGCCTGCCGGGTGTCTCGCTGTGGGCGGCTTCGCTCGGCGGCGAATACAAGCTGACCGGCGAGTTTGCCAAACGTCAGGGCGAATACTTCGTCGGCGTCGATGCCAGCTACCGTTCCGAGTTCTCTTCGAGCCCGACCGAGTCCGACTATCTCAACATCGACGGCTACACGCTGGTCAACGTTCGCGCTGGCTTCCGTGGTGATGACGGCTGGGACTTCTATGCCTGGAGCCGTAACGCGCTGGATGAAGATTATTTCGAGATGCTCAACGCAGGCGGTTCGTCGTCTGGCTATTACGCCGGCCTGCTTGGCGATCCGCGTACCTACGGCGTCACGTTGAAGGGCAGCTTCTAGGAAAGGGAATTTCGAAGGTGTGAGTTCCGCAGCGCCTCCCCGGTGCGCGGACTAGAGGGGCGGGTCGCTTCGGATGCGGCTCGCAGATCCCGGCCCCCGTCCGGAATGGGATCATACGTGCAGCCGCGTCTCCGTCCTCACGCGGCCCGCCCCTTGAGTTTTTTCGTGATGCGTTTCTACTTCGTCCGAACCGGCGCCGGATGCCTGTCGTAAGTGACAGTCTCCGGCGTTATCGTTTCCCCACACTCCGAGCAGGCTATGACGGGCTTGAAGTGATGGCCGCATTTGGTGTGGGGAAACGATAA
>Ga0209311_1002103_pt1 | contig 14802 bp, 14 predicted proteins | sample AD_UKC045_MetaG_FD_184417 | JGI IMG/M metagenome (GOLD analysis project Ga0209311, IMG submission 184417) | Active sludge microbial communities of municipal wastewater-treating anaerobic digesters from USA - AD_UKC045_MetaG (SPAdes) (version 2) | ecosystem: Engineered > Bioreactor > Anaerobic >... | reverse complement strand
TGTCATACCGGTCCGCGCCCGCCAGTTTGCAGGCATGCGCCATTTCCATTTCACAGTTGGTGCCGTTACCGGTAAGGATGATCGCTTTGACCTTGGTTGCCATAGGTAAATCCTGTCTAGAAATTCAGCGGCTTTTGCCACGCCTCTTTGAGTTTGCCGATCTTTTCTTTAATGATGGTTTTTCCGGAAAGGCCGCTCACCTGCATCAGACCGTCACCGGTGACAAAGCCGATTTCCCGCGCGACGGTTCCCTTCATCCGTTTGTCGAATTTCGTCTTGTCCTGCGGACGAACGGTGACGACAAAACGGCTGGCCGTCTCGGAAAATAAAATATAGTCATCGCGTTTCTTTCCGAGATAGGGGACGTCCTTCAAATCGACGTTCAGGCCCAGACCCCCGGCAAAAGCGGTTTCGGCCAGCGCTACGGCCAAGCCCCCATCGGAGCAGTCATGGCATGAGGCGACCAGACCCGCCCGGATGGCCTTATTTAAGGCGCGGTAGAGTTTCATCGCTTTTTTCGCATCCACCTGCGGAACCTTGTTGCCCACCGCATGATGTTGGGCAAACCACTCCGAGCCGCCCATTTCGTCGCGGGTTTCGCCCAGAATGTACACCAAGTCCTGCGGGCGCTTGGCGTCCATCGTCACGGCCTTGCGGACATCGGGAATCCTGCCGATGACGGAATATAAAAGCGTCGGCGGAACGGAGATTTTGGTCTTGCCGATGGAGTAGTCGTTTTTCATGCTGTCCTTGCCGGAAATGCAGGGCACCCCGTAAGCGGTCGTGGTGTCGTAAATCGCCATGTTCGAGCGGACAAGCTGCGCGAGCTTGTAATCCCCGTCTGGCGTCTTGGCGGATTTCACGGGATCGCACCAACAGAAGTTGTCGAGTCCGGCCAGATGATCAAGATCGACGCCCACGGCCACGGCGTTGCGCACTGCTTCGTCAATGGCGCAGGCGGTCATATGGTACGCGTCGATGTCGCTCAGGCGCGGGCAGATGCCGTGCGCAACGACCACGCCTTCCATCGAATCGAGCACCGGCCGGACGATGCCCGCGTCCGACGGCCCGTCGTTTTGCGCGCCGACCAGGGGCTTCACCACGGAGCCGCCCTGCACTTCATGGTCGTACTGGCGGACGACGGATTCCTTTGAACAAATATTTAAACGAGCCAGCATCTGTGCCAGGGCCTTCCCTAAATCGGCCGGCGGGGCAAACCGGGGTTCGGGATGCTTCGGCGCTTTCCACTTTGCGACAAGCTTCATCTGCGGAACACCGTCGTGCAGGAAATCCATATCCAGACAGGCCACGGTCTTTTCGCCGTAACGGACATGGAATATTCCCGATTTGGTAAACCTGCCCAACACCGTGGCTTCCACGCCCATTCTGCGGGCGAGGTCCAGAAATTTGCCGACCTTCTTCGGATCGACGGCCAGTGACATGCGCTCCTGCGCTTCTGAAACCAGAATTTCCCAGGGCTGAAGACCCGCGTATTTTAAGGGCGCCAGCGCAAGATCGATTTCGCAGCCCCCGGAGTAGGTGGCCATTTCGCCGATGGAGGAAGACAGGCCGCCCGCGCCGTTGTCGGTGAGCGCCCGGTACAACCCCCGATCGCGGGCTTTGAGCAAAAAGTCCGTCATCTTCTTTTGCGTGATCGGGTCGCCGATCTGCACGGCGGTGACCGGCGAGCCTTCGTGGAGCTCCTCCGAAGAAAACGTCGCACCGTGAATGCCGTCCTTGCCGATCCGGCCGCCCGTCATGATGATGATGTCGCCGGGTTTGATTTCCTTGCCGTGCGTCGGCTTGCCGTTAAGGAGAGCTGGCATGATGCCGGCGGTCCCGCAGTAAACGAGCGGCTTGCCCAGATAGCGCTCGTCAAAGACGATGCTGCCGTTCACCGTCGGAATGCCGCTTTTGTTGCCGCCGTGCTCGACGCCTTCGCGCACGCCTTCGTAAATGCGGCGCGGATGCAGGATGCGGGGCGGCAGCTTCTTCCTGTGGAAAGGCGAGGCAAAGCAAAACACATCCGTGTTGAAGATGAGTTTGGCGCCCAGGCCCGTGCCGAACGGATCACGGTTGACGCCGACGATGCCGGTGAGCGCCCCGCCGTAGGGATCGAGCGCGGAGGGCGAGTTGTGCGTCTCCACCTTGAAAACCAGATTGTGATCGTCATTGAATTTAATGACGCCCGCATTGTCCACAAAAACCGACAGGCAGAAATCCTTCCTGCCCTTGGCTTTGCGGATTTTAGCCGTCGAGCCTTTGATGTAGGTTTTGAAAAGGGAGTTGATGGTTTTTTTCGTCCGGCCGTCAACGTATTCGATCCGGCTGTTGAAGATTTTGTGTTTGCAGTGTTCCGACCAGGTCTGCGCGAGGCATTCCAGCTCTACGTCGGTCGTATTTTCGTCCAGGCCGAATTTCCGGCGGGCTTTGACGATCGCGGGATCGGCAAAGTACGCTGCGATCGCCTGCATCTCTTCGAGGTTGAGCGCCAGGAGCTTTTCCTGGCTGATTTTCAAAAGCGCGTCGTCGTCGAGCCGGGTCAGATTGATTTTAGCCACCTGCGGCTCGTCCTTGCCGGTGACCTGCGGAATGTGCGCGGGTATGCCGTTTTCAAAATCAAATTCCGTCCGGCCGACCACCTGGTGGCGTTCGATGAGGTCATTGGCCAGAAGATCGGATGCAATCCGTTCCGCATCGGTTTTGGAAATCGGGCCGGAAATCAGATACTGGCGGGACGTGTAGACGCTGATTTTACGATCTCCTGCGCTGTCGCCCAGAAGCAGCGTGATCGCTTCGCGCGCGGTTTTGCCGACGTTGTCGGTGACGCCGGGACGGAAGCCCACCTCGATGAGCCAGTCAAAATTCTTCACGAGCGGCTGATTGATCCTGTATTCCTGAATTACCGGGTCGGAAAGGGGACCTTCCCCGCTTTGGCGAAGCTCGCCGGCGGAAAGTTCGCCGGCAATGGTATAGACTTCAACCGTCGCGACGCTCTCAACCGGCAGTCCCAGATTTTCGGCAATGCGCTTCTTCGTCTTTTCGCCCAGCGCGTCGCGAATACCTTTTTTAAATCCGACTTCAATTCGATTGGTCATGAATTTGCCTTGATATATTTGACATTTCTGATCTGTTTCCTCTTCAGAGCATGGCCTATACCCAAAAGATTCTGATTATGCAACCGGCAAATCAAAACATGGTCCCTCCCGATCCGGCCGCCTGCCGCTCACCCCATTCCATCCACCAGCGCCCGCAGAACATCGGACACGGCGTCCTTGTGCTCGACCAGAATCACTTTAATGCCGGCGCTTCCGGCGCCGAGCAATTTCCCCAGCGTTTTGCTGTCCGTTTCCAGTCTGCAACCCAGAAGGCGACACTGATGCTCGATCAGGATCTGCCCGATATGGCGATACAGGCGCTGTGCCCCGTCACCGGAGAACAACAGCAGGCGGGAAACCCTGTTTTGCTCCCGCGATGTCATCTTTTGCCGCAAGGCCTCGATGCCCTTCTTCTCCGCCGCGAGCCTGCCTGCGATGTCTTCAAAACCGAAGCGGATGCGACGCTGCAGCCTGGCTTTTTGCAGCGCTTCGGCCAACGGCTCGCTCATGTGCAGCAGCGGCACTCTCAAATTGCCCTCCTGCCAAAGCAGGATCGTAGAGGCCGCAAGGGCTTCCCGGATTTTTTCCGCGCTGCCGTCAGCCTCCAGCGGACGGGGCAGGCGAAGAGCAGGCCAGTTCATGAGGTTCCCCCATTCAATCTCGTCTTTTTTGGCGTTGTAGCACATTCCTTTCGGTTATAACAGCCGTCCGGATATTCCCATTATGAATTGGATAATGACCGGGGCTTCTGCTAGAAATTCCGCACCTTACAAAGGAGGTTTCGCAATGAAAAACATTTTTTCAACCCGCGCCGGAATCATTACGGTCGGCGCAATCATCGGCATCGGCGCGGCGCTTCTTCAGTATTTCGGCAATCCGCCCAACATGGGGATTTGCGTCGCCTGTTTTGAGCGCGACGTCGCCGGAGCGCTGGGACTGCATCGTGCGGATGTCGTGCAGTACCTGCGGCCGGAAATCATGGGATTCGTTTTGGGCGCTTTTGTCGCCGCGCTGCTTGCCGGTGAATACAAACCCCGGGGCGGGTCATCGCCGCTGATCCGGTTTTTCCTCGGCATTTTTGCCATGATGGGTGCACTGGTGTTTCTGGGCTGCCCCTGGCGAACACTGCTTAGGCTGGCCGGCGGCGACGGCAACGCCCTTCTGGGGCTCGCGGGACTGATTGCCGGCATTTTTATCGGAGTTCTGTTTCTGAAAAACGGCTATAGCCTGGGAAGGTCCTATGCGCAAAAAAAAGCAGCCGGCTGGGTATTTCCGGCTCTGATGATCGGCTTGTTGCTGTTGTTGGTGTTTCAGGTTTCCTTTGCGCCGGGCGGCCCGATTTTCTTCAGCGCCAAAGGGCCGGGGTCGCAGCATGCCCCTCTCCTCATCAGCCTGATCGCCGGACTCGTCATCGGCGGCCTTGCGCAGCGCAGCCGGTTTTGCACCATGGGAGCGTTTCGCGACGTGATACTGATTCGGGATTTTCATCTGATCAGCGGCGTGGCGGCGCTTCTGGTTTTTGCGTTTGCGGCCAATATGCTTCTGGGACAGTTCAAGCCAGGTTTTGAGGGCCAGCCCGTCGCCCATACCGATCACCTCTGGAATTTCCTCGGCATGGCGCTGGCCGGACTGGCGTTTGTTCTGGCCGGCGGCTGTCCCGGACGTCAGCTCTTCCTGTCCGGGGAAGGCGACATGGACGCTGCGATTTTTGCAACGGGAATGATTGTAGGAGCGGCAATTGCCCACAACTTTGCCATGGCCAGTTCGCCCAAAGGCATCGGCGCCTTCGGTCCGGCCGCCGTCGTCATCGGGTTATTGTTTTGTCTGGTCATCGGCTTTACGCAGCGGGATAAAGTATCCGCTTGATTTTCGGGAAGGAGAACAGGTATGAGCACAAAAAAAGTTGACGCGCGAGGGCTGTCCTGCCCGCAGCCGGTGGTTCTGGTTGACCGGGCGATTGCAGAGGGTCATTCGGATTTGGAAATTTTGGTGGATAATGAAGTCGCGCGTGAAAATGTTTCCCGGCTGCTCAAACGGCGCGGCCTCGAGGCAATCATCAGCGAAAACGTTCCGGAGATTATGATCCGAACGGCCAAAACATAAAAATGGCCTTTGCCCAAAGATATCTCTTTGAGCGGCCATTGCTTGTGACCTTCAGGTTAAGAGTGTTTTGTAATATATTTGAAGGCCTGCGGCCTTCCCGGAAAGGAAGACATTCAATTTTTTATTGCGCTCCGCAAATGCTGCGCGCTCCCGGTCTTGGCGAAGCGAAAGATCAGCAATGACAACTGTTTGAGCCGAAGGCGAGTTTTGTCATTGCCTGAAGCGAGCCTTAGATTTATACAAAACGCTCTCAGGCAAGCGAAAAGGATATCTTTGGACAACATTATTCTATATCCCTTTTATCGGCGATGGCCGCAGAAGGAAAAGTTGTAATGGAAACTCTGTACCTCGACAATGCCGCCACATCGTTCCCCAAGCCGGATACTGTTATTGCGGCGATGATCGCTTATCAGCAAAATATTGGCGCCAATCCGGGACGCTCCGGCCACGGCCGTTCCATCGAGGCGGGGCGCATCGTTTTCGAAACCCGGGAGGCTCTGGCGCGCCTCTTCCATATCGAAGACCCTCTGCGGATCGCGCTGACCAAAAACGCGACGGAATCTCTCAATATCGCCCTTCAGGGCGGGCTCCGGCCGGGCGATTCCGTGATCACGTCCGGCATGGAGCACAATTCCGTCATGCGACCGCTGCGGGTTCTGGAAACACGCGGCGTGGAATTGTCGGTGGTTCCCTGTTCGCCCCGCGGCGAACTCGAACCGGACGATGTGCGAAAAGCCTTGCGGAAAAACACGCGCATGGTCGTGCTGACGCACGCCTCGAATGTGACGGGAACGATTCTGCCGGTCGAGGCGGTCGGCGCGCTTTTGCGGGACCGGCCGGAGGTGATGTTTTGCGTTGACGCCGCCCAGACAGCCGGCGCTTTGCCGATCGACGTTGAAAAAATGCGCATCGATCTTCTGGCGTTTACAGGGCACAAATCTCTGTTCGGCCCGCAGGGCACGGGCGGGCTCTACATCCGCGAGGGACTGGAAAATAAAATATCATCTTTGATGATGGGCGGAACGGGAAGCCGATCCGAATTTGAACAGCAGCCGGAGTTTATGCCGGACCGGTATGAAAGCGGCACGCCAAACACGATCGGGATCGCCGGTTTGTGCGCGGGCGTTTCCTTCGTCCTGGAACAAACCGTAGAGACCCTGCGTGCCAGGGAGGAGGAACTCACTTCCCGTTTCCTTTCCGGACTCCGGGACCTGCGGAACGACGTTCTCGTTTATGGCCCGCAGGACGCCTCCCGGCAAACCGCCGTCGTATCTTTCAACATCAAAGGCGTCACCGCTTCGGACGCCGCTTCCTACTTCGAGGACAACCGGGGCATTCTCTGCCGGCCCGGACTTCACTGCGCGCCGTCGGCCCACCGGACGATCGGCACGTTTCCGCAGGGAACGGTCCGTTTCAGTTTAGGGTTTTTCAATACACAGCAGGATGTGGACGAGGCCTGCGCTGCGCTGCGGGAACTTGTAAAACGGAAGGGAAATGACCGGTCATGACAACGCACAACGACTGCGCCGTAGTTCTTTTTGAATCCGTAAGCCACGCGCTGGGCGCAGAAAAAATCATCAAAGGCGCCGGCATCAACTGCAAGTTGATTCATGTGCCGCGCCATCTCAGCTCCGATTGCGGCATCTGTCTGCGCTTCTGCGCGGACGACCGGGAGCGCGTGGAAGCGCTCCTTCAGGGGAAGCTCCACTTTTTCGAAATCAAATTTCTCTGAGTATTAGAAACGGCGCCCTATTTTCAAGCGACCAGCAATGAGCGACGCAAAAACGTAGGGCGGGTCTTTAGACCCGCCGAACGCGTTTGCAAGGTTCATTTGGTGCACCTGAAGGTACGCCCTACATTTTTTTCTTTTGCTGTGAGCTATCGGCCTTGAACTAAAAATAGGGTGCTTTCCCTAATTTTTAATGGCTTTGGGCACGAAAATCAATTCTTCATTGGCTTTGGCGCCGTTCTTGATCAGCGTCTCTTTGGTCAGAAAATTCTTGCGATCCACGTGACAGGCGTCGCATTTACGCGTTCGGTCCGTCCGCTTCCTGATGTTGTGCGCGGGCGTATCCCAGTAGTTGGGCACCGCGTCGAAATGCTCCATTTTGATGCCCGCCGGAGCAAACGTGTCGCGGACCGTGGGAATCAAGCGCAGCGTCGTCAGGACTTTTTTGTCCCGTGGAGAGTGCCCCAGGATCATGCCGGGGCTGGCCGCGGCATGACCGCCGTGGCAATCGTTGCAGTTGCGGTAGGCCGACCCGGAGTGGCAGCCGTAGCAGGACACTTTGCCGTCATGCTGACGATGCGTAACCTGCGTCTCCATTTTGGTCTCCTTGCCCTGCGGGTGGCAACTCTTGCAGGCCGGGCGCTGTGGAATTTCATTTTTGGATTTGTAGGCCGTGCCGTCACCGTGAAACTCCGCCTTCTTGTGGCAGTCCATGCACAGCATGCCCTTCTGGTAATGAACATCCGGCGCGCCGCCGTATTCCCCCGTGTATTCGGGATAGACACGGCCGCCGTGGCAGAACGCGCAGGTTTTGCCCTCGTCCTTTTTGACGAATTTGTGCTTCGCGATCAGCCCGATGCTGATTCCGCTCACCGGCGCGCCCTTCACATGGCAATCGCCGCAGGAGGCATGGCAGCTTCGGCAGGATTTTTCAAAAACTTTCTCGTCAAATGTCTTCAACTCCGCTTCGGAGAACCGGGGCATGACGCCTGTCCGCTGGCCGATAGTGGTGTAGTGCAGTGATTTGGCGTAGTTGGCAGAAGTTTTTTTGTGGCAAACCCCGCAGGACCGCAGATTGTCCGAAGGCTTTTTCAGCATTCCCAAATGGGCTTTTTCCTTGCTGAGCTCCCCGTCGTTTCCGGCATGGCACAGAATGCAGCCCGCCTTGAAATGGGGATCTTTGTCCAGCAGGGCCTTATCGACCACATATCCTTTGTACATTTCTTCCGGCCGAACTGGCGGAGGAGCGCCCGCTCACCCCTCGCCTTCGCTTTTGGGCAAAACGGGCGGCTTGTGCAGGGACTTCATCAACGCATCATTCGTATGGCACTGAATGCATTTATTGGGGGTAGCGGCAAAGACCGCAGAGCCGTAAAGCGCAAGAATCGACACAGCAAGGAAGGCAAGAAGGAATGTTCGTCGGTTTTTCACAACACCTCCTGAAGGGAAGAGTGGAGCAAGATGTAACAAATCAGCTTCCGCCTGTCAAACGGATTCATCGGGGGCGTTGATCAGCGCTCCACCGGCGCCCGAGGGTCCTGCATCCACTCCTGCATGGAACCGACGTAGAGCCTGACGTTTTTGTACCCCAGCACCTCCGTCAGAAGATAAGACCAGGTCGGGCAGCACTGGCCCGCGTCGCAGTAGGTAACAATCGCGGCGTTTAGGTCCTTGCCCGCGGCCTCTTCGGCAATGGCCCGCAATTCTTCTTTCGTTTTAAAGGTCCTGTCCTCGTTAAAGGCGCACGAGGTCGGCATATTGAACGCGCCGGGAATGTGCCCCCTCACGGGAACGCAGTCCATCTTTTTCTCCCCCGTAAAGAATTCGCGTTCCCGCAGGTCCAGGAGGATGAGTTTGCCCAGCCTCTCTTTGACATAGTTTTTGTCGGCAAATTTCTCCGAGGTGTATTTCCCCTTGAATTTGCTGGCCTTGCGCTTTTCCACACGGGTGGAGAGGGGCTTTTTCTCCGCGACCCACTTGTTGACACCTCCGTCCAAAAGCGCGACGTTTTCAATGCCGGCATACTGCAGTGTGCAGGCGACGCGTGCGCTCTGATAACTGAGACGCGGCGTGTCCATACATCCCGCGACAACCACCCATCGGTCAAAATGGATTCCCATGTAGCTGATCGTGTCGTCAATTTCGTCTTTCTCCGGCAGCGACGCATACAGGCCGTCCTTCATGTAGGCCCATGCACCGTAAAAAGCGTTCAGCGCCCCGGGAATGTGGCCTTCGCGGTAATCTTCCACGCGGCGGATGTCCAGAATAACGAGTTTGGGATTTTTCAGATTGGCCAGAAGCCAGTCGGTGGAAACGATCGGGGCAATGTCTCTCGCCAGTCCCGCGGCCGGGAGCAAAAAAATGAACAAAGCAAAAATCAGGAGTTTGGGCAAAAGCTTTCCTTTCATGCGGTTACCTCCTTGTCAACCAATGCTATATGATAAGCGTTGCGTCAGAATTTACACGGTTCCATTCCGGTTAAAGTATAGCATGTCCGGGCTTAAAATAGCCAGTTCAATATTGCCGCGCGGGTTCGTAGCCGGCTTGGTAAAACCGCTTCCGGCGACGGAATGTCCTGGCGTCTGCTACTCTCCTTCGGCCAGACGCTGCAGGGCGCTGCGGTCCAGAATGTGAATCGTCCGCCCCGACGCGCGGAGAATGCCCTCATCGGCCATTTTGCGCAGGGCGCGGGAAAGTGCTTCAGGAGTGGATCCGAGGATCTTGGCCAGCTCGCGCTGCGTAATGACCAGGTCCAGCCGGGCGACGCCTTCCGGATGCTGCAACAGGGAATGCAGCAGAAACGATGCGAGCCGGGCTGGAATTTCCTTCAGCGCGAGCGATTCGATCAGCGCCATGGAATTCTGCAGGCGGCGGGACAGAATCTGAATGATGTTGAGCAGCAGTCTGGGCTCCTGCAGGGCCACGGTCTCAACCAGCGTTCCGGGAATCAGCAGAACAGCGCTTGGTTCCAGCGCCATGGCGCTGACCGGGAAGGCTTCCGTGGCAAACGCGGTGCATAAACCGAATGGATCACCCGGCCCCAGAAGTTGAATCGTCTGCTCCCTGCCTTCCGGCGAACTCTTGTAAAGCTTCAGTCTGCCCTCAAGAACAATATAAAAAGACCTGATGAAATCCGCCTCGCCGATCACCATTTCCTGGGGGACATATTTTCTGTACAGGGCTTGCGCGGCCAGGACCCGCAAGGCTTCGGAAGAAACACCCTGGAAAAGATCGATTTTTTTCATGCGCTCCAAAATATCCATTCGATGCTCCCCCGACATTGATTCAGATCAATGACGCCTTGACCGGCCGATGCTATGGTTCTTACAAACGTTGGATTTGTTTACCACAGACCAAAGAGGAAACAAAATAAATTGGCGAGGAAAAAACGATGGGAGAAAAAGCAACCGTGAAACATTCTGATGATCACCATTTTGCATCAACGGTGTTACAGGAGGCCGGGCCGTTTCTGGTGGACTTTTGGGCGCCCTGGTGCGGCCCCTGCCGGGCGTTGAGTCCGGTACTGGAAGAACTGGCGGACCTGTATGAAGGGAAAATCGACATCGTCAAGGTGAATGTGGATGAAAATCCGGAAACGGCGTCAAAGTAAGGCGTGCGGAGCATTCCGACGCTGCTGCTGATCAAAAACGGCTACGTTCGGGAAACGCAGATCGGTCTGCTGTCCAAGCAGCAGCTTGCCTCCATGATCGATCGCAACCTGAATTAGCCGGTTGAAACCGGGCGCCAAACCCGGGAAAGGATGGAAATGATGAATGACTGGTTGATTTTGCTGCTGATTGTAGCGGTTTGGGTTTTTGTCCAGGCATGGCTGTTGCCGAAATTCGGCATATCCACCTGAATGCGGCCTTCCTGTCCGGCTCCGGACAGAAAAAAGAAATCGTCTCCAAGATAACGGTCCAGCCGCTTTTTTCAAGCGAAAGCCCCGGCCTTTACGGAAAAAAGGCCGGGGCTTTTCATTCATCCCTTTAACGGGCATCAAACCTCCAGCACCGTCAGCGCCAGCGGCGTTTTGCACAGCATCTCTCCGCCGTCCTTCGTGACCAGCACCGGGCACTCCAGCCTCATTCCGCAGACGCCGGGAACGGTCATGGCCAGAAAGGCCACTTCCACGACATTCTCCTCAAGAACGACGTCGCGGAATTCATCATTGTTGACAATGGCTGGATACCATTCATGGCCGAACACACCCAGGCCGTGGCCGAACGAGGGAATTGTGTACTGGGCGTAACCCAGTTCGGTCACGGTGTCCATCACGTTCTTGCTGATGTCGCCGACGGTATTTCCCGCCTTGAAGTTGCGGACAATGGTCTCGGCCGTTTTGAGATAGGCGTCGGCCAGTTTCTGCTGCTCGGGCGACGGCTTTCCCAAAATAAAATTGTGAGCCAGATCGGAAGGGTACAGCTGGTAGAGCGGATGCAGATCCACGATGATATTTTCGCCCGCCTGAACCATTTTCTGTGTGGGCTGCGTCGTTCCGTTCATGGCGTACGTTGCCCGGTATCCCGTGGCAATCTCCGACGAGCCGGTGACGGCCCAGTGGTATTCGCTTCCGAGGCGCCTCAGCTCCATTTCGCCGATTCCGGCGATTTCCGTTTCCGTCATGCCGATTTCCAGGGAATGCCTGACGGAATTGATCCCGGCATCCGCGATGGCAGCGGCCTGCCGCAGAAGCTTGATTTCACCCGGTTCTTTGATGTAGCAGGCCCGGTCCACAATATTGACCGCGTTGACAAAAACGGCGTCCGGCAGAGCGTTTTTCAAAAATTCATATTCCGTGGCAAACAGATAGCCCGTATTTCCGCGGGGGGAATGGCCGAACTCCACGCCGATTCTGCCTTTTTGGGCCTTGTTCTGTTTGACGAAGTGCACGATCAGATCCAGCAGATCCATTCCGGGCAGGGGAGCATAGGGAGAAATATTGGCAAGCCAGGACTCGTTTTTCAGCCGCTCACAGTCCAGCAGCATGGAAATCAAACCGACGTATCCATCTCTGGATACGACAACCGCGCTTCTCCAGGGAACGAACGCTCCCGCCACATAGCTCAGGCTGACCGTGCGCGTGCCCACGAAAAGATCCAGATCGGACTTTTTCATTTCATCCTGTATCTTGTTGATGCGTTTCTGATAATCGATGTACATATTCATAAAACCTCCGTTTCTTTGTCCGCTGATCAACATCAGCTTTCGTTGCAATAAGAGTATAGGCCGGTTGCCTCCGGCAAGTCAAGCAAACCCGGGTGTGCACGGAAGCATCCGCATTCGCCTTCGTCCGTCCGCGCCTTTTGCCGCACGCCGGGGCATCATGTCACGGCGAGAAGCTGAATGTCGCAGACATTGGTATAGGTCGGTCCCGTAATGAAAAGACCGCCTTGCGTCTGAAAGAAAGAATACGAGTCGTTATCCTGAAGGTGCGACGCGGCCTCGGCGGAGATGGTTTTCATCTTTTCCATCAGCGCAGGCGTCACCAGCGCGCCCGCCGCATCGGTGGGGCCGTCGCTGCCGTCCGTACCGGCGGACAGAAAAAAAATGTTGGCGGAATCCGGAAGGATTCGGTGCAGCTCCAAAGCAAAGGCGAGTGCCATTTCCTGGTTTCGCCCACCTTTCCCTTTGCCCCGAAGCGTAACGGTTGTTTCGCCGCCGGCAATGATAATGGCCGGTTTTTCCGTCCGGGATTTTCCTTCATGGATGGCCCTGGCAAGCTGCGCAAAGCATTTTCCCGCTTCGGCCGCCTCACCGGACAGCGCCGTGCTGAGGATCTGCGCTTTGTACCCCAACTTCCGCGCGGAAGCCCGCGCAGCGGTGCAGGCCAGCGTATTGTTGCTCAGAACCAGATGGATGCTGTTGCGAAATGCCGGATCGCCAGTTTTAGGCGTCTCGTCCACTTCGCCTCTCGCCCCCCGGGCCAGGCGGTCGATCACCGCTTCCGGAAGTTTGTCGTCCATCCCGTATCGTTGAACGATCGAGAGGGCGTCCTGAAACGTGGTGGGATCAGGGGCGGTAATGCCGGAGGCGATGGTATCGATCCGGTCGCCGACGACATCCGACAAAATCAGGTTGACAAGCCGGGCGGGGCTTGCGATCCGGGCCAGGCCTCCGCCCTTGACTTTCGACAGATGCTTTCGAGCGCAGTTGACCTCGTCAATGCCGGCGCCGGACGCCAGCAGGGCTTGTGTTGTTTTTCGCTTGTGGTCGAGGCTGATACCGTCCGCGGGCAGGCAGAACAGGGATGACCCGCCGCCGGAGATCAGGTTGATGATGAGTGAATGTTCATCCGCGGCTTGAGCCATGTCCGTCAGGATGCGGGCCCCTTTCAGGCTGTTTTCATCCGGCACGGGGTGGCCCGCTTCCAGGACTTTCACTTTTTGAAGGTTCAGCCCGTGGCCGTATTTAGTGATGACGAATCCCGACGAAAGTTCCCGTCCCAGGATGGTTTCCATGGCGGCTGCCATCCGGGCCGAAGCCTTGCCGATGCCGAGCACCATCACCTGCCGATAGAGGGAAAGGTCTTCCGTCCAACTTCCTTCCTGGCCCGTGAGCACAAGCTTCCGGCCTTCTTTCCGGACACGGGATACCATAAGATCCGCAGGATCCACTTCCCGAACGGCGTCGCGGTAAATGTTTTTCAGGTCGCTGGCAGGATCCACGGCTTTCTCCACGCGATGTTTTTCACACTGCTACCATGAAGCGGGCTTCCTTTGTCAAGCTGTGATTGCAAAAATCCGTAAAAAAAACATTTGACAGGAACAAAGGGAATGTTTATATATACCCCACGGGGTATATGATGGATGAAATGAGAATCAAGGTATTAAACCGATTAAAGCGCATTGAGGGGCAAATCCGCGGGCTGGAGCGGATGGTTGAGCAGGAAGCGTCCTGCGCCGATGTCTTGACCCAGCTCTATGCGGCAACCGCCGCCATGAAGAAAACCGGCGTCGTGATCATTCAGGCCAATATGAAGCGCTGCATCGAGGAAGCGGCCGACGACCAGGAAAAGAGCATCGAAGAATTTCAGAAAGCGCTGACGCGGTTTATCGGCATGTCCTAAGGGGAAAACGAATGGATGCCAAAAATATGTCGGAAATCACCCGCCGTTCTTTTTTGCGGATTTCGGCCGGAGCCGCAGCTCTGACGGGAATCCATCTGCCGAAGACCGCGCGGGCCGAAGAGGCCGGATCCCTGTCGACACTGATCGATTTGAGTCTTTGCGACGGATGCACGGACCGCGCAATGCCGGCCTGCATTCAGGCCTGCCGAAGCATCAACGCCAACAAAATTCCCCCCGTCGCGGAACACATTCCGGAGCCCTGGCCGAGAAAAACCATCGAAGACTGGTCCAAAAAGCAGGACGTCACGAACCGTCTGACTCCTTACAACTACCTTTACGTGCACCGGGCGGAAATCACCGTGGACGGCGAGCGGCAAACCCTGTTTGTCCCGAGGCGCTGCATGCACTGCGACAACCCCGCCTGCGCGACCATCTGTCCGTTTTCCGCCAACCATAAAAACCAGAACGGCGCGGTGGTCATCAATCCCAACCAGTGTTTCGGCGGCGCCAAATGCAGGGACGTCTGCCCATGGGAAATTCCGCAGCGCCAGTCCGGCGTCGGCATTTACCTGCACGTCCTGCCCGATTTCATGGGCAACGGCGTCATGTATAAATGCGACCTCTGCAATGACAGGTTAAAGGAAGGAAAAAAGCCGGGATGCATCGAAGCCTGTCCCCGCGGCGCCATGCGGATCGGCCCCAAAAAAGAGATAGAAGCCCAGGCGCAGGCCCGCGCCGGCAAGATCCATGGACACATTTACGGCCAGAAAGAAAACGGCGGCACGGCCACGCTCTATGTGTCCATG
>Ga0209311_1002101_pt1 | contig 14818 bp, 7 predicted proteins | sample AD_UKC045_MetaG_FD_184417 | JGI IMG/M metagenome (GOLD analysis project Ga0209311, IMG submission 184417) | Active sludge microbial communities of municipal wastewater-treating anaerobic digesters from USA - AD_UKC045_MetaG (SPAdes) (version 2) | ecosystem: Engineered > Bioreactor > Anaerobic >... | reverse complement strand
TATTGAATAGTCGTGAAGCGCTTTGCAGTCGGGTATCCCGACTGCAAAGCGCTTCACGACTATTCAATAAAACCTGCAGATACTGACGGTGACGGGGCTTATGATTTCATTGACCTTGACAGTGATGGCGACGGCGTTGCAGATAATGATGAAATAGTCTGTCCCAACCTTGTCAAAGACGGAAGAGTGTGGAGCGATGTAGACGGTGACGGATTCAGCGATCTTGCTGAAATTGCGGTCGGATCAAAAATATGTGATAAAAATCATGGGGTTACAGACATTGAAGGAATTGAGTTCTATTTTGAGCTGCCTTACGGCGGAAAAGAAAAAGACGATATTCTGACATTCACTCCGACAGTTAAAAAAGGAGATATTTTCTTTAACATCGACACTACCGGATCAATGGATGGAGAGCTTTATAACCTGAAACACACCCTTTCAAGCATCATCATTCCTCAAACAAGGGCAAAAATTTCCGACAGTGCATTCGGTGTCGCCCAGTTCAGAGATGAAGATGAGTCGTCAATGATCCAGATCAACCCGTCAACTGATATTCTTGCCGTTCAGCAGGCAGTTAATCTTCTTGTTGCGGAATTTGGCGGTGACGGCCCGGAAGCTGGCTATTTTTCATTAAACAACCTTGCCGCAAACGGAACATGGAGAAATGAAACGATTCCGATAGCAATTCATATAACCGATGCGGTAAGTCACGAAAGAGGAGCAGACAGAGCATCAGCAATCAGTGCGCTTAATGCAAAAGGTATTAAAGTCATTACTGTTTTTTCTGAAGGCGGATATGATGCGGTAAACGCCCTCATTCAGCTGTCGGAACTTTCAAATGTGACAGGAGCTGAAGTCCCTGAATGTGCAGGAGCAGGCAGAACGACACTTCTTTACACCATTGATGAAAACGGCAACGGACTTGATGAAGCGGTTGTTAACGGAATTGATGCGCTGATAAAATATGCCGACTTTGATGTGTATTCTCTGGCTGACGATGACGGAGATCCTTTGACCGCTGACACTTCCTGTTTCATCAAGAAAGTTGAAGCACTTGAGTTTCTGCCGCCGCCGGGAGACACCTGTGCTCCGGTTGCTGAACTTGCAAAAATGAATGGTTCAACTTATTTCAACGGCTTCACCAACTTCGTGACAGGAACATCAAACCCTGCCGTCACCGGTTCCATGCTCACATTCAAAGTCTATGCTCAAAACGACATCTGTATAAAACAGACCAAGCAGGCACAGCAATTCACAGCAGTAATTCACATTGTTGATGCCGCAACAAATGCATATCTTGACTCCCAGAATGTAACAATAATCGTTCCGCCCGAAATACCCGGACTTGGAGAATCATAAAAAACAAACGAGGAAATAATGAAAAAAAATGTAGCTCTGCTGTTAATTCTTATTTTTGCGGTTTCCTGTTCAGAAACATCAACCAAGAAAAACAAAGATTCTGATATTATTCAGGATTTCGACTTTATTGAACTTGATGAAGATGCGATTGAAGAGATTGACGATGTTATTTTTCCGGACAATTCTCAGGAGCCGGATGATTTTGAAAATATTGATGATCCTGATAATGAAGAACAAACAGATGAAGATGAAACGGTTGATGAAACGGTTGATGAATTAAATGACGAAACTGTTGATGATGATGTTTTTGAAGGAAACTCTATAGAATGGCTCGGCGACACAGCAACTGTTTCATATACGGGCAATGAGCTGAAAACATTCACTATTTCGACAACAGCCGACCTTCGTGACAACACTCCTGCAGATAAGAAGAGGACTTTTTCGCAAAAAGAAGGTGACATGATCCTTAAAAGCGGAAACATAATGTTTGATGCACTTTTTACAATGGCTTTAAGGGAAGTTGAGGAAAACAGCGTTTCTCAGATCTCCGACTGGAGTTTCAACAATGGAAACCCTGTCCCCTGTGACTGTTTTGAGACTGGTGCAAAATGGCATTATGTATGGACAAGAGATACAAGCTATGCCGTTGATCTCGGGCTTGCATTCGTTGATCCGGAAAGGTCAAAGAACTCACTTAGTTTCAAAATATCAGAAAGAAAAGCATCCGCCGGCGGATCAAATATGGAAATAATTCAGGATACAGGTAGTGGCGGATCGTGGCCTGTGAGCACTGACAGGGTATCGTGGGCACTCGGTGCCTATGAAACACTGAAATATCTTGAAGGAAGTTCTTATACTGACTTTCTTGACAAGGCATATACTGCAATAAAAAACACTGTTATGACTGACAGATCACATGTTTTTGATGCTGCTGACGGTCTTTATTATGGCGAGCAGTCCTTCCTTGACTGGAGAGAGCAGACCTATCCTGTCTGGACTGCAAGTGACACCGTTCATATTGCAATGTCAAAAACACTTTCAACCAATGTGCTCCATTATATAATTTTAGATACCGGCTCAAAACTTGCTGAAATCAAAGGAGACGCAGCTTTTAAAAATGATTGTGATACTTGGAAAAATTCCCTTAAAAATTCAATAGTTGACAAATTTTATCTCAGTGATGCCAAACTATTCAGTGCAATGAAAACGACATTTTTAAACGATGCCGCCGTTAAAAAATTTGATCTTCTCGGGCAGTCGCTGGCTGTTATTGCAGGTATCGCTGATGAAAGCAAGGCGAAAGATGCCGTTGCAAATTATCCTGTGACAACTGCCGGTCCGCCGGTCATCTGGCCTCAGGAACCGTCAACAAGAATTTATCACAACCGTGGAATATGGCCTTTTGTGACTGCTTATGCACTGAGATCTGCGGTAAAAACAAGAAATGACATGGCTTATGAAAACGCTTTTATGAGCATTGTAAGAGGTGCGGCACTTAACCTTTCAAACATGGAGAATTTTGAATTCACAACTCTTTCAAATTACTATGCCGACAACCGAAAAGACCAATTAAACCGTGATCTTACAGGGCCTGTTGTTAATTCGCAAAGACAGCTCTGGAGTGTTGCGGCGTTTATTTCTTTAGTCAAAGATGGAATTTTCGGAATGAATATTGATATGGATTCGATCACCTTTGACCCGGTTATTCCGGTTGCTTTAAGGAAAGAATTTTTTAATAATGGTGAAGGGATACAGATCAAATATTTCAAGCTGAAAGGGAAAAATCTTAAAATAGCTGTGATGTTCCCATTCAATGATGAAAATGAGAGCGGGCAGTATGTTCTGGGATCAGTTAAATTTAATGGAAAAGTTCACGGTTCTACATTTCTGATCAGCGAACTTGATGAATACAGCGACATTGATCTCATTCTTGAACACAGTGCTGCAACAGGAACGATAACTGAAAAGAACTGCTCGATAGAATCAAACTGTTTTGCTCCTCATGCTCCAGTCATTCCGACAAGTCCATACGGCATTGAAGTCAACAGTGGAAAGCTTGCGGTAACATTCACCGGAGATAACGGAGTAACTTTCAATATGTATCGTGACGGCGTTAAAGTTGCTGAAAATGTGACAAGTCCATGGACAGATACGAATTCAGCAGATTATACAGACAGATCATATTGTTACAGTGTTTCAGCAGTAAACTCGTCAGGCCTTGAAAGCCACATTGCAAATCCGGTTTGTTTCTGGGGCACGACATTTGAAAGGGTTACAAAAATCGAAGCGAATGGTTTTGACCAGACACCGAACGCATCTGACCACGGCAGATCTCACTTTGCTGACTGGGGCAACCCCGCAGCTGTGCTTTCAGCTTCGTCATTCACTCCGCCTTCAAGCGGCACTTATCTTGTTCAGATCGAGTACGGAAGCGGAAGACCGATTGACACAGGAATCACATCGTGTTTTAAAAAGGTTGAATTCATTGATGAATCTGACTCTTCAGTTGTTTTTTCGGGCTTTGTCACAATGCCTCACCTCGGAGCTGACAACTGGGACAGATGGGGCGATTCGTCATTCCTGAAAGTTGCGCTAAACAACACAAAAACATACAAAATTTCAATAACCGACGCATTCAACATGAGCTATTTTGAACACTTCGTCCCCTACACTGGCGGAGCAGTCGGAGGCGGAACAGAAGTTTATAACCGTGTCAACCTTTCAACAATAAAGTTTCTGCTCAAAGAAAAATAATTTCAGAGTGTTAATGATTTAAGTTGAAGCTGGTTAGTCGTCGATGTTGATAGGGTCGGGATTGAAAATTGAAGCACTATAAAAAACAACATAAGCACAATCAGATCCCTCAGGAATTTTGAACTGTTCAAAAAAATTTGCCGGACCGGAAAAATGTTCAGAGGTCACTTTCATGCTGTTCTGAGCGCCCGATTTAAGAAGCGAATTATTTGTTTTAACAACATTCTGCTCATCAGTCCAGATAACATTTCCACCGGCAGTCTGTCCATCAGTCGCAAACCATCCGTTCTCAAACTTTGAAGAAGATTTCTCAACAATATGCACATCTCCGCTCATTGTTCCTGTTGCGACAACTTTTAGACCCGGAATAGTATCATTATCCCAGTCCTGCACACAGGCATCGGTTTCTTTTTCAGGCAGTTCATAGCCACCGGGATTGTCTCCGTAACACGCCGGATCAACTGATCTTATTTCCCATGAAACATCCTGTGTAAATCCAAAAGTCCCATTACCATTATCAACAAGGAATGATTCTTTAGGCAGCAACGGCAGGGCATCGGCAAAGCTTTGAAGCATATTAAGCTTCAATATTGAACTCGCACTATTATCAATTTTTATGCTGCATATTTTTGCTTTTATAAAAACCTTGTCTTCATCCTGTTCCTGAACAATATGAAAATATGTCCTGGTCCATGCTTCGGCCATATTTATCGTGGCAACTTTTGAGGCAGCCGTAAACCACATTTTCTGTGCATAATGACCGCAGACATTCGGATAGCTTCCCGGATTGCATAATATACATTCCTGAGTATCAACCCATTTTTCATTTTCACATTTCTGATAAAGCTTTCCCTTATTTGCCTCTCCACACAATGTAGTACCGATCTGCTTTTCACCGTTTGTACATTCAGCAACAGTATCTCCTGTATTACCGGTGTTTCCTGAGTCACCCGTGTTTCCCGTGTTACCTGTATTTCCTGTATTTCCAGTATTGCCGGTATCTCCGGTATCACCAGTGTTTCCAGTATTGCCGGTGTCACCAGTGTCACCAGTGTCACCAGTATCACCAGTATCACCAGTATCGCCTGTATCGCCTGTGTCGCCTGTATTGCCGGTATTGCCGGTATCTCCGGTTTCTTTTTTATCATCGCCGCATGAAACAGAAAAAACAATCGCCGCAATCATGACCACAAGGATCTTTTTCATGTCAACCTCCTATTAGAAATATAAAGCGAACCAGAGTCCGCCTGAAAATATCTGACCACTTGAAGTGTATCCAGGATAACCCGGATTGTTTGTCTGGAAACCGACAGATTCAGGCATCGTCGCTCCCGTCTCACAGTCCGGATCCGGATTAAAAGGATCACATTCTGAATCAGGAAACTCATCAACAACTTTACTGTCTTTTCCGACTGAATTTTCAACTCCTTCTTCTTTAACAGTTTCCCTTTCAATCATTATATGTGTCTGAAAATTTATTCCCGTTTCAAGCTTCATATCCTTTATTTTCCATGCGTAACTAACTCCGGCAGCCAGATTCACTTTGTTGTTGTCAACATAATTTGTCCGTCCTTTCTGATCAGGCACCGGAGTCATATAGTATCCTAGATCAAGTCCCACCTTGAGAGCTTTATATTCAATAGCTGTTCCAATTATAAATTCCCATGAATCCTTCCATTTGAAACGGTCTATCTCTTCATACGCCCACCCACCTATGCTCTGGATGTTGCCCTCTTTATCTTTGATCTCCATTTCAGAATCCCAGAAAATATTATCTTCCGGTTTTTCATTATACCTGTTCACATATTTTGACCATTGTCTCCAGATAGCTGTAAAACCGGCACTCAATTTAAGATCTTTACTGATCTCAAAATCAACCAGTGCGATCGACGGGGACAGCGACAATGGCTTATAACTGTAAGCCACTTCAAGGTTGTTTGTGTTTATTTCCGCCTCTTTTTCCCTGTCAATATACCAGAAAGTTATTTTGTTCTTTGTATCAACACCGGTTTTTGAAGGAAGGTGTGCCGTAAATCCAATGTTCAGAAAATTCCAAGGTTTTATTATGAGTCCGAAATGGGGAGTGAACTTCGTTTTTATTGTTGTATCAGCGTGTATTTTGTTTTCGTTCTTACCTGCATCGGGAGTAAAAACTGTAGAATTTATTACAGCTTCAGCCGTTGCTGTAACACCTACTCCTGCAAAAACATATTTATAACCGCCCGAAAGCGCCAGAGAAAGGTTAAAAGAACTCATTCTGTCATCATAAAGTTCATAGTGCAGTGAGTTTGAAAAATTCGCTTCCCTTTCGTCAACAAAGAAAGAATCCTGTTTCATCAGGTTCCCGATCGGAATAAGCCCGTAAAAACCAAGTGCCAGATAATCCTCCCACAGAGGAAAGACCAATCCGAGTGCACCGTAAAACTCCCCGTCTTTTGTTGAATGTCCGCCTCTTTCATCAAGATCTGCGGTAGGTCTTGTCTTAAAGGGCAGATTCGTTTCAAGAGGTGCTGTTCCCTGCTGGGTTGCGCCGTAAATTCCTGTTCCTTCGTCAACATCACCGATGACATCACTCCCGACTGGTTTATCCATGAGAGAAATGTCAAGATTCTGATAACTGTAGAAAAAATTGAGTGAAAATCTTCTCTCCATCAGCGTAAGAAGTGCCGGATTGAAATATGTCACTTCAGCACCCTGGGCAAACACCCTTGAATTAAAAGGATTTGTCGTTCCCATAGCACCCACGGTTTCTGAAAGAGGAGATGGAAACAGGTCAGTAAAATAAAGAAATACAGCAGAACAGATTAGAAATTTTCTCATGTCATTTTCCTTATAATAAACAACATCCACAGCACAGGAATGTACCAGATTTTCTCTATCCTGTCAAGAAGTTATCACTCTTTTCTGTACTCGAGTGTCATTTTTATTCAAGTGGTTTAACTTGTTGAAGAATAATAAAATATCTGAATAAAAAAAAAGGGGGCAGAAGCCCCCTTTAAAAAATCATTTCTTTTCAGATCAGTAGTGACTTACATAATATGCGGCCTGACCGAACTGATCATATGCAAAACTGTTAAGCTGGTCAAGAGTTGTCTCCATGATAACAAGGCGGCTGAATGGCTCCGTTGAACCGGATGCAGCTTCCTCAATCTCATTCTCTTTAAGTATTTTAGCATCTCTTACGATTCTGTATGCAGGTGAATATCTTGCATACTTGTCAGCAAGGAATTTCTTGAACTCTACTTCACTTGCAAATCTTACATTTTCACCGTCAGTTTTCATTCTATCAAGTTCGTCGTTTACCTGAGTTACAGTCCATGTCGGATTATTGGCAGTGATTATATCGGTAAGATACCAATCCGGCCATACCGCTGAAGCAAGACACGGAGTAAAATCATCAATTCCGTTCTCGATCAGACCTTCTCTGCACTCTCTCCAGGCCCTGAAAGCTGTCTTATCAAGGTTATCCATTGCACTTACCGGAATCTGAGCTCTGTAGTAAACGCTCTCATCCTGATTAAGGAACTGTTCTTCATTAACATCAGGTGTAGGATACAGACCGATAGCATAAGCAGGAATTACACCTGACATCCATCTTCTGAGAACTGATGTGTCTGCAGAAATGTTTGCCAGATTTCCCATTGCCCAGTAATTCGGCCACATTTTGTCGAAGTAGATCCAGCCGGCATGAAGCGGAACATATTTTTCGGGTTTCACTGGGTCGATCATTGAACAGATGTTGATAGCCGGCTCATATGCACCTTCAAGTGTTGATCCCTGCGGCCAGAAATATGGTAATGCACCGAAGTTTGTAAGAAGGTTGGTTGGATACTGTGCTTTTACCATATTGTTGCTGATGTCAGAATTTGAACAGTACGGAGAGAAGGTCATAACAGCTTCCTCTGTTGCAATGTCTGAAAGAACATTGAAAATAACATTTGTCAAACCGTCAAAAAGCTGTCCTAAACTGTTTGCTCTGCTTTCCCTTCTGTATTTTCCGTCAAACCAGCCGGAGTTGGAGAGTGTGAAAAGAGAAACCATTTTCTCTTCCGCAAAACCCCTTCTGATAACTTTATCATAATAAATTCCGGGGTTGTCCTGGATATCATAACGGTCTCTGTGGTAACGGCCCATTGAAGCCGGAACTGTCATAAAGTCACTCTTGGAAATTCCAAAAGGAGATGGATCTGAACTGATACCGTCAATGTAGTTGTCAGTTGACTGATAGTAGAATGTCTGTCCTGGAAGCATTTTTGTTGAAGCGTTTGCATCGTTATCAACTTTCATATATTCACCTGCAGATGGCTTATATATCCTTTCGAAAAGAAGATACTGTATACCTTCCATACCCGCAAGGACATGGTCACCGGCACCCATCGGTGTCATCCCTCTTACTTTATCTGTGGTAGGATCTACCCAGTATTCTATGCCTGCAAGTGCTTTTGAGTGTTCCTGACAGAGATAGTCTTCAACATCAATAAATGTATCTTCCGTTTCCCCTACCGGGATCTGCATTGTTGAACAACCGTCTTCGGAGTTCCAGAGAGGCATGTGTCTGAACCATTTTCCATAAGCATAGAAATTATAATCAAGAAGGAAGTGAACGAATTTATATTCTTTAAAGAGTGAATCATATATCATCTTCATTGATGTTCTTCCGCGGAACTCTCTGAATTTCGGATTACCTCTTCTGAAGAATCTGAGGTAATAGAACATATCATCCATATCAACCATCTGTCTAATTATGTCGGCAGCAAGATATCCGCCATCGAATGTGTTCGCTTTCGGTTCATCATAGGATTTCTCATCGGAAACAAAGATATACTCGTAGTGACTACCGTCGTTTACAAGATATGTTGTATCCCCTTCACAGTAATACTGATCAACATCTGAACCGTCACAGTCGTGACCCCATTTCAGCGAACCGTCATCGTTTTTCATCATATTTCCAAGGAGTGTCCTCTGGAATCTGGGAATCATCCTTGTTACTTTTTCACCGTTCTCATAATACTCAACAACTTCTCTCGGTTTTTCAACCTTTGCAAGTTTTCCAGTCTTTTCGTCGATGAAAGGAGTGTTAACCTTTACGAAATCAGGATATCTTTCATCTCTGACTTTATTAACAAGTTCCGGATTCGGATCGTTGCTGTCTCCTTCCTTAACAATGAGACCATATTTATTTCCACCTTCGACCATGTACTGTTCGATCGAACGGCCGTAAACAAATTTAATTGCAGCACTGTCATATTTTCCAAGGCCATTTGCGTGAATGTATGCTTCTCTCTGGTAATCCATTACTGAATTATACGTGTAGTAATTTATGTCAGAGTCAAATTCCTTCTTGAATCTGTAAACTTTATCACCAAGAAGAGTCGGGTTGTAATCAGGTTTTGCAATTTCATCTTTTACAAGAGTTTCAACTCCTTCCATCATTGCAGGATAATTTCTTTCAGCAAAATATGCATCACCAAAATTGTTGATGTCGGTTGATCCTGCAAAGTTGTGTCTAAGACCAACTGTATGCCCCATTTCGTGCTGTGCAACACCTTTAAACATAAGCTTTTCAAGTTCATCATAGATAGAGTATATAAGAGCTTTTTCATACTTATCCTTTCCGCCTTTGTCCCAGTCTGTGATTTGACCACGAAGTTCAAGCTGTTTTGCCTTGATGAAATTGATTATTGTTCCATCAAGAAAACTTTCATCATAATCAAAGTCACGCGCTCTTGCATCCATCCATCTAAGCATTTGTGCTTCCATAAGAGCCGGTCCACCGTACCACGGTTCCATTATCTCTCTTTCTGCATCGCTGTAGGAAGGATTGTCAGCAGGATCAGCCCACGGATAAAGAGCTCTCTTAATCGAATAAGGAACCATCTTCGTTTCCCACTTTGTTCCTTTTATCGAGCTGTAATCAAATCTGTCATATTTCTGGGTTGTTGCCATAAAAAGGTCGTTATATTTCGACAGAACATCATCCTGCATTTCCATAGGAAGGCTCGGATTAAATTTAGGAAGTGGCTCATTAATCATTTTCATGCTGTTTTGAGGAACTCTCTTTTTAAGCGATTTGCCTTCATAGGTCTGTGGATTGTTGTTCCAGGCAACTTCAGGGTATTTTGCATAGTCCGGATTAAGAAGGTCTTCAAAATCCCAAGCAGCAGGATCATCTTTTGAAATGACCATTCTTGCCATTTCAACTGCTCTTTCTGTTGCCCATGCAAGAACAGAACCTGCAACATTGGAACCGCCACCCAGAGACTGACCTGTTTCAGGGTTAACATTCCACTGTGAAACACCGAGAATACCGTATTCAGTCGGTTTTTCAACCCAGTTTATAAGAGCTGCTTTCGGATTACCGTTGTCATATTTGTAACGGAGAACCGGAAGACCTGCCTCTACTTCACAAGATCTTTCTTCGTTAAGAACACATGCCGCCTTTGCTTCAACTGTTCCTTCAGGACAATCTTCATCCTGTGCGAAAACTTTACAACCCCAACGGTCACCTCTCCACTCAGGATTGCCGGCTTCATCAACATAAAGCTTCGACATTCCGGTGTTGTTTGTAACACAGGTGGTGTACTGCATAACAACATCTTCTCTGTATTTTGCCGCTTCTTCCATATCTATACAGACTTTCACAGCATTTTCACGGCTTTCATTTGAATAGTTGTGATAATTATCAAAAGCGTAAAGTGACTTTCCGTCTCTTGCAGGAACATAAGATTCGACATGGTTTTCTACCATTACAACGATGTCGTTCTTATATTCTTCAAGTATCTTTTCCATGTCTGTATTAACAGTATCGTCACCATTTTCATCAATGAATGAACCGTCCCATCTCTGGATCCATGCATATTCATCAGGAATAAAACATTTTGTTTTCCAGTCTTCCGGAAGTTCATTAAGATACCAGTACTGGTCACGAATAGTCTGTCCATTCTCTGTTTTAAAGAAATCATTCTTATAGTTGTCAACATACCATTTTTCGAACTGACGGGTATCACTTCCAGGGTTCATTGCGGCATACCTTGCGGCAAGCATTGCGTGGTTGTAATCTTTTGTGATTGCACAGTTTATCGGAATCATTCTAAGCGGAGTTTTCGGAGAAGAAACAAAAACTATCTTCTGCTGATATTTCACTTTTTTCAAGCAGTCATTGTATGTTTCGCTGTTTCCGCATTTGAAATTCCATTCTTTCTTTTCATTTGCCCATGCCATATTCCAATAGTTTGCAAGAATGTGAAAATTGTCATCCTTGTAACCATGATAGTTGTCGTAACCTCTGAATGTATTTGTAAAAAACCCGTATTCACGGAAAAGTTCATCTCTGAATTCAAGAGGTCTGAAACCACTATCCTTGGAACCTTTTTTCCACATAAATGAACGGGTAGCAAGGTCATAATCTCTTTTTCCGACAACATCTCTGTTCACTTTTGTGAAAACATATCTTTGAGTCATGCCTGCGGGTTCACTTCCAATGAACTCTTCAACATCTTCCATTGTGTAAATCGAATCCCAGCTGTTAAGAGGAGCAAGATACTCTGTCGAATAGAACTGAAACCACTCAACTTCTTTGTTGAATCTTTCCTTGTCATCAGCTATGGCGGTATATTCTTTATATTTCTTTGGAACAATGTAGGTTCCGTCATGAGCATAGAATTCCCAGTCTGTACCGATATTTATACCGTATTTGTAGAAAGGAGCGCCCTCTTCCATTGTCATATTAAGATATTTGTATTCAAATGAATTAACACCGCTCGTTGTGTCATAGGCAAGAGTAAAATATCTTCTTTCCTGCCACGGTCTGTCGGTATTTGGAGAAAGAACAGGAAGTGCCTCTCCTGTTGTAGGGTTTTCACTCGGTACAATGTCATAATGCATAGCGATAGGATATGCAAATACTGGTGTTTCATTGACATCAATAATTTCGTTGGTGTCAATTGAATTAAGCTTGTCCCATACGCTGTAGGCAATAAGCCAGTTTTCGGTAATTTTCCACTTGATCACTTTTCCGTCATTTGATTCCCCTATGAAAGAATAATCAACTGTGTAGGGAATATCAACGATAGTCGCACGGAGAAAGAATTCTCCTTCGAACAATCTCTTGTCCAGAGAAAGTTCAGGTGTTTTGTCCACTGCATCTCTTTCTGTCGTACATGATACTGCGATCATGACAACAATAAGAGCTGCAAGCAGTGAAAATGCTCTTTTAAACCAGTTCATAATAAAACCTCCTTAAATTAGAAACTGTATGAATAGCCAATGTTAGCAAAAACTCTTGTGTATTTAGGCTTGAAAGGGTAATTGGAAGATCCGTTGTTAACATCAGGATCGCCTGGAACTGCATTGTATGTATAATTGCCGCTGTCATATTCGGGAGCGTTGGTCATGACTCCAATTCCGAAACTCCATTCCTTAATAGAATATGAAACTGACGCTCCGAAACTGAAAACATGGCTCCAGTCCTGATAAGTACCGCTGCCTATTTTTGTGCCGGCATAGTCGCCGTCACCGTACAGATCATCGGGCATTGATGTGACAGAATAATTTCTTGAAATAACATATCCGCCGTTCACTGCTATCTTAAGCCCCTTGTAGGCAAGAGAAAGATTAAGACCCATAACAAAAGTGTGTTCATTTATTGGACTTGATATATCGTTCTGATATTCATCCATTGCATAATCGTTCTTTGCAAAGGTCTTTGTATATGAAAAATTAAATGCCGGAGTTACCGAAGTCTCTTTTCCAACTTTAAAAGGTCTTGCCACACCGAAACTTGCAGTGAGCATTGTATAAATTTCATACTGCTCCCAGAGTTCAGTTGATGTAAATGGAAGACCTGCGTTTATTCCAAGATTTCCCATGATTCCCCAGACAACAGGAAATCCTTTTGAAAGACCCAGATTGAGCGGGGTGCCGTCGAACTTTCCTGAATCGATGTTTTCATCAGTTGTATATCCGGCTTCAGTTGCAACAGAGCTGTCAAGGTCGTATCTGTAGAGAGCGTTAAGACCTACATCAGCAGAAAAAGCTATCTGCCACGGGAACATATATGTTGCACCCAATGTAAGATTATAGGAAAAAGCTTTTCTTTCCTTTGCAAATCCATGTGAAAAACCGTTGATGACGCTGATGTTGAACTTTTTGTTCTCTTTTTCTTTATCATCATCTTTACCTTTTTCATCTTCAGGTTCGCTTTCGATCTTAACAGCCACCTTAGGTTGAGGAGCTTCTGCCGGTTTTTCAGCAACAGGTTCCGGCTTTACTTCTGCCGGTGCCGCCTCTGCCGGTTTTTCAGCAACAGGTTCCGGCTTCGCTTCTGCCGGTTTTACTTCTTCCGGCTTCGCTTCAGCAGGTTTTTCTTCCTTTGCCTCTGCTTCATCCTCCGCTTCATCTTCTTCTTCCTCTACATCCTCCTCAGCATCTTCCGAAACTGATTTTCCGGGCTCTGTCTCCCCTTCACCGGCACTCTCCTGAGCTAAAACCGGAAAAGCGAAAATAAGCAGCAGGGAGAGAAAGTAAATCTTAAATACTTTCAATGTCTCCTCCATTTATGAATAAGTTTCTCAAACCGTGTCTCCTTAAAGCGCCTGCCAAAATAGTAAATACACCTCTAAAAGTCAAATGTTTAAATGAACATTTTTCTTACACACACAATTTAGCAAGACATCTTCCAGACTTTTTTATTCTTTAATATCAACAAGTTGCACAGAAGTCTCATCAATTCAGTATCTCCACATCGGTTGCAAGAATGCTGAAAAGAAATATCTGGTCTTTTATTGTTTCCGGGCCGAAAAATAACCGTCCAGTGACTCTCACCAGAACTACCTGTTTAAAAAGCTTTTCCCTTTCAAATTTAAAGGGATTTTCGCCGCTGTCCTTATAAACATAAACTATATCTGCCATTGTCGGTGGATTACAGAAAACACATCCTGCAAGAACTATCGACGGGTTTGAAAGCCAGAAGGCCGTAAAATTACCATCTTCGGGAATTTTATCAACAGGCATTACCGCTCCGGTCATTACAACCGCCGCACCGTTAAGCTTGTTCACAACTACTTCCGGCATTGATTCTTTAAGACGGAAATAAGTATAAACCTTTTTAAGTCCCTGATAGTTGAGTGGATGAAGATTTGAAAAATCAGGTTCGTTAAGGGTATATTTTCCGTGATATTTTTCTTTTTCCACAAGTTTGTCGCCGGGTTTTAGCACCGCATCAGCACCGTGTTTTTTAAAGCTGTCAGATATAGATTCATTTGCTTTTTTGAACTTTTCGCCTGCAGGAAGTTTTTCCTCAACCTTCTCAACATCCTCAACGATCTCAACCTTCTCATCACCCTCAACTCTCTCATCACCCGCAACCTTCTCAACCGGTCTGCTTGAAGAAATATCACCAAGCCCGGTGATGGCATCTCTGCCCTGATATTCTTTCGGAAGAAGTTTTTCAGAAAGGTCTCGTTCGGGCCTCATTTCATAGATAGCTGTGACTATCAATGCAGATAATATCACAGCGGAAGCGATAAAAAATTTCTTCTTTTTTGACATATCAGTCCTTGGCTACCTCTTCGACAAGGTTCATATTGTAGATCCTCAGCATTGCAACAAGTGAAAGGATCTGGCCGGACACCAGAGTAACCAATATTCCCTGTATTTCAACTTTTGTGACAAAAAACGGTTCGAGACTTATTCCGAGATTGAAATC
>Ga0209311_1002095_pt1 | contig 14837 bp, 14 predicted proteins | sample AD_UKC045_MetaG_FD_184417 | JGI IMG/M metagenome (GOLD analysis project Ga0209311, IMG submission 184417) | Active sludge microbial communities of municipal wastewater-treating anaerobic digesters from USA - AD_UKC045_MetaG (SPAdes) (version 2) | ecosystem: Engineered > Bioreactor > Anaerobic >... | reverse complement strand
ACCGGTACGGTCGACGGCTGCGACATCTACCGCCACTCGCCCGCGCTCAAGATGAAAATAGGATTGATGACGGGAGACGAGCGGAGTTTCTACTGGCGGCTGTCGGCGCGGGAAAACCTGAAGCTGTTCGGCGCGCTGCACAACATCCCGCCGCGCGAGCTTTCGGCGCGGATAGACGAGGCGATGGAGACGTTCGGCATAGCCGACGCTGCGGACAGGCCTATGAGAACGCTGTCTTCCGGGATGAAGCAGAGGGCGGCGCTTGCGCGCGCGACGCTGCACAGGCCCGCGCTGCTGCTGCTCGACGAGCCTAACAAAGGGGCCGACCCGGTGAGCGCGGAACGCAACGCAGCTTTCATCAGAGACGAGTTCGTCGCGCGCGGCGGCGGGTGCGCTCTGGTGGCCACCCACAACTTGGACGAGGCCCTTGCCATCGGCTCCCGCGTCGCCTTGATGGAAAAGGGAGCGGTGGTTTTCTCCGGCAAACCGGAAAGCGCGGAAACCCTCCGCGAAATGATGCGCTGTTTCGAGCGCGACGGCGGCGGCTCTGACGCCCGGACTACTCCATCATGAAAACAGCGGCATGGAAAATTCTCGTCCTCATCCGCAGGGACTTCCTCGAAGAAGTCAGCTACAGGCTGAAATTCTTCCTTGACCTTGCCACCATCCTGATGTTCACCAGCATATTCTTTTTTATCGCGCGCGCGTTTGAAGGCGCGACCCCGAAGTTCCTCGAAAAGTACGGCGGAGACTACTTCTCGTTCGTGCTGATAGGGCTGGCGCTCAGCGGGTTCCTTAACGTGGGCATGTATTCGTTCTCGGCGACGGTGCGAAACGAGCAGACGTTGGGCACGCTGGAAGCGCTTATGGCGTCGCCGACCTCGCCTTCCCTGCTGTTCACCGCCCGCCTTCTGTGGAGCTTCATCTACGGCAGCTTTCACCTAGCGGCCTATCTGGCGATCGGCATACTGCTTCTTAGCGCATCGTACAACGACCCCAACTGGGCGGCGATCCCGGTCATAATCATACTGTCGTTCGCCGCGTTCAACAGCATAGGGCTGATGTCGGCGGCGTTCACCCTGATGTTCAAGCGCGGAGACCCGATATCGGCGCTGATAGGGTTCGGAGCGACACTGTTGAGCGGTGTGTTTTTTCCGGTCGAGGCGCTGCCCGCCGCGCTCCAGAAAATCTCCGCGTTCATCCCGATGACGTACACGCTGAGGCTGATGAGAGACGCCTGCATCAACGGGGCTTCGTTCGCGGAACTGGGGAATGATCTTGCGATTCTGGCGGCTCTAGGAGCCGTGTTGGTCCCGGCGAGCGCAGCGTTCTTCGCCGCGGCGCTCAGGCGCGTCAAACGCGACGGCAGCCTTTCGCACTATTGATCACGGAGAAACCGGAGACATGAAAAAGAAGAGAATCACATCGGCAGCCGCGCATCTCGCAATCAACGGCGGCCCTCCCGTTAGGAAAAAAACACCTCCCCAGAAAATGCTCGTGGACGACGCGGAGGCTCGCGCCGTCGCCGCCGTCCTGAAGTCCGGGCGGCTCACATCTCTGTCAAACGACACGACAGATCGCTTCGAGAAAGCTTTCGCCGACTACTGCGGTACAAAGCATTGCGTGGCGGTGAACTCAGGCACGGCCGCGCTGCACGTCGCGCTCGCCGCCGCCGGAGCAGGCCCCGGAGACGAGGTTGTCGCCCCGCCGTACACATTCATCGCCACAGTGTCGGCGATTATCCAGCAGAACGCCGTCCCCGTGTTCGCGGACATCGACCGGGAGACTTTGAATATCGACCCGGCGCTCATCGAGAAGAAAATCACCCGCCGCACGAAAGCAATCGTTCCTGTGCATCTGTTCGGGCTGCCGGCGGACATGGACAGGATAACGGCGATAGCGAAGCGGCGCGGGATAACGGTGATTGAGGACGCCTGTCAAGCGCACGGCGCGCTGTACAAAGGCCGCCGGACTGGCTCGATGGGAGACATGGCGTGTTTCAGTTTTCAGGAATCGAAGAACATGGCCGCCGGCGAAGGCGGCGCGATTGTGACAAACAGCGGCGCGCTGGCCGATAAATGCAGAATTATCCGGCACATCGGCATGGCCGCAAAATACGAATACGTCGCCCTCGGATACAACTACCGGATGCCGGCGATGAGCGCGGCGGTCGCCCTCGCGCAGCTAAGAAAACTAGACTCATTCAACGAGCGCCGCGCCCGGATGGCCGACTATTACCGAAAGAACCTTGCGGGATTACCCGTAAAGATATACGACCCGCCCGCCGGCGTTGTGTCCGCCAATCACCTCTTCCCGGTCACGCTGCCGACATGCGGCATCGATCACACCTTCGAGATTTACAAAGCCCTTGCCGCTGAGAACGTCCCCGTGTGGTGGGTGTACCCGCGCCCGCTGAACACCGTGGAATTCATAAAAAACAAGCGCGCGTACTCGAAAGGATGTCCGTTCGACTGCCCGCACGCGGCTCCGTCAAAGGTCGCGGGCGGCGGCTGCCCGGTGGCGGACGAGCTGTCAGCGCGGACCCTAGTTCTGGCCACCGCGCCTTGTTACAGCGAGGCAGTGGCGCGCGACACGGTGAAGGCGATAAGGAAGGTTCTGCCGGAATATCTGTAGGGAGCGCGGGTCGGCAACATGAAAACGGATGTTGACGCGGCGCGCCCGGTCATTATAGACTTATCTGGGTTAAAATAATATTGAGGCGATGGATAATCATGAAAAAAATCGTGAGGGTCGGGTTGCCCGCATTTGTCGCGGCGATTGCCGTCGCGGCGTTTATGTGCGCGTCCGCGCGAGCCGAACAGCCGTCGTTCTCCGCGATGATCAACGTCGTGTTCGAAAATAACACGGTGATGTTCTACAAGGGAACGGGCGCGGGACTGTCTAAAGGACATGTGTACACGCTGGTGCAGGACGGCCGCCCCGTGGCGAGCGTCGAGATAGAAAAAGTCGACATATCATACTCTATAGCAAGAATAGTCTCGCTTGAGAGGCCGATAAGAGAAGGCGCCACATACACGTTCCAGCCGTTCGTGCCCGAAGCGGTCCCGTCTGCGGGCGAAACGGAAAAACGCGGGCGCGCCTCCAAGCCTGCCGAGGAATCTGCAGCAGAAGAGAAACCGGCGGAGAAACAGGAAACCATAGAGGTCAAAGAATCAGCCAAGACCTCGAAAAGAAGGGAAACGAGAACGGCGTCTGAAGAAGCCGCGCCGGCTCCCGCCCCCGCTCCTGCCGCCGAAGAAAAACCCGCGGCAGACAGGAAACGCGGCAAATCCGAACCTGAAAAAGCGGAAGAGAAACCCAAGAAAGAAAAAACCGCCAAAACCACTGATGAAAAAGCAATCAAGACCGGCGCAAGCACGACCGGAACTTTCGGCGTCGGTTTCACCGGACTTCATATAATCCCCACCGCGCAGGTAGTCCCCGAACATCAGGCTCGAATATCCTACATGCACAATAAACTCAACGGTTCCACCGACACTGTGCTTCAGGCTCTAGGCATCGAAGCGGAAGACACAAACATGAACTCATACCATTTCGGATACGGCCTCTCGGCCAACGCCGAAATCATCGCTTCGGGCGCCGAAGAAAGCGTGAATGCTTTGTACGACACCAAGTTGTCCTCTATCGCGGCTAAATACAGGATTCCGATGACCTCGATGAAAAAAGACAAGAGCGAAGAGGAAACCGACCTTTACCTCGCCATCATGGGTTCGCAAGGAAAGGTGAGGACCGGGTTCGTCTCTTCATACAAGTTTTCCGTTTACGGAGCCGCGATTGACTATCATGTGTCCGAACAGACATCAGTGCACGGCTTCTACGGCAGAGCCAAATTGAGCGGCTCCGGCGCTTCCGCAAAAGAAAAACTCACCGGGCTTGGCATAAGCCACGCTTACAGCGAGCAGGCTTTCCTGTTCGCCGAACACATGAGATTGGAAGACGGCGAAAGGATGAACAGCCTCGGCGTCAGATATCTTTACTCCGACGAAATCGCGCTGGACGCGGCTTATCAGATGTGCACGGAGAACTATTCTTACGACATGGGCGGCACGATATACTCAGGAAGATTCAAATACAAAGGGTACCAGTTGGGCGCGAATATGATGTTCTAAGAGTTCTATGAAACACGAAAATAAATCAGGAGGAAGAGAAATGAAGAGGATAGTTGTGGCAGTTGTTTTTGCGCTCGCATGCGCGGCGTTGGCAGGCGCTCCGGCGAAAGCGGCGGGCACGGTGAACCTGAACTACTGGATCAACGACCTGTCCACAGACGGAGAGAAGCTCGATCAGAACGCTTTCGTCATCAACGGAGTCATCGGCATTCCCGAAACAAAGTGGAGCGCCATCTTCGAGTATTTGAACAGCGGCAGCGACTCGGACTCCGCGAACACTTTCGACGCGGAATCGAACAGGTATCTGGTCGGCGCAAGGTATGATTTCGAAGGAGGACTGTACGCCACCCTCGCCTACCAGAATAACGAAATAGACATATCCTCGGCAGCCGGAAGCGGCTCGGTGGATTCGAACGGAATCAGAATCGGCGGCGGATACGCTTTCGCTTTCGAGGGCACGCCTTGGACGGGCAATATCGACCTCGGATTGGGCATCGCCAACGACGCCTCCGAGAGCGGAATCGTAGGCTCCGAATCCGCTGATTCCTCCGAGTTCGATCTCGACCTGAAATTCAGCTACAAACTTCCTTACGAAGGCCTCAAAGCCAACATCGGATACAGATACCAGAAGATCAATCTCAAATGGGACGGCGGCTCAGACAACAACAAGTACGACGGCTTCTACCTCGGCGTCGGCTACGATTACAAATAACCGCCTGACGCGCTAGCTAAGCCTCAAAACAAACAAAACCCCGCCCCCTTCAAGGGACGGGGTTTTTTGTTGTAAAGAAAACCAAAGAGAAACTTTTGAAAAAGTTTCTCTTTGAATCTCTTCAAAACGTTTCACTGGGCGTCGGGGATTGACGCGCAAAACGCGTCAATCCCCGAAGCCCCATATAAAATCATTCAGAAACAGATTCCAATGAGATGCCTCTGGCGGTTCAAGGAAACTTTGAAAAGTTTCCTTGAAAATCCTTCAAAATTTTCCTTGCGCGACGGGACGCGACGCTGACGCGTCGCGTCCCGTCGCTCCCGTAAAAATGTTCAAGAAGAAGATCCTCACAGAAAACTCTACCAATATCTTTTCACTCGATACGCGCCGAAGGCGGAAGCGAAGCTCCGCATTCGGCGCTAGCATGAAATGTTTTGAAAGGGATTTTAAGGGAAAACTTTTTCAAAAGTTTTCCCTTAACTCTACTTCAATCAGTTTTTTGTTTTTTATTCATCGAAGGCAGAGAGGGCGACGACGCGGCGAGGTCGGCAGGCATTTCTTTGCCTTGAGCGAGGAGGAGCCTTTTGAGTTCGGACATGAATTCGTTGACGTCTTTGAATTCCCTATAGACGGAGGCGAACCTGACGTAGGCGACTTCGTCGAGGTTATAAAGCTCGTCGATGACGGCCTCGCCTATTTCGCGCGTGGGTACTTCGCGGGAGCCTCTTGCCACTTTGTCTTCTATGCGCTCGATTATCTGGTCGATGATTTCGAGGGAGACGGGGCGTTTTTCGCAGGCTTTTATAATGCCGTTGCGGATTTTTGCCGGGTCGAACAGTTCCCGTCTGCCGTCTTTTTTGATTACGCGGAGTTGGATTTCCTCGACGGTTTCGTAGGAAGTGAATCTGGCGTCGCAACCGAGGCACTGGCGGCGTCTGCGGACGGCGTCGCCGTTCTTGATAACGCGGGAGTCGATTACTCTGTCCTCAAGGTTGCCGCAGAAAGGGCATCTCATGACACGCCGCCTCCCCTTGCGGGTTTTATCGCTCCGAATTCAAACGATGAATTCGGATTTTACGCCGCCGTCACCAGTTCAGAATGTCGAGATATATCGGGAACTGCTCGCAAAGTTCCTCGATGCTCGCTCGGATTTTCATTCGGAGGTCTTGGTTCTTCGGGTTGGAAAGGACATCTGAAATCCAGCCGCCGATGAGCCTCATTTCCTCTTCCTTCATGCCGCGGGTGGTGAGGGCGGGAGTGCCGAACCTTACGCCGCTGGTGATGGCCGGGGGGCGGGTGTCGAACGGGATGGAGTTCTTGTTGGCGGCTATGCCGGCTTCTTCCAGCATGTCGGCGGCGTCGCGCCCGTTGAGGCCTTTGTCGGACAGGTCGATCATCATCAGGTGGTTGTCCGTGCCGCCGGTGGTGAGGCGGAAGCCGCGCTCCATGAGGGTTTCGGCCAGAATGGCGGCGTTCTTAATTATCTGCCGCTGGTATTCTTTGAAACCGAAGGATTGGGCTTCGCGGAAGCAGACGGCTTTGGCGGCAATCTGGTGCATTAGCGGGCCTGCCTGAGTGCCGGGGAACACGGCGCGGTCGATGGCGTCGGCCAACTCGCGTTTGCACATGATGATGGCGCCGCGAGGGCCGCGGAGCGTCTTGTGCGTCGTCGAGGTGACTATGTGGGAATGCGGCACGGGGTCCGGGTGTTCTCCGGCGGCGATCAGGCCGATGATGTGCGCGATATCCGACATCAGGTATGCCCCGACCTCGTCCGCTATGCTTCTGAATATCTCGAAATCTATGATTCTCGGATAGGCGCTGGCTCCGCAAACGATGAGTTTCGGTTTAACTTTTTTGGCGATTTCGCGGATTTCGTCGTAGTCCAGCCGCTCGTCCTTCTTGCTGACGCCGTAAGAGTGGTAGTCGTACCATTTGCCGGAGAAGTTGAGATTTTTGCCGTGAGTGAGATGGCCGCCGTGCTCGGTGGACATGCCCAGTACGGTGTCTCCGATGTCGAGGATGGCGTAGTATGCCGCCATGTTGGCTGCGGAGCCAGTGTGGGGCTGGACGTTCACGTGCTCGGCCTTGAAAAGCTTCCGCGCTCTCTCTTTTGCGAGGTTTTCGCCCATGTCGTAGTAAGCGCAGCCGTTGTAGTACCTTTCGCTGGGGTAGCCTTCGGCGTATTTATTGGTGAGGATGCTTCCCATAGTCTGAAGCACCGCGCGGCTCGCGTAGTTTTCGGACGGTATCATAACGAGCGTTTTAGTCTGTCTTTCGTATTCGCCTTCGAGCAGTTTGGCGATCTGGGGGTCAATCTGGTGAAGCGAAGAATCGATGTAACTTGCCATTTGTTTCTCCTTCTTTCCTAGTCCGGAGTCCGGATAATACGGGTTTAGCGCCCTTCGGACCCTGTGAATATCGGGTAATTATAAGCCTGTGTTTCAGGCGTTATCAATACCCGCCGGTTTTTTAGAGCTGCGGGGCCGCTTCATCTTTCTTTTGTCAGCCGTCTTGATGTCCGCCGGATGTTGCTGATAATATGTCATATTATTAATGTAAATCTTGTCGACAGGATTCGGGTCGTCAAACATGAAGATACGATTCTGGGGAGTGAGGGGGAGCGCGCCGACTCCGGGGCCGAAGACTTCACGGATAGGCGGAAACACGTCTTGCGTCGAAGTGTCCGCAGGATGCGGAGAGACTATTATATTCGACGCGGGAACCGGGCTGAGGGAGATGGGGCTGAACTATTTCACCCGTCCCGCCCCGCCGAAGCGGCTCCATCTATTCCTGTCGCATTTCCACTGGGACCATATACAAGGCTTTCCGTTTTTCGGCCCGGCCTTTTTGGGAGACGTCCGGATGGACATCTACGGAGCGCCGGGGGTGGAAGGATTTCTGGCCGCGCAGATGTCGGCCCCGTTTTTTCCGGTGTCGCTCGCGGACATGAAATCCGAGAAGGTGTTCCACGAGCTTAACGGCGCGGCGATGGAGTTCGGGGGCTGCTCGGTGATTCCTGTTCCGCTGAGCCACCCGCAATCGTCTTATGGGTTCGTGCTGATGGAGAACGGAGTGAAAGCCGTATATTCGAGCGACACGGAATACGTCGCCGGCGGAAACCATGAGACTTTCGTGGAGATGATCCGCGACGCGGATATTTTGATGTTTGACGCGCAATACACCCCGGAGCAGTATAATAAAGGCAGGGTGGGATGGGGGCACAGCACGTTCGAGGCGGCCGCTGAGATAGTGAAAAAAGCGGGCGTCAAGAAGCTGGTCCTTTTCCACCACGAGCCGACGCACGACGACGCCGCCGTCGAAGAAATCGAGAGACGGGCGAGGGAACTTTTCCCGGACACCGTAGCCGCGCGCGAAGGCATGACGATAGAAATCTGACCCCGGCGGGCCACATGGCCGGGTTCAGCCGGGGAAGGCCGGGAATGGGCGCGCTGAAAGACAGACAACATGCGGCGGCGGAAATAGCAGACCGCCATCAATCCGGATTCTCATTCATTGAACTCATACTAGTCATCGTCCTTGTCCTCATACTCGCCTCAATGCTTGTTCCCAGATATTCGAAGGACGCGATAACGAAACACAAGGTGTACGCTTCCGCGCACGATCTTGCCGCGGATTTGAGATACGCAAGACGGCTGGCCATCGGCGGGGGACAGGACGGGCAGGATGAAAATCCGTTCTGGCTGACGTTGAGCGCAAACCCCGCCGCCGGAGCCACGAACACTTGGAAGATATACGAGGACGGCAACCCCGGCAATCCTCTGAAGACGGTCACGGCGCTGGAGGAAATCGAGTTACTGGTGGTCGGGGCCGCAACAGACTCGTTCAGGTTCGACCGTGACGGAGCGCCGACGCCCGACTCGGCGGCCATAGACGTCGCCGACTCCGGGGGCCTTTACAGATGGCGCGTCTCCGTCGTAAGATCCACCGGAAGAGTCACCCTTTCCGAGATGTAAGCCACGACTGTTCGTTTCATTTTTAACCTTCCTTGCTTCACCGGAGCGCAAAAAAAGGATAAACTATAGTCATCGGGAATTAGCGCGCTTGCGCGCGAATATTCGGCCCGGAGGCGACTCCCTCTGATGCGAGACACGCGGCACGACGGTTCGAGAGGATTCACCATCGTCGAGGTGGTGGTGGTGGTCGTGCTTATGGGGCTGGTCGTCTATCCTATGGCTAGAGTGGTGGCGTCGTCGCTTGAGGCGTCGAACAACGAGTTCAGGCTGACGCACGCGGCGTTTCTGGCGCAGATGAAGATAGAGGAGACGCGAACGCGGGCGGCTTGTTATTCCACCGCCGGCCCGCTCTGCCCGGAGGGCGGCTCTTCGGACTTTACGGCCAACTTCGACTCGACCCCGACCACCGTCGGCAACCCGTGTCTTTTTCCCGCGCCGTTCGAGGACTTCAAATGCACTGTGCAATATTACAACACCGGCGGCGCGGGGTTCCGCAGGGCTATGCGAGTGAGAGTGTGGCATGATACGGACGTGGACAACACGCTCGACGCGGACGAGCCGAGCGTGTTTCTTGAGACGACGATATCTAAACGTCCGCCGGACTGGTAACGGAACATGGGCGATTCGGACAGACAAAAAGGCGTGACTCTCATAGAGCTTATCGTTGTTGTGGCGATAGTGGCTATACTCGCTTTCGCTCTTTTCCGGATAATAGAGACTACATACAAGTCTTGGCGCACAGCGGACAGGCGGGTCGAACTGCTGCAAATCGGCAGGGTGGCTATGGACCTGCTGACGAGGGAAACCCGGAAGGCGCACGACATGGCCGACGTGTCGGACCCTGACTACTTCGGCTTCTACCCGGACCGCGCTACGGACACCCCCCACAGGTTCTACTTCGACTCGGCGGCGAACGACTTCCAGTTCGTCAACATCGGCTCCGCCACCGACTCGATAGCGGCTCCGATGGACTCTTTCGAATACCTGACTTACACGCGCCGCCTCACGACCGGGACGGCTGACTTCAGAAAAGTGAACGCGCTGAAGTTCGTGTTCGCGGTGTCCGACGAGCGCCGCATACTAGACGAAGGCAAGGGCGCGCTCAATCTGAACCCGATGACATTCCGCTCCTTCTCCCAGATACGCTCCAACCGGGAGGGCTGGATGCTTTCGCTGACTAGCGCCTTCGCGACGGACACCACCGTGTACAGCTCGAAAAGTTCGGATGACATCTGCGGAAAGATATACTGCGACCGGGTGGACCCGTCGAATATTACGAAGCAGACGCTGGAGATAACTTGGAAAAAAGGCTCGATGGCCCCGCCGAAGAACCTAGCCCAGAACACCGCTCGCGACTTCTGGTGGGCGTGCGCCAACACGGTGGCGGACGGGATTCAGGCGTCCCCCTACCCCGGCTCGAACAACACGGTAAAACTGACAATAACCGATAACACCGGGGAGACGTGCGTTTACGAGGACAAGATATGGGTGATAAGCAACTTTTGAGAGCGACCCGGAAATCGCCCCGCGACGGCCAGTCCGGCTCGGTCATCCTGATGACGATGTTCATCATTTTCTTTCTCGCCGCGCTTATGATAACGGTGGAGATGCTCCGGCTCTCCGACCTCGAAGACGTGACGAACCAGATAGAGGACATGCAGGCATACTACTGCGCGGAGGCGGGGATAGAGTATTTTCTTAACCTGCACAGGTTCAACAACAACGTGCCGCCGCTGAACTTCGCGGCTGACGTGACTCTTCCGCAACTTCCTTGCACTTCCGGCGGCGGTTTCGGCAACTCCACATGGACATATCAAGTCAGATACTATAACAGCAAAGCCTGCAAGAGGGACCTTAATGCGAACGGCAGCCCGGACAGCCCGTACTATAATCTGCTGCACGTGATTTCGACCGGGCGGACCACGCGTTTCACTCGGCGCGTGCGCGCCGACATCCACCGCCCTTCCGAGGGGGCGTACATAGACAGCGTGGAGATACGCCGCTGGCGGGAATTATAACGAAGGCGCGGCGCGGCTTGACGGCGTCGGCTCATCATAGGGAGGACAACATGAAAAAAAACAAATCGCACGCGGCGGCCTTATTCGCGGCGGCTCTCGCGGCGCTGACGGTCTTCGGCGCAGCTCCCGCCGGGGCGTTAAATCTGTATTACGGAGACATCCACTCGCACACGAGCTTCTCCGACGGAGAGGGGATTCCTGAGGAAGCGTTCGACTACGCGCGGACAACCGGCAAGGCGGATTTCTGGACTGTGTCCGACCACCTAGAGCAACTAGACAAGCGGCAGGACCTGCTTGAAGGCGCGGCTCCTGTGGACGAGTTCGAGCACACCATGAAAGTCGCCGACGAAAAAGACGACCCCGGCAAATTCGCCGCCTTCGCGGGTTTCGAATGGGCCACCGACGTTTCTCAGGGCCACATAAACGTCCTCAACGCCAAATCCATCCCGTCCGTCAACAAAACATACAGACTCAAGCAGTTTTACAAATGGATATACGACAACCCCGACGCGATGATGGGATTCAATCATCCGGCAGAACCGGACGGGTTTCGGTTCAACAACTTCGAGCTGGTTCCGGCAATTGCCAGACAGGTGTTCTTCTGCGCGGTGACGAGAGAGAGAGACATCCCATATTTTTATAATTCGCTGGACGCCGGATGGTGGCTCGCGCCCTCCGGCCATCAGGACAACCACAGCCGGAACTGGGGAACCCATCCCAACGGGAACTTCACCGGGGTTTACGCGGAGGAACTGACGCGGGAGTCGATTATCGAGGCGTTCCGGGCGCGGAGGTTTTTTGCGACGAACGACCGCGCGTCGAAGATAATGCTGACCGGGAACGGGCAGCCGATGGGCGCGCGGCTGACAGCCGAATCGGCGACTCTCGAAATTGATGTCGCCAATGGCGGCGGGGCTAAGATATCGACGGTCAGCCTGATTGGGAACGGGGGAGAGACGCTGGAGAAATGGACGCCCGGCTCAGCCGAATTCAAGGTTTCTGCGTCCCGCGCGGCCTCTACCGGCAAAACCCTCTGGTTCGTCGTGTTCGCCGAATTCGACAATGGCAGATATATCATGTCGGCTCCGATATGGCTGAGAAGCGAAGCGGGGATTTGACCGGAATTTTCCGCCGTGGAAATATGGATCAATCAAGAGCAAGCGGAAGACTTCCGAATAAAAAGCAGATTTGCCTGATAAAAATTTTTCTTCACTTTTTCGCGTTTATGATATATTGTGAACACTGAATAATTGTAAGGAAATGGAAAAAACAACGTGAAGCTCATCAAACTGACAGCGATAGCAGCGATGATATCGGCGTGCGCGGCGCTGGTTGCCGGGTGCGGCGGAGGCGGGGCGGCGGGGGCCGCGCTCGTCATTTCAAAAAGCGGCAAGTCCGACAACCCCATCATCCCTATGCCGGCGGGACATCCCAATAGAATCGTTTACAAGAGCTTCCCGTCAAGCGCTCCCGACGGAACTATTCTGAGCATGGATCCGTCCGGGGCGAACAAACTAACTCTCACAAGCTCGCCATCCGGGGCGCGCTCTTTCATTTTCACCTCCCCGGCGGTTTCTCAGAACGGACTTCAGGTTTACTTCGCATCAGACTGGTATTCCACGACCACGGACATTATGACCAGCAGAATCGACGGCATGCTTCCCACGCCGCTGATCCGCAATTCGACGATAAATCTCGAGACGCCGAGGGTGTCTTGGGACGGAACTAAGATAGCTTTCTCCGGTTTTGAGGAGCGTGTAGTGACGGCGGTCATCCATCCGTCGCGCGCGTTCGTGACAAGCGCCGCTATCGAACTGCCCGAACAAAACGCAAATATCGGACTGACAGGCGGCGGCGAATGGCTCTATTCGAAATCGGGCACGCTAGGACTTTGCAATAAATCCTGCTCGCAATGCGACATAAGCGAGTTCAGCGAGCTTCTCCGCTTCGCCACGTTCTATAACTCGGCGCAAACGGAATTCCCCGTCGGCAAGACGTACTGCGTCGCCATCGACGATGTGAATAGAATTAACATCAGCGTGACCGCGCACACATACTTGCCTCCCGGAGCGGGCAGCATCACTTTCACTTGGCAGTGGCTCCAGAATCCTCACCCGGAAACATTCGGCCCGATAACTCTCGCCGGCTCTCTGAACGGCACAACCCGCATCGGCATGGGCTACAACTTCATCAACACTTTCAACTTCAAAAAATACGATATTTTTACAGCGGACATCGACGGCTCTAACGTGGTTCAGCACACGGACGACGACGACCCGGCGAGATTCCCCTGCTTCTCCCCCGTAGCAAGCAATTTCATATATTACACTCAGGGAATCCTCGACACCGCTTATATGGAGTATGAATTCCCGGAATCGTCCAATATATACAAACTCGATCTGACTACTGGCGTGAAAACCCTTGTTTTCTCAGGCGCGATGGACCGCCACTGCAGCGTCAGCCCTAGCGGAAAACTAATCGTTTTCTCAAGATTCAATGACGAAACCGAAAAATACGACCTTTACCTTCATGACTTGGACACAGGGCTTACCTCTCTTCTGATAGACACCGGAGGCAACGACTTGTACCCCGTTTTTTCGCCGTCCGGAGCTTATGTGGCTTTCCAGTCCGACCTCACAATCGACGATGATATCTTCACAGTAAAGATAGACGGGACGGGTCTGACGAACGTGACGAACAACAGAATCGACGACCGTATGCCGGCATGGGCTCCCTGATATTCGCCTCCGGCTTTTTTGCTCGCTAGTTCCTGTAATAAATCTAACAATATGAGACAAGCCGAGTAGTATATTATTCACATTGCAACTGAATCATGCGCTAAATTTGTTGAAAGCGCTGTTTTTTCACTATTGTTAGCGACCGTGCTTTTATATGCTTAATAATATGGAGAAATGTGGTTGTAAATTAAATCTTGTAATGATAAAATGCGGTCTATGAATATGAATGAGATGCCTGCTGATAGGGTTATCATTGCTTTAGATGTGCCGGGATATGACGAGGCGGCGGCGATGACGGAGAAGCTTGGAGACCTTGCGAGCTTCTACAAGGTCGGCCTCGAACTGTACATCCGGGACGGAGAACGGGCGCTGGAGATGTTGCGCGCGGCGGGAAAACGGGTGTTCCTAGACCTGAAACTGCACGACATCCCGAACACGGTGGCGAAGGCGGTGGAGTCGATAAAGACCAAGGGCGCGAGCCTTACGACGCTGCACGCGGGCGGCGGAGGAGAGATGATGAGAGCGGCAAGCGCGGCGCTGGGTGGCGCGGGCGGCGGCCTCAGGCTCCTCGGAGTAACCGTGCTCACCAGCATCGACGAGCGGACGCTCAGGGAAGATATCGGCACACAGCTTTCCATCCCGACGCTGGTGTCCAAATGGGCGGCGCTGGCGCGGGAATGCGGACTTCAGGGCGTGGTGGCGTCGGCCCTCGAACTTTCCCTTCTAAGGGAGAAGTTGGACGATAGTTTTCTTATCGTTACGCCGGGCATCAGGCCGGCGGGCGGAGATGTGGCGGATCAGAAACGAGTGGTCACCCCGAAACAGGCGTTCGAGCGGGGGGCCAGCTACATAGTGGTGGGGCGTCCTGTGACCGCCGCCGCCGACCCGGCGGACGCCATGCGCCGGATTCTGGACGAAATTTCTTAATCAGGGGACAAACGATGTCGGAATCCCACGACCGAGCCACGCACCACTACAACCTCGGCATACAGTTTGAGCGCAACGATGACATAGACAACGCGGCGCGGGAGTTCGAGAACGCCATACGGGCGGACTGCCGGTTCCCGTATCCGTACCGCGCTCTGGGCGAGATATATTTCAACAAGGAACGCTACGAGGACGCGCTGGAACATCTTGAGAAGGCCATCGAGCTTGACCCTGACTGGATAGAGGCTCTGGGACTTGCGGCGGACACGCTCATCGAACTGGGAGACACGCGGAAGGCGGCCCCGCTTCTCGAAAGAGCTCTGCGGGGAGACCCC